>Ga0068855_100002265_pt1 | contig 23747 bp, 19 predicted proteins | sample KBSCornC52_FD_66592 | JGI IMG/M metagenome (GOLD analysis project Ga0068855, IMG submission 66592) | Corn rhizosphere microbial communities from Kellogg Biological Station, Michigan, USA - KBS Corn C5-2 | ecosystem: Host-associated > Plants > Roots > Rhizosphere > Soil ...
GGTGCTCACCGCACAATGGGCGCTCGAGACCAACTTGGGGCAGCAGATGCACGGTCACAACTTCGGCGGAATCAAGGCGAGCTCCGGCGTTCCCGGCAGGAACTACCGCACCGTGGAAGGCTACGGCGCAACCCGGCGCGAGCTGAAAGCGCGCTTTCGCGTGTACGCATCCGCGTACGCGGGCGCGGAGGACTACGTGCGCCTGCTCGCCACGCGCTATCCCGCGGCGCTCGTGCGAGCCCGCGCAGGTGACGTCCCAGGCTTCGCGCGGGCGCTCGCTCAGGGCGGCTATTTCACCGCCGATCCTGGCGCGTACGCGCGCGGTCTCGAACACCACTACCAGGTGCTTCGCGGCGGATCGCCGCGCGCCTCAATGGGCGTCCCGCCTGGCGCGAGCCTGGCTGAGAGCGCACTTTTGGGCTTGCTCCGCGCGCTGTGCCAGAGATCCGAACGCGCCTGAAACTTGGCCAAAGCGCGCGAAACCTGGCACCCGCTGAAGCATGCCCCGTCAGCTTCAACCCAATCCCACGCGCGTTTGGCGTGGCATTGGCTTGCCCTTGGCCTTCTGCCTTGCGGCCTGCGGGTCGCACCACGCCGATCCCGGCCTATCCAAGGCGAGCGATGACGATCTGAGCGTACCCCAGGTCCCCGAGCCCCCCGAGACTGGGCCGAAGCTCGGCGCGGTCGCCAATGTCACGCCGGTGTTGGAGCGGCCCGCGCCGGGCGCGCGTGAGCTCGGCTACCTGCATGCGGGCGCGCGCGTCGCGCGAGCGCAGGAGCCGTACTCGCGCCGCGGTTGTGGCGGGGGCTGGTACCCGGTCCGGCCGCGCGGCTTCGTCTGCGCCACCGAGAGCGCCACCATCGACATGGCGCACCCGACGCTCGCAGCCATGGCGTTGAGCCCGCATCTCGACCAACCGCTGCCGTACGCTTACGCCCGCACGCGCGCGGAAACGCCGCTGTTCGAGCGCGATCCGAACCAGGACGACGCCGTGCGCGAAATCGGCAAACTCAAACGGCGCGCGGGCATGGCCGTGGTCGGCTCCTGGTCGGCGCGCGATCCGCAGGGCAGCACCGAGCGGCTCGCGCTGCTCACCAACGGGCACTTCGTGCGCGCGAGCGACTTGGAGGCCGCAGAGCCTTCGACGTTCAAAGGCGTGGAGCTGAATAAGCGCGATGATCTGCCGCTCGCCTTCGTCGTGAAACGCGGCGTGCACGCGTTCAAGCTCGAGGGCGACGAATCGACCAAGCAAGATTCACTTTCGTATCACGAGGTCGTGCGCCTGAGCGGGCGCTTTCACAATGTCGGTGACGTGAAATATTGGGCGATCGCGGGGGAGCGCGACCGTGACCATGCACAGTGGGTGCGGCATCGCGACGTGGTCGTGGTGCAAGAGCGCAACGCTTTTCCGGATTTTGCCCAAGGCTCGCAGCGCTGGCTGGATTTGAGCGTGGTGACCGGCGTGTTCACGCTGTACGAGGGCAAGCGCCCGATGTTCGTCACGCTCGCCAGCGTCAATCGCGACGCGCACACGAACGATGCCGACAAATGGCTCGGCACGTTCGAAGTGACGGGCAAAGAGGTCACGCTCGCCACGCGCGACGCTCATTCTTTCAACGAGAATTTCGAGATCTTCGACGCGCCGTGGGGGCTCACCTTGTCGTCGGGCATGCTGCTGTACGGCGCGTATTGGCACGACCGCTTCGGCGTGGATCACGGCCCGGGTGCAGTCGAGCTTTCGCCGGCAGACGCCGAGCGGGTGTATCAATGGGTCACGCCGCAAATTCCCGACGGCTGGCACGGGCTCGTCGCGCCGCCCGGAGGCGCGGACAAGACGCGGATCGTGATCCGCAAATGATCGCGCGCTGGCGCGCTTGCTCGCTGCGGTCAGCGACGCAAGCGCTCGAGCACCTCGACCGTCGCGGGCGAGCGGTTCAAAGTGTAGAAGTGGATGCCCGGCGCGCCGCCATCGAGCAGTTCGCGGCACTGCGCGGTCGCGTGCTCCACGCCGATCGCCTGGACGGAAGCGGCATCCGTGCCCGCCGCCTCCAAGCGGGCCAGGAGCGGCGCGGGGATGCACGCTCCGCACAGCGCGGTAAAGCGCTTGACCTGGGACAAGTTCGTGATCGGCATGATGCCCGCGATGATCGGCGCCTGGATGCCGGCCGCGCGCGCGCGCGCTACGAACGAGAAATAATCTCGACTGTCGAAGAACAGCTGCGTCACGAGCACGTCCACGCCCGCTTGGACTTTGCGCTTCAAGTTCGCCAGATCGGCGTCCGCGGAGGCCGCTTCCGGGTGACGCTCCGGGTAGCACGCGCCTGCCAGGCAAAAGTCGTAGCGCTCACGAATGAAGGTCGCGAGCTCGGAGGCGAACCCGAAGCCACCTTCCGATTTGACGAACGTGGTCTCGCCTTTTTGCGGATCGCCGCGCAGCGCCAGCACGTTGTCGATGCCACCCTCGCGCAGTTGATCGAGCACGCTCTTGATTTCGTCCTTGGTGGCACCGACGCAGGTCAGGTGCGCCATGGCCTCGAGACCAACCTCGCGCTTGATGCGCGTGACCAAATCCACCGTCAAGCGACGCGTGCTGCCGCCCGCGCCGTACGTCACCGACACGTACGCGGGCTCGTACGCTTGCAAACGAGCCACCGTCTCGAACAAGCGATCGACGCCGGCTTGGTCTTTCGGCGGGAAAAATTCAAAAGAAAATGCGGGCGTTTTGGCCGAAAGCTTGTCGGTGATTTTCATGACGAAAGAGCGCGCCGGAGCGCGCGCCGTCACGCTAGCAGCGCGCGGCAGGCCATGCCAATAGGGCGGCATCCATCTCCCCAAGCGGATGGATGCGGATGAATGGCGGTAAGCGCCGAAAGCAAGTCGAGCCAATGCAGATTCACATCGTAGCGGTCGCGGGAACGGGCATGGGCGCCCTCGCTGGGCTCTTGCAGGAGCTCGGGCATCAGGTGTCCGGCAGCGACGTGGCGTTCGATCCGCCCATGGGACCTGCGCTCGAAAGCTGGGGGGTGCGTTGCCTGCGCGGCTTCGACCCACGCAACTTGGAGCCCGCGCCCGACCTGACCATCATCGGCAATGTCTGTCGCAAGGATAACCCCGAGGTCGTGGCCGTGATCGAACGCGGGCTCCGCTACACGCACATCGCGGGCGCGCTTGGCGACTTCGTGCTCAGCACCTGCTCACCGCTGGTGGTCGCCGGCACGCACGGCAAAACCACGACCACGGCCATGGCCGCACACCTGCTCGACGCGTGCGGCTTTGCGCCCGGCTTTCTGATTGGCGGCCTACCGAAGAACTTTCCGCGCAGTTTCCGTGCACCCGCGGCCGGAAAACCTCGGCTTTCGCTCGGCGACCGACCGCTCCGCAAACCGCCGTTCGTGATCGAAGGCGACGAGTACGACACGGCGTTCTTCGAGAAGAGCGCCAAATTCCTGCATTACCGACCGGAGGTCGCGATTCTCACGTCGATCGAGCACGACCATGTCGACGTGTACCCCGATCTCGAGAGTTACCTGGACGCATTTCGCAAGTTCGTCGCGCTAGTGCCCGAGCACGGGCTGATCGTCGCGAACGCCGCAGACGCCGAGGTGGTACGCTTGGTCGAGGCGCACGCCCGCGCGGAGGTGGCGTGGTTCGCATTGGAGGGCGAAGACACGCACGGCAAACCACCGCACTGGCTGGCTGCTCCGGCACAATCGGACAGTGAGGGCACGCGCTTCGATTTATACGCGGGCGGCGTGTCGTGTGGCCGCTTCGCGCTCACGGTGCCCGGCCGGCACAACTTGAAGAATGCGGTCGCGGCCGTGGGCGCGGTCGCGCAAGGTTACGGCGCGCGCATCGCTGACATTGGCCCGGCCCTGGCCCGCTTCGAGGGCGTGCGTCGGCGCCAAGACTTGATCGGCACACCGCGCGAAAGCTTCGTGTATGACGATTTCGCGCACCACCCGACCGCTGTCCAGGAGACGCTGTCCGCGTTGCGCGGACGCCATGGGACGGGCAAACTATTTGCTGTATTCGAGCCACGCAGCGCGACCGCCTGCCGGCGCATGCATCAAGCCGACTACGCGCGCGCCTTCGACGCCGCCGACGAGGTGTTGCTCGCGCCACTCGGGCGCTCGAACCTACCGCCCGAAGAAGCGCTCGATCTCACGCTCCTCGCCGCAGACTTGAACGCGCGTGGCAAAGCCACGCGCGCATTGCCGAACGTAGACGCGATCATCGACTACCTCGCGCTGCACGTCACGCCCGGCAGCGTGGTGGCGCTGCTCTCGAATGGCGCCTTCGGCGGCATTCACGAGAAGCTCTTGGCGCGGCTCGGCGCGTGATCCAGCCTCAATCGTGCGGCACCGAAACCGAAGTGCTCGCCCTCGAGACCGCGCCGCCGCTGTCCACGCAGCTGATCGCAACGGCATAAACGCGGGTAGCGTCCTTGCTGCGCTTGGCTCGCAGCTGCACGGTGTGCGGGTCGAGCACCGTCCAATCGGAGGCGCTGCATTGATTGCTCGTGACGGCGAGTGAACAGCTCGTGCCGGGACAGTTGTCCGCGGCGCTATAGGCCACGTGCACGGTGATCATTTTGCCGTTCGGCGGCGAAAGCAGCGGCTTATCGACGGCCACGCCAGAAATCGTAGGCGCGGGATTGACGGCAATGATCGCGGCGCTCGCCCCGTTATTCGCTGGCGTGGGATCCGTGAGACCGAACGCAGCGGAAGCGTGGTTCACAATCGGCGTGCCGTCCGCGAGCGAGCAGCTCAGCCGAGTCGAGAGGGTGGCCGTTTGCGTGGCGGTTCCTGCCAGCGAAGAAAACGCGATCGTGGCGCCGCTCGCGCCCGCGCTGCATGCGCCGGACGAGGCGCAGGAGACGAGCTCGAGCCCGGTGGGCAGGACGTCCGCGACCGAGACATTGCTGGCCGGAACGAGCCCGCTGTTTTGCACGGTCAGCGCATAATCCACGGTCGAGCCGGTCACGGCGATCGAGTTCGAGGCCGTCTTGGTGAGCGCGAGATCCGGCCCTCGCTCGCTCAGATCCTGCGGCGTGTACGAGAGCCCGAGCGCCGCCAGATCCGCGTCAGTGAAGCCGAATACGAACCAGCGGTTCGGTCCCGCAACGTCCGGAACGAAATCGTTGTCGTTGCCGACGTACAGCGTGTGCGTCACCGTGCCGTTCACGGTCACGTCCTTGCCGAACGCCAAGCCCTCGATTTTTGCGGGAATTTGCGGACTCGCGATGCCATTTGCGTTCAGCATGGCGACCATGTCCAAAAGCCGCTTCTTGGGCACGGCGTTGGCGAGCAGCGTTGCTTGCCCCGACAACGCGGAGACGTCTTGCGCGCCGGCGATGTCGACCGCCCAGAGTTGCTTGACGACGGCGGTGCTGCCATCACCGAGGCCTTTGCCGTCGCGCGTGTCGATCACGAACTGATGGTCGTTCAGCGCGACGATCTCGCTGCTGTTGAACGCCTTGCTGCCGATCAGATTGTCGTACACGTATTCGTGCGTCGCGCCGCTCGCCACGTCAATCGTGACGATGCGATTGGCACGACCGCCGTCGCCGCCGTCCTGAAGCAGCGGGCTTTGCACCAGCGCGACGAGCAGCGAGCCATCGGGCGTGATGGCCAGGCCTTCGATACCCTTGTTCGTTACGCGGCCCACCGTGTTGGACGCAATCTCGGCCGCGCCGACGGCGCTCAGGTTGCTGATCGCGAAGTGATCGGGCAACTGATAAACGTGCTCGCGTTTGCCGGTCGCGCGATCGTACCGATAGACGAACGGCCCGTATTCGTCGGCGATGAACAGACTGTTTCCGTCCCTGGAAACGCGGATGGCCTCGGGATCGAGGCGCGCGAACGCGGGGATCGTCGAGAGGCCCGTGCCAAAATTGTCGGAGCGACCCGTGAAGTAAAAGCGGCCGTCACCGTTGGCCGCCGGCACTGCGCTCGGCAGCCCCGGCGTGCTGCCGTAAACGAGCGGCTCGTCACTGTACAATAGGGTGGTCGCCTCGAGCGCCGGCGTGAGGTCGAACGGCAAGCTGCTGCCAGCGGCGGATGGCGTGAGCCCGAGATCGAGCGTCTCGAAGCGAGCAATGAAGGACGTGGTGTTGTCGTCGAGATTGCCGTTCGGGATGGCCGTCGCATTCGGTCCGCGATCGGGGACCGCGAGGAAGGTGGTGCCACCAGCCCATGCCAAGCCGGAGCCGATCCCGCCGAGCACGTTCTGAGGCAGCCCATTTTCGAGCACGTCCGTGAGCCCCGCCAGATCGGTGGGCTGAGTCAGAGTGGCAGTCGCGAGCAGGCTGGGCCCGGACAGAGCACCAGTCTCACTGGCTACCGCCTCGCCCTGCGGCGTGGCTCCGCAACCGGCCAAAGCCCAAGAACCCCCGATGATCCCCGCAATGAGTTGTACCCTGGTCCCGACATTTCGGATCATCGCTACTTCCTTCCTGTGCATTGCGCGGCACCGTAGTGCAGCGCTCGCGCGCCACGTGCGACACTTTGGTAACGGTCTCGCGGCGGATGCGCCGCGACGAACCACGCATCGCCGCGCGCCGTGGCTTCGACTCGATTCAAGGCGTGTTCGAGCGCGGAGCCCGTCGCGAGCTTCGACAGGCGCGTCAGGGTTCCGAAGCCGCTGCTGTTGCTGGACCGCCGTCGCAAGCCGCGCCAGTCCGAACTCGTCTGCAGAGCGGGGCCGGCGCGGCCGCAAAGATGGCGCGCGTTTGACCCCGCTGCCCACCCGTCGGCCAGCACGGTCAGCGCGCCCGTTTCTTCGTGGCCCCTCAAATTCAAGCGAGATCAGCTGGGAATTGCTGCAGCTGCAGTCGCTCCCGCTCGACGTTTTTTGCCCCGACCACGGGCCACAATGCAGGCAAAAGCGCGCCGAACCGGCGAGGCGCGGAAGTCAGCGTGCGATCTAGCGGGAAGAATGCTAGACGCGGGCGCTCCGAAAGCGTGAAAAAGAGGTGCAAACGTGACGTGTCCCTGCGGAAAAGGTGAGTCGATCGAGGTGTGCTGCGGTCCGATCTTGAGCGGTCAGCGCCAAGCGGAAACGGCCGAGGAGCTGATGCGCGCGCGCTACACCGCGTACGCCACTCACGACGTCGATTTCGTGATCTCGTCTCACGATCCGAAAACTTCTGGTGAAGTCGATCGCGCCAACACCGAGGCGTGGGCCAAGAACTCCGAGTGGCTCGGCCTGGAGATCTTGGGCACCGAGGGCGGCACGGCGGCAGACAGCGACGGGACGGTCGAATTCGTCGCCAGCTACAAGCTGCAAAAGATGAAGATCGACCATCGCGAGCGCGCGACGTTCAAGAAAATCGACGGTCGTTGGTTTTTCATGGATGGCGTCGAGCTCAAGGGGCCGCCCATTCGACGCACCGAGCCGCGCGTCGGCCGCAATGATCCGTGCCCCTGTGGTAGCGGCAAGAAATACAAGAAGTGTCACGGCGTCGAGGCCTGAGCCAAACGTCGAGCTGAATCGAGTGGCATGACGCATTCGCCCGAAGCGCTCGCGCAGATCGCGTTCGAGGTCGCAACCGAAGCGGCCACGTTGTTGCTCGCGGGCTTTCGCAAACATCCGGCGGTGACCGAGAAGGCGCGTGCCGACTTGGTCACCGAGTACGATCTGGCGAGCGAGCGCTTGATTCGCCAGCGACTCGCCGAGCGCACGCCGGAGATCGCGATCGTCGCCGAAGAACAGGGCGGCGCGCCGGCAGAGGGCGCGGGGCGCACTTGGTTTTGCGATCCGCTCGACGGCACCACGAACTTCGTGCACGGCCATCATTTCTTCTGCGTGAGCATCGGCGTGGCGGAGGCCGGGGTGCCGATTGCGGGCGCAGTGGTGGCGCCTGCCCTCGCCACGCATTGGCGTGCTTTTCGCGGCGGACCCGCGCTCCGAAACGGTGAGCCGTGCTCGGTCAGCGACACGAGCGAACTCGGCAAGGCCCTGGTTGGCACCGGTTTTCCGAGCGATCGCAGCCGTGCTCCGCACAACAACTTCGACGCATTCATGCGCGTGAAGCAGCGCGTACAAGGCGTGCGTCGCTGCGGCTCGGCCGCAATCGACCTATGCCTGGTGGCAGACGGTACGTACGATGCCTACTGGGAGCGCCGCCTGAACGCATGGGACGTGATGGCCGGGTGTGCCTTGGTTTCGGCGGCGGGCGGGGAGATCAGCGCACTCGATGGTACGCCGCCCGACTTGTCGGTCGGACACATTCTCGCCTCCAACGGGCGAATCCATCGCGATCTGTTGACGCTGCTTATCGAAGCGCCGTAGTCGAGCACGGCGCGTGCGGGGCGGAGCCCGAGCGCGATGGGACGCCCGAGAAGTCGAGGCTAGTGCCAAGCTCCGGGCTGGGGGATGATGGTGTGGAATGGACGACCGCTCGTCGGCGCGACCGGCTGCCGCTCCCATCATCCCCCGAGCGAAGCCGCCGAAGAAGCCAGTGAAGCCTGTGCGGCCGAGCGCTCGGCCCGCGCTGCGTCGTGCGAGTCCCGCGTCGGGCTCGCTCGAACCGACGATCATGTTGGTCGGCGCAGACAGCGTGTTCGAGCCCGCGCTGCGCGCTGCATTGGCGCGGCATCGCGTGTACGTGGAGACGACCACGGCCGAGTCGGTCGCCGAAACGGTGATCGCGGCTGCGCCCGATTTGGTGCTGCTCGTCGGACCCGCCGCGCGCGACGGCGGCAGTGAAGTGCTCGAGACGTTGATGAGCTCGCCCGTGTGCTCGGTGATCCCGATCGTCATCTTGGACGACAACACCGCGCTCGACATGCGGCTGCGCGCCTTCCGCCATGGCGCCGCCGCGGTCATTCCGCCGTCAGCGAGCATCGACGCGATCGCGGAGCAAGTCGCCAAGCTCGCTCGGGAGATTCCGGAGCGCGGCGGGGACTCACTTGGTGTCGTCGGAGAAGCCACCCTGAGTGAGTTCGTGGGCGCGCTGAGCCGCGAGCTGCGCTCCGGCATCCTCAGCGTGCACACCGGCAAAGGCGGCGACGACGACGCGGTGCGGCTCGTGCTCGGCAGCGGGCGGCCGCTGGCCGCGTTCATCGACGACTTCGTGCGCCAGGTGAAATCGCACGTGGTGCACGCCGAACCGCTGCGCTACGAGTTCGCCGAGCACCCGAGTGGCACGGTCAAACTGCTCGATCCGCGGGCAGAAGAAGAAGAACCGGAGCGCGTCAGTGTCAAAGGCGTGCGCGTCGCGCTCGCGGACGACGACACGGGCCGCGCCGACAGCGTCGCGCAAGAGCTGCGCTCGCGCGGCGTATCGGTGGTGGTGACCGACCTGGCGCCGACCGATTTGCGCTTTGCGAAGCTGCGCCAAGTCGACCCAGAAATTTTGTTGATTGGCGAAACCCAAGTCAAAGGCGAAGGCTACGAGCTCTTGCGCCGGATGCGACGCGACACGCGTCTGCGCTGGGCGTCGCTCCTGGTCGTGCGCTGGGAGGAGATCTGGTCCGACGCGCTTTCGGTGCCCGCGCTCGATCGCCTAGAGGCCGCGCTCGCCGCGCTTTCGGAAGCCGATCGCACGCTGCAAGCCTGGTCGCAAACGGGCGAGACCTTCGATGCGCGCCTGGAAACGACTGGGCCTGCACGCTGCCTGCGCGCGATCGCCGGCAGCTCGCATCCGATCCGCGTCACCGTGAACAACCCGCGCGTCACCGTCAGCATGGATGTATCCGACGGGCTGATCGTCGGCGCGTCGGCAGATTCACGCAGCGGTCCGGAGCAGCACTGGGACGGCGCGGTCGCGCTGTCCGCGTTCATGGTCTTGAGCTCGGGCCGAATCCACGTCACGCCCGTCAATCAGCCCGCTCAGACCAACCTGATGGCGACGGTCGACGTCGCGCTCAATATGGCCGATTCGGAGCCTGCGCCGATTTCGCCGTCGATTCCGAGCGCGGCCGGGCCGAGCCTGCGCCCACCGTCCGCCGAGCCGCCGATCAGTCCCAGTCTAGAGCCCACGCCGAGCTTGGGGCCGTTCACCGAGCTGCGCAGCTTGCCGATCCTCGGGCGGGTGCGCACGGGCGTGAGTCTGCCTGCGGCGCTCTTTCTGGTCGCGCTCGCGGCGCTGCAGGGTCTGATCATCGTCGCTGCACTGAGCGCAATGCAGAAGTCGCACCGCGCGCGCACGGCCGCAGCCGCAGCCAGCGCGAACGACGAGGCTGTGCCGAGCGTCAGCGCGCCGGCTGCGCCCGCCGCAGTAACGAGCAACCGGCCGAGCGCAGCTCCGAGCGCGAGCGTGGCAGCGGCTCAGCCGGCGGCCTCAGCGCCCGTAGTGCCCGCGCCAAAAGACATTCCGCTGGACGAGACCGGCGTGCGCGCACCGACCTGCGAGGAGCTGTTCGGCGGAGCTCACGTCGGCGCGGGCGACTATCTCGGCTCGGCGTACGTGGAGATGCGCAATGCCAACCACGCGCTGGTGCGCGGCGATCTGGACGCGGCCCAGCGCGCGTTGTGCAAGGCGGCGCTTTGGGACCAAAAAAATCCCGCGATTCCGCTGGAGCTCGCGCAGCTCATGTTGCTCCGTCGCGACGGCGCGGCCTCGGTCGACTGGGCCAAAAAGAGCTTGGAACGCGATCCGACCAGCTTACGCGCGCAGGGCGTGCTCGGCGACGGGCTCGCGCGCGTCGGCGATTACGACGCGGCCAAGCGCGCCTGGCTGCTCTCGGTGCGGCTGGAAGGCGATTCGGACGCGCTGTACCGCGAGCTGTCGTTCAGCAGCCTGCGCGAGGCGCGCTCGGCGCTCGGTCGCCGTGATTTCGCGCGCGCAGAGCGCTTCTTCCGGCGCGCGGTCGTGCTCGATGTCGACAATGGGCCCGCCTGCAACGGCCTGGCCGACGCTTTGCTCCGTCTGGGCGACGCCGCGTCGGCGCTGCGCTGGGCTCACCGCGCCGTGTCCGTCGCCCCGCGCGATCCTGCCGCGCGCGTCATTTTGGGCGACGTGCTCTATCAGCAGGGCGACCGCCGCGGCGCCGAGGTCGAGTGGCGCGAGGCCCTACGGCTCGACCCCACGAATTTCCTCGGCCTACGCCGGATGGCCAAGCTTTCGCGCGACGGCAGCGCGACTAGCCAGTAATTCCGCGGAAAACGTGACCACGCCGGCGAATCGCGGTACATCTCCGGCCATGACGGACCGGTCTTTGTTCGACCAGCTGGGCGGCGAGCCCCAGCTCTCGGCGATCATCGAGCGCTTCGTTGATCGCATGTTCGACGACGTGATGATCGGCTACTTGTTTCGGGCGGCGGATCGCCGGCGCGTCAAAGACAAGGAATTCGAATTTGCCGCCCGCCACCTGGGCGCGCCCATCGCATACACGGGGCGCCCGCTCGGCGAGGCCCATCGCGCCCATCGCATCACCGGAGGCCAATTCATGCGCCGCTTGCAGATCCTGAAAGATACGCTGGCAGAATTCGCAGTGCCCGAGGCGGTCCGGGAGCATTGGGTCCTGCACACGCTCGGGCTCCAAGCGCAGATCACGAACAATGCGCTCGACCAATGCGATCCGGCGCATGCGAATCGCTCCGGCTCGGTGCCGTCATGAACGCGCGCTTTCTCCTGCTCGCGGCATTTTCTACCTGGTCCTGCGCCACCGGCGGCAGCGCTTGGATGGCACAGCCGTTGTCGACCGGCGCTTGGAGTCCCGATGATCCGCCGCCGAACGGCGAAAATGTGCCCGAACTCGACCAAAACGGGACTCAGCCGGCAATCCCGGTGCATTCGCGGAAGCTCGGCGAACCGACGACCACCGATTCGCCCGTGACCACGCCGTCGACCAGCTCGCCCGCGCCGGCCACGCCGGCCACGCCCGGCAAGACCAGCCAGCTGGAGAGTACTGGCGGCGGCCGCGTGCTCGGTAAATTCCGCAACACCTATTATGACTTCCCGAGCGAATCGGATTTCAGTGGCGACACCGTGGCGCTGAAAAACGGCAGCTGCAAAACGATCAAAGACGTCGCCCGAGCGTTCTACGAGGCGGTGTGCGTGCAGGGCAGCGGCACGTTGTCGAGCGGTAGCACCGTCAGCTTCGCCAAGCGCGATTGTGCTTGTGCGCCCCTGTGCCCTCGCACCGAGCAACACATCTGCTTCGATGAGCTCGACGCAAAGGCGTTTCCATGGGGCCGAGGCGCCACCGGGCGAGCCATAACTCCACTGCTCAGCGTCGCCGTCGACACCGATTTGGTGCCACTCGACACGCCCATCTACATCCCCGAATACGACGGCATCCCGCGCGATCCTTCGCGCAGCGCCACGCACGACGGCTGTTTCATCGCGCAAGATCGCGGCGTGCGCGTCAAAGGCGAGCACGTGGACGTGTTCACCGGCCATCACGAGCTCACCACTTTGTGGAATAGCCTCGTGCCGAGCAACTTGGGCGTGACGATCGTGCTCGACAGCCCACGCTGCGCCCGCGCCTCAGCCAAGCTCTAATCGACCTACTTTCGTCGGCCTTGTTGCTGCAGCGAGGCCCAGGATCAAGCGGTGGTGCCGCGCAGCTCGCGCAGCAGCGTCTCCACGCGCCGGAAACAGGCGTCGCGACCGAGCTGGAGAAGGTGCCCGCCGTGCCAAGACACGAGCGGCGAGCCCAAGTGCGCGGCGAGCTTGCGCGCGTGGGCGACCGGCGTGATGCGATCGGCCTTGGCTGCGACGACGAGCGTGCGCTGCGGCAAGATGCGCGGCTTTCTCGCGAGCGGACTGACCACGCGATAGATGCGCTCGAGTAGCGCGTGCTCTTCGGCTTGAGCCGCGGGGTCCGCGCTGAGCTCGCCCTGCTCGCGCGCAAAATCGGCCAGCGACGCGAGCGGAATGACCGGAATACAGAACGAGAGCTGCGCTTCCACCGTGGCCAGCAGCGCTGCGGTGTACCCGCCCAGACTCATTCCGAGTACGCCGACCTCGGGGTGTCCTTGCGCCTTCAGCCAATGCACGAAGTTTTGCAGATCGAAGATCACCTGCCGAAATCCTTCATTGCTGAAGCGCGGATCGGCGCCCGGAAATTCGGGCGCGCCGCGCCGCAGCGGGTTCGCGCGCACCCCATGAAACGGCAGCGTGAAAAGCGCCACGTCATAACCGCTGCGCAAGAACCGCCGCAGCGGCCAGAGCCGTTGCTCCACGTGATAATGGCCCGTCATGTAGCCGTGAATCAGGATCGCGACCGGACGCCGTTTGCCCGCGCTGAGCAGCCGCACCGCGGCCGCGTGGTTTTGCGTGGTGCGCGCATAGCGCTCACCCAACTCGGGCAGAAATGGCGGACAGCCGCTGATCCACGACAGATCGAGCGCCTGAGCGACTCCGAGCTCGTTCGGCGCGGCGCGCGCGACGGGCGTGATGGCGCGCACCGGCAAGAAAAAATCGTCCGCGAGCGTCTCGGGGTAATGCGTCGCAAAGCCCTGCAGCAAGGCCGCGCGCGCGTCGACGCCCGAGGGTGGCGGCATGGACGTCGGACGCCTCGAATTGCGGGCGTGCACGGCTAAGGTGGCCGCGCGATCCACGGCGGCTGCAGCGGTGCCGAGAACCCTCCGTGCGACTCTACCGATCACAGCGCAAACGCTACACGAGAGCTCGCGCTTGAAACAGCAGCATTTCGAGCGAGCCTGCCTCACGCAGAAAGTTTTGATCGTGCGGGCCCTCGGCGAGCGTCAGGGTCCGAGCCACACCGCGCTCGGCCAAGCGCTGGGCAAGGAGCTCGGAGGCCTCGCGGAACGGGTCGAAAGTGGTGGTGGTCACGTGGATCCGACGGGCGCCGTATTTTGCAATCACGTCTGCCAGACGGCGCGCGTAGAGCTCGGCGAGTTGCTTGCCGAATGCCCCTTGCATCGTGCCGATGACCCCGAAAAGCTCGGGCTTTCGCAGAAATACTTCGAGCGCGACGTAGCCGCCGAGCGAGACGCCGTCGATGCCGCAATGCTCCGGACCGGACAAGGCCGGCGTGGCCGCTCGGACCGCCGGCAACAGCGCGAGCTCGAGGTAACCGGCATATCGGTCTAGCAGCGGCGCGCTCGGGTTTTGCTTGAACGGATTCGGGGTGAACGGGCAAACCAGGGTCACGTCTGGGAGCGGCGCGCGCCGGAGCTCGTCGTTGATCTCGAGCAAGCGCGCATCGGACAGATAGCGCTTGTTGGGCAGCGTTCGGGTGACCGGCGGCGCGACCAGCCGCGCGTACGCTTCCGGCAAGCCGTAGCGATCCTGCCACGCGTGGATGCCGAGCGCCTCGCTCCCCGTTTCACCGAGCCCGTGCAGCAAGACCAGGAGCGGCAGGGGTTGGTCTTCGGGCACGCGCGTCGGGCGTAGGAGCAGGCACTTTTTGCCGAAGGGGCCGGCGCCCGGCACGGGCACTTCACGCGCGGCAAGCAGCCCCGCTTCTGCCAGCGCGCGCTGTGCCACGAAAACTGACCCGGCAAGGACCAGACATTGTCGCCGCGTAAGAACCAAACCTCAGCTCCGGTGGCGTAGCGTGGGGAGCAAGCGCGCGGGCGAGCTCACCATCAGCAGGGTGCCGACCGCGGCCACGCCGAGACCCGCACCCACACGGCCAAAGTGCAGCACGTGATCGCCGGTCGAGCCACCGAAGCGCACGTCCAAAATCACCATGCTGTTGTACGCCGCGTGCGCGACCATGGAAGGCACGAGCGAGCCGCTATACAGGCGCGCCAACGCAAACGCCACGCCGAGCACGACCGTGCCGGCGATCTGCGTGGGCTCGAGGTGAAATAGCCCGAACATCAGGCTTGGCACGAGCACCATCTCGGCGTGCGAACGCTTCTCGAACGCGCGCGTGATGAGCCCGCGGAACATCAGCTCCTCGACCAGCGCGGGCAACACGGCCGCGGCGAACAGCACGAGTAGCAGGCCGCCGCTGGTCGCGTTGCGCGCCACTGCCACGATCAGGCGCTCGGCGTTGACCTCGCGCGGGAGGAAGCGAAGCGTGAGCTCGCCCGCGAACTCCGCGAGCGGACCAAAGCCGAATACGATCAGTAACCCCGCGAACGTGGTGCGCAGCGTGGGCTGACCGATCGGAAACACGTGGCCGAAGTGCGGGCGCTTACGCCACACCCAAATGAAGAGCGTGAAACCGACGGCGAGCTCGTTGACCACGATCGAGCACGCGATCCAGGTCGAGCTCGTGACGAGCGGCGAGCTATGCGGATCACTCACCAACTGCAGCGCGCGCTCCGGGTCGAGCCCCGCCCGCACAGCCAACATTGCGGCCACCGCGCCGACACCGAAGCCCGTGACGACGACCGCGATCAGCGCCATCAGCCACACCACCACGGCTTGCAGCCGTGTTGGAATTTCTTTCGCTGGGGGAACCGTGCTCGCGCGAGCCATCAGGAGCGATGCAGTCTACTCTGCTCGCTCGCTGAGTCGGGGCGCCAAAGACTTCGGCCTGAACGACGCCTCGTGTATCTTCCGGAAAAGAAGGGCTCCTGATGAAATTTTGCGCATTCTTACTGGGTCTGGTCGCCTGTTTTGCCGGTTGCTCCGCCAAAGACCAGAACCCGGACCCGTACGCTGCTGTGTCCGATTTTTGCGCGGCTTGGGGCAAGAAGGCCTGTAACTCGGTGGTGGTCAGTTCCTGTTCGGGTCTGGACACGACGCCGACGTTGGGTGACTCGTGCGTGCAGTCGCAGCGGGTCTTCTGCGAAAAACTCGTCAACGAGCACACGGGCTACAGCTCGGTCCAAGCGCAAACCTGCCTGGACGCAGTTGGCAGGGCCTACGCGGATGCCAAGCTCACCGCGCTCGAGATTGCGACCGTCCGCCACCTTGGCGACCCCTGCAATCACCTGTTCAAGGGCTCGCAAGCCATCGGTGAAAGCTGCGCCGAAGACGCCGACTGCGACACGCTGAAGAACGTGCAGTGCGTGATGAAGAGCGGCAGCGGTACCTGCGCGATCCCGACCGTGGTCGCCAACGGCACCTCCTGCTCGGCGCCGGGCGCGGCGTGCATGCCCGGATTCTATTGTAGTGCCGACGAAAACTGCGTGCAGAGCAAAGCCATCGGCGGCAAATGCACGGCGACCTTCGAGTGCGCGACCGGCCTCGACTGCACGGGCCTCGACGAGGACGCGGGCGTGACGAGCGGCAAATGCACCGCGCGCGTCAGCCAAACCGCGTGCACCGCCGACAGCGATTGCACGACGAACGTGTGCGACATCGCGACGGGCTCGAGCACCGGGATGTGCGTCAACTCGATCATCCTCGCGCCGACTGACGGTGTGTGCGGAGATTTGCGATGAGCAAGCGCGGGTCGAACGCGGCGTGGCTGCTTGCGCTCGGGCTGTGTCTCGGCACGGGCGCGGCCTGTGACGACAAGCCGCAGAAGCACGCGGGTGAAAGTACGGCGACTGCGCCGACGCCCGAAGCGACCGCGAGCGCGCCCGCCAAACCCAAGGGCCCGCCCGATTTCGAGATCGACACGCTGAGCGCGAAGGTCGGCTTCGAACGCGCGCTACTCGATCAACGCGACGGCCATGACAACCTGACCCGGCTGCTGAAGCCGACGGAAAACTTCGTCGACGGGCAAGACGTATCGCTGCTCGTCGATCGCAGCGCGAAGTTGCCCTGGGTCGTCACCTTCATCGACGAGCTCGGCAAGCTCGGCGCAAAGCATGTGATCGTGAAGACCGAGACGCGCAAAGAATTTTCCCCGAGCTTGCTCTTCTCGCCCGAGCTCTCGCTCAAATCGCCGCCCGATTGCAGCCCCGTCGCGATGGTGCTCGAAGATCGCGGTACCGCGGTGTGGAAGCTGTCCGGCGGCGTCGCGACCAAGCACGGCAAAGGCATGGCCGGCCCGGATTTGAGCATGACCGGCGACAACATCGAGCGCTTCGCCAAGGGCTGCAAGCAATCGACGACGCTGTTCGTGTCCGCGGGCCCGAGCGTCGAATGGGGGCTGACCTACGATTTGGCGGCTTCCGCGAAAACGCTCGAGAAGGCGCACTTCGACAACTTCGTGCTCCTCGGTGTCACGCCGGTCCCAGGTCACAAAGTCGATCTCCGACACTGAACGATCGCGAGCAGTCCGAGGCCGTCGAGCTTCGGCGTGCGCGTCGTGGGCTCCCTCCCCCGCGCGGCGGCTTTGCGCCGCGTCCGGGGTTGAGGGGCCCGGCGCGCGCAGCAGCCCGAAGGGCTGCGAGCACGCACGGCCATTCCGCACCGCACAGCGCACGGAGCAGCCCTGGTCACGCGCCACGGCGTAGCTCGTCACAGCCTTCGGCGTCGCGCTCCGCGGGAGAGCTCACCACCGAGCCACAGAGATCACAGAGCTGAATTTGGGATTGGGTTCGCTGCTGAGCGTCTTCAACACCCATTCGCGCTCGACGCGAACCTCCACGCCCCGAACGCTTTCTCGCCGCCGCCGCGCTCTGCTCAACCCCCAAAACTCTTACCCACTCCGCGCGTTTCTAGGGCACTCCGCACCGTCCTGAGTGCTCCGCGTCCTCTGTGCTCTCCGTGGCTCGGTGGTGAAATCCCGGAGCCGCCACTCAGTCGCACTAAGGTGTGCGCGCAGCGGTGAATTGGCGCAAGAGCTTCTCGATGTCGTCGATGTTGAACGGCTTCTCGAGCTGCACGCCAGCGTGATTGGCCAAAAAATCACGCGCGCGTTCGGTGAATGCGCCGCCGGTCATGAACACGAAGCAGCGCACGAGGTGCGGATAGCTGCGCTTCACCACCTCATAAACCGCCGAGCCGCTCACGTCCGGCATCATCAGATCGCAGAGCACGAGATCGAAGTGCGCATCCTTCTCGAGCCGGCTGAGTGCGTCGCGGCCGCTCGTGCAAATCACGACGTCATGCCGGCCTTTGAAGGCGTAGAGCAGGGTTTGGCCGAGCAGCGGCTCGTCGTCGATGATCAAGATCCGCGACGGCACGGACTCTGATTCAGGCGGAGCTTCGGCCACGGCGCGACGCGCCGCGCTATCCTCTGGCGCGAACGGCAAAACCACTCTGAAAGTGGTACCACGCTTGGCCTCGCTCGACACGGAGATCTCGCCGCCCAGCGCCGTGACGATGCCATGGCAAATAGCGAGCCCGAGCCCCACGCCCGCGCCGGCGGGTTTCGTGGTGTAGAACGGGTCAAAAATCCGCGATAGGTGCTGTGGCTCGATCCCCGGGCCGGTGTCGGACACTTCGATCAGCGCGGAACCATCGAGATTCCGAGTACTAATCGTGATCTCGTTGGCCGACGGCTCGCCCTCGATGGCTTGAGCCGCGTTCACGATCAGATTCAGAAAGACCTGACCCAAACGGGCTGCGTCTCCACTGACACGCGAAATCCCCGTGTACCGTTTGACCAGCCGGGCGCGGTGGCGGATCTCATTCCAGGCTACGCGGATCGCCTGATCCAATACCAGCTCGATGTCCACCGCTTCGCCGCCGCTCATGCCGGCGCGCGAGAAATCCATCAAGTCACGCACGATGTGGCGGACGCGTTCGGCGCCGTCGCGCGCGTTGTCGAGAGCGGACAGCGCGCCAGACAACAAGGCGAGCTCCTCGCCCGCGCCGCCGCGGAGCAGCGTGCGCAAATCCCCCAATTCCCGGAGGCCGATCTCGAGGCTGCCGAGCACGTACGCGAGCGGGTTGTTGATCTCGTGCGCCACCCCCACCGCCAAGGTTCCGAGCGACGCCATGCGCTCGGTCTCCGCGCGCTTCTCGGCCGCTGAGCTCAGATCGACGAAGGCAGGCGGCTCGTCGCGCCGCGACGGCTGGGACGGATTGGGTACGAGTTTCATGGCCCCTCAACCAAGAATCGAGCGAGACCTTCGCACATTTCTCGGCCGCAGGCGAATCTGCCCCGCTACCAGGGCGCGCGGGCCTGGGCCGCGCCCGGCTTCGGCAAAAGCTCGCAGAATCGCATTCTTCTGCCCGCGTCAGCGAGCACCCAGCTTGACGACGCGGGGCACGCGTCACACGCTCTCCCCCGGTTGCCCAGAGGCACGGACGCGTGTTTCCCTCGGTGTCGGCCGGCCCCTGAGCTCGAATCGTGACCGCAAAAGCAGACGCCAAAAAGACCGCCAAGCCACGCGCCACAGCGCGTGCCACGGCCGGACACCGCAAGGCCCAACCCAGGGCCGACGAGGCCGACGAAGCCACGACCGAGCCCGGCGAAGCAGACGGCGAGGACGAATCGCTAGATTCCGGCGCGGCTGAACCCGAGACCTTCGAGGCCGAGGGCGAACTCGTCGACGACGCCGAGCCAGACGACGAAGACGTCGAGCCGAGTGAGGACAGCGAGCTCGCAGACGAGCCGGACGCCGAACCCAAGAACGAAGCCGGGCTCGCTCGCTACGACGCGCTGCAAGCGTACATGCGCGAGGTGCAGCGCCATCCGCTGCTCTCCGCCGATGAAGAGCACAAGCTTGCCATCGAATACACGAAGACGCAGGGGACCGACGTCGCCGCGCGGCTCGTCACGGCGAATCTGCGCTTGGTGGTGAAGATCGCCTACGAGTACCGCCGCGCGTACCGCAACATGATGGACCTCGTGCAAGAGGGCAACATCGGCTTGATGCAAGCGGTGAAGCGCTACGATCCGTATCGCGGCGTAAAGCTCTCGAGCTACGCCGCGTGGTGGATCCGCGCGTACATGCTGCGGTTCATTTTGAACAACTGGCGCCTCGTAAAAGTTGGCACCACGCAGGCGCAGCGCAAATTGTTCTTCAATTTGAACAAGGAAAAAGCGCGGCTCACCGCCATGGGCATCGAGCCGAGCCACGCCGAAATCGCCAAGCGCCTGAACGTCGCTGAGTCCGAAGTTACGGAGATGGATCGTAGGCTCGCGCGCGCCGACGCTTCGCTCGATGCGACGGTGAACGAGGCCGACGGCCGCTCGACCACACGCCTCGAGCTGATGCCCTCGACCAACGCCACGCCCGATCAAATCGCCGAGGGCTCCGAGGTCTCGCAGCTCTTGCAAGGCGAGCTCGAGACGTTCCGAAAGACGCTCAGCGGCAAGGACATCGACATCTTCGACAAGCGCATCATCGCCGACGAACCGCTCACTTTGCAGGAGCTGGGCGACAGCTTCGGGGTCTCGCGTGAGCGCGTGCGCCAGCTCGAAGCGCGCTTGATGGGCAAGCTGCGCGAGCATTTGCGCAGCACCATGGGCGACGCGGTCGGCGTCGGCGGGTGAGCGCCGTAAAGGGCAGCGGCCAGCTTTACCTGGTCGGCACGCCGATCGGGAACCTCGGCGACATCACGCTGCGCGCGCTCGAAACGCTCAAGCAGACCAAGCACATCGCCGCCGAAGACACGCGCCGCACGCGGCAACTGCTCACGCATTTTGCGATCCAAGAGCGAACGCTGCACGCGCTCGACGCCAACGCCAGCCCGCGCAAAGTCGAGGAGCTGGCAGAGCTGCTCGAAAGCGGTGAGGACATCGCGCTCGTCACCGACGCTGGCATGCCCTCCGTTAGCGATCCCGGCACCGCGCTGGTGCACGCCGCGCAGGCACGCGGCATCGTGGTCTCGCCCATCCCGGGGCCGAGCGCGCTGACCGCGGCCGTGGCTGCATCCGGCTTGGTCGCTTCGAGTTTCTTATTTTTGGGATTTCTGCCGCGCACGGGCCGGAAGCGAAAAGACGCGCTGACTCGGATCGAGCACAGCCCGGACCCCGTGGTCATCTTCGAATCGCCGCAGCGCATGGCAAAAACGCTGGCCGAGCTGTGCGAGCGCATGCCCGAGCGGCGCGCGACCCTGTGCCGCGAAATCAGTAAACTGCACGAGGAAATCCGACCCGGCACGCTCTCCGCTTTGCGCGACCGTGAGGGCGAGTGGCGCGGCGAAATCACGCTGGTGATCGCCGAGGCCGAAACCGTGGCCGGCGAGGCCGTAGACCTCGACGCATTGCGGGCGCGCATCCGCGCGAGTCTGGAACAAGGCGCGACCGTCAAGACCGTCGTCTCCGAGCTCAGCGACGAAGTGGCCCTGCCGCGGCGCGAGCTCTATGCGCTCGTCCAGAGCTTGCGCGGCAATACGCCGGAGCGCGAACTAGAACCGTAAGCTTGCGCGCGGCGCGTGGCGCCACTCGCTTCGGCTTGCGGCTGCCCCATTCCCCAGCGCTGCTCGGCCGGTGTAGGCTGCGCCCGGTCGGCCCAGAAGGGCCGGCGTTGGTGGTGAGTTGCTATTCAATACCGGGCGCTTCGCGCTATTTTTCGCGCTGGTCTTTACCGCAAATTGGCTGCTCGGGCGGCGCTTTCGCGCGCAGAACCTGCTCTTGGTCGCCGTCAGTCAATGGTTTTACGCGAGCTGGGATTACCGTTTTCTGGCGTTGCTTTGGTTCTCGATGCTGGTCGACTATTTCGTCGCGCTGCGCATCGAGCAAAGCTCGGATCCGGTGCGACGCAAGCGGCTGATCACGCTCAGTGTCTCGGTGCAGCTCGGCATCTTGGGCGTGTTCAAGTATGCAAACTTCTTCGTCGCAAGCGGCGGAGCCTTGCTCGCTCGGCTCGGCTTCCACGTGCACCCGGTCGTGCTCGGCATCGTGCTGCCGGTCGGCATCTCGTTCTACACCTTCCAAACCATGAGTTACACGATCGACGTGTACCGCGGCGTGATCCCCGCAGAGCGCAACCTGCTCTCGTTTGCCACGTTCGTGTCGCTGTTTCCACAGCTCGTCGCGGGCCCGATCGAGCGCGCGCGCCGGATCCTGCCGCAGATCAACGCCCCGCGCACGCTGCCACTGGCCGAGTTTTACCGTGGCTCGGGGCTGATCTTCTTCGGCTTGTACAAGAAGGTATTCATCGCCGATAACCTCGGGCCAATCGTCGACGCCGCGTTCGAGCGCAGCGCAACGCTCACGCGCGCCGAAGCCGTGCTCGCGCTGTATGCGTTCGCCTTCCAGATCTACGGCGACTTCTCGGGCTACACCGATATTGCCCGCGGTACGGCCAAGCTATTGGGCTTCGATTTTGCGCTGAACTTTCGACGCCCGTACTTGGCGCGCAATCCGAGCGATTTCTGGCAGCGCTGGCACATCAGCTTATCGAGCTGGTTGCGAGATTATCTGTACATTCCGCTGGGCGGAAATAAGGGCGGCCAGGCGCGCACGCTGCGCAATCTGTTTCTGACCATGCTGCTCGGTGGTCTTTGGCACGGCGCATCTTGGACCTTCGTGCTGTGGGGCGCCTATCACGGTCTTTTGTTGGTCGCGCACCGGCTGCTCAAACCCGTGCTGCAGCGAATTCAGCCGAGAGGCGTCTTGGGCGGCATGTGGAGCATCGCGCGCTGCACGGTCATGTTTCATCTGGTCGTGCTCGGCTGGCTACCCTTTCGAGCCCGCACGCTGACGCAAGTGACCGATGTTCTGAGCGGCATCGCGCGCCGCGGTGGCTCGCTGGGCGACGCCGCGCTCACGGCTAAATGGCTCGTCGCATGCACGACGCTCTTGATCCTACTCGAGCTCACCGAAGAGCTCCGTCCGAACTTCTTGGAGCGCTGGCAATTTTGGGCGCGCGGGCTGGTGTACGCGGCCGTCATGATTTCGATTTTGATAGCGGGAGCGCCGGGTGGACAGACCTTCATCTACTTCCAATTCTGAGCGCTCGCGCGCCGGGCAGAGCCGTGCGCGCTGGCCACTGGGCGCGCTCTTCGCCTGCGCGCTGCTCGTCATCGGCGAGCTCGGCACGCGCGCGTGGTTCAGGCCGCCGTACGTGACGCTCGACACGTACACGTCATATTACCCAAACTGGCCCGAGTACGGCTTCGAAGGCTCCCGCGCATGTTTTCGTATCCGTGACGAAATGTCCTGCGCCCGCAGCCAAGACATGAACGTGATCCCGCAGACCTTCCCGGCAAAGAAGCCGGTGGGAGAGCTGCGGATCGTCGTGGTCGGCTCCTCGGTTTCGTGGGAGGGCAGCGGCCGCGGACAAGGCAGTAGTGATGGCAACTACCCGAGCCGCACCTTGGATCTTTTGCAGCGCGCGCATCCCGATCGCAAGTTACGTTTGATCAACCTGTCCGTGCCGGGCTTCGGCACGACGCGGGAGGTCGTGCGCTTCCGCGAGGGGCTCGAATACGAGCCGGACCTGTTCGTGGTCCACGTGCACGACACGAACGAAATCCGGGAGGATCAGCGGCGCGCGTACGTGGCCCAGCTGCACTCGGGCGTTGCGGGCAAACTCTTGTACTTGCATTCCGTCGCGGTGCTGAAAGCGTGGTGGTCCGACTTTCTGGGCGTTCGCGCCCCGCGTGCCGTGGCCCCGGAGAGCGGCGAGGAGGCAGAGAGCGAAGCCCACAAGCTCGAGCGCTGGCAGACTGGCATCGAGCGCAACGTGCAAACCATGCTCGGCCTGGCGCGAGCGCGCGGCGTTCCCGTGGTCGTCGTCGGGCCGAGTCGGTCGGACCGCAGGCAGGGTGTTCGCGATCGTCCGCTCAACGGAATCTTCGAAGCCGAGATCGGCGGCTCGGCGCAGTTCCTGAACGTGGTCCAGTTGTTTGCAGCAGAGTACGCGCGCCGCCCCCGGCCGCTGTTCAAGGACAATGTGCACTACAGCGCGGAAGGGACGCGCCTGGTCGCCACGGCGCTCGCGCCCCGCATCGAAATGGCGCTTCCAGCGCTGCACAGCCGCTGAGCTCGTGCACCCGGGCCGGCCCGACCGAGGCTCCCATCCTGCCCTGACTATGCTAAGACCGGCCCGTGTTCGAAGCGCTGACCAAAGGCTTTCGTGAAGCTCAGAACCGCCTCGCCGGTCTCACCGAGCTAAACCAGAAGAACGTCCAAGC
>Ga0068855_100002267_pt1 | contig 23743 bp, 18 predicted proteins | sample KBSCornC52_FD_66592 | JGI IMG/M metagenome (GOLD analysis project Ga0068855, IMG submission 66592) | Corn rhizosphere microbial communities from Kellogg Biological Station, Michigan, USA - KBS Corn C5-2 | ecosystem: Host-associated > Plants > Roots > Rhizosphere > Soil ...
CGCGTGTAGCCCTGGAAGAAGGTCTCGTAGAGCTCGCGCCCGACGGCCGAGATCACCACGTCCTCGCTCGTCCGGATCACTTCGACCGGCTCGGCGCGGCTGTCGAGGAACGCCTCGCATTCTTCCTCGCTGCCGAGATTGAGGCCGTAGAGCTTGTTCACGGTGGTGCGGTTGATCGGGATCGGCACCAGCATGTCGCGCACGGCCGCCAGCACGCGGTGCTCGTAGGGCCGCCAGCGGGTGAACTGCGAGAGGTAGTCGAAAATCTCGGCGCTGTTGGTATGGAAGATGTGCGGCCCGTACTGGTGGATCAGCACACCTGCCGCGTCGCGGCAATCATAGGCATTGCCGGCGACATGGGGGCGGCGATCGACCACCAGCACCCGCTTGCCCGCCTGCGAGGCCAGCCGCTCGGCCATCACCGCGCCGGCGAAACCGGCGCCGACCACCATCGCGTCGTAGCCGCGGCTTGGCGGGGCAGGCCAGACGGTGGGGGCCGCGATCGGATGGACCTCGCGCGCGTCGGCCCCGGCTCGCTCCAACTCGGCCTCGATCAGGCCGCGCATCCGCCCGGCCGTGTCGTCCCAGCCGGTCTGGCCGAGGAAGGCATCGACCTCGCCCAGCCAGTCGGCGGTGGCGGCAAGGGTCATGGCCTCGTCGCAGGCGGCGACGAAGGCTTCCGGCGTGCCGGCAATCCGCACCCCGGCCATGTCGCCATAGTGGCGCACCACATCGACGATGGGGGTGGAGACGACCGGGCGCCCGGCGGCGAGGTATTCCGGGGTCTTGGTCGGGCTGATGAACCGCGTCGCCTCGTTGATGGCGAACGGCATCAGCGCCACGTCCCAGCCGGAAAGATAGGCCGGCAGGGCGGCATAGTCCTTGCTGCCGAGGTAATGGAGATTTGGCCGGCGCGGCAGGTCGGCCTCGCCGATCTTCACCACGGGACCGACCATGACCAGCGACCAATCCGGCCGGGAATCGGCGAGGTGCGCCAACAGCGACAGGTCGATCCGCTCGTCGATCACGCCATAGAAGCCGAGGCGCGGACGGGGCAGCGCCGCCTGGTCGGCCGGATCGGCCTGGCCGGCGCGGGCTGCGGCGAAGTGCGCACGGTCCACGCTGGAGGGGAACGGATAGACCCGGGGATGCCTCTCGCGCTTGGCCTCGTAGAGGCTGTAGCCCCCGGTAAAGACAAGATCCGCCCGCTCCAGCAACCGCGCCTCGTTGGCCAGCAGGTCGGCTGGTGCAAAGCGGAAGTTCGCCAGTTCGTCCATGCAATCATAGACCGTGCAGTCCCCCGCCAGGTGATCCGAGAAGGGCAACATCTGGGGGGTGTAATACCAAGCCGTGAGCAGCGTGGGCCGATCGGCCAGTAACTCGTCGAGCAGTGCCCGGCAGGCGGCCACCGTCTGCCCGGCGTCTAGCCCCTCGGGCAGTTGCGGGACGGCAACGACCACCCCGCTGCGCTCGCAGGTGCGAAGCGACAGGCTCGGTCGCGTGCGATCGGCGGAGACCTGCGGCTCCTCCCAGAAAACCACGCGGAAGGCTTGTGCAAACCGCGTCATGAGGTGCTGAGGTCGCTGAAAGACGAAATCCCACCGCAGATGACTGAAGCAAACCAGAACGCCAAGCGGGCAGTCTCCAGCGCTCACGCTGACAGACGGGCCGTTGGCCGCGGCGAGGCCTTCCATCCAATTCCTCCGTTATCAGGGTATCCCGTGGGGAACCCCTGGCCACCCGACCGGTTCCACTCCCGCTTTTCTTTCAATGATTTAGGAAGTTAATGGATGTTCCATGAACCCCCTGAGCGCAACGGCGGACTGCCCCGGCGCCGGGGCCCCGCGCTGGAGCTGTGGGGCGGTGCGGAATGTACGGTGAACCGCACCGCAAGCGCGTTCCTCGACCAGTCAATCCTCACCGGTCACCACGCCCGCGCCGACGACATCGACCGCATTGCCGCCCTCGGGATCGCCGCCCTGCGCTTTCCGCTGCTATGGGAGCGGGTTTCGCCCGCCATGCCCGACCGGGCCGACTGGTCGTGGAGCGACGCCCGGCTCGCCCGCCTGCGCGCGCTGGGCGTGCGGCCGATCGCGGGGCTGGTCCATCACGGCAGCGGCCCGGCGTGGACCTCGCTGCTCGACGATCGCTTCGCGCCCGGGCTTGCCGCCCACGCCAGGGCGGCGGCCGAGCGCTATCCGTGGATCGCCGAATGGACCCCGGTCAACGAACCGCTCACCACCGCCCGGTTCAGCGCGCTTTACGGCCACTGGTATCCTCATGCCCGCGACGAGCGTTCGTTCTGGACCGCGCTGATCAACCAGATCGATGCCACCCGCCTTGCCATGGCCGAGATCCGCCAGGTCAATCCGCAGGCGCGCCTCGTCCAGACCGACGATCTCGGCCGCACCTGGGCAACGGCACGCATGGCCGACCAGGCCGCCTTCGACAACACCCGCCGGTGGATGACCTGGGATCTCCTGTGCGGCCGGGTGACCCCAGATCACCCGTTCTGGCAGCGTCTGTGCGACCATGGGCTGGAGGACCGCATCCGCCGCATCGCCGACCATCCCTGCCCGCCCGACGTGATCGGCGTGAACCACTACCTCACCAGCGATCGCTTTCTCGACCACCGGACCTGGCGCTATCCGCCCGACCGCGTTGGCGGCAACGGTGCGGGGGCCTTTGCCGATGTCGAGGCCATCCGCGTACTCGCCCCGCCCCCCGAGGGGCTGGAGGGCGCCCTGCGGGAGACCTGGAACCGCTATGGCATCCCGCTCGCCGTGACCGAAGTCCACAACGGCTGCACTCGCGAGGAGCAGTTGCGCTGGATCGCCGACGCATGGAACGTCTGCCTGGCCCTTCAGGCCGAAGGCGTCGATCTGCGCGCGATGACCGCCTGGGCGCTGTTTGGCAGCCAGGGCTGGAATACCCTGCTTACCGCCGAGGGGATCTACGAATCCGGCGCCTGGGACGTGCGTTCGGGCAAGCCGCGGCTGACCGGCGTCGGCCGCCTGCTGGCCGCCCTTGGTGCGGACGCCTCGGCGCCGCTCGCTCCAGCCATCGAAGGCCCCGGCTGGTGGCAACGCGACCAGCGCCTGCTCCACGCCCCGGTGCGCCGCGCCGCCGCCATCGCCGAGCACCGCGCGCCGCAAGCCAGGACCTCGCGCCCACCGCTCGCGATCGTGGGCGCCACCGGAACCCTCGGCCGGGCCTTCGCCCGCGCCTGTGCTCACCGCGACCTGCCCTTCCGCCTGCTCAGCCGGGCCGAGCTTGACCTCGCCCGCCCCGCCGGCATCGCCGCCGCGCTAGGCGAACTGGCGCCGTGGGCCGTGATCAACGCGGCCGGGTGGGTCAGGGTCGACGATGCCGAAAGCGATCCCGACGGCTGCATGGCGGCCAATGCCGCCGGCGCCATCGCGCTGGCCGAAGCCTGCGAGGATCGGCGCCTGCCCTGCGTCAGCTTCTCCAGCGATCTTGTCTTCGGCGGCGCGGCCGCCGACTGGTTCGTCGAGGCCGACCAGCCCGCCCCGCTCAACGTCTATGGCCGTAGCAAGTCGGCGATGGAAACCGGTGTGATGGACCTTGGTGGCCGGCACATGGTGGTGCGCACCGCCGCATTCTTCTCCCCCCATGACATCCACAACTTCGCGATCCGCGCGGTGGACCGCCTGCGCCGCGCCCTACCGGTCCCCGCGGCCGATTGCGTGGTTTCGCCAACCTACGTCGATGACCTGTGCCACAGCGTGCTCGATCTGCTCATCGACGGCGAAACGGGCATCTGGCACCTCGCCAACGGCGGGGCGGTCAGCTGGGCCGACTTCGCCGGCCGGATCGCCGAGGCGTGTGGGCTGGACAGCACCCTGGTCGAGCGCGTTTCGCCGGGCGAACTCGGCTGGTCCGCCGCCCGCCCGCAGCGTTGCGCGCTGGCCAGCGAGCGAGGCTCGCCCATGCCGTCGCTGGACAGCGCCATCGACCGCTTCGCGCAGGCCTTCGCGTAACCGTCAGAATGCGACGAACGGAAGCCTAAACCGTTGATAACCGGAGAATGAATTAACAATTATCGGCCAAAGCATGTAGGCGCCCTTCCGCCTCAACTGCTATGACGAGCCCCATGAAGACGCTGTCCGAACTGCTCTGCCCCGAAGTGCCGCTGCACACTGGCTGCAACGTCCCTAAGACGGCAGGTGATCTGGTGATGATCGGAAACAACCACGGCCCCGTCTTCGAGGTCGTCCATGTTCATGGCGACATGGCCTGGATCCGGCCGCTCAAGAACGGGCAGGAAGGCCTTGTCCCGCTTGCCCGGCTGCGGCTGGCTGATCGCAACCTGAATTGATTCAATAACATAGGGAACCGATCGCGCGCAGGCCGCTTTCCTCCGGGATGGCCACGTTCGCGAAAGCTCTAGCCCCCTCGCTGGTTTGCCCGCAGCGGATTGCGCTGGCCGGGCCGCGCGTTGCAGTCTGGCGGCTGCTCACCCCGGGCGATGAGGTCAGTATCGCGGGCGATGGCGCTTACGAGCTGGTTCACGTGGACAGCGCGAAGGCCTGGCTCACGTCCTTGGCCGATGGCTCCCACCTGCTGGTAAGCGCCGCGTGCCTGCGCCTGCGCCACCCGGCTCGGGCCGCATACCACCTGATCTGATCCGACCCGACGAGCCCGCCGGCCCGCAATCCTTGGCCCATGGCTGTCCCAGGCTGGCACGCAGCCCACGCCGCTGCCCTCCGCCAACTAAGTGAAAACATGTAGTTTTTGCGGCTGAGCAGGGGCTTCCCGTGCGGTGTCCAGGCTCCAAATGGCCCGACCGGGAGCCGTGTTAAGCATCGTATCCCGCAAATAACCGCGGATTTCCATCAGATTACGCAATATGGGGGCGACCCGGGACCGCCGGCCGGCGCGAGGTCGCGTCAGTACACCTACCGAAGGTTAGGGAGTCGCCAGCAAGACTTGTCAGAATCGAAGGAACCGGCCAAGGTAACTTCAGAAAGTATAGGTGAACCTCATAAACGCAGGCCAATAATAGTGGCCGGACTTGAGGATATTGCGCAAGTTGTTGCTTTGCGGAAGGAATTTCCGTCCGTCGGCGGTGCCTCGGCATCCCTGCCATTCGGTGCCGTCCGGCTGCAATACATTTGCCGCAAAGCCGACTGAACGCCGGGTGAGTGCCTGATGGGTCGCGGTCGTGGTTAACGGAGTTTCGCGCCCTGATGAACTACAATAGCGCAGAGAAGTTCGGCGGCCTGGGCAGAAACCCTGACATCACGTTCTCAACTCAGGCGAAAACCGGACGGCTGGTTGCGTCCGACGCTTTCGGGCTGTGCGGCGCTATCGTGCTGGGCGTGCTCGGTCCGGACCTGTTCTATCCGTGGGTCGCCGGTCTCCTGCGTCACAGCGAGGCCGTGATGATCCTTGGCCTTCGGGCTTCGTTCTTCGGCTCGATCGTGGCCATCGTGATCGGCCACATTTCACTCTCGCGCTTCATCGCCCTGCCGACGATCGATGCCAAGGCCTATGTCCTGCCCTCGTTCCTGATGGGTTATGCGGTGGTCCTCGCCCTCGCCTACGCCTGGGGCCGGCCCTTCGGCCATTACCACTTCTTCGCCTCGTTCCTGATCGCAGTTCCCTGGTACCTGTTCGTCGCCGTCCTGCGCGATCGGCTGGTCAAGCCACATGTGGCGATTATCGGGGCGGAGCCGCACCCAATCACCGCCATTCTCACCAATGTCGATTGGACCGTGCTCGACATTCCTGTGTTGGACCGGCCGGTATCAGCGATCGTGGTTGATTCCCACTCCGATCTGACGCCTGAATGGGAGCATTTCGTCGCCCAGGCGGTGTTGCAGGGGATCCCTGTTCACGATGCCCGCCACATGCGCGAAGCGCTGACCCGGCGGGTGGAAATCACCCATATGGCGCACAACAACTTCGGCTCGCTGCTGCCCGCCCTCACCTACGTGAGGATCAAACGGGTGATGGACCTTGTCGTTGCCATCCCGGCGCTCGTCTTCGTCGCCCCGCTGATCCTTGCCGTGTGCATCGTGGTGCGGCTGGAGAGCCCGGGCTCGCCCATCTTCCGCCAGCAGCGGATCGGCTTCCGCGGCACGCCTTTCACCTTCTACAAAATTCGCTCGATGGTGACCGACCATGGGGGTGAGCACTTCACCCGCGCAGGCGATCGCCGCATCACCCGCATTGGCGCCTTCATCCGCAAGTACCGGATCGACGAGCTCCCGCAAATCTGGAACATCGTCAAGGGCGACATGAGCTGGATCGGACCCCGCCCAGAAGCCGTGGCCCTGGCCGACATGTACGAGGCCAACATCCCCTTCTACGTCTATCGCCATGCCGTGCGCCCCGGTATCAGCGGCTGGGCGGCGGTCCACCAGGGCAATGTCGCGCAGATCGACGCGGCGTCGGTGAAGCTCCAGTATGATTTCTTCTACATCAAGTATTGCTCGCTGTGGCTGGATATCCTGATCCTGTTCATGACCGTGCGGACCATCGTCACGGGCTTCGGCTCGCGGTGACCCCTGCCCCCGGACCCGGCGTTCTCGGCCTCGCCTATCCTTTCGCGGCCGCGCGCGCAGGCCATTCCCCACGCTCCTTTCTCCGCGGATTGGCGGCAAACGCGCCGTTCCTGGTCGTCGCCGCCCTGCTGATCGGCACCTTCCTGCTGGGCGGCAGCGCCCGTGCCGGAGTCCAGTCGCTGATGGTCCTGCGACCGCTCGCGGCGCTTGCCCTGGGCTATGGCCTGTGGACGCTGCGCCCGGAGCACCTGCGCCGCCACCGGGTGCTGCTTGCCCTTGCGCTCGCGGTTGTGGCGCTGCCCCTGCTCCACCTGATGCCTCTGCCCCATGCCGTGTGGAGCGCCCTGCCCGGCCGCGAACAGATCGTCGCGATCGATCGCCTGGCCGGCTTGGGCCAGATCGCGCGCCCGCTATCGCTGGTGCCGGACGCCACCGCCAATGCCCTCCTCAGCCTGCTCGTGCCCATGGCGGTTCTGGTCCTCGGCATCCAGCTCGATCGCCCGTCACGCAAGCGCCTGGTGCCGCTGATAATCCTGCTCGCCCTCGCCAGCGCGACGCTTGGGGTGATGCAGCTACTCGGCCCTCGCGGCGGCCCGCTCTACCTCTACGATATCACCAACGCCGACAGCGCCGTCGGCCTTTTCGCCAACCGCAACCACCAGGCCTGCCTGCTCGCCATGGCCATTCCACTGATCGCGCTGTGGGGCACGCGGCGTGGCCGGGGGCCGGCCCAGCGCTCGGGCCCGGGCACCATCCTGCGCCGCGTGTGCGCCCTTACCGCGATCGGCATGCTCGTGCCGCTGATCCTCGTTACCGGCTCGCGGGCAGGCTTGCTCCTTGCCGCGATCGCGATCCTCGCGGTGGCCGGCTTGCTGCCCGGCTGGCTTGCCCAGGCGCAGGAAGCGCGTGCCCGCCGCCGCGGTCGCACCACCCTGTCCCGCCTTGCGCTGCCTCTCGGCCTCGTCAGCCTGGCCGGACTGCTCGCAATGGCCACGGCGTTCACCGGTCGAGCCGAGGCGTGGAACCGGCTGCGCCTGTACGATCCCGAAGACCTGCGTTTTCGCGCTTTTCCTGCCGCGGCGCGAGCGGCCTGGCGTTACTGGCCAGCCGGCTCGGGAATCGGCAGCTTCGAGGCCGCCTATCAATCGAACGAGCCCGACGCCCTGCTCGCCCCCGGCCTGCTCAACCACGCCCATGACGATTGGCTTGAACTGGTGATGACCGGCGGCCTGCCCGCCGTCATCCTCCTCGTAACCGCGCTGGCCGTGGCGATAGGGGCCATTTTCCGGGTCTTCCGGCCGACCATTCCCGGCCGCGCGGCCGATCCCCACGGCCAGGTCGGCGCCATCCTCCTGGGCCTCGTCGCCGTGGCAAGTATCGGCGATTACCCGCTGCGAACACCTGCCATCGAGGCAATATTCGTAATTGCCGCCATCATGGTTACTTGCGCGGTGACGCCGCAGGCTGCAATAGCGGCCACGGGGGGTGAATCAGCTCCCCGTTCCTATTGAGGCGGACAGAGCACCTTCGACATGCCCCGCAAATCCGCCAAACTCCGGCTTATCGCCCTCGTCCTCGCGACCCTCGTCTCGGCCTGCGCCGCGCGCCCCGCACGGTTGGGCGGCGATCCCGCCCTCCGGGTTCTCCCCTCGAGCGAGCTTCCCGCGCCTGACGGGGCCGATATTTCAGCGCCCGGGCAAACCACCTTCGTCGGCCCGAATGACAAGCTGGTGATCGATGTCTACGGCATGCCGGACTTTTCCGGCCGCGAAGTTCAGGTCGATTCCGAAGGCCAGCTCGCCTTCCCCGCGGCTGGTCGCTTCGAAGTCTTCGGCAAGACTCCGACGGAAGTGGGCGACCTGCTGGCCGCGCGCCTTCGCGCCGCCTACATGCGGGACCCGCAGGTCACGGTTACGCTCAAGGAATCGGCCGGCCATACCTTCACGGTCGAGGGCCAGGTGACCAAGCCGGGCATCTTCCCGGTGCCCAACCACCTCAGCCTGTTGCGCGCCATGGCCGTGTCGGGTGGCCTCACCGAATATGCCAGGGTCGATGATATCGTTGTCTTCCGCACCGTCCGCGGGCAGCGACTGGCTGCGCTCTACAACCTGCGCGCCATCCGTGAAGGCGCCTATCCCGATCCCGCCATCTACGCCAACGATGTGGTCGTCGTCGGCGATTCCTCGTCCCGCCGCCTGTTCAAGGATGTCCTGCAGGTCGCGCCCTTGCTGATGACCCCGCTGGTCATCGCGATCGACCGGCTGACGAACTGATGGGGGCCGCAATGAACACGCTTACCACTTCCCCGGCCGACCCCGGCCTCGCGCTGATCGATGGCAGCCCGTTCATGGGCGATACGGCCGATGCCGGCATCTTCCAGAACACCAGCTTCGCCCAGGTCCTGATCAACTACTGGCAGGCCATGATCCGCTGGAAGTGGCTGATCGCGGCCACGGTCGTGGTCTGCGTCTCGATCGCCGTGGTAATGACCATGATGCAGCCGCGGCTCTACACCACCGCGTCGGAATTGCAGATCGATCGCGGCAAGCGCAACATCACCAACGTCGAGGGCGTCACCAACCCCACCGACGGGCTGACCGACGAATTCTACAACACCCAGTACGCGCTGCTGAAGGCCCGCTCCCTGGCGGAACGGGTCGCCCATGCGCTGAAGCTGGGCGAGAATGCCGATTTCCTCACGGCCAACGGCGTCAAGCTGGAGGACGATCAATCCGGCCCGGTCTCGACCGAAGTCGCCAAGTCGCGCGAAGCCATGGCCGCGGGTATCCTGATGGGCGGCATCGCGATCAAGCCCCAGCACAACTCCAGCCTGGTCGATATCTCCTTCACCAGCCGCTCGCCCGAATGGGCCGCCAAGATCGCCAATGCCTGGCCCGAACAGTACATCTCGGCCAACATCGATCGCGAAATCGCCGCCACCGGCGATGCCCGCAGCTACATCGAAGGCCGCCTGGCCGACCTGCGTTCGCGGCTGGAACAGTCTGAAAAGAACCTGATGGGCTATGCCGCCCAGCACAACATCGTCACCCTGAGCGAACAGCAGACCGCCGACGGCAAGACCCTGCCCCCGCGCACCCTTGCCGAAAGCAACCTCGACGCGCTGTCGACCTCGCTGCTCGCCGCCAAGAATGATCTGGTGACGGCGCGCAGCCGGGCCAGCGTTGCGGGACAGGCCACCACCGAGGTGGTCGAGAACCCGGCAATCTCCGCCCTGCGCGCCAAGCTCCACGAGCTTGAGGGGCAGTATGCCAGGCTGATGGTGCAGTTCACCCCCGGCTATCCCGCGGCCCGCGCAATCAAGACCGAGATGGCCAGCATCGAGGCCGCGATCGATCGCGAAACTGCCCGCGTCGGCGGCACCCGCGTGACCTCGCTGGCCGAGGCTGGCCGCCGGGTCGCCGATCTCCAGAGCCAGGTCGATGCGGCCCGACGGGAATTCGACCAGCAGCAGTCCGCGACGATCCAGTACCACATCTTCCAGCGCGAGGTGGATACCAACCGCCAGCTCTACGATTCGCTGCTACAGCGCTACAAGGACATCGGCATCGCCGGGGACGTCGGCGCGAACAACATCGTGATCGTGGATCGGGCCAAGGTGCCGGGCGGTCCGTCCTCGCCCAACCTGCCCCATAACGTGCTCGTCGGGATCCTCGCCGGGCTCCTGCTCGGTGCCGCGGCGGTGTTCGCCCTGGAGACGATCGGCGAGGGCATCCGCTTCCCAGGCGACGTCGAGCGCCTGCTCAACCTGCCCCTGATCGGCGCCACGCCCAAGGTGGACGACGAGCCCAAGTACAAGTTCGCCGATCCCAAATCCCAGATCTCGGAAGCCTATTTCAGCGTCGGCACGGCACTCGCACTGGCCACGACCCACGGCTTGCCGCGCTCGTTGGTCATCACCAGCTCCCAACCAAACGAGGGCAAGTCGACCACGGCGCTTGGCATCGCCACCGCGATCGGCAACACTGGCAAGAAGGTCCTGCTGATCGATGGCGATATGCGCTCGCCGACCCTTCATGCCCTGCTCGACGAAGCCAATGTCGGCGGGCTCAGCAACGTGCTCTCGGGCAATTGCGAACCGCTCAGCGCAGTGATCGGCACCCCCTACCGGAACGTTTCGGCGATCCTCGCCGGGCCGACTCCGCTGAATCCGGTCGAGTTGCTCAGCGGGCGCGAACTGGCCGAGGTCCTGCGCATCTTCGAGGGCGAATTCCAGCACGTCGTGATCGACGCGCCGCCAGTAGTGGGCATCGCCGATGCCATGCTGCTGGGCCGCGCGGCCGAGGCCACGGTATTCGTGGTCCAGGCCGAAGGCGCGGCCGTGCGCATCATCCGCGCCGCGCTCCAGCGCCTGTTCATCTCGCACAACCGCGTCCTTGGCGCCGTCGTCACCAAGGTGAACTTCGGCCGGTTCGGCTACGGCTACAGCTACAATTACGAATATGGCCGCGGCGACGACCTGAAGCATGCCGCCGAGTGAGCCTTGGCGGGAGGCGTCGGCGCCTCCCGCCAGGTCGGCGCTGCGGGGCGCCGCCCTGCTCCTCGCCAGTGGCCTGCTCGCGGCAACCGCATTCCACCAGGCTGCACTCGGCTACTGGCGCGACCGGGCCCCGGCACGGCCACCAGCCGCCCTCGCCGGTGATCCCCTGATCCGCGTCACCGAGCATGACGCAATGTTCGAAGGGGACGGCTCCCCGCAGAACCGACCCGCCCCGTTACCCCGCCGGATCATCGCCGAGGCCGCCCGCGCGGCCCTGCGTCTCTCGCCGCTCAACCCGGCGGCCATGCGCCAGCTGGGCATGACCGCCTCGGCCAATGCCGATCCTCAGGCCGCGCTACCCTGGCTCGCCGCATCGCAGGACATGTCCCGCCGCGACCTCCTCACGCAGATTGCCCTCGTCAATGCCGAGGTCGCGCGCGGCGATCTGCCGGCTGTCCTGCTGCACTACGATCGCGCCCTGCGCGTCTCGCAGGCCGCGGGCCCCGCGCTCTACCCGTCGCTCGCGCGTGCCTTGCCGCAGCAGGACGTCCAGGCCGAACTCCTGCGCTATGCCGGCAGCCCCTGGTTCATGCCGTTCCTGGCCGATCAGTTGCGCAGCGACCGCGACATCGGCGATATATCCGGGTTCATCCGCCACCTGCGGCCAGCGCTTTCTGATGCGGATCGCGACAAGCTGGCGGCGCTCATGCTCATCCGCCTCCTGCGCGCCGGCCGCTTCGCCGAGGCCGCCACGTGGCTGGCCCGAACGCAGCCCCGCCTCGCCCCGGGGCTGGGTCAGATAGCGGTCACTTCACTGACCATGGACACCCGCCTGGGCGATCTGGCCTGGCGCTTTCCCCCAGCCGAAGGCATCGATCTAACCCGCGACGCCAGTGGCGCGCTGGCGGTTTCGGCCGATCCCGGCCGCCGCGCCACCTTCGCCGAGCGGCTGACCCTGCTGCCGTCCGGTGCATATGCCTTCGAACTGCACCTTGCTCCCGTGTCCGGAACAGCCGCGGCCGAGCTATCGGTCAACCTGGCCTGCAAAGGCAGCGGCGGGGAAACGGTCGTGGCACGCTTCACCTCCTCACCCGCCGAGGCCGCCTCGGTCTGGCGCGGCAGATTCGCCATTGACGCCGCCTGCCCCGCCCAGCATTGGTCCATTCTGGCGGGATCCCCAAGCCTGCGCAGCCCCGCGGCGCTCTTGATAACAAGCATGGAACTGGCCAGAAATCCTCGCTGATCGGGTGATTGTTAAATAATCGCCACAGTGCCCTACGCCTAACCTTGGTTGGATGCGCGCGCCGCCGGAACCTTGCAGGGGACGTTCCTGCCGATTGGCTCGGCCCAGTGCGATGACGGTGATTTTCCTCGAATGTGCGGCATCAACGGAATCTATGCCTACAACGTCGCGGCCGGCCAGCCGGACCGGGCGGAGCTGATCGCCACCCGCGACGCCATGATCGCGCGCGGCCCCGATGGCGCGGGCGAGTATTGGAGCGCGGATGGGCGCCTGGGGCTGGGCCATCGTCGTCTTGCCATCCTTGACCTTTCGGACCGTGGTGCCCAGCCGATGGCCAGCGCCTCCGGCCGCTACCGCGTGGTCTTCAACGGCGAGATCTACAATTTCCCCGACCTGCGCCGCGGGCTGGAGGAACAGGGCATCGGCTTCGGCTCCCGCTCCGACACCGAAGTTCTGCTCTACCTCTACGAGCGCCATGGCGAACGGATGGTCGAGCATCTGCGCGGAATGTATGCCTTCTCCATCTGGGACGAGACTGCGCAAACCCTCTTCCTCGCGCGTGATCCTTACGGGATCAAGCCGCTCTACGTGGCCGACGATGGCTGGACCTTTCGCTTCGCCAGCCAGGTAAAGGCCCTGCTCGCGGGTGGACGCATTCCGCGCGAGGCCGAGCCGGCGGGCGTCGTCGGCTTCCACCTGTGGGGATCGGTGCCCGAACCCTTCACCCTCTATCGCGGCATCCGCGCGCTGCCGGCGGGGCACACCCAGCTGGTCGATCGCGGCGGCCCCCACCCGCCCCGGCCTTTCGCCTCGGTTTCGGGCCTGCTGGGCCAGGGCGCGGGCCAGGTCTTGCCTTCCGGGGACCCTGCCGACCTCCTTCGCCCCGCCCTGCTCGATTCAGTCCGCGCTCACCTCCTTGCCGATGTGGAGGTTGGCCTGTTCCTGTCGTCGGGCATCGATTCCGGGGCGATCCTCGGCCTCATGCGCGATGCCGGGCAGGAGAAAATCACCGCCATCACCCTCGCCTTCGACGAATTCCGCGGCACCGGCGACGATGAAACCTCCGGTGCGGCCGAGATGGCCGCCCGCTATGGCGCGCGCCACGTCATGCGCCATGTCGACGAGGCCGAGTTTCACGGCGATTTACCGGCCATCCTCGCGGCAATGGACCAGCCGACGATCGATGGCATCAACACCTGGTTCATCGCCAAGGCAGCGCGCGAGGCTGGCCTCAAGGTCGCCCTGTCCGGCGTCGGCGGCGACGAGCTGCTCGCCGGCTACCCCAGCTTCACCGACATCCCGCGCTGGGCCGCTCTGCTGCGCTTGCCTTCGGCCGTGCCCGGCTTGCCCACCCTGTTTCGCAGTGCCGTCGCGGCGCTCGCCCCAACCCGCATGCCTCCCAAGGCGGCCGGCCTACTCCACTATGGCGGTTCCTGGCACGGCGCCTTCTTCCTGCGCCGGGCACTCCTGCTCCCGTTTGAGCTGGACGAGGTACTCGATCCCGACACGATCGCCGAAGGCCTCCGGCGGCTCGATCCGCTTGGCCAGGTCGCGGCGGCCGATCCGGTACGCTCGGGCTCGGCCAGCACGCGCATCGCCGCGATGGAGAGCTCATTCTACCTGCGCAACCAGCTGCTGCGCGATGTCGATTGGGCCGGCATGGCCCACTCGATCGAGATCCGCACGCCACTGGTGGACAGCGAACTGCTCCGCCGCGTCGCCCCGCTCACCGCGCGTTTTTCCGGCCGGGCCGGCAAGCTCGCCCTCGCCCGCTCCCCGTCGCTGCCGCTGCCCGATCGCTTGATGCAGAAATCGAAGACCGGGTTTTCTATCCCCTCGTCAACCTGGCTGATGGCAGGTAAGGATCAGGCGCGACAAAGCCGCAGCCTGGTTTCGCGCGAGTGGGCGCGCACGATCATGGCGGGATGGGATCGTTAAGGGGCAACGGGGTTTCGTGTTTCCACGGCAAGCGCAGCGCGGGTAATGCGCATTCTCGCACTCGTGACCGACGCCTTCGGCGGCTATGGCGGCATTGCCCGCTACAACTGCGACTTCCTCGAAGCGCTGGCCGCGGTCTCGCCCGCGCACGAGGTCCGCGTGCTCGCCCGTATTGGTGAAGATCGCCCCTTCGCGGTCGGCGCCAACCTCCACCAGGACCGCCCGGTCCACGCCCGCGTGCCCTTTGCGCTGCGCGCTATTCGCAAGACTCTGGCCTGGCGCCCGGACGTGATCTATTGTGGCCATGTCTTCCACGGCCCGCTGGCGCTCCTCCTCGCCCGCCTGTCGGGCGCCAGGCTCGTCTCTCAGCTGCACGGGACCGAGGTCTGGCAGCCGTTGGGACGCATCCACCTCACCCCCTTGCGCAAGTCCGACATGGTCCTGTGCGTCAGCCGAGACACGCGCGCGCGCTATGCCCGCCAGGCCGGTTCGGCCGACAATGCCTTCGTCCTCGCCAATACCGTTGCTCCTGCGTTCACCCCCGGTGACCGCGCCCGCGCCCGGGCGCGGCTGGACCTCGGCGAGGCCCAGGCCCTCCTCACCGTCTCCCGGCTCGACAATCGCGACGGCTACAAGGGGCACGACCGCGTCATCGCCGCCCTGCCGGGCCTGCACACACCCGACGGACGTCCGGTGATCTACCTCATCGCCGGGACCGGTCCCGATGGTCCGCGGCTCGCTCGCATGGCCGACGATCTGGGCGTGACCGACCGCGTCCGCTTCCTTGGCAAGGTTCCCGAGGAAGACTTGCCCGACCTCTACCGCGCGGCCGACCTGTTCGTTCTGCCTTCTATCGGGGAAGGGTTCGGCATCGTCTACCTTGAGGCCATGGCCAGCGGCACCCCGGTGTTGGGCCTCACCGTCGGAGGGGTGCCCGATCCGTTGAGCGATGGCGAACTCGGCACACTGCTTGGGCCGGATGACGATATTCATCACGCACTTACAGCATTGCTAGGCCGCGAAAAACCAGATCCTCTTGAACTTGCTAGTAAAGTTCAAAACAGGTTTGGCATTGCCTCGTTTCGCACACGCGTTAAAGAAGCGTGCGAACGATTGCTCGTGACGAATTCTGTTCCTGGCGGCCTCGGGTCGATCAACTAGGGCGATCGGCAGGCTTTTCGAAAGGCTTTTCGGGCAAGTCGGGCAACCGAGATCCCGCGGAATTACCATGACCGACAGCCCCGAACCCTCCACACTGATTATCGAGGCCGGTCGGTCCGAACTCCATTACTGGCGAGACTTGTGGAATTACCGCGAGCTGTTCACCATCCTCGCCTGGCGCGACGTATCGGTCCAGTACAAGCAGACCTTCATCGGGGTGGCCTGGGCGGTCCTGCGCCCGGCGCTGACAATGGCAATCTTCACCGTGATCTTCGGCCGCATCGCGAAGGTGCCGACCGAAGGCAACGTGCCCTATCCGTTGCTGGTCATGGCCGGAATGCTGCCCTGGTTCCTCATCTCCACCATCGTCAGCAACGGCGCCAACAGCCTCGTCACCAACAGCAACCTGATCAGCAAGGTCTATTTCCCGCGGCTGATCGTGCCGGTGGCATCAGCGCTCGTCGCCGTAGTCGATTTCGCGATAAACCTTGTACTGCTCTTCGCAATGATGGCCTGGTTCGGTTTCCTGCCCGACTGGCATCTGCTGCTGATGCCCGCCTTCGTGGTCATGGGCCTGCTGGCGGCGCTCGGCCCGACGCTGATCATGGCTGCGCTCAATGTAAACTACCGCGATTTCCGCTTCGTCATCCCTTTCGCCGTCCAGTTCGGCCTCTATGTTTCGCCCGTCGGCTTTTCCTCGGCCATCGTCCCGGAAAAGTGGCGCCTGCTCTATGCGCTCAACCCGGTCGTGGCCGTGGTCGATGGCTTCCGCTGGAGCCTGCTGGGCGGCCGCACCCATTTCGGCGCGGACACGTTCCTCACCGGCTCAGCCGTCATCGCCCTGTTCCTCTGGTTCGGCATCAAGCTGTTCCGCGGGACCGAGCGCAGCTTCGCCGACCTCGTCTGATGAGCAAGCGCACCGTCATCCGGGCCAGCGGGCTGGGCAAGTCCTACGTGATCGGCCACAAGGGCGCCGACCGCCACGATACCCTGCGCGACACCTTGGCGCGCGGCGCCGGCAACCTGGTGCGGATGGGCCGCTCGGCGATGCGCGGCAGGCCGCTGGTCGCCGGCGATACCACCGAGGAATTCTGGGCCCTGCGCGACGTCTCGTTCGAGATCGCACAAGGCGACGTCGTCGGCGTGATCGGCCGCAACGGCGCCGGCAAGTCGACCCTGCTCAAGGTCCTTTCGCGCATCACCGAGCCGACCGCGGGCCGGGTCGAGATCAGGGGCCGCGTCGCCAGCCTGCTCGAGGTCGGCACCGGCTTCCATCCAGAACTCTCAGGGCGCGAGAACATCTTCCTCAACGGCGCCATCCTCGGCATGAGCCAGGCCGAGATCCGCCGCAAGTTTGACGAAATCGTCGCCTTCTCGGAGGTGGAACGGTTCCTCGACACCCCGGTGAAGCGCTATTCCAGCGGCATGTACGTGCGCTTGGCCTTCGCCGTGGCGGCCCATCTCGAATCCGAAATACTCGTGATCGACGAGGTCCTCGCCGTGGGCGATGCCGAGTTCCAGAAGAAGTGCCTCGGCAAGGTGAACGATCTGGCCAACGCCGGGCGCACGGTGCTGTTCGTCAGCCACAACCTCGGCACGATCGGCGCGCTGTGCACACGCGGCATCGTTCTCCAGAACGGTCGCGTCGCCCATGATGGCGCCATTGGCGAGGCGCTCGCCACCTACGTCGCGCAAAGCACCCGCTCGGTAGACTATGTTGCCGGAGCAGATGCCGCGGGCAAGCCGGTGCACTTCGCGGCTGCCAGGGTGGCCGAGAGCGAGGGCGGCATCGTCGTTCGCGCCGAGGTCATGGCCGGAGCCGCGCAGTCGATTATCGTCAATGCCCGCATCCGCGATCCCATCGGCGCCCCGCTTGGCATGGCCAGCTTGGGCGGGTTCGATCCCGGCCAGCTCGTGCAGCTTGCCGCCGGCCGCAACGCGATTGCCATGCAAGTGTGCCTGCCGCCGTTGGCCAACGGCAACTACTTCGTAGATCTCGACATAGAGGAACCCTACGGCCACTTCCTCGACCGGGTCGAAGGGCAGCTGAATTTCGAGATCGTGCGCACACCGGAGAGCTCGCACGGCCGGGTACTCCTGCCGGATTGGGGCGTGGGCACGATCCAGTTCCCGGCCCGCGCGGCCGCGGCCTCCTGAACGGTCGGACCTGCCCATGCGCCTCGTCATCGTGATCCCGGACTGCGGCGAAGGCGGCCTGTTCCAGTTCTACAACATGCTGGTCCCCGCGCTCGCTCGCGAGGCCGAGGTCCACTGCGTCTTCGCCAGCCCCACCCACAGCCCGCTGGAACCCCGGATCGAAGGGGCCATTTGCCACCGCCTCGCGCCGGAAGCAGCGGCGCAGTCCCTGGCCCAGCTGCTCAGCGGACCATTGGCCCTAGCCCCGCAGCTCGCTCGCTCGCTCGCCGTGGCCCACCAAGCCTGGGCCTTCGCCCGCTCGCTCGCGCCCGACTGCATCGAACTTTGCGACTGGCCGCTCAGCGCCATCCCGGGCGCACTCGACGGATCGGTCCCGCTCGTGGTCCAGAGCCACGGCGCAATGGGCCAGATCGCCCGGCACGATCCGGTCCGCGGCGGCGAGCTCGGAACGGCGCTCGTTCAGCTGATCGAAGCCCAGGTGATCGGCCGTGCGCAACAAATCCAGACGTACTCGCGCGCCAACGCCGCCTGGTGGGCCGAAACCACCCGCCGCGACGTGGCGATGATCCGCCCAGCCTTCCCTCTTCCCGAACCTACCGCCCCCGCCACGCCCTCGGCGCGAATGGGCATTTTTGGCCGGCTGCAATCATGGAAGGGGCCACAGGTCCTGTGCGATGCCCTGGCCCTGCTGGGCGAGGCGGCGCCGGGCTGCGACTGGTATGGGGCGGCAAAGCCCTGGCCTGACAGCAACGAACCGGCCGATGCCCGCCTTGCCCGAGCTTTCCCCTCGGTCTGGAACCGCGCCTTCCAATTCCACGGCCCCATCGACCGCATCGACGTAGCCCGGCGCATGGCCGCGAGCCGCGCCGTGATCGTGCCTTCCACGTGGGACGTGTTTAACTTCACGGCGGTAGAGGCCATGGCCGTGGCCCGCCCGGTCATCGTCTCGTCGGGCGCCGGTGCGTCCGAACTGATCGTCCACGGCGTCAACGGCTTCACCTTCCCCGCCGGCGATGCCGCCGCGCTCGCGGCCGCCCTGGAAGCAGCCGCCGCCCTGTCCGACAGCGCGGCCCGCGCCATGGGCGAGGCGGCCCGGGCCACGGTGGGCCAGGAACTCGACCCCGACCGCATCGCGGCTCAACGCCTGGCGGCCTACCGCTCGGCGGTTGCCGATCATTCCCCAACCCCAGCGCCAGATTGGTTGCGCGACCTGCTCGTCCCCGGCGCACCCACGCGCTGGCGCATGGAAGATTTCCTCGCAACCCTGCCGGTGCGCCCCCTGGCCCGGGCCGTAGCCGAACGGATCACCGGAAAACTGCCGGGCAAGCGGGGCCGCCGATGATCCGGCGCGAAACCATCGCCCTGCTGATCCCGGCGTGGAACGCGGCGCGCTGGCTGCCGCGCCTGCTCGCCTCGGCCCATGCGCAGAGCGAGCCGTTCAACCAGATCTGGGTCTACGACGACTGCTCGACCGACGATACCGCCGCCGTCGCCGAGGCCCACGGCGCGCGGATCCTGCGCGGTTCGGCCAACAAAGGCTGTAGTGCCGGCAAGAACGCGCTCGCTGCCCATGTCGCGGCCGACTGGCTGCACTTCCACGATGCCGACGACGAACTGCTCCCCAACTTCGTCGCGCTTGCCCGCAAATGGATCGATCGCGGCCCGCCCGACGTCGTCCTGTTCGACTATGAATACCGCGACAACGAAACCGGCGAACTGCTGATGATCCGCCGGTTCGATCACGCGGCCCTATCCGCCGATCCGCGCAGCTATGCGATCCGCGAGCAGCTCAACCCGTTCTGCGGCCTCTACCGCCGCAGCGCTTATCTCGCCGCCGGCGGCTACGACGAGGACCCGGCGATCCTCTACAACGAGGATGTCGCCTTTCACATCAAGCTCGCCTTCGCCGGCCTCTCGTTCGGGGCGGAGAGCGAGCCGGCGCTGATCAATTACCGGGTGGGGGGATCGATGTCGGGCGCCAACCAGCACAAGTGCCTGCTGGCCCACCACGAAGTCCTCCAGCGGACTCTCGGCCGCCGGGAGGCCGCACCCTACCGGGGTGATCTCGCCACCAAGCTCTGGGCCGTCGCTGGCCGCCTCGCCGCCATGAACGATTGGCCCGAGGCTGATCGCGCCGCAGCCACAGCGGCCGCCATCGCCCCGCCCGGGGCTGGCGGCGGCAGCGCCCTGTTCCGCGCCGCCGCGCGCCTCAGCCCGTCGCTCGCCCTGCGCCTGCGCCGTCGCCTCGTCGCCCTCACCCGCCCTCACCTGGTGCGGCCATGACCGCGGCCCCGCTCGTCTCGATCTGCATGCCCTGCTTCAACGCGGCCCCATGGGTGGGGGCCGCGCTCGACAGCGCACTGGCCCAGACCCATGCCCCGATCGAGATCATCGTCGTCGATGACGGCTCGACCGACGAAACGCCCGCCATCCTCGACGGCTATCGTGCCCACGGCGTGAAGATCATTCGCCAGGCCAATGCCGGCCACAGCACCGCCGCGAACCGCGCTCTGGCAGAAGCCACCGGCCCTTACGTCAAGTTCCTCGACGCCGACGATCTGCTCCACCCGAAAATGGTCGCCCGTCAAGTAGCCGCTCTTGCCGGACGCACCGATGCCGTCGCACTGGGCGAATGGGCCCGGTTCTACACCGATCCCGCGGAGGCCACCTTCAATCCGCTGCCCATGTACCGCACAGCTCTGCCGGCAGACTGGCTGACCGAGGAGCTGCGCGGCGGCAAGCCGATGATGCAGTGCGCGATGTTCCTCATTCCCCGGGCCATCCTCCAGCGCACCGGCGGGTGGGACGAACGCCTCTCGCTCATCAACGATTTCGAGTTATTCGCCCGCGTCCTCCTCGCCAGCGGGGAGATCGTCCACGCACCCGGTGCCCGACTCTACTATCGCTCGGGCCTGGCCGGCAGCGCTTCGCGCCAGAAAAGCCGCGCGGCCGCCGAATCCGCCGTTCTCTCCCTCACCCTGGGCACCGCCCACCTCCTCGCCGCGGAGGACTCCGCCCGCGCCCGCCTGGCCGCGGCCAATATCCTGCGAACCTTCGACCACGATTTCTACCCGGCCTACCCGGACCTGCGCCATCGCCTCGCTGTTCGCATCGCCGAACTGGGGGGAAGCGATCTCACGCCGCCGGGCCCCCCGGCCTTCCACCGCCTGCGCCGCCTCGTCGGCTGGCGCGCCGCCCGCCGCATCCAGCTCCTCGCAGAACGCTTCGGCCTCAACCGCGCGGCCCGGAGCAACCGATGACCGCCGCTTCCTTGCGTATCGCCCTCACCGCCGATCCCGAACTTCCGGTCCCGCCGCTGCTCTACGGCGGGATCGAACGGATCATCGACCTGCTCGCCCGCGGCCTCGTCGCGCGCGGCCATGAAGTCACGCTCTTCGCCCATCCCGACAGCGCGTCCGCCGGCAAGCTCGCCCCCTGGCCCGGCGCGGCGAGCCGGTCCCGGACCGACAGCCTGCGCAACACCGCCACCCTCGCCCGCCACGTGATCGGCGGCGGGTTCGATCTCGTCCATTCCTTCTCGCGCATCGCCTACCTTACCCCGATCCTTCCGCTCGCCCTGCCCAAGATCATGACCTACCAGCGCGAGATCAGCCCGCGCACGGTCCGGCTCGGCCACGCCCTGTCGCGCGGGACGCTGGGCTTCACCGCGATCAGCGAGTGGATGATGCGGGACGTGAGCCACATCGGCGAGTGGGCCATGGTTCCCAACGGCGTCCCGCTGGACGTCTACACCCCCACGCCCGCCGTCGCGCCCGATGCGCCGTTCCTGTTCCTGGGCCGGATCGAGGAGATCAAGGGCCCGCACCTCGCGATCGAACTCGCCCGCCGCTGCGGCCGCCGCCTGGTGATCGCCGGCAACATTCCCGACGAAAAGCGCGCCTGGGTCGAGGCGCACGTCATGCGCCATGTCGATGGCCAGCGCGTTCGCTATGTCGGCCCGGTCGATGACGCGCGGAAGAACGCCTTGATGGGCGAGGCCGCGGCATTCCTCATGCCGATCCTGTGGGACGAGCCCTTCGGCATCGTCATGGCCGAGGCGCTGGCCTGCGGCACCCCGGTCCTCGGCTTGCGCCGGGGCGCCGTTTCCGAAGTGGTGGACGACGGAGTGACCGGCTTCGTGCGTGACACGCTTGACGAACTGGTCGCGGCAGCAGCCCTTGTCCCCACCCTTTCCCGCCCCGCCTGCCGCGCCGCCGCCGCGGCGCGCTTCAGCGAGACCGTGGTGGTCGATGGCTACGAGGCGCTGTACCGGCGCGTGACGGCGAGCGCATGAACAGACCCCGCGCCCTCTTCGTTGCCTACCGCAATCACCTGCGCGGGACGGGCGGCGTCCAGCTCTGCACCGCCGAATTCGTCGCCGGCCTCGAAGCCGCGGGACTGGAGTTAGACCTGCTAGAGGTCGAGCCAAACCGCGCCCCGACCACCCGTGTCTTACGCCGCCTCAACCCCTCGCCCTATTTTCGGCCGCTGTCAGCCGCCACCCTTGCCGAGCTACGCGCCCGCGCGCCCGGTGCGCGCTACGTCTTCCTGAACCAGATGAATCTGGCCGGGGCGCTCGGACCGCATGACTGCGCTGGAACCCCGGTGATCGGTTTGTCCCACGGCTGCGAAATCACCGACCAAGTCCACCTCGCCCGCTTGCGCGCGACCTTGCCGCTGACCGCGCGCCAACTGCGCCCCAACGCCCGGCTCGTCATGGGCCAGACCCTGCGAGACGAGGTCGCCGCCCGCCGATACCTGGCGGGAACGATCGCCATCTCCCCCTTCGATGCCGATTGCGAAGCTTGGCTTGGCACCCGCCGCACTTGCTGGGTTCCGCGCACGATCGTGCCCTCTCCACTCGATCGCGCGCCCTTGTTCGGCCGCTTCGGCTATGTCGGCACACTCGACCATGCGCCCAACCTCGAAGGCCTCGATGCGGTGCTCGGCGCCATCGGCACCTCGGCGGACCTGTCCGTACAAGTGGTCGGTGGCCCCGAACGGATCGGCACCTGGCTTTCCGCCCGACACCCCGCCGTGAGCTACCTTGGCCCTCTCGACGACGCCGCACTCGCCCGCGAGGCGGCCACCTGGAACGGCTTCATCCATCCGATCTTCTGCCTCCCCCGCGGTTGCAGCACCAAGCTTGCCGGCGCCCTTGCCTGGGGCCTGCCGGTGGTTACCACCGCCCACGGCCGGCGGGGTTACAAATGGCGAGAAGGCGGTCTTGCCGAGGCTGAGAGCCCCGCCGGTTTCGTTGCCGCCATGCGCGCGCTCATTCCCGCGCAGGCCGACGCCGCCGGGGCCGCGCTGGTGCGCCAGGCAGCGGCCAGCGGGCCGACCATGCCTGAAGTCGGAGCCCGGATCGCGGCTTTCCTCGAAACGGTAGATGCCGATCGCGCCAGGTCCGCATCATGATGAACATCAACATCCTCGCGCCCATGGGTTCGCGCAGCTACTTCGGCGCCGAGCGGGCCAACATCGATCTCCTGGCCCGCCTCCAGCAACGCGGCGCCAAGGTGCTCTGCCTGGTCCGCCACGAGGACTGGCCGGAGAACCTGGTGATCCGCAAGGCGCTGGACGAGCGTGGGCTGGCCTGGATGCCCGCACCCTTCCCGGACTACCCCTCGATCCGGTACTGGAAATATTGGCCGAAGGTCCTGCTCGCAACGCCCCGACGCTATGCCAGTCTCAACCGCTTGGCAGAACGTATGTCGACAGCCACGACGACGCTTGGTGCAACCCTCTATGCCGAAACGGCACCCGGACCATCGCACTAATGCTGTTTGTGCGCGCCCTTTGGGCCGATCATGCCTAGCTGCCTGATCGTCTCCCCGCACTTCCCGCCCAGCACGGTCGCGGGGGTCCACCGCGCGCGGCACCTGGCCAAGGGTCTGCCCGGACACGGGTGGGCGCCCACCGTGATCGCGGTTTCGCCGGCACATCATGTTGAATCGCTCGATCCCGATCTGCGCAGCCTCGTCCCGCCCTGGGTCCGCGTTGTCGAAACAGGGGCCCTGCCCGCCGGGCTCACCGCCCCGCTCGGCCTCAAGGGCGAGATCGGCCTCAGGGGCTGGTTCCACTTGCGCCGCGCGATCGGCCGGGAAATCCGCCGACAGCGGCCGGATGCAGTTCTGATCACCGGCTCGCCGTTCTACCCGATGCTGCTGGCGGGCTGGATCCGGCGCCGGTTCGGCCTGCCGGTCGTGCTGGATC
>Ga0068855_100002268_pt1 | contig 23740 bp, 23 predicted proteins | sample KBSCornC52_FD_66592 | JGI IMG/M metagenome (GOLD analysis project Ga0068855, IMG submission 66592) | Corn rhizosphere microbial communities from Kellogg Biological Station, Michigan, USA - KBS Corn C5-2 | ecosystem: Host-associated > Plants > Roots > Rhizosphere > Soil ...
ATCTTTTGTCGGAACTTTTGGGCAGGCGAGCTGTCCGGTAGAGTCGGTGCTGTCCTTGAGCCCAGCAGTCGTCCGAATTTGGTCTGTTTGGGGGGTGCTCGCGCTCACGGGCTGCGCGCGCCTATTCGGCGCACGGGCGGATGCGCCCGCGCCGGTGCCGGCCTCGCTGCCCAATGATGACGCGCCGGAGCTCGGCGAATCCGAGCCGCCCGCGATCGCCAGCGAGGACGATTACGTCGTGCGCATCGTGGTCGGCTCGGTCACCTGCTCGGGCGCGCTGATCCGCGATGACCGCGTGCTCACCGCGCATCACTGCGTGGCCGCGCGCGACGGCAAAGGCGCGCCGCTCACCCACGACGTGAAGCCCGAAAACGTGCGCGTGGAGCTCGGTGGCGACTATTTGCCCTGGGGCGAGGTCGGCGTGCGCGCGGTACTCGCGCCCAACTGCGGCTACGTCTCGGGAGACGGCGATTTGGCCGTGCTGATCCTGGCGCGGCACCTGACCGGCGTGGCCACGCGCCCGATTCGCCTGGAAGAACCGCCCACCAAGCACGATCAGATCGAGCCCATCGGCTTTGGCCGTTGCGCGCTGTCCGGCGACGGCATTCACCGCAAGCATCGTCTGGGCGGCGCGATCGAGCTCGTGGCCGACGGTCGGTTTCGGCTGGGCGCTGGCATTTGCCCGGGTGATTCCGGGGGACCGGCCGTGAGCCAGGACAGCGGCGAAATCTTGGGCGTGATCTCGGCCAGCGCCATGGACGGCGACGAGCTGACGCGCGACCGCTCGGAATTCGTGCGGGTGGATCGCTGGCGAGCGCTGTTCGCCAACGCGGCCATGGTCTCCACCGGCACGAGCCCGTCCGAGCTTCCGCCGGTCGACTGCAAGTAGCGTCTGCGCTGAGCGGCCGCGCGAAGAACCTGCTCCGCGGCGCCGAGCGGGTGTAGATTCTGAAAGTATGTGGAAGTTCCTGCGCATCGTGCTGTGGACGGCGGGCATCCTCGCGGTCCTGATCGGCCTACTGCGCTTGACGGCGATCCGCTGGTGGCAATTGCCGGCAGACGATCGCTATTTCGACGCCTCGATCAGCCCCACCTTGCGTGGCGGTGACTGGGTGATCTTGTGGCGTGCCACCGCGCCCAATTTCGGCGATCTCGTGCTCTGCCCCGAACCGAAGACCAATCGCCCGGTGATCGGCCGAATCGCGGCCGAGGCGAGCGATCATCTGAAAATCGACGGCTCGTATCTGACGATCAACAATGCGCTCGTGCGCGACGAAGGCAGCTGCGACCACTTTCGCGAGCACAACCCGGCGAGCGGGCTCGTGAGCGACCAACGCTGCGACCTCGAGGTGCTCGGTGGGCGCACGCACAAGCGCGGCGATGCGCCGGCGGACGAAAGCAAAACCCTCGCCGAGTTCGATGTCCCGCCAGGCCAAGTCTTCCTCGTCAGCGACAACCGCGCCTTCCCCTGGGACTCGCGCGAGTTCGGACCGGTGGAGCGCGCGACCTGCGCCGAGACGGTGATCTTTCGCCTGGTCAGCAAAGACGGCTTTTTCGATGTTGCGAATCGTTTGACGCTGATCCGCTGAGCGCGGAACCGGGCGCTCGCATTTCGTGCAGCAGCGCCAAGCGCGCTCGCCCGAGCGCACAATCGCCGAAGGAGACCTTGAGCGGCCGCGCGCGCGAGTGCTAGCTTACGCACGCTCGATGGGTCACGCCGCGCTCGAGGTCGGGATTGTCTGCGGTCGCTGCGAGGCGTTCTCCCCGATGGGTGAGGCGCGCTGCCGCGAGTGCGGCCACGACCTCTCGCTATTTTCGGCCGATCAACCGAACGCGCGCCAGCCTTCGATCGTGCCGGTGCCCGTTCCGGTAGACATTGGCCGTTCCCATCTGAGCGAAATTGGAGGAGTCTCCGGACTCAAGGCCGGCGCCGCGATGCGGTCGTCGCCTGCAGCAGCGTCTCAGGAGGAGCAGATGGATCAGGCCAGGTACTACGTTTGCGAGTCGTGCATGACCCCCGTGCCGAGCGGGCACAAGTTCTGTGGTCGCTGCGGCGCGCCCGTGCCGGAGACGATCCTGCACATGGCGCCGTCTTTTTACAGCGACATGCAGGATGCGACCAAGGCGCGCCTCATCCTGATCCGCGGCGAAGGGATGGACGGCTTGAGCTACCACCTCAAAGCCGACCAACACGTGCTCGGTCGTCAGGGTCAGCTCGAATTTCCGGATGACCCGTTCATCTCACCGAAGCACGCGAATTTCTTCTACCGCGACCATCGCCTGATCGTGCGCGATGAGGGTTCGCTGAACGGCGTGTACTTCCGCATCCACGGCGCGGTCGAAATTGCGCCCGGTGACACGTTCCTCGCCGGCGAGCAGCTGTTCCGGCTCGATCCGACGCCCAAGGCGTCGGACGGCGCGGATCCCGACGGCACGTTCTTCTATTCGTCGCCCAAGTATCCGAGCGCGTTTCGGCTCAACCAAATTTTGGAAGGCGGCGCGATCGGCATGACCGTGTGCGCGCGCGGCGCGTCGCTGCAAATCGGCCGCGAAGACGGCGATCTGAATTTCCCGAGCGACGTGTTTCTGTCCGGCAAGCACTGCACGGTCGCCGAAAAAGAAGGCAAATTCGTGCTCACCGATTGGGACAGCCGCAACGGCACGTACGTCCGAATCAAGACCGAGACCGCACTCACGCACGGCGACTACGTGTTCATCGGCCGCAAGCTCTTGCGCGTCGAACTGAACAGCAACTAGCGGCAGCGTTCGTATTTTTGGTTGGGGCTCACGCGGGTCGCTCGGTGCGGCCCGCGTTCACCGCTCTCGGCGGCCGCGCTGGGCGCGCTCACTCCGCTTGCAGCGGCGGACGCCGACGGCGACGCCGCTTGCGCGCCGGCTTGGCCGCCGCCGCGCTCGAACCTGCCGCGCTGAGCTCGTCGACTTCGGTCGGTTGGCGCTCGCCGAGCGCGGCCGCGCGCAGCTCGACCACGTCGCGCAGGGCGGGATACAAGTTGGTGCGCGCGAAGCGCCCGCTCCGACCCGCTTCCACGCGCGGCATCAGCGCGACGATCCGCCGCACCGCGTCGGCAATGCGCCGCGGCACGTTCAAGCGATCGACGATCGGCTCGAGGAAGGCATAGGCCGCCTCCACCCGATCCTTTTCGCCCGCGCACGCTTCGCGCATCGGCTCGAGCAGCAACATCGCCCACAGCACCGTGTCGTCGAGCGGTGATTTTCGTTCGAGCGTCGCGCGGTCGACCTCTTGCAAGATCTGCCACACGCTGCAGTCGTCTTCGGGCAAATCGGCGAGATAGGTGGAAAGCTCCGGCAAGAGCACGTCCAAGACGCCAGTCTCCCAGGCCAACCAAAACGCTCGCCGCGAGGCGCCACTGCGCAAGAGCCGCAACACTTCCTCGAACAGCCGCGGCCGCGCCGCTTTGCGCAAGGCACCGCGGCACTGCACGATCGCATCGTAAACGTCGGGCGTGACCCCGAGGTCGAGCTGAGCCGCGAACTTGATCGCGCGCAAAATGCGCACCGGATCTTCTTGAAAGCGCACGACCGGCACGCCAATCGTGTGCACCGCGCGCCGCTCGATGTCCGGGAAACCGCCGACCCAATCGAGCACCAAGTTGTGCTCGAGGTCGTAAAATAGCCCGTTGATCGTAAAATCTCGGCGGAACGCGTCTTGGTGAGCTTCACCGAACACGTTGTCGTTGCGAATCAGCAAATCGTCGCTCTCGCGCGCTTCTTCGCGCTCGGGCGGGCGGCGAAAGGTCGCCGTCTCGATCACTTTGCCGCCACCGAACAGCACGTGCACGAGTCGGAAACGGCGACCGATGATGCGCGAATTGCGAAATAGCCGGCGCACGTCGTCCGGCCGAGCGCTCGTCGCGACGTCGAAATCTTTCGGGGAACGGCCGATGAGCAAATCGCGCACCGCGCCGCCGACGAGATACGCTTCGTAGCCTGCCCGCGTCAGACGCTTGACGACTTTGGCCGCGTCCGGGTCGATGCGCCCATCTTCGAACTCGACCTCGTATTCGACGGGCTCGGGCGCGCCGTCTCTGCCGAAGCGACGAGCGGGCGGCTCGCTGTCGGGATCGAGATCGTCGCGGTCGCTTCCGCGCCCGCCGTCGCGGGACGCGTGGCTGGGCTCCGGACTTACCGGCTCATCGGGGGCTCGTGCCCCGCCCTTCGCGGGACTGCGTGAAACCATGGGCCGAATGTTCCGCATCTCCTAGCACAGGCCGGGGCCGCGGCGCGCGGCGCGCGTGCGATGCCCCCGGATTCGCCGCCCGGCTACGCCGAACCGGCACCCCAGTGCCCAAGCGAGCCAAGGCTCGGCACACCACGGGATCGTCGCAGGGGCCAACCCGGCCGCGGGCCGACGGCCAGGGGACGGCCCCCATTTCAGCGCGATTTCTCACGTCCGGACCGGCCGCCCCGCGCGGAGACCCCACGAGATCCGCCTCGTGCTCGTCTACCTCGGGTAAGCCGAGCGACCATTCGGGCTCTAGGCCAACCTGCTGGAGCGGAGTGCCATCGGGCAGGGCCACGAGCAAGGTCGTCAAACGCAGGACCCCGAGCCCGGAGTGATCGTCGAAATACTCCTGAACGCAGCCTTTGCCGAAGGTGTGCGCCCCAAGCAAGGGACCCCTGCCATAGCTGTCGATTGCCCCGGCGATCATTTCGGCGGCGCTCGCGGTGTAGCCGTCGACCAGCACCGCGAGCGGGCCCTTCCAGGCAGCGTCGGCCTCCGGCTCTTGCGCGCGCATGATCTCGCTCACCACGCCGTGGTGGATCAACGGAAAGCTCGGCGCGCCGGGCAAGAACAAACCAATCGCGGCGGCTGCGCCGTCCGTGGAGCCGCCACCGTTGCCGCGCAGATCGAGCACCACACCGACGGGCTCCTCTTCCTCGCGCGCCACGCTGAGCACGTTTGCAAGGTCGTCACCCAAGCGGTCGCCCACTTCGCTGACCGGAATGACGAGCGCCGAGCCCGTTCCGTAGCGCACGCGCGAAACCGCGAGCGGCTCTCCGCCGTCACTCGCGTCCTGCGGGAAAGCCACCGACAGCTCGAGCGGCTTCAAGGTCGAACCGCGCAGCACGCGCACCTGGCGTGCGGTTTGTCCCTGCGGCGGTTCCACACGCGCAAGTTGCTCGATCTGCTCCACACTCAAGCCCGCAGTGGCGATGCCATCGACCGAGAGCACCAAATCATCCAGCTCGAGTGGCGCTCGCGCGCCGGAGACGATCCGTGCGCCGAGCGCCGTCCGCACCATGTCGGTCCACAAGGTCGGCTCGGTACCGTCAATCGGATCGCCCTCGAACAAGGCCCACTCTTCTTCGAGCGGTGCCCACTCGCCGTGTGGATCGATGGCGGGGACATAGGCGCGCACGGCCGCAGCCAACACGACTTCGGACCAAATCTCCGGGGTATAGTCGGGAAAGAAGCGGGACAATGCGGCGCCCGCGGAGTCATCGCCCAGCGCCGGCGCAAGCTTCGCGAATTGGCCGATGCGCAGCCCGAGTTCGGTCGCCAACTGCCGCGCGGGGTGCGAAACCAGCTCGTCTTCGAAGGCCGGCTCATTGACGCCCGCCAGCGCTCGCGAGACGGACACCTGCGGCGCCTCCGAACGCGCTTTCTCGAACACCGAACGTAAGCCGTCCACCCAGTGCTTCGCGGTGCTGCCGAGCGCGAGCGAGGCGCTGCAGGGAGCGCCGGGCGCGCCCCGCTCGAGCTCATTGAGTACCTCGCCGGCGCGCGCTTGCATCGCGTCGGCAAGCGGTGCGTCCGGGGCGGCGGACCAAAGCCCGTGGGGATCGAACCAATCCACCCACAGATCCGCGAAGGCTTGCGCGCCAACTCGCGCCGGCTCGACCGGTAGCTTACTCCGCACCTCGGCGACGATCGCGCGCGCTTGGGCGCAACTCAGACGAGGCGGATCGCCTTTCGGAATTTGGAGCGGGCGCTCCGTCTCGCCCGGCTCGCTCGCCACGACGGGCGGCTCGGCCGAACCCACGACCCGCGCCGACGCGCTCGGGTTCGGCGTGAGCACGGAGGCAAGACCATCCCCCGAGCCATGACCGCGGCAAGCTGCAACGGCGACGCTGAGCGCTGTCAGCGACGTGAGCAGCCACGGGGCGTGTCGTCCGCGCATCGGCACCGTATGGATACCATGCGTGAGCTCTAAAGGCGGCGCAAGACAGCCGACCAAACGAGCCACCAATCCAACCGGCCTTTGAGGCGCGACCCGAGCAAAATCGAGTTATGGTCGCCGGCCGTGGAGCTTGCGTCGCTCGTCCTGCTCGGCTGTCGGCTGCGTCGACCCGGGCTGCTCTCGGCCACCGCCGAGCGACGAGCCGCGCGCGCCGCCGAAGCATTCCGCGCGGGTCTGAGCCCGCGCATCCTAGCCTGTGGCGGCAAAGCCTGGTGGGGAGTCCGCGAAGCCGACGCGCTGTGCGCTTTCTTGGCAGATTCGGGCATCCCCCAAACCGCATTGGAAGCCGAGCTCTACTCCCACACCACCCGTGAGAACGCGCACTTTGCCGCAAACCTCCTACTCCCGCGTGGGCTACGCCGAATCGGGCTCGTGACGTGCGACTGGCACATGGCACGCGCGCTCCGTTGCTTTCGAGCCGCGGGTTTCGAGCCGGTCGCATTGCCCGCACCGGCACCCGCACTGCCAGGTCTACCCGGGCTCGTGCGCAAAGTACGGGAACGCGTGAGCTTCGTCGTCGATGGCGCGCTCACGTTTGGCTTCTCGAGAGTGTGATGCGACGCACCGCACACGTGCTCTTACTTGCGGCGCTTGCGTCTTGTCATCGGGCTGAGGGCGGCCCGAGCAGCCACTCTGCCGAACCAAAGCCCGCGCGGAGCGAGCGCAGCGCGCCGATCGACGAGAGCGCGCTGCGCCGCGCTGAACTGCGCCGCGATTCGAGCGCGGTGGGCGAGGCCGCGCTATCCAGTCGCGAGCCGCCCGTGCGGCGTGCGGCAGCGCGCGCCCTGGCGCGAATCGCGGACGCGCGCTCGGCGGCGCTTTTGTTGCTCGCGCTCGGCGATGAAGATCCGGAGGTGACGACCTGGGCGGCCTATGGCCTCGGCTTTGCGTGCCGCGGCCGCGAGCCCAAGACCGTGCACGCGCTCGTGGCCCGCGCCGCGTCGCTCGACGACCGCGCAGAGAGCAGCACGCCGCTTCTGGCGCCCAGCGAGGCGATCGCGGACGCACTCGGGCGTTGCGCGGGCAGCGAGGCAGAGAGCACACTGCGCGAGTGGCTCGCCGGACCAACGCCGCGCGCCGAAGCCGCAGCGCTCGCGCTCGGTCGAATTGCGATGCAAAGCGGGAAATTGTCCGACGCGACCCTGGTGGCGCTGCTCGACGCCGCCGATCGCAGTCGGGCACCACTCGCGAACGCGCTTTACCCGTGCAGTCGTCTGAGCTCGTTCAACGCTTCGACCGAAACCCGTGTGCGCACGCAGGCGCTGAAAATCATCGCGGACAGGCGGCCCGGGATGGAATTTGCGGTGCGCGCGCTCGGGCACACCGGTGGTGACGGCCAGGCCGCTTTGGGCGCGCTGCTCGCCGATCCCAAGCAGGATCCACAGCTGCGCGCGGAAGCGGCTCGCGAGCTCCGCGCGCTCGGCGGCGACGGTCAGCGCGCGCTCTGGACCGCATTCGACGCACTCGCCGCGGAACCGCCCAGCGACAGCGCGCTCGAGGGCACGAGCTATGGCGTATTGAGCGCCGTGCTCGAGGGACTCACGCCGCCGATCCTGAGCCCGAGCAGCCGCCTTCGCGCGCTGGCCGAGCTCGCGCTCGCCGAAGCCGACAAGCCGAGTTTGAAACGCCGCAAGCTGCAGGTGCGCTGCACCGCGGCGGCGCTCTTGGCCGGCAAGAACTACCAGAGCGCGCGCTTGCTCGCGTGCGATCCAAGTCCCGACAGCCGAATCCGGGAGCTCAGCGTGCTCCAGGTGATCGCGCGCGACAAACTCCGGGCTAGTCGCAAACAGGCCTATCTTGCGCGCTCTACCGCGCGCGACGACGTGCTGCGCGAAGCCGCCTTGGGCGTGCTCGCGGAGCACAGCGAGCTCCCAGAAGCGTTTCAGGTTCTGAGCGAAGCTTTGACGTCAAAGGCGCTGGGCGTCGTCGCCAGCGCCGCGCAGGTGCTCTCGCGCTATCCAGAGCGCGCGACTCGTGGCAACGAGAGCAGCGCTGAAGCGCGGAATGCGCCTCACCCGGAGCCGAGCGTCGTGCAGGCGCTGACCCAGGCCTACGCAGCGATCAAGACCCATCACAATATCGAGGTGCAGAGCTTGCTACTCGACGCGACTGGCGCGCTGCAGATCCTGAGCTTGAAGAGCGCGGTCAACGACGCTTGCGCTAGCGACAATCCCACGCTGCGTGAGCACGCGGAGAAGTCGCTGCTCTTGCTCGGCGAACCGGTGCGCCGCTGCGACAAGTTCGCACTCGGCTCCGCTGCGAGCTTCAACGAGCCGGCCTTGCGCCGGCCGCTGCTCGACTTCGAAACCGACGCCGGATCGTTGACGCTGCAGCTCGACGCGACGTTCGCGCCGAGCGCGGTCGCGCGCATCGTGACCCTGGCGCAGGCCGGTTTTTACGACGGCTTGCTGGTGCATCGTGTCGTGCCCGGCTTCGTGGCGCAATTTGGCGATCCGGCGGGAGATGGCTACGGCGGTGACGATCAGGCACCGCTCCGCTGTGAAACCTCTCCGGTAGCCTTCGCGACTGGCTCGGTGGGGGTGGCGTTGGCCGGTCGCGACACGGGCTCGAGCCAGCTGTTCGTGACGCTCGGCCGTTACCCGCACTTGGACGGCGAGTACGCTTGGCTCGGGACGGCGGGGCCCGGCTGGGATCGGCTCGCAGCCGGCGATCGAATCGTGCACGTGAGCGTCTCAGGCCGCTGATCGTCGTCTGCGTCGGAGCTCTAGGCAGCGCGACGCCGAGCCAGCTCACTCCGGCTCGGACGAGTGCCCGGGCAAAACCAAAGGTGCTAGAAGCAACCCCCATGCTTCTCGCCGTCGACATTGGCAACACGAACGTCGTGTTCGGGCTCTACCGCGAGCGAACGCTCGCACAAACGTTCCGTGTTTCCACGGTGATCACCCGCACTGAAGACGAATATGGGGTGATGTTGCAGCAACTACTCGCGCTCCGCAAAGTGCCGAGCGACGCGATCGACGCCGCGATCATCGCCAGCGTCGTCCCGCCGCTCACCGACGTGATGGCGGAGGCCATTCGCCATGCCTTCGCGCGCGAGCCGCTCGTGGTCGGACCCGGGCTCAAGACCGGAGTGCCGGTACTTTACGAAAATCCGCGCGATGTCGGCGCAGATCGCATCGTCAACGCCGTCGCCGCATATGAACGCATCAAAGCCGGGGTGATCGTGGTCGATTTCGGCACCGCGACCACTTTCGACTGCATCTCACCCAAGGGTGAATACCTGGGCGGCGTGATCGTTCCGGGCGTGCAGGTGAGCCTCGACGGCTTGCTCGCGCGCGCGGCCAAGCTCACGCGCATCGAGCTCGCGGCACCGCCCCACGTGGTCGGTCGCAACACCACGCACGCGCTGCAATCGGGCGTCGTGTTCGGCTATGCTTCGATGGTCGACGGCCTCGTTGGCCGCTTGGAAGACGAGCTCGGATTTCCGTGCCACGTTTTGGCGACCGGCGGACTCTCCACCCTGATCGCCAAACACACGAAGCGCATCCAAGAGGTGGACGTAAATCTGACGCTCGACGGCTTGTGCCTATTGCACGAGCGCAATGCCAACGCCGTCGAAGCCAGCGAGGCAGGAGCCGCCAGGCGACGCGCGAGCAAAACCCGGTGAATCGCCGCGCTCTTCTCCACGCGCTGCTGGCGTCCGGCGCTTGCCTCGAATTCGGCTGCGCTCGGCAGCCGACCCTGGCAAACAAGGGCAAGCGGCGCGTCGTCTCGCTCTCGCCTGGGATCACCGAGACGCTGTTTGCGATCGGCGCGGGTGAGCAACTCGTCGGCGTGAGCGACTATTGCAACTACCCGGAGGCGGCCAAAAAGCTGCCCCGCACAGGGACTGCGCTCACGCCCGGCTATGAGGCGATCGTGCGTTTGTCGCCGACGCTGATCGTGTGTGAGGCCGCACAGAGCGCGCCTCGGCGCGAACTCACCGCACTCGGCGTGACCAAATTCATTCCTTGGCTCTCACTCGAAGACATCGTCGCAGGCATCCGCTTGTTGGGCGTGCTCACGGCGCATGTCCCCGAAGCCAACGCGCTCGCGACCAAGCTCTGGGACGGCCTCGCGGTTGCAGAAGCCAAAGACGGACCCCGTGTTTTGCTGGTATTGGGCGAGGGCGCCGCAAAGCTCAGCGAAATTTATTTCATTCAGCGAAACTCGGTTCACGGCGCGGCATTGCGCGCGGCCGGCGCCCGCAATGCGGTCGCCGAGGACGTCAAAGGCGTCCCACGCATGTCGGTCGAGGAGCTCTTGCGACTCGACCCGGACGCCATCATCGTGCTCGTCGCAGCCTCGGCGAATGCTCCGCCTGATGCCGAGATTTTGCACGATTACCAGGCGCTCGAGCCGCTCCGCGCGCAGAAGAACCAGCGCATCGCGGTGCTCAAATCAGACGAGGCGTTTGCAAACGGTCCGCGCATCTTGACCCTGGCTGAACACTTGAAGCAGAAGCTCGCTGAGCTCTTTCCGGCCGTGCCGAAAGCGCCCTGATCCGAAAATGGCCAAGCTCGAGTTTCTTGCCCTGAGCGTGAAAGTTCGAGACCGAACGCTGCTCGACCGCGTGAACCTGAGCGTCGCAAGCGGAGACTTCGTGGCTCTGGTGGGCCCGAACGGCGCAGGCAAGACCACGCTCCTCAAGTGCGCGCTGGCCCTGCGACGCCCGACGGCGGGCACGGTCTCGCTGCAAAATACCGCGGTCAGCGAGCTGGATGCGCGCGCCCGAGCCGCGGAGCTCGCCTGGTTGCCGCAGCACATCCGTGCCGACGAGCCGCTCAGCGCACTCGAAACGGTGGCCGCGGCGCGCTTTCGGTTTCGAGAAAGCCACGCACAGTCACGGCTCGCGGCCAAACGCGCACTCAGTCGAGTTGGCGCCCTCGAGTACGAAAGCCGCGCGGTCAGCGAACTCTCGGGCGGCGAACGCCAGCGAGTCGCCTTTGCCTGCCTGATCGCACAAGAAGCGAGCACCTTGCTCTTCGACGAGCCCGCAAATCACCTCGATCCGGCGCAACAGCTCGAGGTCTATGGCTTGCTCGGAGAGCTCTGGCGTGAAGGTCGCACGATCGTGTGCATCAACCACGACGTGAATCTCTTGAACCACTTGGGTGAACCCGAGCGCGTTCGCGTCGTTGGGCTCCGCGCCGGTCGCGTGGCGTTCGAGGCGCGGCTCTCCGAGTCGGATTTGCCGGCACGACTCGGCGCCCTGTTCGGCGTCGAGATGGACTCGGTGCGCGGCACGGAGCAGCGCTACATCCTGCCGCGCGTGCGGAGACGTTCGTGAAAGCGCGTACGCTGCTGCTGGCTCTGCTCTGCCTGGGTTTGTTCGCGGCGGGCGTGCTCGGCGGGCAAAGCCTGAGCGGGCCGGAAGGGGCGTTCATCGTCTGGCAATTGCGCTTGCCGCGGGTGCTCGTGGGCGCTCTGGTTGGAGGCACACTCGCGCTCGTCGGCGCCGTATTTCAAGCCTTGTTCCAGAACCCGCTCGCGACTCCGGACACGGTCGGCACGACCGCGGGAGCGACCGTGGGCGCGCTCATCGCACTGACATTCGATGGTTCGCGCACCGTTCAAGGGCTGCCGCTGGTCACCGTTTGTGCGTTCGCCGGTGCGCTCGCCGCGAGCTTTCTCGTCGCAAGTTTCGCCTCCGCGCGCAGCGTGCACTCGAGCGACATCCTCTTGGCCGGCATCGCCGTCACCTTGGCCACCAGCGCCGTCGCGTCCGGCGTTCAATACGTGTCCGACAGCCGTGCGCTGTTCGCGGCGACCCAGTGGTCGCTCGGACAACTGCCGCAGGTCGGCTATCGCGGCGTGCTCCTGCTCTTGCCGATCTGCTTGGCTGCGGGCGCCGGCCTATTGCTGCTGACACGACACTTGCAGGCCTTCGCGCTGGGCGAAGAGCTCGCTCACAGCCAGGGCGTCGATGTGCCGCGGCTGCGGCTGCTCTCGCTCGGCCTCGGATCGCTCGGCGTGGCCGCGTGCGTCGCGTGGTGCGGGCCGATTGCCTTCGTCGGTTTGATCGTGCCGCACTTGGTGCGCCTACTGCTCGGCCCGAGCTATCGCGTCGTTTTGCCAATGTCGATTTTGGTCGGCGCGGCGTTTCTCGTCAGCTGCGATCTGTTTGCGCGGCTGATCGTTCCTGGCCGCGATCTGCCGGTCGGGATCGTGACCGCAGCGCTCGGTGCCCCAGCGCTGGTCCTGCTCGTGGCGCGCCGGCGGCGCTGAGCGCCGCGGCGACGCCGAGCACGCTATTTCTCGAATACCTGCGCCGCTGCCACACCCTGTCCGCCCGCCGCGCTCACGACGACTCGCACGGCAACGGGCAACGGCAATGCCCACTTGTAACAATTCGGCTTTTTGCCGAGGGTCGCGGACGCGCCCGTGTCTTGATCGGTGGCCAAAATCGGCGCCATGCCCGGAACGATCGTGACCGCGACGAACTGGACGTTCAGCTCGCTGATCGGCGGCATGCCGACGGCAACGGCGCTGTAACACTTGTTCGGCTGCAACATGATCTGCTGCTCGATAGTCTGCGCGCCGCCCACATTGCCGACGAACGAGGCGCCGAGAGGCTTCGAACCGGCGACAGTTTGCGTCGAGGCGAGCTGAGTCAGCATCGGTTGAATCGCCGCAGCGATCGCGGGATCGGTGGTCGCGGCCGGCGCCGGCGCCGGCGAGCTCGGCGCGGGCGCCGTGGTGGCGGTCGGCGCGGCCGTCGCCATCGCACCGGCTGCGCCCGGAGTCGCGGCTTGGTAGCCAGCGGTGGTCGCGGGCTCGTCTTGTTTCTTACAGGCAACCGCAACGAGTACCGGCAAAAGTGCCAAGCCAAGCGAAAAGCGAAGAGTCTGGTGCGTCATGGGGAGCTCCTAGAACGGAAATGGACGGCGTCGAAGCCGGCGACGCTACTCCGCTCTCCCGGCGTCCTCAATCACGCTAACGTATATGCCATGCGTTTTGCGCTCATCTCCGACGAGCACTTCGGGCCTACGGCGTACTTTCAGGGCAAGCTGCGGAAGCTCACCGCGCGAGCCGGCGAACTGTGCGAAGCCTTCGTGCGGCGGATGAACGACGAGGTAAAGCCGGATTTGGTGGTCAACCTGGGCGATGTGATCGAAGACGAATCACGAGCGAAAGACCTCGCGCAGTATCGACGCTTCTTGGACATCTTGTCGGGGCTCGCGTGCCCGGTGTTGCACGTTGCGGGCAACCACGATCAAATCAATCTGAGCGAGGCCGATCTGTGTGAGCTGTGGCAGCACGAGGGCAAGCTCTTTTACAGCCGCGACGTGTGCGGCGTGCATTTCAGCGTGCTGCGCACGATTGAAATCACCGATCAGGCGATCCACCTGCCAGCAGAGCAAATCGCTTGGCTGCGCGCCGATCTCGCAGCGAGCGCGCTCCCGAACGTGGTGCTGATGCACCATCCCGCGAGCGAGATGCGGCTCGACGGCAATCGCTGGTTCGAGAAACGCCCGCACGTGTGTCGAGTCGCCGAGCGGCGCGCGCTGCAAGAGGTCGTCAGCGCGGCGCCGCGTGTCGCTGCGGTTTTCAACGGACATGTGCACTGGAATCACTGCGATGTCATTGCCGGCGTGCCGTACATCACGCTCCAAAGCTTGGTCGAAAATCTGGACGACGACGCGCCGGGGCGCGCCGCCGCTGCCCACGCCGTCGTCGATCTCGACGAGCGGCGTTTGGTCGTGCGGGTCGCCGGTGCCGAGCCCGTTCGCTACCAGGTCGAGCTGAAGCGCGGGTCCTGAGCGCGTTGCTCGATCGGGCTCAGCGCTTGCGCGCGCGTTTTGGTTTATTTTTTTGGGTTGGGTGCGTCGCAGACGGCAGCGATTCAGCCGCGGGCGCCGCTTCGACCGCCGCAAACACCGGCTGCAGAGCTCGCTCTGGATCGCGCTCGACGAGCAGCTCGCGCTTGTGCCACAAGAACGCGATCGCCAGCGAGGTCGCGAGCGAGATCCATTGCGACGTCGAAAGCTCGACGTGATTTGCCGTACCGAACGGCGGAGGGCGCAGCAACGCATAGCCGACTACCGGCACGGCGAACGCGAGCCCAACGCACACGCGCCGAACCCAGCCATTTACGATGCTCCGCGCGGGGCCGTAGGCGAACGCCGCACCAAGCAAGACGAGCAGCACCGGAATCAGCACGTGCTCGGGGAACACCGGCCCGAAGCTGCCACGCTCACTGTCGTCACGGACGATTTCGAGCAGAAACCGGACGTAGCCGTAACCGAAGGTGAACGCGAAAAACACCTCTCCACGAAAGCGCCGGCGTCGGAGCAGAAACAGGGTCAGCCCGAGCAAAACCGCGCCCAACAGCGATTCGTACAACTCCGTCGGGTGCACCGGCAGCGACGCTTGCGACGTGATCGACAACCCGCGCTCGTTCACATGCTGCAGCCAAGCCGGAGAACCGGCTCCGTCGAGCAGCTCGTTCGGCCAGCGCGGAAAAGTGCCGCGCCGTTTCAGCCACTCGGGCGCGCTCGCCGCGAGCGGTTTGCCGAAGTCACAGCCGAACAAATAGCAACCGATGCGCGTGAGCAGGAGTCCCGCAGCCAAGCTCGGAACCGCGACGTCTGCCCAAGGCAAGAGCGCGACCCCGCGTTTGCGCAGGTACCAAACCGAGCCCGAAAATCCGCCGATGAACCCGCCGTACGCAACCAGCCCGCCGCGCCGCACGGCAAGCATGTCCAAGAGCCCGTGAAATTCGGACCAGTTCGTCAGCACGTACAGCACGCGCGCCCCGACCAGCGCGGCGATCGCGGTGATGAAGTAGCAATTGGCGAGCAGCTCGCGCGATAAGCCGTCCCGCGCGCCGAGCCGGAGGCTCAAGAACCAACCCACGACGATCGACGCGCACAGCATCGCGCCGTAGCTGTAGATGGGCAGTGCCTCGAGCGTGAACCGCTGACCGCGGAAGAGAAGGCCGCCGACCGCGCCGCTGATCGCCGCGAGCACACCGATGACGAGCAGGTCGAACGCGCCCTTCCGGTACCCAAACCAGGCCAGCGCGACGCCCAAGCCGGCCAGCACGAACAGCGTCGGTCCGAGCGGCAGCGCCCAGGCGGGGAGCGGAATTTTGAACAGGACGGGATGCATGATGTGGGGGAACCGAGGCTAGCTGCTGAGGGCCGTGGTAGCATGACCGGCCGTGCTGCTCAGATTTTCGGTGCTTTCCTGCTTGGCTCTCGGGGCATGCGTGCCCAACGATCGCCCACACCGGCAGAGCGGCAACCAGGGCGCGCCCTCGGCGAGCGCGGCGAGCACCGCTCTGTTCCAGGCCGCCGATCGGCGCCACTTGCCGCCAGCCACCCCGCCCGATTCTGCTGCGCCCGCGCACAAGGTCCAGCCCGGGCCGAAGATTGAAAGCCCGTTTTCGGACAACTTCGATCGCGCGGAGCTCGGGGCCGATTGGAACGTAACCGGCGGCGCTTGGACGCTGCGCGAGGGCCGGCTGTGCGTGAGCGGCGCACGCAACCATCCAGCTTGGCTCCTACGGCGCTTGCCGACGAACGCGCGCATCGAATTCGAAGCCACGAGTGGCTCGCCGGAGGGCGATCTCAAGGTCGAGGTCTGGGGTGACGGCACCAGCGCTGCCACCACGACTTCGTACACGAACGCAACGAGCTACATCGTGATCTTCGGCGGTTGGAAAAACACGTTCCACGTCTTGGCTCGGTTGGACGAGCACGCCCCGGATCGAACCGAGCTGCGCATCGAGCCGGGAGAGACCGATCCTCGAGCCCAGCCGGTGCTGCCCGATCGCGCCTATCGCTTCAAAATAGAGCGAAGTGACGGCAGGACCGTCCGTTACTTCGTGGACGACGTCGAAATCTTGAGCCTCAAAGATCCGAATCCACTGGTCGGTGAGGGCCACGAACATTTGGGCTTCAACGACTGGCAAGTGGCCGTGTGCTTCGACAACCTCGTCATCACCCCGTTGAAGAGCTGAACGCCGCTCGACGAAGTTGGGTGCCCAGAAATGCAACAGCGCCGCGACCAGAGCCACGCACGGCACGATGAATTTTGCAGTCGCCGGCGTGCGGACCGTGAAAGCAGACGCGCCGTCCACGGAGGCGCCGCGTAGTGGAGAACGCGGAGCTCGATGTCGCGCTGGAGGAGCTCGAAAATCGGCTCGAGCGGCTGCGTGCGCTGTACGAGCAGTACTTCATGGGCATCGAGCGGATCGAGCCGCAGATCCCGCGCAAAGACATCGATCGACGCATTTATGTGCTGCGCCGAGAAAAGATTCGCAACACGGCCAAGCGCTTCAAGTTGCAAACCATTATCTCGCGCTACAACACGTTTCAGCAGTATTGGCAGCGGATTTGCCGCGAAATCGAAAACGGCACTTACAAGCGACACGTGATCCGCGCCGAGCGCATCGCCCCCGGCCAGCTGCTCACGATCGCCGCTCGCAGGCGGCTCGGTCGCCACGCTTTCGATGACGTTCCGCCGGAGCCAGCGGCTGCCGATGGCGCAAACGGCGATGGCGCGACGGCCGCGCTATCGAGCGTGCCTCCGCCGCCGAGCGTTCCCGCCGCGCCGAGCAGCGCGCTCCCGCGCTCGAGCGGTCCCCCGGGCGTGCCACGTCCTGCGTCCAACGCGGTGCCGACCGCGAAAGTCGGGCCACCACCAAAACCGCCGCCGAAACCCCAAGCTCGACCGGACAAGCCACCGCCCAGCGCGCAACCTGCCGAAGCGGCGCGCGCTTTCGAGAGCCTCGACCTGGACATGGATTTCATGGGCGATTGGGATCCGACCGCGCCGGCCGCCAAGGCGCCCCCGGTGGCTCGCGCTCCCGTGCGACCATTCGGAGAAGCGCTCGCTCGGCCGTTGGGTGCGGGACCCGCTACACCTCCGGCGGCCGGAAACCTCCGAGGCCAAGCGGCTGGCGGGCGCGCCCCGCAACCCTCCGCGCCCGACGCCGCTGTGCCGCGTCCGGCCCCGGTTCCGAGCAAACCCGCAGCCCCGCCATCGCCCCCAAGCGCTGGCGCCGCCCGTTCGCCGGCAAGCACCGCCGGCGCCCCCCATTCACAGGCAGCACCCGTCGCAAAAGCCGCGCCCGCCGCCAGCCCACGCGTTCAACCGCCCCCGCCCGCCGTGCCCAGTCCACAGGCCCAAACCGGAAATGCGGCAGCGGGACAGAGCCCCGCAGCGAAGCTCGGCGCTGCGCCAATTGCCAAACCGGCCCCGGCCAAGCCCGCCGCGGCACACGCTGGCCTCAGCGATGATCGCGTACGCGAGCTCCACGCGCGGCTGGTGGAGGCCAAACGGCAGACTCAGGACGCCGGTTCGGTCAGCGTGGAGGGTCTGGCCAAGTCGCTCAAAGCGACCGAGGCGAAACTCCGCGAACAACACAAAAACCGGCGCATCGACTTCGATGTCGTCATCAAAGACGGCAAAGCCGTTTTGAAGCCAATCGTGCGCTGAGCGAGCCGCAGGCGCATGATTCGGGTCCTCGGCCGGCCCCGCCCAGTTGCTCGCCGCTCAGTTCGCCGGGCTGCTGCGATCGCTCTGGCGCTGGACCGAGGACCGGGGTCCCTCGATGAATACTTCACTCTCGCAAAAGACGATCGTGCAGGCGCTGTTGCCCGCTTCACGCATCCGGGCGCACAGCTCCGAAAGCTCGACATCCGAATCGACCACATCCCCCTCGACGGGCTGCCGAGTGGTTTGGTCGTACCTACAGTTATCGATTGCTACCCAACGGCCCTTGAATTCGTTCGAGCGACAAAACTCGGGCCAGGTCATCCGTGTCGACATGCTTGGGGGTCTTACCTTCACTGAGTACTTCCCTTGCGGGAGAACTCCCCTCTGCTGCGATCTTGGCGGCCACGCCAAACGTCATCGAGACGCCTCATCATCTGAATACAGCTTCACCTCGTCGTCAAGCTCGCGGCAAAACGAGTGTTGCAACGGAGATACAGCGCCAGAATTGCATGAAATCGCTCAGCAATCCTTACTTGCAACTCGATCCAGCAAGACTGGAAAGTAAGGCACCGCTGGCGGCGCCGAGCGTTTGAGCCGCGCTGATGATGTTCTTGGCGAGCGGGCAGTTCCCGTTCAAGGCCGCGGTCTTCGCGGCGCGGGGCGCGTTGGTCTTGGCGGCTTGAGAGCACTGCGCCTTCTTCGCCGCATCGGTGCAGCGCGCGAAGTTGCCGGCTGCGCCAGTAATATTTCCGCCGCTTGCGGCGGAAATGCAGGCATCGCAGGCCTGGGCAGGGCTGACGGGAGGCGGCGGCGTGGACTTGCCGGTTCCCCCGCTCGGCTTGACCGGATCGACCGTGCCTTGGGTCTTCCCGCTCGGCACCGGTGGTAGCGCCGGATCGACGGCAGCAGTGGGTGGGCTGATCGGCTCGATGTTCGCGACCGAAGCGGTGCCGATCGCGCCGCTATTGCCCGTGGTTCCGGCACCGGATTCGGGCAACGCGATCGGCGGCAGGTCGTCCTTTTTCGAGCTCATAGAGCGCGCCGCCAAGACGGCGATCGCGATCAATAAAATTCCACCCACTGCACCCAGACCGATCACCAGCCCCTTACCGCCGCCTGAGGTGCGGCGGCCTCCGCCGGTCGGAGCGGGCGGCACCCCGGCGATCATCGGGCCAGGGCCGCCGATCATCGGCGACGAAATCATCGGCGACGGCGCTGCGGGCGCGAAGTCGGGCACCTGGGCCATCGCCGAGGTCCCGGTCGAACCGCCAGGATTACTGTCGTGGTGCGACGCGACCGTCATGCGGCCCCCGTCCGAAAGCTCCGCAAAAAATTCGCGCGCCGTGGGCTGACGATCTTCTTTGTTCTTCGACAGCGCGCGCAAAATTGCTTTGCGCATTCCTTCCGGAATGTCCTTCGACGGTGCGGACACCTCGAACGGGATCGGCTGCACGCTCATGTGCTGGGTCGCCCATTGCCACGGCGTGTCCGCGTCGAACGGCAAACGACCGGCGAGCATTTCGTAGGCCATCACGCCGAGCGAGTAGATGTCACTGCGTGAATCGAGCGCTTTGCCCGTGAATTGTTCGGGGCTCATGTACGGCGGAGTACCGAGCACCATGCCCTGTTGAGTGAGCTTTTGCTCCTTCTGAGCGTCCGCGGATTCGGTGCGTGCAGCGATACCGAAATCGAGCACCTTGACGAAATCGGTTTCACCCGCGCGATCGGTCAGGATGATGTTTTCAGGCTTCAAATCGCGGTGGATGATGCCCTGCATGTGCGCTTCATCGAGCGCGCCGCACACTTGGCGCATGATCTTGACCACGCGCTCCGGCGCGAGCGGACCATGCTGGATCACGTCCGAAAGCGGGTGGCCCGCCACGAACTCCATCGCGATGTACAGGGTGCCGTCGGCGGTCGAGCCGAAGTCGTAAAATTTGATGGTGTTCGGGTGCTCGAGCTGCGCAACCGTGCCGCACTCGCGGTGAAAGCGCGCCATCACCGACGGGTCTTTCGACAAGTGCGCGTGCAACGTCTTGATCGCGACCTTGCGCACGGTCGAGCCCATTTGCTGCTCGCCCACGTAGACGATGCCCATGCCGCCCTCGCCGAGCACGCCGGTGATCCGGTACCGGCCACCGATCAGCTGACCTATCATGGGGTCCGCTCCGGCCTCGCTCAGCGTCGGCATTAGCGCGCCACAATTGGCGCAAAAGCGCGCGCCGTCGATGTTCTGGTGCTGACAAGCTTCACACTTCATCGTGAATGACAGGGCTATCCGAAGTCGAGCGCGAACGCCAGCTGGCGCACGAATGAAGGGCTTTGCGCGATCGCGCGGGCTACGGCGCCGTCGGTTGCGCTGCGGCGGCGGGTGGCGCAGTGGGCGGAGCGGGGCTCGGCTCTCCGTCCGGAGGCCAGGGCAGCTCTTGAGCCTTCCCGGTAGCGCGATCCACGAGCACGAGGCGGGTGGCGCGCGGGCTATCCGGGATCAAGACGCTGACCCGCGCAATCGCGTTCGAGCCGAGGCTCGGCGCGTCATGCAGTGGGCGGCGGACGCGACCGGGAGTCTCTTCACCGGCGATCAGCGGGAAGTCGAAGCGAGCGCGATCGATCAGCTCGTGACCGATCCAGAGCTCGAGCGCAAAGCGCCCCATGTGCCGAACGGTGGTCACGGGCTTCGCCGAGCTGCGCTTGGCCACGTGCTCGACGCTCACGTTGCCGCCTTGGTAGAGCAGCGCGTATTGCCATTGCTCGCGCACTGAGAGCGGCTCGGGGTCTGGCGCCGAGCCTGTGAGCGGCGGAGCCGCCCGCGCCGCAACCGGCGCCGAAGCGACCGGCGCGCCCGCATCGGGAGGCAAATCTTCGCCCTCCCCCTTGCCCTCGGCCAGATGATGCGGAAGGACGAAGGCCGCGTGCCCGGGCTCAACCGTGGCGTAGTGCCCAGAGGAGCAAGCAGCGACGAAACCGAGCAGCCAGCTGACGCGAACGACGGTCACGGCCGCGCTATAGCACCGAAGCTAGACGGAACCGCCCGCATCCGCTGCCAGCTCGGCGCTCAGCGCGCTCGTGAAGGCCGCCGGCTCGCCGCCATAGTCACGCCAAACGCTCAACAGCTCCTGGGGAATATCGGCGCTGAAACGCACCGGAACCGAGAGCGGAAGCTCGACCCAGGCGGCGTGCAGCGCGATGCGCTCGAATCCCCGCACACTGCCCGTGTCGGCGACGAGCCGCGTGCTGCCCCCGTAGCCGCGATCGCCGAGCAGCGGCAAGCCGTGCGCGGCGGCGTGAACTCGCAGCTGATGAGTGCGACCGGTTCGCGGCGAGAGCGCCAACAGGACCAGCGCCGGCGGATTCGCACGTTCGCTCAGCCTGCTCTGCGCGACGACGGCGTAGTGGGTCTCGGCTTCTTCGGGTTGGCGACCGCCGACGCGACGCAAATTCCCCGTGCCGCGCCCGATGCTTTCGCGCCAGGTGCCAGCTTTAGCCGAGGGCTCGCCGGTGGCCAGCGCCACGTAGCGCCGCGAAAAGAGACCCCGTCGACGCCAGTCGAGCACGAGTTTGCGCGCTTCGCTGCTGAGTCCGAGCGTCACGACGCCGCTCACGCCCGTGTCGAGCCGAGACAGCGCGTGGATTTTAGCGTGGGGCAGTGCCAGTTGCCTCGCGATGCGCGTGACCAGCGTGTCATCGTGCCGCGCGTCGGGCTCGGTTTGGAGCCCGGCGGGTTTGGCGACAAACAAGAGACCCCGGTACTCGCCGAGCACGGACAGCTCGCCGTCGATGAGCGGCGGACGACCGCTCATCCTGCGACGGCCACCCGAGCTCGCAACCGATTCAACGCAGCTCGGAGGCGGGCGATGAACCGGTCGTGCGTTGCACCAGCTCGACCAATACCGGATCGGTCGCAAGCTGTTCGCGCAGCGACTGCTTCACGAAATCGAGCTGATCGGGGCTGAGCTTGCCGATCAGATGCTGGGTCGCGTCGTTTACTCGGCCCTCTAGATACTGATCGAGCGAAAGCTCGCCGCGCTGCAAGGCGGATAGCGCGGCGCTGATCCGCTCGCCCTGCGACGCGGGCGCACTGCGATCAACGGCGAACGATTCGGCGCCGCGCGTTGCATCACCGCCTTGTGCCCCGCCGATACCGCCGATCGAGGCGTTCGGAGGTTTGCCAATGCCGTCGATTCCCATGGCCTATCCCTCGATTTCTAGCATATTCGCGCGGCGCCGGTGCGGAGCCGTCAGCGGATATTGCCAATCGCGTTTTTCATCGTGTCGTGGCGCGCTTTCAGGACGTTGGAAATTGCTGAATAGCCGCGACTTTCTTGGCTCATCTGCTCCTGCAGCTGAAGGTAGTAGAGGTTCTGATCGGCGTCTTGATTCATCATTTGTTGCATGGCCGGATCTCCCGTTCCGCCACTGCTCACGCTGCCCAGGCCGGTCGCGCCGAGACTGGCCGACGCCGTCCCCGTCGGTCCCGTCGCACTGAGCGAACCGGTGGTAGAGACAGGGGTGACGCTCGCTGGGCGCATTGCTGCGGCCAGGATCGAGCCGCCGGGCAAATGCGTCACGGCCGCTTCGGCGCTGTTCACGATCGCGGCCGAGCCAGCGCTCATGACCTGTTGAAAGGGTCGTGCCGGCGGCGGGGTGACGCGGGGCGCGGTGGTGGTGGCAACAACGTCAGTCGACGGACCGCCGACTCCAATGCGTGTGGTCATTTTCGGGTTCCTCCTGGATTTGCGAGCGCACGGCGCCCGCAATCCCTCGTCGACCAGCAGCTCACCGCGGTTGCGGAGAAATCGCACTGGCGGGGGACAGCGGCTGTTTCTTGCTAAAAACGGCCATCGACGCCGAGCCCAAAGCCCGACGCGCCGACCGCCCTGGGCGTCACGCGCACGTGGGCCTCAAGGTCGGAGCGCACGAGTTCGTCGTGGCCGCTGCCGAGGCCGGCCAGAAATAACACCGCACCCGTCGCCTGCACGACCGCGTCCGCCGACAGGATGGCGATGGTCTGAACCTCACTGAACGCGTTCTTCACGCACTCGTTGGCCTTGAGCGGATCGTTGTCGCAGTGGAACGATCGCGCACCGATGGCGGCCAAGGGTCCAACGACCGGGACCACCGTCCAGCCGGTGCCATCCTTGAAGTTGTCGCCGACACCGACGGCGAGCGCCGCGCCATACGCAATGACCAGGCTCACGACGCCGCCCGCGATTAACCCGTTCGCGGAGCGGTGCTCGACCCGATAACCCGGCGGGATAGGCAACCCCTCGCGATACGGCAAAATGGCGGGAGCGAACGCCGTCGTGGCGGGCGAAACCGCCGGTGCGCTGGGCGCGCCGAGATTGGGCAGCACCGGGTATCGACTATCGGTCGAAGAATCCGTGACCGGCGTTGGAGGCGACGCGGGCTCGCTCGGACGGGGCGGCGCGACGGGAGCTGGGGGCGTCGTCGCGGCAGGCGGCGCGGGCGGTGCGGGTGGCGGTGTTGGTAGATCGCGCGGTGGCGCGCTGGGCGGAGGCGGAGTGCCGGGCGGAGGCGGAAAGCTCGCCGTAGATTCTGCGCGAGCCAGCACCGAACACGACAAAATCAGAGCCGCGCACGCACCCTTAGCGCCCCAAACCCCAAACCGTATTCCAACCATCCCTGCTAGGCGTAGCAGGGCGAGGGCCGGCGAGCCAGGCCGAAGCTCCGCACCGACGGCCGGACTCGGCTAAATGCCGAACCACTCGGCCGGCGACACGGTGGTCGTACCGACCCGAATCTCGAAGTACAAGCGCGCCGCACCTCCGGCGTCACTGCTGCCCACGGTGGCAATGCGGGAACCAAACGGCACATCGTCCCCGACTTTGACCTCGATCGTGCCGAGGTTGGCGCTGACCGTGTAGTAACCGCCGCCGTGATCGAGGATCACGGTGCGGCCATAAGCGGCGTAAGCGTCGGCGAAAGCAACGCGCCCGGCGTGCACCGCGCGCACCACCGAGCCACTCGGCGCGAACATCTCGAGCCCGGGACCTTCCGAGCCCGGCCGGCGCGCGCTCCTGATTTCACTACGGCCCGTGATCGGAAAT
>Ga0068855_100002269_pt1 | contig 23738 bp, 18 predicted proteins | sample KBSCornC52_FD_66592 | JGI IMG/M metagenome (GOLD analysis project Ga0068855, IMG submission 66592) | Corn rhizosphere microbial communities from Kellogg Biological Station, Michigan, USA - KBS Corn C5-2 | ecosystem: Host-associated > Plants > Roots > Rhizosphere > Soil ...
CAGTTAGACCAGCCGCAAAGCACAAATTGCCCCCGGACTTACGACTAAAGGCTTTTACCTAAACAAAACTATCCGTCGAACTTGTAGCCAACCCCTTTAACGGTGGCAACGCAGTCGTCGCCCAGTTTCTCGCGGAGTTTACGGATATGCACGTCGATGGTACGGTTAGTTACCACTACCGAATCTTCCCAGATGTTTTTCAGGATCACCTCGCGGGTGTACACTTTCCCGGGTTTTGATGCCAGCAGGTACAGCAGTTCAAACTCTTTTTTAGCTAAAACTACTTTTACACCTTTTTTGTAAACCAGATAAGCCTCGCGGTCTATCACCAGATCGCCAATTTCCAGTTTGTTTTCGGTAACATCTTCGGCGGGTGCGTTGCGGCGTAAAATAGCGTTAATACGGCTTACCAGTGCGCGTGGCTTAATCGGTTTGGCAATATAGTCGTCGGCGCCTACGTTGAAGCCTGCAATTTCCGAGTATTCCTCGCTGCGGGCGGTTAAAAAAACCATAAAGGTATTTTTAAACTCGGGCATGGTGCGCATAATGCGGCATGCTTCAATACCATCCATTTTCGGCATCATAATATCCAGGACAATTAAGTCCGGGAGCGATCTTTTTGCTTCGGCTACTGCTTCCTGTCCATTGCGCGCCAAAAATACCTGGTAGCCTTCCTTTTTCAGGTTGTACTCAATAAGCTCCAAAATATCCGGCTCATCGTCAACAATAAGAATTTTCTGTTTGTTAGAGTTACTCATGAACGTTGAATTTTTGCGTAAAAGTATGCGCGCAAAAGGATGAAATGGTAAAGTTAATATTAAGTAATTGTTAAATGTTACTTTATTTTAACGATTTATTGAGGCTTATTAAATGTTTTGTTTAAAAATTCTTCAAGATCACTGCCTGTTACGTTTTTTGCAATGATAATTCCTTCGGGATTAATGATAAAATTTGAGGGGATTGCCTCGATATGATATAGCTTTTCTGTTGGCCCTTCAAACGTTTTCAAATCCGAAACATGCGTCCATGTTAATTTATCGGTAGCTGCCGCCTGCATCCAGGCGCCTTTGTCAGTATCCAGCGAAATGCCTAAAATATTAAGCCCTTTGGGATGATAAATGCCATATTGTTTAACCACATTGGGGTTTTCGTGACGGCATGGTGCACACCACGAGGCCCAAAAATCAAGCATCACGTACTTGCCTTTGTAATCCGCCAAATTTACGGGTTTGCCGTCCATACCGGTTGCAGTAAATTCAGGCGCTTTTTGCCCTACCGAAACCGGTTTTATGGCCATCATTTTGGCAATAAACTGCTGCACCCCCGGGTTATCTTTAAATTTATCCTTAATATCGTCGGCATAAGCAATCATTTCGGGTTCATACCGGGTGGGGTCGAGCGAATTGATGGCGTAAACGCCTGCGATGGAGTATTTGTTATCAGCAACAAACTTTAACACTTTAACGCCGTAGTCAACGTTTATTTTTTGAAATAAAGGCGTATATACGGCTATCAGCGAATCCGACTCTTTTCCTATGGCCTGTGCTTTTCCTTCATACTCTGCGGTCAACCTGGTGCGTTCGCCGGCAAAGTAATTGTAAACCTTGTTAAATGCCTGTATTTTTTGTGATTCTTCGGAACCCGATATTTCGTATGCCTTGTTCGGGTCAGTCAGGTTAGTGCTGAATTTAATCTGCTCCCCGTTTTTGGCAATCAGGTCGAATACGGTACCGCCTAAACGAATTTCGTACAGATTTGAAAAGGGCGATGCATGTTTAAACTGGAACTTACCATCGTCAGTGAGGTTGGTTGAGTCGACGATGGAGATTTTGGAACTATCCTGTTCAATCAGGAATATCTTTTTTAAACTTCCGGGATTGGTAACAGTGCCCGAAATGGTGAATGCATCCTTGTCTTTACAAGCCGAAAAAGCGAAAATCGCCAGGATAATACTACAGTACAAAAAGTTCTTCTTCATTTGAGATATGAAATTTGAGATATGAGCTAAAAAACTTAAGATTGAAAACAGTGCATATTTACGCTTTGCATTTTCATATCTCAAATCCTGAGTCTCATAGCTAAGTAATTTTATTTAGATTCCAATTCTTTTATCAGTAATTGGTTGGTTTTCTTCGGATCGATTTTACCTTTTGAGCTTTTCATAATTTCGCCCATAAATAAACCTAAAACGCCTTTTTTTCCGTTCTGATACTCTTTCACTTTATCCGGGAACTTGGCGATAGCATCATGGATAAAGACGCTTACATCATCGCTATCGGCACTGATGAACAGGTTAAGCTCTTCCGCAACATCCTTTGCGCTCTTGCCATCGCCCTTTAACAAGGCCGGAAACAGTTTATGGCCTGCTACGGAATTATTGATCTTACCACTATCTACAAGTTCAATTAAACCGGCCAGCGTTGCGGGCTTTATGCCGAAATCGCTCACACTGGTGCAGCTTTCGTTGCAATGCGATTTTACCGCGCCCATCAGCCAGTTAACTGCGGCTTTATAATTGCCGGTGTGTTTTATCAGTTCTTCAAAGTATACCGCAAACTCTTTATCGGCCGTAATTACACCCGCATCGTACTCCGAAAGTCCCAGATCATTGATGTATTTATGATAAAGCTCATTGGGCAGCACTGGCATACTATTGCGTATGTTGGCGAGGTATTCCTGGGTTAAAACCAGCGGAATTAAATCGGGCTCGGGGAAATAGCGGTAATCGTTTGCCATTTCTTTCGACCGTAATACCGATGTTTCGCCGGTATCGGCATTAAAATTTAAGGTATTTTGTTCGATGTAGTCGCCCGTTTCCATCAGGGCCACCTGGCGTTCAAATTCATGCTCAATTGCCCGGTGAACGTTGCGTATTGAGTTGAGGTTTTTAACCTCGCAGCGATTATTATAAGTGGTTTGTCCTTTTAAGCGTACCGATATATTGGCATCGCAACGCAAACTGCCTTCTTCCATATTACCATCGCACACATCCAGGTAACGCACCAATTTCCTGATTTCAGTTAAAAACTGGGCGGCTTCTTCGGCGCTGCGCATATCGGGCTCCGATACTATTTCTATGAGCGGTACCCCTGCCCTATTCAAATCTATCAGTGAATCTTCATGATGCTGGTCGTGCATGCTTTTGCCGGCATCTTCCTCCATGTGGATATGGTGGATTGCGATATTTTTGGTCATGCCACCGGCCAATCTTACGGGTATAAATCCGCCAATACAAACGGGTTCATGATCCTGGGTTATCTGGTAGCCCTTGGGCAAATCGGCATAGAAATAATTTTTGCGGGCAAAACTGTTGTTTAAATTGATGTTGCAGTTACAGGCAAGGCCCATTTTTACTGCATACTCCACCATTTTTTTATTGATGCGCGGTAAAGTGCCGGGATGCCCGAGAGAAACCGGGCTGATATGCTGATTTGGTCCGCCGCCAAAGGCCGCCGAATCTGACGAAAAGGATTTACTTAAAGTGGATAATTGCGCGTGTACCTCTAACCCTACAACCAATTCGTATTTGTCACTTATCCCTGCTGCAAGACTTGCCATAAATATTATTCAGCCGATATAACCGGCTTTTACCGGAGGCCAAATATAAAGTTATTAGTTATATATGCGGTATAAAATTATACACTTATCTACGGCGGGTAACCAAAAAAAATGTCATTTCGAGCGAGAGCGAGAAATCTTATGCATCCGGACACAACCGCTGTGCATGCGGTAGTGCCTAGCGTATAAGATCTCTCACTGCGTTCGGGATGACATGGTGGAAAAATGTCATTTCGAGCGAGAGCGAGAAAACTCATACACCAGAACTGTCCCGCTGTGCATGCGGTAATGCTGGTGTATAAGATCTCTCACTGCGTTCGAGATGACATGGTGGAAAAATGTTATTTCGAGCGAGAGCGAGAAATCTTATACATCAGGACATTACCGCTGTGCACGCGGTAATGCTTGACGTATAAGATCTCTCACTGCGTTCGAGATGACAAACTTTTTCATTACGCCACAAACCCCCTCGCCTTTTCCAGCGCTTTATCCAGGCCGCTTACATCGCTACCACCGGCGGTTGCAAAAAACGGCTGACCGCCGCCGCCGCCTTTTATTTCTTTGGCCAGTTCACGCACTATTGCACCGGCATTCAGGTTTTTTTCTTTTACCAGGTTTTCGGCAATCATTACGGTTAGGGATGGTTTTCCATCGATATCGGCAGCCAGTACCAGGAACAGGTTATCGACAATATCCTTCAACTGGTAAGCCAGGTTTTTAATAGCATCGGCACTGGGTAATTGTACTTTTTGGGCGATAAAGTTTACGCCGTTGATATTTTCTGCCTTTTGGGCCAGTTCATTTTTTAAGCCGGATGATTTCTCTAATACGGATTTTTCGATCTCCTTTTTTAAACGGGTGTTTTCTTCCAGCAGGCTTTCGATACTTTTCGAAATGTCTTTCGGATTTTTCAGCAACTCCCTTAACTGGTGCATCAGTTTGCTTTGGGCATTGATGTACGTTTCGGCGCCTATCCCGGTGATGGCCTCAATACGGCGAACGCCTGCAGCTACTGCGCTTTCGGATATTATTTTAAAGAAACCAATTTGCCCGGTGGCTTTTACATGCGTACCACCGCAAAGCTCCTTACTAAAATCGTCATCAAAAGTTATAACACGCACATATTCGCCATACTTTTCACCGAACAGTGCGGTTACGCCACTGGTGATCGCTTCCTGGTAGGCTACCATGCGCTGCTCTTTCAGGGGAATATTTTCACGAACCTTTTCATTTACGATGGACTCTATCTGCAACAACTCTTCCTCAGTCACTTTGGCAAAGTGCGAAAAGTCGAAACGCAGGTAATCCGCATTCACTAATGAACCTTTTTGGTTTACGTGCGTGCCCAATACCTGTTTCATGGCTGCATGCAGCAAATGGGTGGCGCTGTGATTATTTTCGGTACTGGTGCGCAGCAGCGGGTTAACAATGGCCGTTAAAGCATCATCAGGGGTTTCGGGCAGGTTATCCGCAAAGTGGACGATCAGGCCGTTCTCTTTTTTGGTATCGGTTACTTCGATTACCTGGCCGTCCGGGAACACCAGTTCGCCTTTATCACCTACCTGGCCGCCACTTTCGGCATAAAAAGGGGTTTTATCCAAAACAATCTGGTACTGCTCCTTGCCTTTCGCGCTCACTTTACGGTATTTTACAATATGGGCAACAGTTTCCAGTTCATCGTAGCCTGTAAACTCCACGCTTTCGTCGTCTTTTAAAATCACCCAGTCGCCGGTATCAATGGCGGTAGCGGCGCGGGAACGGGATTTTTGTTCGGCCAAGGCCTTATTGAAACTTTCCAAGTCTATAGTCCATCCCTTTTCGCGCGCCATTAGCTCTGTTAAGTCCAGCGGAAAACCGTAAGTGTCTGATAGTTCAAACGCGAAATGCCCATCGATTTTTCTAACGTATCCTAAAACTAACTGATATGCTGAATCAACCGAAGCCTGTCCGTTCAATTGAATTTCTAAAGCATTCAAATCTTCATCAGAATAGAGTCTTTCACCACCGTCTGTGTACAAGACATCTAATTTACCCAACGCACTTTGAATAAATTCGTTTTTATCAAATGCGGCATGTCCTTTTGCGAGGCTTAAACTGTGCTCAGCGTCGCTAATCAATATCTCCCGTAAATAAAATAGTTTTATTCCTTTATCTAATGTTCTAAGGAAAGAAACCTCCTCCTCCAAAACCACCTTCTGAACAAAATCCTTTTGTTTATACAACTCATCAAACACGCCTTTAAACTGGTCAGCCAGTAATGGCACCAGCTGGTTTAAAAACGGTTCTTTAAAGCCTAAATATTGATAGCTATACCTAACCGCCCGGCGCAAAATACGGCGGATAACATAACCCGCTTTGTTGTTGGATGGCAGTTGACCATCGGCAATACAAAAACTAATAGCGCGTAAGTGATCGGCTAAAACGCGCATCGCTACGGCATCATTCCAACTGTCTTCACCCGGTTTAGCTTCACTTTTGTAAGTTTTGCCGCTTTTCTCCGCAATAAACTGTATCAGCGGCTGAAAAACGTCAGTGTCGTAATTGGAGCTTTTGCCCTGTAACACCCTCACCAGGCGTTCAAAACCCATCCCGGTATCCACGTGCTTGGCCGGCAGCGGTTGTAACGATCCATCTTTCAGGCGGTTAAACTGCATGAATACATTATTCCAAATCTCAATCACCTGCGGGTCATCAGCATTTACAAGACTTGCGCCTTTTACTTTTTGCCTTTCAGCATCTTCGCGGTTATCGTAATGTATTTCGGAGCAGGGGCCGCAGGGACCGGTTTCGCCCATCTCCCAAAAGTTATCTTTTTTATTGCCCAGCAATATGCGGTCTTCGCTTACGTATTGTTTCCAGTAATCAAAAGCTTCCTGGTCTTTTGGCAGGCCTTCCTTTTCGTCGCCTTCAAAAATGGTAACGTACAGGCGGTCTTTATCAATCTTATACACTTCGGTTAACAGCTCCCAGCTCCAGGCAATGGCTTCTTTTTTAAAGTAGTCGCCGAAACTCCAGTTACCCAGCATCTCGAACATGGTATGGTGGTAGGTATCAATGCCTACTTCTTCCAAATCGTTATGCTTACCCGAGACACGCAAACATTTTTGTGTATCCACAACACGGGGATATTTAGGCGCTTCCTCGCCTAAAAACAAGGATTTAAACTGGTTCATCCCCGCATTGGTGAACATTAACGTAGGGTCATTTTTAATAACTATAGGTGCAGAAGGAACAATCACATGTCCATTTGACTCAAAAAATTTAAGAAAAGCCTGGCGTATCTCTGAAGCTGTCATAGGCTGCAAATGTAATTATTAGACACGAAATTGTCGGAACCGGGATTAAACAGATTTAGGGATTATTCAGATGCCTTAAAGGTTGGAACTGGGATTACGTAGATTTAGGGATTCTGTGGAATAAAAAATCGATGTCATTTCGAACGAAGTGAGAAAACTTATGCGCTATGCATTTACGCAAATGCATTTCGGCCTTGCATAGTTCGCTAAGCAACTTGTATAAGATTTCTCCCTACGGTCGAAATGACATAGTGATAAAAAATGTTATTTTTTCTCCAGTAATATCTTCTTTGCGTTAAAATCCGATGCGGTGTCAATAATATCAACCAGTAAAGGCCAGTCGGCAGCTTTTTCGAAATTATGATTATAAACCCGCACTACCGAAATGGTTAAGGCATTGCCTTTAACTGTTGCTGTTGAGGTAAATGACCCTGCCTTATTTGTTTTATGAATATTCATTTCTTCGGCCCCTTTTATGTTGAAGCCGGGTGGAATATTGAGTACGATGTTGTACTTAAAGGTGCGGGCGGCAGGCATGTAAATATCGCCGGTGCGTTTACGGTCTTTATCATCCAGTTTCAGGAAATTGCCGGTAAGCCTGCCCGCATCAATAATGTAATTGTTGCCGGCCTTTTTTACCATGTTATCCATCATGAACGATTCGCTGAGTTCAAAAACCGGGTTGGCTTCCTTAAGCCCCATATTAATGATTTTACAGTTGGTAACCTGCTGCGGCTCCTGGTCAAAGTTTCCTTTAATTTCTTCGGCACATTTGGTATTCAGATCGGCTTTTGCCTTATCTGCGGAGGAATTCAGACCGTTGATATAAATATCCCTGTCCTGGTAATTCCTGAAACGAGTCCCTATCCCCTCTGCTTTACCTGCCTCGGCAATACTTTCATCAATATCATAGGTCGATATCAGGCGCAATTGATCATCATGCTGCAAAGCGCCGCCTTTTTTAACGTCCCTGTCTATCTTCAGCTTTTGCTGAACGAGGTTAACCGAGAGATTTTCTTCGATAAAATTTTGATCGGCAGGCGCTACCGGCAATGCTTCCTGGCCGCCTTCGTCGAATTCGTATTTGAAATTATTTTTTTTCTTCGCGCGCAGTACAATTGCCTTTTCGCCCTGGTAACGTTCCGGAATCTCATTAAAATGGTTGACCGAATTGTCGAAACACAAATACATCGGCTTGTCGCCGTTAACCCTTAGCATAACGTCAAAATCATTATAATTAAACACATTATCCAGCGAATTACTGTTGCGCGGAGCCACCAGCAGTATGTCAAAATCAATCTTAAGGTTATTCAAAATAAAAACCAAATCAACCACGTTGCTGCGGCTTACGGCGGTACGGTAATTTATTTCGGGGATATTGTCAAAATCCTCCTTGTAATAAAAATCAAATGTTTTGTACTTCCATTGGTTGTACAACAATTGTATCACGCTGTCAAGCGGGGCAGCCTTAAAATTTCGGTTGCTGCCAAATGCGTTTTTCAGCCCTTTTTCAAAATTTTCGTAGTTGCTGTTCATTTCTGAAAAATCAGCCTCAAAAATCATCTTATTGGCTTCCAGCATAGCCGTTCTTTCGTCGAAACCTTGTTTTTCAATCATTTTATCGCGCGGGTCGTTGTAAGCGGTACCTACTTCAATGTATGGGTACTGGCGCAATGCCGAAGTCCAAATCTGACTTTGGTATTTGGGGATATCGTGTAATTTGAGGCTGATCAGCAGGTCATTGTCGTTGTTGCGGGTTTCCTGAAAATGCGGCGCCCCGTTTGCATAAATATACCGTACGCTTATTTTTTTGTTGAACTGCATATCAATGCTGTAATATAAAATGGGGTATTCATCGGCCAGCAAAAAAATATTGTCGTTGCTGCCATAGCCCGAACTGTTGCCCTGTTCGGTTACTTCGGCATTGGTAATGTAATAATCCAAAATATCGCCTACCTGCAAGCCCGATATAGCCAGTTTGCCTTGCTTATCCTTGGTTTCGTTTTTGGTAAGCACCTCTTCGCCGGTGTTTATAATTATTTCGCGGCCATCGGGTTTTATAATTTTGGCGCCAATAAACGTGTTGTGGGTATTTTTAAACCTGGTGATTAAAAACGATACCGTTTTATCCAGTATTTTTTGATACTCGAGCGTAGAGTAATTTTCCAGTGCAACCTTGTCGTTTATTTTAACCCGCTCATGCAGGGTGCTCACTTTTTCGCTGTGTAAAGCAACGGCGCCGGTAATGATCATGAATTTAAACCTGCCGCTTGATGAGCGCTGCGAACTGTATGAACGCGCCAATATTACTGCGCTTTCGTTAGCCAGGTTTGCGGGCACTACAGTATTCTTAAATTCGGCAACTGGCGAACCCCATATTTCCTTTTGCAGCGCTGCGGCCTTGGTAGCGTAATCGCCCTGCGCAAACAGGGAATTAAAAGTTAATAAACAGGCAAAGGTTAGCAGGTAATTCTTCATTCATTTGTTGGCTTAAGGGTAACTGTTTCGTTATAAGTTTTGGCAAGTTGTTCAATATCACGGTTCCATTGCGCAAATTTTGATGTTGCCAGGTGGGTGTTTTTAATCAGGATGCTTTTTTTGTAGATGAGCTTACCGGGCTGATTGCGGTATTGTATGTGAAATTCGTAATCAGGATTAATGATATCAAGCGCTGTGGGAACGGTTGCCACCTTATAATTTGGCGGCAGCGTCAGCTCAATTTCTTTGCTGATGTCTGTCCGGTAATCAAACCAGAAATCGTGCTTGCGTTCATCAACTTTAATAGCCGAATTCATCAGTTCTTTCTTAAAATCCAGGTCCACATAATAGGTTTTACTGAACACGGACACCGCATTTTTAAAGTTAACGTTGTATGCCGCCGTAAGGTCCTTATCGGGGTTGGTGGTGCTGGAAAGCTTCAGTTCCTTTATCTCGTAATCACCGTTGCTGTTGGACAAGTAATCGGTCATGGCCTCATCTGTCCGTTCTTTTTTGGTGTTATTCAGGCCGCTCAAAACTGCCTCTTTATCCTCCCCTTTCCAGAGCCTGTTTACATTACCCTTAAGGCTGGCGCCGTCAATGGTTAGCTTGCCGGTCTCGTCGTCGGCATTTTGGGTAGCGGTGGCTACAGGTATCCGGTTCAGCAGGAATTTATCGCCATTTTCCACCATCACTTGCCTGCCTTGTATGCGTTCGGCATATTCATTTAAACCCAGGTAACTTTCGGTAGCATCCAGATAAAGCATTTTGCCTTTATAATTCAAGGCGCAAATCATGTGGTTATCTACCGCCATGGATGGGGTTTGATAATCGTAAGCAATATGATCGGTACCAAGCCAGCATAGGCGGGCATCGTATCCCAAAGCGGTCAGCAGCGATTTGGTTAAATTAGCCATCCCCTTGCAGTCGCCGTATTTTTTGCGCAGCACCTCATCGGCGTTTTCGGGTTTAAAACCGGCCATGCCATCTTCAAAGGCTATGTAGCGTATATTATCCTGCACATAATAAAAAACCGCCTTAATTTTGTCCATATCAGCACTAAGGCCGGCAGTTAGTTCGCGGGCCTTTGCTGCAATAACGTCGTTGTTGTTATTAAGGCCTTTTACCAATTGGCGGTACCAGCCATACTGATCATCAAGCGAGCCAAAATAAGTGAAATTGTGCCCGCTAACAGCCGCCGACTTGCAAAGCACCATAACGTGCGGATATAAATAGGTTGGACCCGGGCTATTGGGTTCGGTTTTGTCGGACGGAAGGTTTTTAGCCGTATAGGTAGTCACATCGGCATCCAGTTTAGCATCGTAAACGCTTGATTTGCGGATGGCGTAGTTGCCAAAGTTATATTCTTTGAGTTCCAGCTTCATCCAGCGCGGAACAATGAAGGTAACATCTTTGGTTAATACCGGTAAGGGTTCCGAGAACCAAACAGATGTAAAATACCTGGGGTCGATGATGGTTTCGTCAAAAGCTACTTCGCCTTTACTGCCTTTTTTGGGTAGCACCATGGGAAAATAGCAAATCCGGGAGTCGGAATAAAAAACATCGCCTACCGAATAGTTGGCAAACTCCGGTTTAAAGTCTTTAGGGTGACGGTTATCAACCTTGCAGGTAACATTGTTAAAGGTAACTTCATCGTTGTACAGTTCCGCAATTGGGATGTTGCCATCAAAGCCGTTACTGACATAATTGTTATTGACCACCTTTTGCACTTCAACGCGATTGGCCTTTGCGTTGTAAACAAACTGGTAGGTTTCTTTTGATGAAGTTATTGTTGCAGCCGAGTCGGGCGATGCCGCAACAGAAAAAACAACACACATAAGCCCGAACAACAGCGGAGTAAAAATTTTAACCATATAGCTTTTAGGGGTCAACTAATATAAATAATTTTTAAAGAGTTTAAAGTGGTAAATAAGCTTGTTTTATTTTCTTTAAAGAGCCCGAACAATAAATAACCATATGGATTTTGCGTATTATAATATGCTGATTTCATTTAAACAATTACATTTGCATATGCCATATAAAGAACGGGAAATCACCAAGATGTACTATACCATGGGCGAGGTAGCCATCCTTTTTGATGTAAACCAATCGCTCATACGGTTTTACGAAAAAGAGTTTGATGTGTTACAGCCTAAAAAAAATAAAAAGGGCAACCGTTACTTTACCCCGGAAGATATTGAGAACCTGAAAATCATCTTCCACCTCATCCGCGACAAGGGATATACCCTTAATGGCGCTAAAGAATATCTGAAAAACAACATGGCCGACACCAGGGATAATCACCGCGTTATCAGCTCACTTGAAAACCTGAAGCGGTTTTTGATTGAGGTTAGGGACCAGTTGTAGGGAGGCGAAAGGTAAAAGGCTAAAGGTGAAAGGTAAAAAAGCGGAACGCTGAAAGCCTAAAAAAAGGAGTGTCAACCTTTCGCCTTTGACCTTTCAGCTTTCACCTCCTTTTCCCTATCTTAGCCTTACAATGATCCCGAATCACAAAGGAGAAATTCCTGTAATTTTATTGCTGCTGCCTTTTTTATTGGGTATTGGGTTTGCCATTAACTTTTCCCCTGCGGTTCAGACTTTTTGGCTCATAACCGTTTTTATGGCCCTATGTATCGCATTCATCGTACTCAACTTAAATTACAACCGACTGAACCTTTATAAATACCGCTGGCTTGGGGGTGCCTTGATTATACCCATATTGTTTTTATTCGGTTGGATACAGGTTGCTAATTACAGCGAAACTTTGTCGAAGGGTCATTTTTCCAAAATACAAAGTCAGTACCTGGTTGTCAGGATCAACAACGAACCTGTTCAAAAAAATGGTTTTATACGTTTTACCGCGGATGTTAAAAAGTGTGTTAACAGCAATACTAAATTGGGTGCAAGCGGCACAGTGCTCATCTCCGTAAAGGACAGCCTGGCCAGCAGCCTTGGATATGGCGATGAATTGCTTATCCCTGCAAAATACCTTTCTGTTGATCCTCCCTTCAACCCTGCCGAGTTTAATTATAAAAAGTACCTGGCCGGCAAAAACATATTTTACCAACAATATTTGTTCCCTAAGCAATATGTGGTATTAGCCCGCAATACGGGCAATACACTGGTCGCGCATTCTCTCGCATTAAGGCGGCAACTTGTTGAAAAGCTCAGGCACAACATGCGCGATACCGATGCCATTACTGTAGCCTCAACCTTAATATTGGGCTATAAAGCCGGTTTAAGCAGCGATGTTTTGCGCGCGTACTCGGATACAGGAACAGTGTATGTGCTCACCGTGTCAGGTGCGCAGGTGGGTATTATATACCTGATCCTTAATTTTATACTTGGCTTTTTAGGCCGGTTTAAAAATGGAAAGTTGCTCAAAGCTTTAATCATCATATCGGTCATATGGTATTATGCGTTGTTAACGGGCTGCTCCATAGCGGTTTGCAGGGTGGCCTTTATGGTAAGTATGGTTATTATTGGTAAAAGCTTTAGCCGTTATATCAATACTCTAAATATCGTGGCGGTCTCGGCATTTGTGCTATTGTGTTATAACCCCATGTTTTTGGCCGAGGCAGGCTTTCAGCTTTCCTTTCTGGCCGTTTCGGGGCTTATTCTTTTTCAGCCTTTGGTATATCAATGGCTCTCCGTTGAAAATAAATGGCTCGATAAATTATGGCAGCTTTGTTCGGTATCCATTGCCATACAACTGGTTATTTCGCCGTTGATCGTGTTTTATTTCCACCAGTTCCCGGTTTATTTTTTAATCAGCAATTTGGTTGTGGTTATTCCAGCCGCATTAATGATGTATTCGGGCATATTGTTTTTGCTGCTGCCGCAAATACCGGAGGTTTCGGCGGCGCTTGTTTGGATTCTGGAAAAGACTACCATTTTCATGAACAAAACGCTGGCCATTATTGAGCATTCGCCATGGTCGAACATCGATAAAATATGGATAAGCACGCCGGAGTCCTTGCTGTTATTTATGGCCATCGGCGGGCTTTTTTTCTTTTGGTATCATAAAAAGATCGGCGCGCTTAAGTATAGCCTGGTTTGCGTATTCATATTATGTGCCGGTTTTAGCCTGCAGCGGATAGTGCAATCCCAGTCGGCAACCATAGCCTGGCTTAACCTTGGCAAACACAAGGGTATTGTATTTAATAATGGGAATAAGGCCATCGTTTTAACAGACCTTAAAAGCGCCGATAAAACCTACCAGTATTCCGTGCAGCCATATCTCGATAGTTGCGGGGTTAACCATGCGGTGTTATATGATCTGGATACGGATATTAATACTACCTGGTTGAAGAAGAAAAACGGACTTGTACAATTTTTAAATACCCGTATATTTATTTGTAATAACCTGTTAGAAACCGATAAGCTGCCGGCAAAAATTAAGGTAAACTTTATTTACTTTACAGGCAATCCGCATGGTGTAACAAACATAATAAACCGTAATTTTGATTACCGGATGGCAGTAATTGATGGCAGCAACTCCGATCATACTGTTAATGAGCTTGAAACAAAAATGCACCTGGACAATATCAATTATAAAATATTAAAACGTAACATTTCATTGATATCAGTATCTAACTAAAAATTAATATTTAACAATAGGCTTGTAAACCAATCAAAAAAAATCTAACTTGTATTAACAAAACTGAATTTATGAACATCAAATTTTTCAACGTTGCACTGGGCATAGTGCTTACCGCAACTACCATGAGCGCCAGCGCACAAAAGGCTTATACTTCGGGCGTTATTACCATGAGCACCGAGGCTATGGGACAGCAAATTGAGATGAAGGACTACTTTACTCCTGACTCTTCGGCCATGTCGTTTTCAGCAGGCCCCGCAACGATAAAAATCCTGTCGAATGCAAAGAAAACTTTTTTTGCTGTTTTGGTAGATGTTCCGGTTGCTTCCATAAAAAAGGCGGCTATAGAAACTCCAGACGAAATAGAACAACAAATTGCTGCATTCCCAAAATTCACTTTTGCTCCATCAAGCGAAACAAAACAGATATCGGGCTTTAACTGCAAAAAGGTAGTGGCAACCGATACCAAAAGCAATAAAACTTATGATATTTGGGTAACCAACGATTTTACTATACCATCAAATGCTTTTGCTGATTATTATGCAGGAGCAGGTGGTTTCCCGGTTCAGTTTACCTCATTTAGCCAGGGCAGAGAGGCCAGCGTAACTGTTACCAAGATAAGCGACGAAAAAGCACCTGCAGGAACATTCGCTATTTCAGGTGATTTTGAGAAAATCACTATGGACGAGTTAAAAGCAATGAGCGGCGGTAATTAATATTTTTGGTTGACCGGGTTGATTAAGTTAACCGGGAATCCAGTACTGAGATACATGATATAACTATATGAACGTCCGGAGTTATAAAACTTCGGACGTTTTTAGTTCACGGCCCAGGGCATTTATCCAATCATTAAACAGTCGGCTTTCAAATTCAACGGCTTTTTGTGCGTGCAGCTCCCATTGCGGCGAGAATTGTTTTAGCTGATTGATCATTTCTTCCAGGTGGCCCTCTTCTTCTAAAATAATCGATTTAACATTTACCTTGTTGCCTGCGGTATCAAGCGCTTCCTGGTAAACCGGGTAAAGTTCATCGGCGCGTACTTCAATGGCATAAGTTACCAATAAGTAAGCCGCAAAACGCAATTCCTTGCCCGTCAAACCAAGTTCCTTTTTCAGGTAGCGGCAAACGTCAATATCCAGCCTGTTTAAATAATACCGGCTAAACTCGGGTGCAACCAGGTAAGTGGCTTCATAGGTAGGGCAATCAGTAATGCCCGTCTTTTCAATTTGTTTTTTTAGGTAGAAAGCATGCCTGTGTTCTTCGGCAGCATGTTTTAATATGATATAAGTAACCGTCAAGCGGTCCTCGCTTGCCGAAATTTTACGTGCGCCGGTATTTTCCATCAGCGACAGTGTATTCAGCCATTTAGCGTGTATTTTATTGTCAGCGATTATTAGCGGTAGTAGTTCAGAAAGTTGCATGTTATGTGCTGTATCAAAAGTTGATTTTATTAAAAGGTTACCGAACTCACCTCTGTGATCTTTGCGTTCTCCTCTCTGTGGTCTCTGTGGTTAAGTTTTACCACGGAGGACACTGAGAATGCACAGAGGGACACAGAGTTTTTATTGCAAATAATATACTTATTTGTTCTATTTATGATGCGGCCTCATATCTCCTCCAGGGCATCTTCAATTTTTTGGTAAATGTAAGCGAGTTGTTCGTTGGTAATGCAATACGGGGGTAAAATGTAAAGGGTATTTCCTAATGGGCGTAAAATAATGCCGGCGTTTAAAAAATAGTGATACAATTTATCGCGGAGGGCGTTAAAGTATGAGGTATCGCTGCCGGTTTCCCACTCCATGGCAAAAATGGTTCCTGTTTGCCGGGTGGTTTTAACTTTAGGGTGATATTTGATTCTCTCGCCAAAAGCCCGGTGACTGGTTTCAATCCTATTGATATTTTCCAGCGTTGCCGCTTCCATAAAAAGATCCAGGCTGGCTAAAGCCGACGAACAGGCAACCGGGTTTGCCGTGAACGAATGCCCGTGAAAAAGGGTTTTCAGTTTATCGTCCCATAAAAATGCATCATATATCTGTTGCGAGCAGGTGGTTAAACCCAATGCCATGGTGCCCCCGGTTAAGCCCTTTGAAAAACACATGATATCCGGTTGCGTGGTCACATGGTCGCAGGCAAAACGTTTCCCGGTGCGGCCAAAGCCGGTAAATACCTCATCAGCTATCATCAAAACACCTTCTTTACGGCAATGGGCCATCAATTCGTCCAGGTATTGGGCTTCGTACATCAGCATACCGCCCGCGCCCTGCACCAATGGCTCAAAGATGAAACACGCTGTGGTAGATTTGAGATTTGAGATTTGAGATTTGAGATCGGTTATGTTGCCCTGGTTTGGGGTATCGATGAACTCTACATCAAACAACAACTCATCAAAAGCCGCAGTAAATGCGCTGCGACCGCTGATAGCCATGGCCCCAAATGTATCACCGTGATAGGCGTTTTTAAAGGCTATTATTTTGGTGCGCTGCTGCCCCTGGTTGTGCCAGTATTGCAGGCACATTTTAATGGCTACTTCAGTGGCGGTTGAGCCATTATCCGAGTAAAATACTTTTTGCTGATTAGCCGGCAGTATCTGTAACAGGCGTTCGGCCAGTTCAACGGCGCCTTCGTGAGTAAAACCCGCAAATATCACATGCTCCAGTTTCAGCAATTGCTCCGCCACCTTTTTAGCGATATAGGGATGCGCATGCCCGTGAATATTTACCCACCAGGATGATACCGCATCAATATATTGCCTGCCAGCATCGTCGAATAACAAGGCGCCTTCTCCCCTTACAATACCTATCGGCGGCGACGACGTTTTCATTTGTGTATAAGGATGCCATATTACTTTTAAATCCCTTTCCGTCAAACTCATATCTTTTCTGTTAAAAGTTTAGCCACATGTTTATCCGTTGGGAAGGGAAATTCCTCTAAATCGAGATCAGCGATTTTAACCCATCTGAAGGCTTGCAAAACATCGCCCTCGCCGTCAAAATCAAACACTTTTGTCTTTATGATCAAATTCAACGGATTGATGTTTTTTACGATATAATACACGCTGATCACCTGCGAATTATTAAACGCCGATTTTACAAAAAAGTCTGTGGTGTAAAAGTGGCTGATGATTTCCACTTCGGCATTGCACTCTTCTATAAATTCCCTTTTCAGTCCATCAGTCAGGCCCTCGCCCGGTTCCAGGCCACCGCCGGGGAATTTGGTAAAACGCATACCATATTCCTGCTCATCGCTGATCAAAATTTCATCATCATCGTTAATCAGCAAACCGTAAACGCGTACATTAAAAGGATACATTACTCAAAGTGTTTTTTGTTACGAATGATCTTATCCATGGTCCAGGCAATATCTTCAGTTTTCGGGGCCGACCGTATCGGGCAATCGGGCATATTGCAATAATGACAGCATTCCGGAATACAGGGATCGGTGTGAATAAACAATTCCGTTTGAGTTACTTCGTCATTAATAAGCTTGTCAACCAGTTTTACTTCCTCGTGCACTTTAATCAAATCGAAATAATTTGGCAGGGTCAGGTGGCAATCGATATGCAATTCGTTGCCATATTTTTGCGCGCGGAAATTGTGTATATCTATCCAGGGATCCCTGCGTTTTTCGTTTAATACTTTTATCACATCGTTTACCACGTCAAAGTCGGCTTCGTCCATCAACCCGGCTACCGACCGGCGCACCAGCTTATAAGCGCTGTACAGAATGTACAAACCTACCGCTATCGACAGGGCGCTATCGAGCCATAATATTTGTGTGAAATGTATCAGCAATAGGCCGGCTACCAGGCCTATACTGGTCACCATGTCGGTCAGCAAATGGCGGCCATCGGCCTCAATAGGTAAGGACCGTAGTGATTTACCCTTCCTGATCATATAAAAACCCAGCAGGCCATTTATCAGCCCGGTTATGCCTATAATAACAGCACCGGTTATCAGATCATGAATTTGATTTGGGTATATAATACTATAAACCGATTTAACAATAATGCTGATAGCTGCTATGCCAATGAGCGAACCTTCAATAAAAACCGAAAAATATTCCACTTTTCCGTGGCCGTAAGGGTGATTTTCATCGCGCGGCTGCGAGGCGAGATAAATGCTGAAGAACGCAAAGGAGCTTGCCAGTACGTTCACAATGCTTTCGGCTGCATCGGTGAGGACAAAATTTGATGCCGTTAAAAAGTATGCGAAAAATTTTGCGATCATCAGCAAAATACTGACGAGCAGCGCAAACAGGATAATCCTTTTTTGTTCTTTCAAAATGATTGAATTTCGGCCAAATTTAGGAATAACAATATATTTTAAGGTCCCTGCAGCAATAAGTTTATAAACAACCGGACACCTGTTTGCATAAAATCTTAAAATTCAAGACTAAAAATTACCTTTTTTATGTTTTTATTAAAAACCTGCACCTGATATTAACAAATTAATAAAAAAAAGGAAAATTACTATTAACATTATACACGGCACTTTATACTTTCCTATCTTTGCACCCGCAATTAATAAACTAATAAAAATGAATGCATTAAGTAACAGGATCAATAACCTGTCTGAGTCGGCGACCATAAAAATGGCCAAACTGGGCCGTGAGCTTGCCGCAAAAGGCGTAGATGTAATAAGCCTTAGCTTCGGCGAACCTGATTTCCATACACCTGAACACATTAAGGAAGCTGCCAAGCAGGCCATGGATAAGAATTTCACTTATTATACACCTGTATCCGGTTATCCTGAGTTACGAAAGGCAGTTGCGGCCAAGTTAAAAAACGAAAACGGCCTGGATTATGATTTCAGCCAGATTGTAGTTTCAACCGGCGCTAAACAAGCTATTGCCAATGCGGTATTGTGTTTGGTAAACCCCGGCGAAGAGGTGATTATCCCTACGCCTTACTGGGTATCGTACTCCGAAGTGGTAAAATTAGCCGAAGGTGTAAGCGTTTTTATTGATGCCCCGGTTGAGCAGGACTTTAAAATTACCCCGGCCCAACTCGAAGCAGCCATCACGCCTAAAACCAAATTGTTTATGTTTTCGTCGCCATGTAACCCTACCGGCAGCGTTTACAGCAAAGATGAATTGGAAGGCCTGGCCAAAGTATTTGAAAAACACCCGAATGTTTATATCCTGTCGGACGAAATATATGAGCACATCAATTTTGTGGATAAACACGAGTCGATTGCTCAATTTGATTCGATAAAAGACCGCGTAATTATCATCAACGGTTTCTCCAAAGCGTTTGCCATGACCGGCTGGCGCATAGGCTACACCGCATCGAACAAGGAAATAGCCAACGCCTGCGATAAAATGCAGGGACAAATCACCTCGGGCACTTGCTCTATCACCCAAAAAGCCGGCGTTGCTGCTTTAGAAGGTGGTTTAGACAGTGTTTTAGAAATGCGCGCCCAGTTTAAAAAACGCCGCGATTTGGTTTATGGCTTGTTAAAAGATATTGATGGCGTAAAAGTAAACCTGCCTGAAGGCGCTTTTTACTTCTTCCCTGATGTAACTTCGTTTTTTGGCAAAAGCTTTAACGGAAAAGTGATTAACGACGCCGACGAATTAGCGATATACCTGCTGGAAGAAGCACACGTTGCATCGGTAGGTGGTGACTCATTTGGTGACAAAAAATCGATCCGTTTATCCTACGCGGCTGCCGAAGATAAGCTGGTTGAAGCCATGAAACGCATTAAAGAGGCGTTGGGAAAACTTGTTTAGATTTGAGATATGAGATTTGAGACGTGAGACAAAGGATTTAAAAACTTTTTCTGTCTCATATCTCAAATCTCACGTCTCATATCTAACAACAAGAAAGCCGATTATTGAACAATAATCGGCTTTTTTGTTGTTAAAATTAATTTACTTAGATAACGGGAAAGCGTAAGCTAAGCGTAAGCCCAGGGTACCAAACTGGTAGGTACCAAAGTATTGATCGTAATGAAGAGCTACGTCCCATGATTTGCTGGCATAACCGATTGCCGGGGCACCAATTACCTTAACATTACCATTGTTGGTCACAAAACCAGCGCCACCTTCAAGGCCCAGGTAAACGTTTTGGCTTACAAAATCCTTAATACCAACTTTAACAGGTACAATTGGAATGCTCAGGTATTTACCGCCATTCGGGTCATTAGGATTTTCTTTTCCCAAAATATCAATAAAACCTGATGTTAGGGTAAGTGCAACGGTTGGCGATAACCCGTATTGTAACCTGGCAGTACCACCAACGGCAATGTTTGATTGATCATGTTCCTGCCCTGTTGGAACGGCAACTTCGGCGCCTATTCCAAAACGCCAGTCGTGGTTACCACTGGTTTGGGCTTTAACGTTAGTTGACAAGAAAAGAGCGGAAGCAGTAAAAGCAACGGCTATTAGTTTTGATAGATTTTTCATAGTTGTGTTTTTTTGTAAACAATAATTAAATTGTGTTACCCAACCATAGGCAAATACGCTGCCAAGATGCCATTTTCATGGATTTGGCCACTACAATCTGCATCAAAAACTGACGGATCGTTAGTAGCGGGTACGTTTAAAGGGTTTCTACAGACTGAAAATCAAATCATTCCTGTTCATTTTAATCTATTAGTCAAATAGTCAAATAAAAAACGAAAATTTATTGCGTTTACAAATAACAAAACAGTTTATGACCTTAAAAAAGGGCATAAATTAGCATTTCAAACAATAAGCCAATGTTAAATTTGATTTGTAAACGAGGGGAAATACTTGTTTAAATCATATAAAAAGAAAAGAATAGCGACGCTAGCGGCCCTCAATACAAAATGAAGCCGAATTGAAATATCGAACCGTTTTCAATGGAACCAACCAGTCTACAATAAAACGTATTAGTGCTGTGGAAATTCTTGTGCTTAAAATTGATACCAGTGTACGGCATCTATTGGTAGGTGTGCAACGTTAGCGGTAGGCGTGATAATAATTTCAAACGAGATATTTTCTGCGATTTCGCTATCAAAATGTTGCATGCAGTTATCGGGGTCAAACAGTTGCCGCACAGTAAGCTTGTACCATCCGTTTTCAAGCTCGATTTTGAGATCTGCATTGTGAGCAGCAGGAATTGAAGTGTCAGAAAACTGAGCGGCCATCGATAAATCACTGTAGTTAGTTAAAAATAGTTCCCCCGAGGTTACATGGATGAGTTGTTCAAATTGTCTGAAGGCAGGCGTACCGGATGCCTGTTCTTGAAATAAAACAAGCCAATCCCCGCCTCCATCATTGCTGGTTTGCCAAACAACAATATTTCCCTCATTAGTTTGGTTTACAAAATGCGCCATCAGTTGATCAAATTGCCAATCTTCATCTACAAAGCTTTGGTAATTAGCACCGTTTACAAGTGCAATAAATCCATCATCATCAATAATGTTTAATTTCATAAATCAAATGCTTATCAACAAACATACTACTTAGATACACTCCATAAAAAAACAACCAATAAAATTGGCTATTTTGTCCCGGCAGGGTCTATTGTAGCCGAAAAAAATTTTCTTAGTCCCTTTGAAATATATTTCCTTTCAGTTAACTTTACTCTAGGTTTAACCCATATCCTTATCTCATGAAAACAATAAAAATTTTCATTTTAGTCGCGGTCCTGTTTCCATTCCTGGCCAAGGCGCAGCTGCAAAAACAAAATTCCGGGGATACGCTTGTACGTGGCGTTAGTTATAAAGCATTCCAGGCATCTGTAACCGTATTTATGGACAGCACCAAAAAGCCTCTGCTCGACTCGTCATGGAACCTTTGGAAAGCCGAAAAATGGCGCGCATTAGAACATTTATTTACGGTTGATAGCCTGAACGGCGGCTGGCCTCCCAACTCGGGCGCCATATCGCTGAAAATTGTTCAGCTCGACTCCGGCGTATTGATCGACCGTTACGGCGGCTACTATGTTGCAGATAGCCTGCATCACGATAGCGTGTTTCACGACAGGGGGAAATTCGTCTGCTTTAAAGGGGTGCCGTTCCCTAAACGCGCTTTGCCTCAAAGTACACTTAAATCGCCCTATCGGCTTTACAGGGTTGTAAAAGCTATTGCAAATACAAAAAGAGGCGGTATCATTCCGTGGTTTAACGAGCCGGGATTAGGCATTCAGTTTGAAATGCCGGTTAATATTGATTCCCTGAAACAAGGAGGATATATTGTGGAAGTGAGCAGTAAGCCGCCTAATTGATCCGAAATTCAACTATGGCTTTAAACAGCGCAAAATAAAGAGGCCCGGTATCTTTTATACCAGGCTTCCTGTTCGATTTTATATTAAAAGCACCAGGGCGGGCTATTGCGTCTTTGCTTTAAACGAGATGTTACCATCGCTCCAATAAAACTGCATACCGGAAGTTGATCCCTGTTGCTGACCGAATTTGATTTGTACATTTTCGTCCAGCTGGAAAAAGCCGGGCGCGATATAACGCAGTTTAAAAACCTGGCCCCCGCGTTCCGGATTTTCACAGTAAAAGGCGCCATCCTTTATATAAAACTTTAGCCCGCCCTCGTAAGTGCCCAGGTAAGCCTGAACGGCCGAAGGATCAACGGGCTGGTCTGTGGCCTTTTGCTGGTTTGCATACCATGAATTGGGGAACAAAGTTGAAGTGACCTGGTCCAGCGATGCATCCGCCTTAAGCGCAATGTCCGGTAAAACCCCTGTGCCTTCCCACTCCGTACCAGTATGGATATTATACGTATGGGCAAACGGAATGCCCGCCACAAAGCCATGTCCCAAAAAAACGGGGCCTACCGGGTGCGATCCGCCGGCTGTTTTTTCGCCCACTATAATACCTCTTTTTGTGGCCTGCAGCGCATAGGTCAAATCTTCGGCCGCCGAAACCGTTTGGGAACTGGTTAATACATAAACCGGCATCCGGAGGATGACCCCATCGGTAGCGGCTGGATCGGTCCAGCCCTTGGCAGTGTCGAGCTTATTGGGGACAATAATATCATTCACCCGTGTACGTTCCGGAAAGAAATAACTTGCCACCTGTTTAACCATCGCCGGACTGCCACCATGGTTGTCGCGCAGGTCGATGATCAATGCTTTGGTGTGCTGTACAAAGCGAAAGGCCGCAGTAGCGGTTTGCCTGGCGCCAGGGGTTGGATCAACAAAGCCATTAAATTTTACATAACCGATATTGCCGGGTAAAATTTCGGAAGCCGTGAACGTATAATTATGTCGCGCCATATCGGCATCTCGTAGCGAATCCTGCTGCGGATCCGGATGATACACGGGGGGCGGGCCCATTTCTGCCAGCCTGGCATTGTAATGGAAGCCCATATGCAAATCGGGGCAGGCCGTTTGCAAGTCGGCCGCCACCTGCACTGCAAAAGCCGATTGATCCTTAATATTGCGGTAAGCGCCCTTTGCCAATTGCGCGTGAAGGTACTTGCTCATCACCCGGGCTTTATCGGTAAACACATAATTGTTTATTAAAGCTTTTGATAAGGTATCAATCACGACCTTTGTCAGCTCCGGCGTCATCGGTTCTGCGGCGGCCGGCCGCCTCTCCTGCGCCATACAGGCGAAGGAGATTGTTACCAGGAATAGGATTAATTTTTTCATGGTTGGGTTGGTTAAAGGGTTTTTAGTTAAAACTTTCAAAATGACTTTAGCAATAATTGCATGGCGCCCAGTTGACTCACCCCGAATGCGCTACGCTGTTCGACCCTCTCTCCGGCAAGGTGGCTGTTGCACAAGTATGATTTACAAAGCAGTCGTGAGACTGTAAAACGTTCTTTGAGATATTGATTAGAACGGCGGTAATAAGTTTGACCTATGTTGGTTACCAAGCAGC
>Ga0068855_100002270_pt1 | contig 23737 bp, 23 predicted proteins | sample KBSCornC52_FD_66592 | JGI IMG/M metagenome (GOLD analysis project Ga0068855, IMG submission 66592) | Corn rhizosphere microbial communities from Kellogg Biological Station, Michigan, USA - KBS Corn C5-2 | ecosystem: Host-associated > Plants > Roots > Rhizosphere > Soil ...
GCGCGAGCCGGTCATGCTGGTGCCGAAGCGCTCGATGGCGGCGACCGCTGCTTCGCGCACCTTGGGGTGCTTGGTCAGGCCCAAGTAGTTGTTCGAGCCGAACATCAACACGCGCTTGCCGTTGATCTCGGCTTCGGGACCGTCGTTGAAGTCGAGCGGGCGGAAGAACGGGTAGATGCCCATCTTGCGCGCGTTGTCGGCGGCCATGAACTTGAAGGCCTTGTCGAACACGTCTTTGCCGCCGATGCTGGCGAGCGAAGTCCGCTCCTTCATCGACTCGTCCATGTCGGTCGAGCCGGACGACACGTCGGCCTTGGCTGCCGCCGCACCGTTGCCGTGGCCGTTGGTCGCGCCGTTGCTCTTGGCGGCGGGCGCGCTCTTGCCGATGTTCTCGTCGAGCGCAGGGTCCACGTTGGGTAGCTCGTGCCCGTTCTTGAGCACGGCCCACGCCGCCTGCAGTCGACCGCGCGCGTCCATGAGGCCTTCGGTGGCTTTCATCACCCGGTCATCCGACACCCAGCGCATCACGGAGGGGCGGAGAAGTGCTTGCTTGCCTTTGTCGACGAGCGCTTGACGAAGACCCATGGTGCCGGGTTCCTACGAGAGAAGGCCGGCAACGTCAACTGAACGCGCCGACGTTTTCCCTACTTTTGGGGCCCGCTCCGCTCAGCCGCCCCACAGCGGTCCCAAAGGCGGCCAGTGGTCGCTCGCCTCGACGCTGAGGTCGATCTCCTGCAGCACCAGCCCCTCCGGGGGCGCGGTGATGCCCAGATCTTTACGCAGTCCGCTTTGGAGCGCTCGCGTGAACACGTCGGGCGGCAAGTGGTCGCGGCCCACGTCCACCAACGTTCCTGCGATGATTCGGATCATGTTGTAGAGGAACTTGTTGCCCGTCACCGTAAGCTCGGTGATCCGCGAATCGTGCGCCGCAGGGGTGAGCGCGATGCGAAAGATGTGTCGCACCGTCTCTTCGCGCGTATCCGCCGAGCCTCGAAAGGCGCGAAAGTCATGCTCTCCCTGGATCGTCGCGGCGGCCGCGCACATCTTCAGGTGGTTCAACCTGTAGGGTACGCGCCAGGCGAATCGATCCACGAGCGGATCGCGGGTGCGGCTTTCGAGGAAGCGATAGACGTAGGTCTTGTGCAGCACGTGGCGGCGCGGCTCGAACGTGGCGGGTATGCGCGCCGCGCGCACCACCGCGATTTCGCGCGGCAGCTCTTGATTGATGGCCAGCACCCAACCGCGTGAGTCGATGTCGCGGGTCGAGTCGAAGGCCACGAGCTGCCCGCGCGCGTGCACGCCGGCGTCGGTGCGGCTCACCCCGCGGGTGCTGCTGGCTTTCGGATCCACGCGGGCGATGGCTCCCTCCAGCTCGCCCGCGACGGTGCGACCGTTGATCTGTTTGGCATAGCCCGAGAAGGGCGCGCCGTCGTACGCCAGCGTGAGCAGCACGCCGTGCAGCTCGCCCTCGAGCGCCGCTTGCGGCGCTGTCACTACGGCGCGCCGCCGGCCCCGGCGCCTGCCGTGGCCGTAGCGCCGCTGCCAGCTTTGCCCGTCGCCGCTTTGCCACCGCTACCAGCCGTGGCGCTGCCACCAGTGGTCGGCGTCACCGTCGGGCCTTGGCTGATGGAGTGTCCGACCTGGGTGACGCACGGGTACTGAGCGTTGTCGTCAGCCGGCGCACCCGCCGCCTGAATGTCGAAGATGGGCAGCGCAGGGTCGGCGCAACGCTCGGGCGCCGTCTTGCCGTCTTCTTCGCACGCAGCCGCGCCCGTCACCGCCAGCAGCAACAGCACGCCCAAAGCAGCTTTCGCCCGGACTGAATGGAAGCGGAGGCGGCTCATCGCTTGGGCATGAATCTGAGCGGAACATTGACCTCGGCGCAACCCCCTTGTGGCGGAGGGAACGTCGAGCTCAAAAAGCGGTTGACCACGCAGTTGGCCACGCCCGGGTCGTGCAGGCCGTCGCTCACCACGCGGGCGCCGCAAACCTGGCCCCCAGGCCCGACTTTGACGCCGACGGTGAGAGTGCCTTCCAACGTGGAGTTGGAGCTGAGCGCCTTTTCGTAACAGCTGCGCGATTGCCCGGCCCTGCCGGATAGCGCCGATTGCAGCGCCGCGCTCGGGGTGCCATCGCACACCTTGGAGCAAGGGTTCGGACCGGCCGCCACCTTGGCCTTGGGCTTGTCGTCGGGCTTACCCGCGTCTTCTTCGGCCGGTGGTGGGGGCGGCGGGGGCGGCGGCTCGTCAAGCACCGGCGCGGCGGGCGTGTTGGAAGCAACCGGCGTCGCGGTCTTGGGAGTTTCGCTGCTGCCGGTGACTTTCCAAACGATCAAACCTCCGATCAGGAGGAGCATGAGGACGGCAGCGATGATGATGGGTCCGCTGCCACCTGACTTGGGCGGCGGCGGGGTGGTCTCAGCCATGTTGGCTCTCTCCGAAAAATGCGGGGCTGGGCGGACTATAGCCACCCCCTAGGCGGCACGCGAGACTTTCGGGTTAAGGGCCCAGGTCGCCCGAGCCGGATGTGGGCGCGTCGCCGGAGCCTGGAACATCGGCCGGTTCGTCGAATTCGAAGAAGGAGATGGCGGTATCACCCCAACGGCGCTCGTCGCACATCTGGAGCCCGCTGCCCGCCTGCACCGCCGGCAGTGTGTCTTTGGCGGCGTGCTCCAGCACGATCCTGGCTCCCGCGGTGAACAGACCGGAACCGGCCAGCGCTTCCAGCTCGCGTTGGGCGGCCAGCACGTCTCTCCAGGGTGGATCGCAGAGCACCAGCTCGAAGGGGCCGTGGCGCTTCAGTTGGGCGAGGGCACCCTCCACCCGCAGCGGCAGGCTGATGGCAACGGCGTCGAGTTCAAGCTGGCTGAGGTTCCCACGCAGGCAGGCCAGCGCCGGCCGGGCGGACTCCACGAACACCGCGCGGGCGGCGCCGCGTGACAGCGCCTCGATGCCTAGCGCGCCGCTGCCCGCGTAAAGGTCGAGCACCCGCAGGCCCGACAGGTCGCCCAGAATCGAAAACAAGGCCTCCTTCACGCGCGCGCCGGTCGGGCGTGTGGCGTCACCGGGTGGCGCCGAGAGGGCGCGCCCCCGCAGCCGCCCCGCGACTACGCGCACGCTTGCACCTGGAGCGAGCCGCAACCAGCCATCACGTCGTCTCGATCTTGCTCCACATTTGGCGCCGCATACGTTGCCGTTGCCGATCCTTGCCGGTGATGACGCGCGCCGCGCTCCAGGCGGCGATGAGCTCGCCTTCTTGGCCCAAGCCGGGCAACACCGTCTTGCCGACCAAGTAGGTCCCCGGCACTGGCCCGCGCACGGGCTCGCCCGACAGCTCGAGGTAGCCGCTCGGCTCCACGCTCCACAGCCGCTCCATGGCTTCGACGCCGGGGGCGGCGCCGTGCAGGTGAGCGCGCTCGACCTCGCGGCGGGCGCCGTTGCGGAAATCCCACAGCGGTAGGCCGTCGTGCGGCGAGTCGACGAGCGACAACGAGCGCTCCAAGAACGGCAAATGCTCACGCAAGGTGGCCAGGATAGCGTCGCGCGCCTCCAGCAGAGTGAGCGCGCCGCGCGCCGGCAAAATTGCTTCGGCGATCAGCAAGGTGCCGTTGGCGTCGGCGTCGTCGGGATCGAGAGCGCGCGGTGAAAGGCGCGAAAGGCGCAGCGCCGGCGAACGTGGATCGCGCTTGGCGTAGCGCTCGGGCACGACGAACGACTCGGCCGGCAGAGCGTCGGGGAGGCCTTCGGTCTTGACGCGCAGGCTGACCACGAAACGCGACGCTTCGGCGCGCAACTGCGGCCAGTCGCTCTGCGCGAACTTGGTTACGCCTTCGCCGCCCGAAAGCTCTGCCACCGCCTCACCCGATTGATCGGACACCACCGCCGAAGAACCGGTGGCTTCGCTCTCGCCGTCTTCCAGGACCCCGACCGCGCTGCCACGGCGCACCACGATCGACGCCGCGCGCCGATCCATCGCCACCACGCCGCCGTGTGCTTCGATGCGCTCGATCAAAAAATCGGCCAGCTCTTGCTCGCTCTGCGCGAGCGCGCTCACCCCGCGCGTCCAAGCTCCGTGCAAGCGCGCCAGGCACAACGGCGGCAGGCGATCGGCAGGCAAGGCCAGGTGCGTGGCGAAAGAAGCCGGCAACAACAACAGCTCGCGAAACGGGTGCCCGCTCGGAAACTTGCTCAACAAATCGGTGTTTCGGTCGGCCTTCACGTAAGGCAACGTGGACGAGATGCGCCCGGTTTCGAAGCGCTCCCACCACGAGCCGGGCGGCCACACCGCGTCCTTTTCGAACGCCAGATCCGCGGCTGCGTTCACCTGCGCCACCGTCGTGTAGAGCTCGTCGACCAGCTGCCGGACCTCGGGGAACTCGCGCTCGATTTCGCGCACGAATAGATCCATGTCGGGTGGCACCTCCAGCCGTCGCCCCGGCGACAACCAGCCGAACATGGGGTCGAGCGCCTGCATGCGCCGGCGGAACTGCTGGCTCTGCGCCAGCTCGTGCAAGACGCGCTTGAACACGGGCGACGAGCCTGCCAAAAAAGTGAAGGGCCTACGCGACAGCACCCGCTGATCGTAACGGTACAGCTGGCTGCGTTGGCCTTGGCCCAGCACCAGCACGCGAAAATCTCGCCGCGCCAGCACCGCCGCGCACGTGAGGGCGCCGAGCGAACGCCCGAGCACGATCACGTCATAATGCCGCGAAGTCACGGCCGGCTTGTAGCACGCGGGGGCTGCCACGCCGCAGCCCGGATCGCAGAAACTGCCGTGCCGGAGCCAGGTCACCGCGTTCGCGAGAACGAAATAACGGGCAGGCGGGAAGGGCGATGAGCAGGGCGTGGGGGGGAAGACACAGGACGCGCGCGTGGTGATAAGGTTTGGCCATGAGGGTCGGCGTCGTTGGCTTGGGTTTGGTGGGTAGCGCGTGCTTGATGCTGGCATCCTGCGGCGATTCCAAGTCGCCCGCGGGGGCGACCGGTGGTGGCACGACCGGCGGCGTGGGCGGTACCGCGGGACCGACTGCAGGCAAAAGCGGCGGCGGCGGTAACAGCCAAGCCGGCTCGAGCTCCGGCGGCGCAGCCGTCGGCGGATCGGGGGGAAGCTCGACGGGTGGTGCCGACAGCGGCGGCACGGGAGCTTGCGCGCACGAGCTGGCGAACAAGGCGTGCTGGGAGAGCTACGACATCGGCCCGCTCGCGTCGCTCCAATACGACTACTTCGGCGGCATCTTCGATGGTCGCTACATCGTGTTCCCCAACGCGGCCGGCGGTTTCCCAAACCGGCATGCTCGCTTCGACACGCAGGGGGCGTTCACGTCGGGCTGGCAAGGGTTCGACACCAGCGGGACGGTGAACACCACCGTCCGCGGCGGCGTGTTCGATGGTCGCTTCGTCTATCTCACCCCCACCGCCCCTGAGCACAACGGTGCCGCCGCGCTCACTTACGACGCGATCGCGATGCGCTACGACACACAGGCGGATTTTTCGGCCAGCGCGGCTTGGGCGTCGTTCAACCTCACCCAGGCCAGCGGCGCTGTCGATTTGACGGTGCCCGGCTTTCAGGGCGCCGCCTTCGACGAACGCTACGTCTACTTTGCGCCTGGCTACATCGGACAGTTGGCGGGCGACACCGTCGCGAGCGGCAAGGTGAGCCGCTACGATACGCAGGCCGACTTCGCCAAACCCGCGTCGTGGAGCTCGTTCGACCTCGTATCGCTCGACGAAAATGCGGCCGGCTTTTCCGGCGTCTTGTTCGACGGCCACTACCTGTATTTCGTGCCGCACAAAACCGAGAACAGCCGCGCCGTTCGCTACGACACCAGCGCCAGCTTCGACATGGCAAGCTCTTGGTCCGTCTTCGACTTGACTCCGGTCAGCGAGTACGCGGGAGGCTTCACCGGAGGCGTATTCGACGGTCGCTACGTGTACTTCATTCCCGCGAGCGGCGGTGAGTACAACCACCGTGACTCGGTCGTGACGCGCTACGACACCCAGGCTGAGTTCACCGACGTGGCCGCTTGGTCCGTCTTCAACACCAAGGATATCAGCGGCAACGACGCGTGGACGTTCGTTGGCGGCGCGTTCGACGGGCGCTACTTCTATCTCGTGCCCAGCAACGGCTCGCCGTTTTTGCGTTACGATACAGAAGCCGGTTTCGACGCGGCAGGCTCTTGGGAAAGCGTGTTTTTGAACCGGGTTGCCGTCAACGCGAGTCGCTTCAGCGGCGCCAGCTTCGACGGCCAGTACGTCTACCTATCGCCGGGTGGCTTTGGCCCGGTCCTGCGCTTCGACGCTCGCGACGCCGCTCCCGTGCCCAAGAGCTATCAAGGGGGGTCGTTCTACTGATCCGACAGGGACCCCCCGGCAAGCAGGCGTGGCGGTGAGGGTGGGCGTGGCGGTGAGACATCGGGCGGTGACGCACCGGGCGGTGTCGTCGGAGACGACGCCCCGGTCCGCGGCGATGGTGACTGTGGCTGCACCGTAGTTGGGACGAGCACTGTCAATTCGAGCTGGCTGATGCTCGGGCTGTTGCTTCAACGACTCCGGTGCCGGCGACGCGCGCGGAGCTCGGATCCCGGCCGAAGCGCGTAACAACACGCCGTCGCTCCGCGGCTGCGGGCTAGTGCCGCCCGATCGTCGCGCCCACGAAGCGCACGCGGCCGAAGCGCGCCGCCTTGTGGAAATTGCCCTGCCCCAAAATCGGTGACCACGCCACGCCTCCGTTGTTTTGCATGGCGTAAAAGTTCATGCGCCAGACGTCGTTCGGGCGGGGCGGGGCGTGCTTGGCTTTGCCGAAAGAGGCCCAGGGAATGGCCATTTCGACCACGTATCCGTCGTCTTCGCGCGCGTCGTCCAGGGTGCCGCGCAGTTTGACCGCGCTCTGCAGTTTGGCCGACCACTCCTGATGGCCGAAGGGGCCGTCGGGCTCGACGCGCGGTTGGTTGTAGGCGTCGAACGCGGAGTCGAACACCAAGTTCTGAGGGCCGACCTGGATCTCGTAGTAGTCGCGGTTGTCGCCGTCACCGTCGGGATCGAGCATCAGCTCGACGGTGTCTTTGAGCCACAAGTGCGGATCGATCCGTGCGGGATCGAAGCCGCCGCGCAAGTCGTCGTCGAATACTTCGAAGCCGACGTACAGGGCCTCGTCGTCGTACAGCAGCTTGGCGCTGCCCGCGAGCTCGTCGGGTGTAGGCGCTTCACCGGTGCCGACGTTGACGAACGGACCGGTCGTGGCCGCGCGCGCCCAGCCCGGTTCGTCCAGCTCGCCGTCGATCACGATCGGCGCCGTCGGCAGCTTGCGCGGCACCCACAGCGTTGGCAGCGCGCCAGCCGACGGCGAGGGCGACCGCTGCACCGCCAAGCGCACGACCTCGGCCCGCTCCGCCGGCGCCGCGCCGTGGGTGATGGGAAGCCGCTCTTCTCCCTGAAAAAGCCCACAAACCACGCGCAGGCCGTCCGTCCGCAAGCTGGACGGAACCCAGAACGCCACCTGGTCGACCATCACCTTGCCCGCTTCCCAAGCGCTGGGCGGATACACTGGCTCGCTGCCGCGAAGCTTGCGCAGCGGGCCGGTGGTGTCCAGGTTCAGAATGCGCTCGCCCGCGTCGTCCAGCACGTGCGTGAACAGGCTCACGCCCCGCGGCAGCGGGCCCGTTCTTCGCCAATACAAAGTCAGCTCGACGCGGCTGCCGGGCTTGAGCCCCGTGCTGGGCGTCACCTTGGCCCCCAGCAGCTCGACCGCGCCTGCGAACTCGACTCCGAGCTTGATCGACATGTCGGCGGGCGGCGCCGCGAGCTCGCTGCCCGCGGGCAGCGGCTCCCGCTTGGCGCAGCCGGCCAACAGCAGCGCCGCGGCCAGCGCGATGGCGCCTGCCCCGGGAGCTGCCGCCGCCAAACGCGTCGAGCGCGAGCCCCGCACGACTACTGGGTGGGCTGCAGGGGACGCGCAGCAGGCTTGGCCGACACCGGCTTGCCCGCGGGCAGCCGCTTGACCGCACCGGCCTGCTTTTTGTCGTCTTTGGGCACGCGAACGGTTTCGACCGACGTGAGCACGCCGCCGTGCTTGCTGTCGGCGGGGCCGCTGAGCACGCTCAGGTAAACGGGCCCGAAATGGCCTTCTTCGGACTTGTCGACCTTCTTGTCCGCTTTCTTGCTGTCGGCTTTTTCGGGCTCGGCCGCCGGCTCTTCGGGCGCCACCGGCTCGGTCTTCAAGCCCACCACGATCGAGACGCGCGTGGTGTCGAGATCGGGCGGCACGCTGAACGAAAGCTCGTCGACGTACACTTTGCCTCGTTCCCAGTTGCTGGGAACGAGCTCGCCTTTGCGCACGGGGCCCGTGCCGTCGACCTCGACGCGCGCGCCCCCGGCCGCTACCAGCTCCGTGAACGGCACGTAGCCCGGCTCGAGCTTGCCGGTCGAACGCCAGTAGAGCTTCAGCGACAGCTGGCTGCCGGGCGCGAGCTTCTGGCCCGGCTGCGGCTCGGGATCGATGGCGTAGCCGATCAGCTCCGCGCGGCCGTTGAAGTCCATGTACAGCGGATGCGCGATGTCGGTCGGGGTCTCGTCGAGCACCAGCGCCTTGAGCTGAGGTGACAGCTCGGGCTTCTCGGTTTCGCCCTCTGGGGCGGGTGCTTGGGCGCAACCGGCGGCAACGCAAAGTGCCACCAGCCCAACTGCAAGAGCTCGCATTCGCATCACTTCTTCTTTCCCTTCTTGCGCGCGTCTCGCTCGCGCTTGCGCTGATTCTTTTTGGCGTTGCGCTCGCTTGCGCTGAGCGCCTTCATGGTCGGAGTACGCGGGCCCGCGGCCATGCCCATCCCGGGCATACCCATGCCAGGCATGCCCATGCCGGGCATACCCATCCCCGGGAAACCGGGCATGCCGCCTGGCATTTGCGGGAAACCCTCGGGCATTTTGCCGCTCTTCATGGCGCGCCGCACGTTGCGCGCGAGGCCGCCCATGCCGGGTAGGCCGCCGAACATGCCGCCGCCGCCGCCGCCCATCCCACCCATGCTGCCCATCATCTGCCGCATGTACAGGAACTTTTGCACCAGCTCGCCCACCGATTGCTCGGTGCGGCCGGAGCCGCCGGCGATGCGCTTCACGCGCGATGGCTCGCGGATCAAGCTCTGCGGATCCTGCCGCTCGAACTTGGTCATCGACAAGATGATGGTCTCGGCGTCGCTGAGCTCGCTGTCGTTCACTTGCGCGGCCGCGCCCGGCGGCAGCATGCTGGACAGGCCGGGGATCTTCTCGATCAGATCGCGCACCGAGCCCATCTTCTGAATCATGCGGATCTGATTCAGGAAGTCGTCGAGCGTGAACTCGCCCTGCATCATCCGCATGGCGTCTTTTTCCGCCTGCTTCTGATCGACGACTTCTTCGAAGTCCTGAATCAAGCCCACGACGTCGCCCATGCCCAGCACGCGCGAGGCCATGCCCTCGGCGCGGAACGGCTCGAGCTTGTCCGTCGTCTCGCCCATGCCCACGAACACGATGGGCGCGCCGGTGACTTCTTTGACCGATAGCGCCGCGCCGCCGCGCGCGTCGCCGTCCAGCTTGGTCAGCACCGTGCCGCTGATGCCCAGGCGCTCGTTGAACGATTTGGCGGTTTTTACCGCGTCCTGGCCGATCATCGCGTCGATGACGAGCAGGATGTTGTCGGGCGAGACGGACGCCTTGATGGCGCCCAGCTCTTCCATCAAGACTTCGTCGATGGCCAAGCGACCGGCGGTGTCGTAGATGATGACGTCGGCTTTGAGCTTCTTGGCTTCGGCGGCGGCGGCTTCGCAGATGGCCAGCGGCGCAGCGCCGGCGATGTTGAACACCGGCACCTCGATCTGCCCGCCCAGCACCATCAGCTGATCGACGGCGGCGGGCCGCTGCATGTCGGCGGCCACCAAGAGCGGCGACTTGCCTTGCTTCTTCAGCCAACGCGCCAGCTTGGCGGCAGTGGTGGTCTTGCCCGAGCCCTGGAGGCCGACCATCATGATGCCGGTCACGCCGCTGTCGGCGAGCTTCACCGGCTCGCCGTCGTGATCCATCATGCTCACGAGCTCGTCGTGGCAGATCTTGACGAACTGCTCACCGGCGCTGACCTTGTGCGTCTCACCGGCGTGCTTGACGCGGGTCTGCACGGTGGTGCCGAGCGACTTCTCTTTCACCGCTTCGAGGAAGCGCTTGACGACGCCCAGCTCGACGTCAGCCTCGAGCAACGACACGCGCACTTCTTTCAGCGCGAGATCGATGTTCTTCTCGTTCAGCTCGGTGAGCCCAGCGAGGCGGTTTTGCGCCTCGCGAAATCCTTTTGCTAATGCCTCGAACACGGCGGCCGGGTCTTAGCACAGGGTCTCGGCAGCACGCGCACATTCCCGGGGGCGGGGCCGCTCCGAGGGGCTAAAGCTTGTAGCGACGGCGCAAAGCGGCCTCGCGCTCCACGCAGTCGGCCACCCGAACGCCCGCCTCGTTCAGCTTTTGCTCCGCGGAAATCAACAGCTTTCCCGCGTTGCGGTTGTCGCGAAAGGCCACCTGCTCCTTGGCCACTTCGGTCAAGGCCAGGGCGTCCACGTGCAACCGGTAGGCAACCTGGCAGGCGTCCCTGGTCGCGCAGACGTCGCCGCCGACGCAGCTCAGCTTGCCCAGCTCCGCCAGGGGCCCGGCTTTGGTCTGGTTGGGTGCGTTGCGCAGCACTTCGATCGCGCGCGCCACTTGGGCCGCGCTCTTCTGCTCCTCGGCGTCGCGGGCAGAGCTACAAGCGAGCAGGCAGGGCAGCGCGAGCAGCGCCGCGAGCCGAGCCAGACGAATCACTCGGCTTGCTTGGGAGGCGGACCCATCTGGATGCGCTCACCGATGTACGAGCCGATCAGCGTGAACACCACGCCCAGGAACGCCATCAGCGCGTACATGAACGCGGGCATGGTCTTCACCGTTTGCCCGCTGTGCAGCAGGAAGGCGGTCGGCAGCGCGACCAAGAACACCGCGACCATCGGCTCGATGAAGGTGCGGCCGGGGGAGACCAAGCCGATCAGCATGCCGCCCAAGAACCAAACCGGAATCGCGACGGTCATTCCCGCCGAGCCTTCGAAGTCGAACAGCGGCACTACCATCGGCAAGCCCATCACCAGCGCCGCGGTCATGACCGTGATGATGCCGATCGAGACGCCGAACCAGGGCAGGCTGAAGCCCTCCTGCTGGTAGCGTCGCTCGAGCTCCTCCTGCCGGGTCAGGGTGCGCTTGAGGTCTTCGATCTTGGCACCGCACGAGACGCAGCGATTGTTCGCGAGCGGCGCGGTGTTCGAGAAGCCGCACGACGGGCACAGGATTTTCTTGGAGGCGACGGCCATGGCGACCTCACAGACTAATCCAACTTCCACACCAAAGTTCAGCCCGATTCTAGAAACCTTTGCTATTTCAACAGGTTATATATGCCGGGCGGGCCCCGGCCCCGTTTCCGGCCGGCCCTGATCGGCTTTCCTTCTTTGACGGCGGCGGGAACAAGCGGGAAAACGGCTTGTCCGTGATTTCGCCCCTAGCGGCAGCCCATGAGCGAACAGCCCGACGCCGATCTGGAGGCGCTACCTCCCCCGCGACGCCCCTGGCGTCGGCTCACCCTGGTCGTGATGAGCGCGACCTTGCTCGCCTCGCTCGGGCTGGCCGCCGCGCTTCGGGGCGAGCTTTCGTTTTCGCTTTCGGCCAAGCCCCCGCACGGGCTGGGCGAGCTGTCGCGCTTCGCGCCGTCGGCGGGTGACGCCAACACTTGGGTGCAGGGCGAAGGGGAGCTCGAAGCGCAAGGGGCCATCGCGTACCGGCGGCCGCTCGAGAGTGACTCGTACCGGTTGTCGCGGGTGAGCGGCGCGCCAAAGCTCTGGGTCCAGGTGCGTGTGCCGCGCGACGACGACGATCCGGATCACAAGCGCTTCGTGCCGCCGACCTCGTTCGTGGGGCGGCTGGTGCCGGCGAGCCAGGGTGGCGTGCGGCTGTCGCAGCTCGGCTCCGCCATCGCCGAAGCAGGTCGACCTCCGTTGCCGAGCGACGCTTGGCTGTTGATCGACGGCGAAGCGCCAGCCAGCACGCGCTGGACACTCGGCTTGGGTGCGCTGCTGGTCGGCTTCGCGGCGTTCAACCTGATCGGGCTCAGGCGGCTCTTGCGTCCCGCCGCCGACTGAAACAAGAGCGCTGGGTCATGACCCGCGCCGCCGCCGCCAAATCCAAGCCCCGCCCCACCCGCCGCCGCTCGCCGCAAGCGTCCGCGCGTTCGGTCGTGATCATCGGAGCCGGAGTGATGGGCTGCGCCGCTGCGCACGAGCTAGCGCGCCGCGGCGTGGCCGTAACGGTGCTGGAGCGCTCGGTGCCGGGCGCCGAAGCGTCCAGCGCCGCCGCCGGGATCTTGGGCGCGCAAGTCGAGTCGCACCATCCGGGGCCCATGACCGAGCTTGGCCTGCTGAGTCGCAAGTTGTATCCCGCGCTGGTCAAAGACCTGGAGCAGACGTCCGGGATCTCGATCGGTTACCGGCGCTCGGGCGTGCTGAAGGTGGCCTACGCCGCCGCCGACGTCGCGCGCTTCGAACGCGAGCTCGGCTGGCAGCGCCGGGCAAAGCTACCTTTCGCTCGCCTGAGCCGCGCGGCCCTGCGCGGGCGCGAAGCGGCGTTGTCGCCGGAGCTGGCCGGCGCGCTGTGGTTCGAAGACGACGCCACCCTGGAGCCGCGCGCGCTGTTGTCGGCCCTGCGCATCGCGGCCGAAAAGCGCGGTGCGCATTTTCTCAGCGGCTCCTTCGTCAAGCGCATCGCCGAGCAAGGCGGGCGCGCCGTCGGCGTCGAGCTCGACGACGGTAGCCTGGTCAAGGGCAGTCACGTGGTGCTGGCCGCGGGCAGCTGGACGAGCCTGCTCACGAACGGACGAAGCGCGGTGGCGATGCCGCGCGTCGTGCCGGCGCGCGGGCAAATCGTGGAGCTGAAGACCAGCTCGCCGGTGCTCGACTCGATCGTATTCGGCCCCGACTGCTACTTGGTACCGCGCGCCGACGGCCGGTTGCTGATCGGTTCGACGCTGGAGTTCGTCGGCTTTCGGCGCGAGGTCACGGCGGGAGCGGTGGCCAAGCTGCTGGCCGCCGCCATCCGCTTGGTGCCGGCGCTCGCGGAGGCGGAGCTCAGCGCCAGCTGGTCCAGCTTCCGCCCGTACACGTCCGACGAGCTGCCCCTGCTCGGCCCAAGCCAAACCGAAGGCCTGATCTTGATGAGCGGGCACTACCGCAACGGCATCCTGCTCGCGCCGATTTCGGCAGCCATCGTGGCAAGTTGTGTGCTCGGCGAAAAGCCGCCGCTCGATCTGGCGCCGTTCGCTCCCGAGCGCGCTTAGTCGCCCTTCAGCTCGAGCACCAGCGCATAGACGTCGCGCCGTGAGCGTCCGCTGATCTCGGACAAGTGCTGGGCGATGGCCTTGACGGTGGCGCCGCCCGCCAAAAGCGCGCTCGCGCGCTGCCGTAGCTCTTCGTCGCTCGAGCCTGGCGCCGGCAAGGCCGCCGCTTCACCCAACACGACCACGATTTCGCCCAGCCACTCCCGTTCAATTTGCGCCAGCTGCGAGAGTGAGCCGCGCAACACTTCCTCATGCAGCTTGGTCAGCTCGCGGCACACGGCCGCGAGGCGGTCCGGGCCGTGCGCCGCCAAGTCGACCAGCGTTTCCTGGATGCGGTGCGGAGCTTCGAACAGCACGACCGGCATCGTCTCGTGCTCGATGCGCCGCAACAGCTCTTTGCGCCCGCTGCCTTGCCGCGGCAAAAAGCCCAAAAACAGGAACGGCCCCGCCACCAGCCCCGACAACGCCACCGCCGTCGTCACCGCGCTCGCGCCCGGCAACGAAACCACCGGCACGTCGGCCGCCACCGCCGCTTGCACCAGCGCGCGCCCCGGATCGCTCACGCCTGGCGTCCCGGCGTCGGTCGCGAACGCCACGTCCTGCCCGTCCTTGAGCAGGCCGATGACGCGCATCACCGCGCGCTCCGAAGCGTTGGCGTCGAGCGTGTGGAGCTCCTTGCCGGTGATGCCGAAGTGCGACAGCAAGCCGCGCGTGCGCCGGGTGTCCTCCGCTGCAATCTGCGAAACCTGGCGCAGCGTTGCCAGCGCCCGCTCGGTCATGTCGCCCAAATTGCCGATGGGCGTCGCCACCAGGTACAAAGTACCGTACGCCGTACTTGCGGGCATGCGCTAGCTCAGCTCGACGGCGTCGCCCAGCGTTTCCTTCAAGTACTCGCGCAGCTTGCCGGTCAGGCGCGCCTCGAGTTGCCGCACGCGCTCGCGCGACACGCCGAACTCGTCGCCCAGCTCTTGCAAAGTCAGCGGCTCGTCGGCCACCAGCCGCTTGTCGAAGATGATGACGTCCTTGCCGGTGAGCTTCTCGCGGAACTCGCTCAAGCGCCCCTGCAGCATTTCCGAGAGCTCGGCGCCTTCGGCCAGCTTGTCCGGCGTGCTGCCGGGTGATGGCATCAGCTCGACGCGCGACACGGTGCGCCCGTCGGTCTCGCCCACGCTGGCGTCGAGCGAAGCGTCGGAGCGGGCCAGCCGCTTGTCCATCTCGGCCACCTCGGCTTCGGCCACGTTCAGGCGCTTGGCAATCTCGGCGTCGGTGGGCTCGATGCCGAGCGCGCTGAGCTTTGCCTTCTCTTTGCTGAGGTTGAAGAACAACTTACGCTGCGCCTGCGTGGTCCCGAGCTTCACCAAGCGCCAGTTGTTCAGGATGAAGCGCAGCATGTACGCGCGAATCCACCAGGCGGCGTAGCTCGATAGCTTCACGCCGCGATAGGGGTCGTACTTCTTCACCGCCTGCATGAGCCCGATGTTCCCCTCCTGAATGAGGTCCATCATGTTCTTGTAGGCGCGCCGGTACTCGTAGGCGATTTTGACGACCAGGCGCAGGTTGGCGGTGACCAGGCGGGCCGCCGCCGCCAAATCTTCGGGGTTTTTCTGGTAGCTCACGGCGAGGCTGTGCTCCTCGTCCGGGCTGAGCAGCGCATGGCGCTGGACCTCGCGCATGTAAGCCGAAAGCGGGTCGAAGCGGCTGACCGCACCCCCGCTCCGCTCGATGGCGGTCGTCGACTCGTCCTCTTCGACGCGCGGCTCCTCCTCGTTCTCGCTGGCCGCCTCCGGATCGACCTCGTCCTCGTCGGCCAAGCCCGGTGAGGAATCGAGCACCTCTGCGTCGTAACTTTCCGAGTCGGGCGCGAGCCCTTCGCTCTCCTCGTCGCTGGCGACGTCGTCCGTGGATTCGCCCTCCGCGGATTCGCTGGCCGCCGCCGCACGCTCCTCGGCGCTGGGCGATTTCTTCACTCTCTTCGTGGCCTTGGCTGGGGCCAGCTTCGGATTCTTGGGTGCGGTCACGGGCGGGCTCGAGCTAGGGAGGTGGCCTTGGGGGAGCCATCCTCACGAGGAAAGCCAGCCTGGGCTCCGTCCGCAGGGACGTCAAGCGCGGGCGGGTTTGGGCGGCTTGAGCCGTGCAGCGTCAGTCGAACCACTGTCCCCTGAACGCGCGGGGCTCGGCCCGCCCGAGCCCTCAGGATTGATTTGGCCATCTCGCATGCCTAGGAGCGGAAGCGGACAACGCTCGATCGACGCTTTCGCCTCAGCCCCAGATTCGGTATGTGAGCCCCCCTCAGCCATGCCGCGAAATCCGGACCCCGAGGCGTCCCTCGAGCACGAGGTGGCGCCGGAGAGTGATCCGCGCTCGTCCAAGCGCTGGTCCTCCGCGGAGCGCATGGCTTCGCTCGGTCGCTTGGCGGCCGGCGTCGCCCACGAAATCAACAATCCGCTCGCGTACGTGCTCGGCAGCATCGAGCTCTTGGAGCGCGGCCTTATGGAAATAGGCGCGCTTCATCCTGAAGCCGCGCGCACCGGCGAAATCATCAACGACGCGCAGTCGGCGCTGTCCAACGCCAAAGACGGCGTGGAGCGCATTCGCAGCATCGTCAAAGACCTCACCACCTTTTCGCGCGCCGTTCCCGACTCGCGTCGCCCGGTCCAGGTGGAAGCCGTAATCGAGTCGACGCTGAGCTTGGCGTGGAACGAGCTGCGTCACCGCGTGCGGGTGATCAAAGACTTTCGCGGCGTCCCCGAGCTGCTGGGCGACGAAGGTCGCTTGGCGCAGGTGTTCCTCAATCTGATCCTGAACGCGAGCCAGGCCATTCCGGACGGCCGGCAAGGTGTGCTCACGATTTCCACTGCTAGTGAAGGTGGGCGGGTCACGGTCTGTGTGGAAGACGACGGCGTTGGAATTGCGCCCGAAGACTTGCCCTACGTCTTCGAGCCGTTTTTCACGCCTCAGACCGTGGCGCCGGCCGGTGGTGGGCGCGCGCCCCTTTTGCGCGACGTGGCGGCCGGCGCCGGTCTGGGCCTGGCCATCTGCAGGAATGTCGTGACGGCACTAGGCGGGACCATTACTGTAACGAGTGCGCCCGAAGCAGGGACCCGGTTCACGGTCACCCTGCAAGCGGCTGGAGCCCTCGGGGCTGCGGCCGAAGGGAATCGGGCCAGAAGCCGGGAACGTGTGAATAGTCGCGCTCGCATTCTGATCATCGACGACGAACCCCTGTTGGGGCAGACGCTGCGCTTTGCCTTTCAGGACAAGCACGACGTCGAAGTCGCCTCCAGTGGCCGCGAGGCGCTCGAGCGCCTAGGCACCGACGCCGACTTCGACTTGGTGCTGTGCGACTTGATGATGCCGGACGTCAGCGGTGAGCACGTGTACCGCGCCGTGAGCGAACAGACGCCGGGCTTGCTGCCGCGCTTCGTGTTCATGACCGGCGGCGCTTTCACCGAGCGCGCTCAAGAGTTCTTGGCCAAGTTCGCCGGTCGTCAGCTCGAGAAGCCTTTCAACATCGACGAAGTCGAGTCGCTTTTGTCCGAGCTATCCGTCGGCGCGGCCTGAGCCCGGACCGCGGCTGCGGCCTTGGCCGCACGCTGCAGCTTGCGATCGCGCCGCACCGACAACCACACGCCGCCGCCCAGCGTGCCGCAGATCACGGCCAGCGAGACCGGCGTGGGCACGTGCACCACGCCCGTGAGCAACATTTTCAGCCCGACGAAGCCGAGCACGATGGCCAACGCCGGCTTCAGGTAGTGAAAGCGTTGCACGAAGTCCGCGAGCACGAAGTACAGCGAGCGCAAGCCCAAGATCGCGAACACGTTCGAGGTGAAGACGATGAACGGATCGCGGGTGACCGCGAACACGGCGGGGATGGAATCCACGGCGAAAATCACGTCCGTCAGCTCGACCAACAGCAGCACCAAGAACAACGGCGTGGCCAAGCGGCGGCCGTTCTTTCGCGTGAAAAAACGCTCCCCATCCAGCTCGCTGGTGGCGTTGAAGAACCGCTGCAAGGTCTTGTAAGCGCGGCCTTCCAGCGGGCTCTTGGCTTCTTCGTCGCCCTTTTCGCGCGCCAGCTTGATGGCGGTGAAGACCAAGAACGCGCCGAACAGGTAGATGAGCCAGTGAAAGCGCAACAACAGCGCGCTGCCCGCGGCGATGAACACCGCTCGCATGACCAGCGCGCCGAGCACACCCCAGAACAGCACCCGGTGCTGCGAGCGCGGTGGCACCTGGAACGCGCTGAAGATGACGACGAACACGAACAGGTTGTCGACCGACAGCGCCTTCTCGATCACGTAGCCGGCCGCGAACTCGAGCGCGCGCTCGTGACCGAACATGAAATGCACCAGCACGCCGAAGCAAGCGGCCAAGCCGATCCAGACCAGGCTCCAGATCAGCGCCTCTTTGACTTTGACGGCGTGGGGTGAGCGGTGGAACACGCCCAGGTCGAGCGCCAACATCGCCAGCACGAAGGCGAGGAAGCCGAGCCAATGAGCGGGGGTACCGACCGTATTCACGCTTGTCTCCTGGGGCCGGCGCGAGGCTAGCCCAGTATCGGAAAAAGCACTTTGGGCAAAATCCTCACTTCGTTCCAATAGATAGATGGGATGCGCAGCATCGGTTATTCCTATGTGGCGCGCTTGACGTAGCGGGCACGAACGCCTCATGCTTTCGCCGTGGATTGGCTGAATTATCACCACCTTTTGTACTTTTGGACCGCCGCGCGCGAGGGCGGGGTCACGCGCGCTGCCAAAAAGCTACGGCTGGCTCAGCCCACCGTCAGTGAACAGATCAAGCGGCTGGAAGAGCTGCTCGGCAATCCGCTGTTCGAGCGCAAGGGGCGCTCGCTGGTGCTCACCGAGTTCGGGCGCACCATCTTCGGCTACGCCGACGAAATCTTCTCGCTCGGGCGCGAGCTGATGGACGCGGCAAAGACGCAAGGCGCGGGTCGTCCGCGGCGCCTGGTCGTGGGTGTGGCCGACGTGCTGCCGAAGCTGATCGTGTATCGGCTGCTGGAGCCGGCGCTGCGCTTGGGTATCGAGCTGGTGTGTCGGGAAGATTACATCGATCAGTTGCTGGCCGGCCTGTCCATCCACGAGGTCGATCTGGTGCTGAGCGACTCGCCGGTGGGGGCGAACGTGGGGGTGCGCGCGTTCAATCACTTGCTGGGCGAAAGCTCGATCAGCTTCTTCGCGATCAAGAGCGAGGCGGCTCGACTGAAGCGCGCCTTTCCCGGCTCGCTCGACGGCGAGCGCTTCTTGTTTCCCGAGGAACAAACCGTGCTGCGCCGTTCGCTGGATCAATACTTCGAAGACAATGGCATTCACCCGGTGTTCGCGGCCGAGTTCGCCGACAGCGCGTTGGCCATGTCCTTCGGTCAAGCCGGCGCCGGCATCTTCGCCGGCCCGACGGTGATCGAGCGCGAAATCAAGAAGCAGTACGGCGTGGCCGTGATCGGCCGCGCTCGCCAAGTGCGCGAGCGCTACTACGCCATCAGCGGTGAGCGGCGCTTGGCCCACCCGGGCGTGCTGGCCATATCTCAGGCCGCGCGCCGCTTGCTCAGTGCTTGAGGCTGACCTTTTGGCCCGCGGTCGGAATCTCGTTCAACAACACCGAGCTGTCGAACTTGGCGTGCTCCAGCACGCGGCTGGAGGCGGCTAGGTCGAAGGCCAGGCCCCATTCGATGCCCTCGGCGACGGAGACGAAAAAGGTGCTCGACTCTTTGCAGCCCTTGGCGAAGCGCTCGATGGTATCGCCGGTCATCGACAGGTCGGGGCCGGCCATGCCCTTGCTGCGCTTGCCAGCGGTGCCGCCCGACAGCTTCCAGACGGCGGTGCTGTAGTCGCTCATCACCATGCCCACCACGCTGCACGGCGGCGCTTGCACCTTGGCTTCGGGGATGAAGCGTTGGTCCTGGCTGAATTCTTTCCGGGTGTCGGTGCGGATCGTGATCTTCGACGGCCCGACCTTGCCGAGCTCGTCGAGGTAGGTCGCGACCCACGGCACCTTGGTCTTGCGGTCGACGATCAGCACCACGTCTTTGCCTTCGATCCAACGCTTGGCGTCCGTGAGCAGGGTCGTCAGCTGCGCTTTGCCTTCCGGATGCTGCAGGAGCGCGCGCTCGAAGCCGACCTTCGGGCTCACCGTATCGATTTCGAGGATGGGCGCGACGTCGGGCTTGGGGATGGCGCTGGCCGGCGGAGCCGGCACGGGCGCGTCCTTGGGCTTGTCGAACGGGTTGGTTTTCGGCTCGTCTTCGCAGGCCAAAGCGCCGCAGAGCAGAGCCGCAATCAGGCCGAGCGCTAGCGCAGATGGTTGCAAAGAGGCTCGTTGAGCGAAAGTCGGATTTTTGAAGCGCATAGGCCCTCGGTCTCGCCGGATGCCACCACGCAGTAGTGCGATTGGCAATCGTCGTCGTTCTTGCAAGCGCCGCTCACGACGGTCCGCTCTTCACAGGTGCCCGTGGCCGGGTCGGTCGTGTCGTCGATCACGCAGTGATCTTCGGGTTTGCACTGGTAGTCACCTTCGCAGCTGCCGCCCGTTTTCTTGTAAGCGACGCAATTTTCACCGTTGCAGAAGTTGCCCTCGCCGCAGATCTGGGCCGGCCCGTCGCAGGCCTCGCCGGGGCCGACCTCTTCGGGCTTCGCGCACGTGCCTTCGCTCGCGCCCAGCTTGATCACGCAGGCGTAGCCGTCGGCGGTGTCGCACTCGTCGTTCTTGGCGCAGCTTTCCCCGTCCCCGCTGATGCCCTTGGATAGCTGATCGCAAGGCGCGCCGAGCTTGATCACGACCTGCAGCTCCTCGGCCGTCAGATCCCCATCCTTGTAGGCGGCCTTGACCGCGTTCAAGCAGGCGGTGGCGTGCTTGGAGGAGTAGTTCTCGGGGATGATGCCGCGGCAAAAGTCGCTTTGAGTGCTTTCACAGTCGCCGGCCGAGGGCGCGTTGCAGTCGGCAATCACCTCGGCCGAGCAGGCGTTGTGAGCCCAGGCGTCGCAAAAACCCGTGCTCTTGGCCAGGGGATCCGGCGGGGTGTCGTCCTCCACTTTGCAGCCGAACGGCAGGGTAAGCGTGACCAGGGCCAGGGCAAGCAGCGATTTGTTCATAAGCCGTTGGACGATACACCGAGCAAACCGGTTTGGTCACTTTCGCGGCTGGGGGTAGGCTGCCGGCTGTGCTCGCCATGGCTGCGCTCGCGGTGCCTCGCTTTTCGCGACGTCCGTCGGCGCCTCCGGTTCGGATTCCGTCACCGCTGCAAGCGGCCGTGTTGTGGTTGTTCGCGATGGTGTTGGTGTTCGTGGCCGGCATTGCCGTGAGCGTGGTCGCGGCGGCAGTGGCCATCAGCACGGGGTTGCCGGTCGAGCGGGTCATCGCCCTGCTGTCCGATCCCAAGAGCTCGCCGCTGGTGACGAACCCGACCTGGATTGCGATCTCGGTGCTGGCGAGCGAAGCGGTGCTGGCGGCGTTGATTTGGCGCTTCCTGCGTCGGCACCGCGTGTTTTTGCACGAGGTGTGTCCGCTGGGCGTGCCGTCGCTGCGCGATCTTTCGGGTGCGCTGTTGTGCGTGTTCGGGTTGGCGCCCTTGTCGGGCTTGGTTGCCGAGCTGGTGCGCCGCGCCATTCCGCGTGACCTCAACGCCGAGACGATGGTGCTGGGGCTGACCAAAGGTGTGACGGCGACGGAGCTGGTCGGAGTCGTGATAGCGACGGCGGTGGTGCCGGCGATCGTCGAGGAGCTGCTGTTTCGTGGCGTTTTGACGCGCGCGTTCTTGGGACGCAGCAATCTGCTGGCGCTCAGCGTACCGAGCGCCATGTTTGGCATCTTCCACCTCGAGCCGACGCAGGCCGTCGGCACGTTCGTGCTCGGCCTCGGCTTCGGCATCGCGCGCCTGTACACGGACAGCGTGTTGACCAGCATCTTGTGCCATCTGGTTTACGGTTCCTACGTGCTCATCGACGTCTACGCGGGCGGCGAAGTGGGCAGCACCGAGCTGCACCTCGGACGCGTTGGGTTGGGGCTGTCGCTGAGCGCGCTCGGCTTCGGCTTGATGGTGCTCGTTCCCGGGGAGCGTCGAAGAAGATGAAGCGTCGCGCCGTGCTGGCGTGGGGCTCGGCCCTGGCGCTTGGTCTGCAAGGACGGCCCGGCGTGGCAAAGGTTTTGGAGTCGGCGGAGCTTTTGCTGTTCGAGCTGTCCGTGCCGGGCGACGCGGCGTTCGGTCGGGCGCTGTTGGCGGTGCCGCGAACGTTGCCGGAAAAGCCGGAGCTTTTGTGGCTGCTACACGGCCTCGGCGAAACCACCGAGCAGAGCCTGGGCGCGCGCGCGTTCGCGGAGCGTTACGGGTTGCTCACGGCCGTGGCGCGCTTGACCCATCCGCCGCTGGGGTTGCTGGATCCGCAGCACGACTACTTCGGCGAGGGGCGGTTGGCGGAGCTGAACGCGCGGCTGGCTCAGCAACCCTTTCGCTGCCCGGTGCTGCTCTGCCCGTTTACCCCCAACACCTACAAACCGGGCGGCGACGAAGTGCTGCTGCGCTTCGCCAAGTTCTTGACCGGTCCGCTGAAGGCGGAGGTCGAGCAGCGCCTTGGCCTCGCTTTTCCTACCTCGCGCGCGATGATTTCCGGTGTATCGCTGGGAGGGTACTTGGCGATCGAGATCTTCTTGCGTTACCCGGAGTCGTTTTGCGCCCTCGGCACCGCTCAGGGTGCGTTCGGGCCGCAGCAGGCCGCGCGCTACGCGCTGGGCGTCGAGCAAGCCTGCGCGCGCGTCGGTCGCCGGCGCGTGGAAATTCTCACGTCGTCGTTCGATCCTTATCGCAAGAACAACCAGCTCTTCGACCAGCATTTGCGGCAAAGAAGGCAGAATTCGCGGCTGCGGGTGTCGCCGGGTCCGCACGACCAGCGCTGGCTCAACGAGTCGGGGGTGATCGAGATGTTGCTGAGCGCCGAAGCAGCGTTCGCCGAGCAACGCGGGGAGGCAACGTGATCCGCTCGCTCACGCGCAAGATGTTGGGCTCCGCCGCGGCTGGCGTCGACTTGATGGTCACGCGCGCCGTAACCGCGCATGCCCAGCGCACGGGGCAGTCCCGCCCGCGTCCTCACGCTGATCGGGTACGGGTGTTGGAACGGCTGGACACGCGCTTTCGCGGCGCCAGCCTGGACGGCTTCTTTGCCGAGCCGCGCGCCATCGCGCCGGGGGCGCGGCTCGTGCGTCGTCGTCGCGGCGGCGGAACCATCACCGACCTGTCGTGGCACAGCGATTTCACTCCGCTCGACCCGGAAGTTTTGGAGCGCTACGGCTCCGCGCGCGAAAACGCGCTGGCGGTGGCGCGGCACTTTCAGGGCGCTCGGGGCCGCCCCGCGGTGATCTTGATTCACGGCTACATGGCGGGCCCGTTCGCGTTCGAAGAGCGCATTTGGCCGCTCGCGGAGCTGGACCGCGCCGGCTTCGACGTCGTGCTGTTCACGCTGCCTTTTCACGGCTTGCGCGCGCGCGCCGGGCACGGCGCGGTGCCGGAATTTCCGGGTGAGGATCCGCGCCTGAACGTCGAAGGCTTCCGCCAAGCCATGTTCGACCTACAGAACTTGATCGGCTGGTTGTTGGCCAACGGGCATCCGCGGGTCGGCGCCATCGGCATGAGCTTGGGAGGGTACACGGCCGCGCTTTTGGCCACCGTGGAGCCGCGCTTGGACTTCGTGGTGCCGGTCATTCCGTTGTCGTCGCTGGGGGACTTTGCGCGCGAGCAGGGCTCGCTCAGCGCCGTGCCCGAAGAAGCCGCCGCCCAACATGCGCTGCTCGAAGGCATTTATCAGCGCGTGAGCCCGGTAGCGCGCCCGTCGCTGGTGCCGCCCGAGCGCTGCTTGGTCGTCGCCGCCAAGGCCGACCGCGTCACGCCCGCCGCCCACGCCCGCCGCCTCTCCGTACACCTGCGCGCGCCGCTGCAGTCGTTCTACGGCAGCCACCTGCTGCAACTCGGCCGCGCCGAAGCCTTCGAGCGCGTGATCGAGCTGATGACACGGAGCCGCTAGGAGCCGCTTCGGGCTGCTACTCAGCTGAGGGGTCTTATCGGGAGCCTTCGAGATTTTCACAGGAAGGTCAGAAGGGCAGAAGGGCAGGAAGGCGAGAGCGCATTTTTGTTTTTGGAGGACCAAAACCAAAAATATTTCCCTCGAAGGCCAGAAGATCTCCTCTGGGGCTGCCGCGCCGCAGATCCCTGCAGAAGCTACCGTGGCGTCGCAAGGCCACTCTGCACGATCGCTTCGGGCTGCTGTCGCGCTGACGAGTCGTGTCGAGACCCTCCGGGATTTCACAGGAAGGGCAGAAGGCAGAAGGGCAGAAGGCGAGAGAGAGGAACGCATTTTTGTTTTTGGAGGACCAAAAC
>Ga0068855_100002275_pt1 | contig 23730 bp, 23 predicted proteins | sample KBSCornC52_FD_66592 | JGI IMG/M metagenome (GOLD analysis project Ga0068855, IMG submission 66592) | Corn rhizosphere microbial communities from Kellogg Biological Station, Michigan, USA - KBS Corn C5-2 | ecosystem: Host-associated > Plants > Roots > Rhizosphere > Soil ...
TGGCGAGCGTAGGGGCGAATAGACCGCCGACCAACGTATCTGCCATCGCACGAACGTCCGTTGGCGGTCTATTCGCCCGTACTGGCCCGCGGGCGTACAAGACAAGTCTCACCGGAGTACAAGAGCGCCGTCCCGGCACCCGAATCCGGATGTTAGTCGTTTTCCGAGCACACGATTAATCGGTCGCGACCTGGCGCATCCAAAGCGTAAGCCACGAAGGTGGCTTTCGTTTCATGGAGAGGGGTTTCAACCCAGGACTTGCCCGGTCTCGATTCACTCGCGAATTGGGGCCGGACCGGTCGTATTCACTGGCGGGAGCCGGATTCTTCAGCGCGCTCAGGCTCGCATCAGAATGACGTCAAAGACGGCCGGCAGTGACGGTGATGCGGCGCGATTCACGTCCTGTTCGCCCAGTGCGCGCGGAGGCGGGGAATTGGCCGAAGGCATGGGAGCCGCGGGGTTGAATCGGCAGCGGATGGCGGCAAGCTCCTTGGCGAGAAGCGGGTCATTCTTATAATGAAGGGAGCGGGTCTTGCGGTCAGGCGGAACCGGTCTGGGGAAAGAACAAATCGCTTGCCGGATCGGACGATTCCGCTGTGTGTTCTGATTCTCGATTCGAGTGGCCGGTATTGCGATGTCATCCGGGAGCGGTAGCCTTTTCGGCTCCCTTCCAGGCATACGTCGTGAAGGTGCAGCCCGTGCGGAACCCCAGCTTTTTGTAGACCGGGTAACCCATCGAGGAAGCAAAGAGGACTCCGGTCTTCAATCCCGAGGCCCGACCGGCCTCCAGCGCGGCATGCGTTACTGCCGCGCCGATGCCTCTCCTCCGGGCCTCTTCGACCGTGCAAACGTTGTAGATTCCGGCCGTTGGTCCATCCGACACGAGCAGAGAGGTCGCGACAACATCGCCGTCGATGAAGGCCGCAAAGGGCCGCAGCACCGATGCGCGCCCGAGGCCCGCTGCTCGCGCTGCGTCCGAGAACGCCTGAGCTACTTCGATCGCCAGGCCGAAGCCCCGAGCCTGAGCGTGCGCCCACCCGTCCAACTCTCGGGCATCGACGATCTCCCGGACTACCACGTCCTGTGGAGGAGGCGGTGGATGGAGAAGATCGAGCGAGATCCACATGCCGGGCATTCGATTCGGCCGGAGGCCGGCGGACTCGATGATTGCGCCGACAGTCGGCGGAGTTGTGGAGGGCCCGACCATCCAGCAGAACGGAAGGCCCGTCTGCTTCATTTCCCGGACATGAGCGTGGATAGCCGGCTCGGCCTGGTGCTCTGGAAACGAAGCGCCCAGCATTCCATTCAGCAGGAAGAACGGGATTCCCGTTGTGAATACGTCGACGCCGCCGCGCTCCTCGATTCGGCCGCGTTCCAGCAATCGGACGATGAGGCGGATCGATTCGTAGCCGTTCCGCTCCACATCGAGCGCCATGCGCGCGTCGTCCCCGAAGCAGTACTCAGCCATTCGCATCAGCCCGCCACATCCACGACGCGGTTCTCCTGCCAGCTCGTAATCGCGGCCTCGATGATCTCCTGAACCGCGAGGCCGTCCTCACCGCTCCCCTCGATCTCTTCACGCGGCACGCCCGCCGAGACCTGCTCGAGCCACCGGTTGATTCGCTTCTCGAAGGTCTGCGTGAATCCTGCCATGCCGCCCATGATGGAGTTGCGCACGACGGTCAGCTCCTGCGACCGCCGCGGGTAGAAGGTGAGCTCTTCATAGAGGTTTTCGAGGACGAATCGCCCCTCCGTGCCCATCACCTCGCACCGCTCCAGATTGTGGGCGGGATTCGCGTCGTAGGAGCCGGTGAGATGGCCCACCACGCCATTCGCAAAGAGGATGTTCACCTGCGCGTTGGACCAGCAGACCCGCTTTCCCTCCGGCCCGTCCTCCTTTGGCGCGCGGTTGAAGAACGCATGAACCTTCGTCGCTCTGCCGCAGTAGAAGCGCATGATGTCGAGCGAGTGGGGATGGAGCGCGCGGATGTGGAACCAGGGCGAGGTCTCGTTCGGGTTCCCGATCCACATCGTCATGTTCATCAGCAGCGGCGTGCCGAGCTTCCCCTCGTCCATCCACTGCTTCGCGATGGCGGCGGGCGGCGTGAAACGGTGGTTGAGATTCACGCCGAGATAACGGCCCTTCTCCCTCGCCTTCGCGACCATTTCGCGTGCATGCTCGATGTTGTTCGAGATAGGCTTCTCGCAGAGCACGTGGAGCCCCGCCTCCAGGCACTCCATCGCCGGCTTGTAGTGGTCGCCGCCGTTCTCCACACCGGCCGAACAGACCGAGACGGCGTCCAGCTCTCCGCCCACGTCGGCCAGCATCTCCGGCACGGAATACCACTTTTTTACCCCGTCACGCGCGGCGGATTTGTCGGCGCGCTCCGGAATGATGTCGCAGTAGCCGATCAACTCCGCCAGCGGGCTCTTCAGATAGACCGGCCCGTGTGTATTTCCGATTCCGCCGCACCCGACGACAGCAACCTTCAATGCCATTTCGATTTCTCCCGGTTAGCTCGCGTGCCTGAGTGGCTGGATGGCCGCATATTCGGAGTTGCTGTTTCGCTCCAGCTCCTCCAGATCCCAGGCCATCTGAAGATTGAGCCAGAGCCGGGGCGTTGTTCCGAAATAGCGCGCAAGGCGAATGGCCGTGTCGAGCGTAATCGCTCGCTCGCCTCGGAGAATCTGCGATATCCGCGTCTGCTGGACCCCGATGTCGCGGGCAAGCCGATATGCCGTAATGCCCATCGGCTTCAGGAAGTCCTCCAGGAGTATCTCACCCGGATGAATGTTATTCAGTCGCTCCATCCACGTATCTCCACCTTCCTGTCGCGTTCAATGGTAATCGACAATTTCGACATCGTGAGCGCCATCGTCTTCCCAGCGGAAGCAGATTCGCCACTGGTCGTTGATCCGGATACTATACTGCCCATCTCTGTCCCCACCCAGTTTCTCGAGGCGGTTGCCAGGCGGCGCGCGAAGATCGCCAATATCCACGGCCTCGTTCAGGTAGCGGAGCTTTCGACGTGCTGTGTTTTGGATTTCCGACGGAAGAGATTTTGCGACCCGGCCCTCGAGTATGGACCGCGTCTCATTATCCTGGAAGTCATGAATCATAGTATCATGCCGCGATGCTATTGTCAAGCGATATCATTGGGACGCTAACTCCAGGCTGACATCATAGGGAGCAGCGACGAGAGGCGGGAGGTAATAACCGGTGCCGAACGTGTGCTTCCCCGCTCTCGTACGATTCGAGTGCGTGTGCGAGACGGCGGCCACGGGAGGATGGCGTCAGGTCGCCTGGCGGCTGCGGCGGACCTGGTCATATTGGGTTTTCGCCGTCTCGACCTCCGCGTCGGACATCGGAAGGTAGTAGCCGCGCGCGAGCTTCTCCCTGAGCTGCTTCTCGCTGCGGGCATCGATGAAGGCGGTTAACTCGTCGAAGCCGCGAAAGGATCGGGGTGGGTCCGCCGGATGACGCCGCAGCAGATGATCCACGGCCAGCGGAAGGCTCGCCGGGTCGTCCGATGGGACGAACGCGACCTCCGTGTCGGGCAGGCTGTCGAGTCGATTCCGGGTGTTCGTCGCGGCGACGACCTCGCCGGATTCCAACCGGCAGAACACGTAGAGCGCAACATTCTCGACCGGGTCGCCTGGATGTCGCGGAATCGGGTGGGAAGACGGAGCGCGCCGGCCTGCGACTGCATCACTCCCAGCCGCGCCCGCACCCATTGAATCAACCCTCCGACGCCGGGTTTCCAGCGCAGGCACTCGCTCAGGGAGAGCCCACGTGCCGATTGCCGGTACCAGCGCTGCTCCATCCGCTCACGCCTCCACGAGGGGAGCAAGCTTATCGTAACAGGTCTTCACGACGCCATCCACGTAGGCGGCGTCTGTCGAGGAATGGGTGCCGACAATCTCGATCGTGATGTATTCGAGACCGGGCTTCCGCTTGAACACTTCGATTACTGCCGGCAGGTCCATCGCGCCGCCACCGGGAATCTGGTTCTCGACCGGGCCGATGGGAATCTCGCGGCCCTTCGTGTCGCGGATGCGGGCGGTGAAGAGGTACGGCAGAAGCCGGGGAATTGTCGCTTCGGGAATTTCCTGCTCGGGAGTGCGCCAGAGGTGCGAGGCGTCGACGTTGAGCCCGACCCACTCCGGGTCCACCTCCTGCATGAACCGCAGGGCCGTTCTTGTGGAGTAGACGGCGGAGCTCACGTGCGGCTTGATGCTGATCTTTGTGCCAATCTGGCTCGCCGTCTTCGCCAGCTCGTCGATCGTCGCAACGACCTTCTTAAAGGAATCCTCGTCGTCCGATTTCCCGCCGCTCCCTGTAGTGATGCAGGGCGCTCCCAGCAATGCGGCCGCTTTCAGGATTCGCACGAGGCGATAGGCTGCCTGCCCATCCAGCAGGTTCGTGGAGACGCCTATGGACTCGATCGCCAGCCCGCAATCCGCCACCCTTTTCCCGATGTCCTCGTAACCCGCCGCGCTCAGGTCATCCGGCAGGTGGTTTGCCATTCCCTGAATCGCGCAGAGTTCAATGGCCTTGTACCCGGCCCCGCGGATGCCGTCGAGCGCGACATCGAGCGGAAGCGCGCCATAAAGGAGGGTCGAACATCCGAGATGCATGGGGGTCTCCGGGTTGGTGGGTCGCCGGGTCGCCGGGTCGCTGGGTCGCTGGGATAGTCTGACCGCTTTGGCGTTGGTCCACTATTGGCGTGAAGGCGCACGGATTCCTGCGGCGCCTCCGCCCAACGACCCAACGACCCGACGACCCGACGTTAAAGCTTGAAATCGACAATCGCGCTGACACCGACGCCTTCGACCCGGCTGATGTTTTTCGTGGACTTCGTGCTAACCGGTACCAGGCCGCGAAGCCGCATGCCGGAGACGATGGGCAGCTTGAATCGGCCTTCGAGCTGCGCGACGCCCTGGACCTTCCTGACGAGCTCCTCGGGGCCGGCGACCTGGACAGCGCCGATGTAGCCGCTGTCGCCGAGTGAGAGGATGGGAACGACCTTCGTCGCGTATTTGGTGGTCGCTCCATGCTGGCCGAGCAGGCTGTTGATTCCCTTGTTGATGTCGGGCCCGAACTTATCGACCGCGACCACGATGACTCCGCCCTTCAGGATGCTTCCGAGCTGCGCGCCGGCTACGACACCTGCGGCGAGGCAGAGAGCGCCCGCCGCGACGGCAACGCGCGTCGAGCGCTTCATGTTCGTTTTCACTTCAATCACCTCCGATAAAATCTCCGCCCCCGCCTCCACGGATGGAGAGCGGGGGCGGAGCAGTTGTCGTCGGAGGACCGGAGTCCTCGTCTAACGGGTTTTCAGAACCGCTTTTTTATGTGTCGCTCAACTTAGAACTTAACCGCCACCTGGCCGGTGAACGTGTTGAAGTTGTAGTGGACGAGTCCGGGGGTGCCGGCCGAGAGAGCGCCGTGCCCGTCGTAGTCGCCGATCTGGTAGCTGAGCTTGAGCAGGGTATTGCTGGTCAGGTTGTAGCCTGTGCCGAACGTGATGTACTGCTCGGTGGGATGGAAGCTGCCCGTCCCGCCGCCACGCGCGCCAGCAAGGTTCCAGAAGACGCCCTCGTAGTCCGCGGTGATGTTGAAGCCCTTGGACAGGCCCCACTTCACACCGGCGAGCGCGCGGGTCACGTCTTCGTCGTTCCCGCCTGTCGTTCCGAGTCCGCCCGGGAAGCGGTTGCGTGCCGGGCTGAAGAAATCGCCACCGATATTCACGCCAAGGGACGGCGAGAAGTCATAAGCGGCGCGGAACGTCGGGCCCTGGATGTTGGTCGGGTTGACCCAGTTACCGATCCGTCCCCAGTAGCCGGGGGAGTAGAACAGCGGATCGATGTACCGGTAGCCGGCCGTCACGTTCAGGCCGCCCGAGCCGTAGCCGAGGGTGGCGTTGAACGCGTTGTTCTGGTACGGGTTGACCGTGTTGAACCGGCCGGTGCCCGTGATCGACTTGGCCCAGTCGAGGGTCAGGCCGAGTCGCTCCGCGATGCGGATGTCGCCATCCGCGCCGAGGACAACCACGTCGGTGAAGCCGGCGCCCGCCGGGGTCGCGCCCGTGTTGTTCAGGCCGAGAGCGGTGAGGCGCAGGTGGCCGGCGCGGTCGAGCAGGTTGAACCCGAAGCCGGCGGAGACGCCGAACGCCTGGTCCACAACCATCTGGCCCTGGAACGCCTGGGCGATGGGCTTCTGGTTACCGGCAAAGCCACCCAGGCTGGTCACGAACGGGGAGGCCGCGTTGGGGCCACCAACACCCGCCAGAGGCGAGTTGACCGGGAATCCGTTGGTGCCGGTGTTCGACTTGAACTGACCGCCGAACGCTTCAATGGAGACGCTGCCGAAGTTGGTGCGCAGGCGGGCTCCGTCGATGTAGTAGTCGCCCGTGTCCTCGATGGGATTATCGAAGTACGTGTCGACGTCCGGCTTCCAGAGGGTCAGGTGGCCGAGCTTCTCACCAAAGCGGCCGATCGTGAACGCCGATCCGCGGCCGAGGCCGGTGAACGGAGTGTCGATCTGCGCGTGGTGAATGTACGTGTCGCCCGCCGGGTTGAGGTTCGCGGGGAGGATCTGGCCAAGCGTTCCAACGTAGTTCTTGTAGTTGTTGGACGTTATGGCCGCATCGAACTTCGCGCCGCCAGGAATGTTCGCGCGGACGCCGAGCAGGAACTCGTGAAGCACGATGGGCGTGTTCACCAGCGAGCCGGGTCCGGCGTTGTTGAAGAACCGGCCGTCATGGTCCACGTAGAGACCATCGGCGCGGTCAGAGCGGATTCCGGTCCAGAAAGCGCCATAGATTTTCGGCATGGCGTTGACCTGGTTGCGGAGATCTTCGACGGCGCGGCCGAGCGCGTCGACCTTGGCGTTGATCGCCTTGACCGAGTTGCCGAGCACGCCGAGCTCGTCCCGGAACTCCTGGGTGAGGCGGCGAAGGGTCGCCACTTCCTCAGGGGTCATTCCGGGAGGTCCCATAGGACCCGTCTCACCGCGCTCGCCCTTTTCGCCCTGGGCGCCCTGAGATCCGGCGGGACCGGCAGGTCCAGCGGGTCCATTGGGGATCTGCTTGAGCAGGCGGTCAATGGCGACCGCGAACTCATAGCGGGTGAGAGTACGCTTCCCTCGGAAGTACCCGTCGGGATAGCCAACCACGATGTTCTTGGCGCGGAGGTTCTCGACCGCCTGGTATGCCCAGTGGTTTTGATCCACGTCCTTGAACATGTCAGGAGCCGTCTGGCCCTGAGCGCTCGCGGCGACGATCCACGTCAGGCTGAGGGAGGCGCCCAGAAAGGTAAGAACCTTTCTCATGCTGTACTCCTCCTCTGAACGTGTACGGCTGCCGGATTCCGATGGAGCGGAGTTGGAATCCGGGTGTTGGCACGCGCCACGCTGGGATGGCTGGCACACGCGTGGACGGGCTGGCGGAATCCGCCATCCTTGAACGCGGGCGCGTCTGCAATCCGCACGCCGGAGGAGAGGTGGGAGAGAGGTGGAGAACGCTGAGGCTGTCGGAGGAGACCGTGTTCCGGTCCGCCGGGTCGAAGAAGTTACCCTGTTGCCTTCCTCTGCCTTGCGGGTGGTCCCACGGAGACCGCTTCATGCCCGGCGTTTACCACGGCTTTCCCGCGGTCCCATCCGCCGTTGTGACGCTTGTTGGAGGGGCAATCCGACACAGGTGCGGCGCATCGATCGACGGGGCGGAACAGCATGCCCGGCACAATCACGACGCAGTGAGTCCGTACACCCCTGATACAACCGATGCAAGACTAGCACAACGGACAGGGAACTGTCAATAGCCTGCCTGCGAAAATTACCTGCTCGGACGACAATTTCCCGTCAGCTTGTTCCACGTTTTTGCCGGTTGTTTGGTTCCATCAATTTGTTCAGCCGGGAAGCGGGACGAGATTCGCGCGCACTTCCGCCAGCCTCTCCTGGGCGAACGCGCGGATGTTCCCGATGGTCACGTCGGCGATGTTCTGCATGGCCGTCTGTGTGAAGAAGCCCTGATGGCTGGTGATGAGGACGTTCGGGAAGGTGAGCAGGCGCGTGAAGACGTCGTCCTGGATGATGGTGTTGGAGAGGTCCTCGAAGAAGAGGCTGCCCTCCTCCTCGTAGACGTCCAGGCCGAGGTAACCGATTCGGCGGGACTTGAGCCCGTCGATCACGGCCTGCGTGTCGATGAGGGCGCCGCGGCCGGTGTTGATGAGCATGACGCCGGGCTTCATGAGCTGGATTCGGCGGTCGTCCACGAGGTGGCACGTTTCGGGAGTGAGCGGGCAATGGAGGGAGATGATGTCGGATTCGGCGCAGAGGGTGGCGAGATCGGTGTATTCAGCGCCGAGGGAGGGGCATTCGTCGTTCGGGAAGACATCATATGCGAGAATGCGGCAGCCGAACCCGGCGAGGATTCGCGCGGTGCAGAGACCGATGCGGCCGGTACCGATTATGCCGACGGTCTTGCCGAACATGTCGAACCCGACCAGCCCCTCCAGCGCGAAATTGCCTTCGCGCACGCGGTTGTAGGCGCGATAGATCTTCCGGTTGAGGGCGAGCATCATGCTCACGGCGTGCTCGGCGACGGCGTTGGGAGAGTAGGCCGGCACGCGGAGGAGGGTGAAGCCGAGGGCTTTAGCGGTGTCCAAATCGACGTTGTTGAAGCCCGCGCACCGGAGGGCGATGAGGCGCGTTCCGCCCGCATGGAGCGATTCGAGCGCATGGCGGTCCAGCCGGTCGTTGACGAAGACGCAAACGGCGGGGTACCGTTGCGCCAGCGGGGCCGTCTCGGCCGTGAGTCGCGGCTCGAGGAAGGTGAGTGCGACGTCCCCTTCCCGATTCGCGGAAGTGAGGAACTCGCGATCGTAGGGCTTGGTGCTGAAAACGGCGACTTTCATGGGACCTCCGGGTGAATGTGCGGGGATCAATCCGGGGATTGTACGTTTAGTTATCCGGGGATTATCCGGGGTTGAAACCCCTCTCTACGAAACGAAAGCCAGAGTTCTCATCCGCGCCATTGGTCCGAGCGCATGAGACGGAGAGGCTTAATCGTGTACTGGTTGAGTCGATGGACATCGCGCAGTTACGCCTGGATACGCCCGGATGCCGGAATCGGGTCCACTTCAACAATGCGGGCGCGGCCCTGGCTCCGCGGCCGGTGACGGACGCGATGGTGGCGTTCCTGCGTCTCGAAGCGGAGATCGGCGGGTATGAGGCCGCCGAGCTGAGCCACGAGCTGCTGGAGCGGCCGTATCATGCCGTCGCGAAGCTGATTGGCGCCCAGAGATCCGAGATCGCGCTGGCCGAGAGCGCGACCCGCGCCTGGCAGATGGCCTTCTATTCCATTCCTCTCTCGCCCGGCGACCGCATACTGACCACATTTTCGGAGTATCCCGGCAACTACGTCGCCCTTCTCCACCGCGCGCGGCAAACGGGGGCGGAGATTTGCATCGTACCCGATGATGAATCCGGCATTGTCTCGCTCCCTGCGCTGCGCCAGATGCTGGATGACCGCGTGCGCCTGATCGCTCTGACGCACGTACCGACCAACAACGGCCTCGTGAATCCGGCCGCGGAGGTTGGCGCGCTCGCGCGGGAGGCATCGGTCCTCTACCTCCTCGACGCCGCCCAATCCGCCGGCCAGATGGACCTCGACGTCGGCCGCCTCGGATGCCATATGCTGGTGGCCACCGGGCGCAAATACTTACGCGGACCGCGCGGCACGGGTTTCCTCTACGTTCGGGAGGATGCGATTCCGCGGCTCGAACCGCCGCTGCTCGACTGGGCGTCGGCCCGGTTCGCGTCGCTCGATTCGTATGAGGTGATGGGCGACGCGCGGCGATTCGAGACGTGGGAGACCAGCCTGGCGGCGCGGGTGGGCCTGGGTGTAGCAGTGGATTATGCTCTCTCGCTCGGGATGGACGCGATATGGAATCGCGTCTCCGAGCTGGCTGCGTATCTGCGGGAGCGGCTGAGTGGGATCGAGGGAATTACGGTGCGCGATGCGGGGCGGGTGCGGTGCGGACTCGTAACGTTTTCACATGCAAGGGTTAGGCCGCGAGAGCTATGCCGGCGGCTGGCGGAGGCGGGGATCAACGTCTACCCGCGCGACGTGACGCCGCTCGACACGGCAGCCGGTCGGACGGAGCCGGTCGTTCGGGCGTCGGTCAACTACTACAATGACGGGGAGGAGGTAGACCAATTCTGCGCGGCGGTCGCCGGCATCTGCCACTGAGGACTCTCTGGGCGAATCATGAATCACCCCTCGGCGGCCTGGCTGCCGAGGGGTGATTGCCGTAAGGGCTCCTGGGAGAAGCCGGCTACGACCTGCGGCGACGGATGAGCGAGCCGGCGGAGACCAGGAGGCCGAGCGCAAGGACGGCGGGGCCGGGTTCAGGCACGCTCGACTGGGTGGATGGGGCTCCGCGGGTGAAGAAGAACGGAACGATCATTCCCGTATCATTGATTCGGCCGGCATTGGTGTCGCCGCGACCGGGGAACGTGCCGTAGAAGTTGTCGCCCAGCGCCTGGAGGAACTCATAGTCGCCGAGCATGCGGGTACCGTCGGGGAACTCATTCGTGTTTGGGAGGCCGGGCGACGTGTAGTCGTAGATGGTCGAATCGGTGAAGGTCATGCCGCCGTCCACGGAAGTGGCGTAGTGGACGAGGAAGTGGCCGGTCAGCGCATCGTACGTCTGATATTCGACCGCGAGCGCGCCGTTGTCCGCAACGGCGACGGAGGGAAGCACTGCCATCTGCCCGACGGGCGAGAAGACGATGGATCCGGCGCGCCTGACCAGATTACCGGTTCCGTCGAGGTGGAATTCCGCCAGGTAGAGGCGATCCGTTCCCGTGGCGTCCTTCTTACCATAGATGACGTAGACGTGCGCGCCGGTCTTGTCGGCGGCGATGGCGGTCATGTTGCCGCGCTGCTCGTTGATACCGCCGAATTTGGGACCGTTGCCGAGCTGGGTCGAATCACCCTCGTCGATAAGGAGACCACCCGGATTTCCGTTTGTCGTCGTGTAGTCCCAGCTACCGCCCGAGCTATACCGGTTGAGGCGGTAGACGACGTGGCTGACGCCGCCGCCGAGAGAGGCCGTTCCGAGACCGAATACCGCGTAGCACTTGCCGTTCTGATCCGCGGCGATGCGCGTACCAGGGTTGGTGGTAAGGCCGAGCAGGCCGCCGCGGCTTGCAGCGAGGTCGTTCAGGGCGGTGAACGTCGCGCCGTTGTCGGTGGACATGGCGACACGAATCTCCGCCGCCGTGAAGGATGAATTGAATCCATCATACGCGACGAACACTATGCCGCCGCCGACGGCAAGCCACGGCTGGTCGGACGTGCCGAGCGCGGTCTGATTGGCGCGGGCCGTCCAGGTCCACGGGTTGGGGGTCCTTCCGGGCTTTCCGTCCAGGTTCGGGTCCGTGGTCTGCGCGTGATAGACGTTTCCGTTGCCGGTCAGAACGGCCCCGTGGAGCACGCCCGCATTGTCATAGACGTACGTTTGATCGTTCGGCGCACTGTTATTGCCCTGAGCCGGCGGGTTGGTCATGGGGAAGCGGAGGTTGAACGAGGTTCCTCCGTTCGTGGAGTAGTAGAGCATGCCGTTCGGCGACCCGTAGCCAAACCCGGAGATGAGGATGTTGTTCGTGTTCGCCGGGTTCACGGCGATGAAGGGCTCGTTGCCCCAGTCGCTGTAGGTTTGCGGGGCGATGAACGTCGCGAAGTCGGCTGGAGCCACGGTGCCCATCACATCGAGCACCTGAGCGCCAGATGCGGAAGCTACGGCGACAAACAGGGACACGGCCAGTACCACTCGCGCACTTCTGCGTTGCAGCATGTTGCCCTCCGGAGGAATCGAACTCAGCAATTTGCCCATCAGCAGGATCACCTGCAAGAACCGTGCCAATTGGCCGTCCGGCGATAATTGCGATGGAAAAGGCGCAGGCTGGGTGGAATTGCCCCCGTTTACCACCGGTCAGGTTGGCCGGTTGGGAATCGGGTTGGGTTGCAGAGGGGGTGCGAGGCAATGGAATTGACCTCGCTCGTGGGCCGTTGGCCGATCGTCCTCGCGGACGGAGGGCACGTTTGCGGTCAGGGGGCAGGAGAGCGGCGGAAGTCGCCGCTCTTGCCGCCGGTCTTCGATTCGAGCCGGATGTCTGTGATGACGGCTGCTTTGTCGACGGCTTTTACCATGTCGTAGAGCGTGAGGGCGGCGACGGCGACGGCCGTGAGGCTTTCCATCTCGACGCCGGTGCGCCCGGTGATGGAGGCGACCGCTTCAATCTCGACGCCGTCCTCCACGATAGTCAGGTCCACCGCGGCGTGCGTGATGGGGAGCGGATGGCAGAGGGGGATGAGGTCGCCGGTCTTTTTGGCGGCCATGATTCCCGCGATTCGGGCGCTTGCGAGGGCGTCACCCTTGGGGATGGCGTTGTCGCGAAGGAGGGCGACGGTGGCGGGAGCAAGGAGCACTTTGCCTCGCGCAACGGCTGTGCGGGCTGTCTCGGCCTTGGCGGAAACGTCCACCATTCTGGCGCGGCCCTGCTCGTCGAGGTGGGTGAAGTCAGGCATTATTCTTATTCACCGCCCGCTTCGCTCAAGACGCAGAGGGCGCGGAGAGGACCGGGTCAGGCATGGAGATTCGCGTACTGCTCCGGCGTGTTGATGTTGGTGAAGCTTACCAGATCGGGATCGACGGCAAGCAGTGGCGGCGGCGGGATTACTTTCAAGTTGAGTGCTGAAACGGCGGATTGAACGGAGCGCTCGCCGGCCAGCAGGCGCGACTCCAATGTGTCCGCGCAGCGTGAATCGTAAGCGGCGCAGAGGGGCTGGAGATGGCCATCGATTTCGGGGATGGCGGTGTCCCATCCGTCGGCTTCGGACAGCAGAAATCTCAGGAGCTCGGCGCGGATGAACGGCATGTCGCAGGCGGTGACGACGTGTATGCCCTCTCCCGCGGCGCGGAGGCCGGTCACGATTCCACCCAATGGTCCGAGACCGGGGTAGAGATCGGCGACAACTCGTGTATGGGGCGGCAGCTCTGCTTTGACGAATCGATCGGATGATTCGGCGACGACGGTAGCGCTGCCGCATGCTTCGGAGACCATGCGACAGACGTGGGCCAGGAGGGTCGAGCCGCGCCAGGGCAGCAGCGCCTTGTCGGTCCCCATCCTGTTGCTGCGTCCGCCCGCCAGTACGATGCCTGCCACGCCCGATTCGCCCCTTTCTGGAGTATCCTAATTATAGCGTCGCCGTATGCATGAATCGCGATGCGTGATAGGTGGGACGGGACTACTTTGACAGATTCCAGCGCGGTTCGGAAAGTGATTATCATAGGCAGCGGGCCGGCCGGGTATACGGCGGCACTCTACGCGTCGCGCGCCAACCTTGAGCCCCTCATGATCGACGGCGGCGTCGGGCTGGGACAGACGATGCAGGGACGCGGCGGGCAGCTCACCATCACGACCGAGGTCGAGAATTACCCGGGATTCCCCGAGGGGATCATGGGGCCGGAGCTGATGGACCGCATGCGCGAGCAGGTTGCGCGGTTCGGCACCGAGTTCGTCGAGGAGATGGTGACGAAGGTCGATCTCTCCGAGCGGCCGTTCAAGGTCTGGGTGGGGAGCGACCTCTATCGGGGCAGCGCTGTCATCGTCGCAACCGGAGCGGCCGCAAAGTGGCTGGGCCTGGAGGCGGAAAAGCCGGTGTGGGAGGGCGGTCTCGGCGGCGCGGGCGTCTCTGCGTGCGCGACGTGTGACGGCGCGCTGCCGGTCTTCCGCAACAAGGAGCTGCTCGTGGTGGGCGGCGGCGACACCGCGATGGAAGAGGCGGCCTATCTGAGCCACTTTGCGAGCAAGGTCGTCATCGTCCACCGGCGGAGCGATTTCCGTGCGTCGAAGATCATGCTGGATCGAGCGAAGCAGAACCCCAAAATCGAGTTCCTCACGAACGCCGTCATTACCGAGATCCACGACGTGAAGGACAAGCGCGTCACCGGCGTAACCCTGCGCGACACCGCCACCGGCGAACATACGCAGCGGCCCGTCTCCGGCGTCTTTGTCGCCATAGGGCATCGTCCGAACAGCGACCTCTTCATCGGCCAGCTCGAGATGGACGAGAACGGTTACATCCGAACGCACCACGAGGTCCGCACGAACATTCGGGGCGTCTTCGCGTGCGGCGACGTGCAGGACCACTACTACCGCCAGGCGATCACGGCCGCCGGATCGGGCTGCATGGCGGCCATCCAGTGCGAGCGCCTCCTCTCCGCCGAAGGCGACGAATCAGTTCTCGGCACGCCGACGGAATGGTGAGACCGTGATGCGTGATGCAAGATCCGTGATCGGTGCAGGCGGTGTCGTGTGCTCTATGTAGACGCTGTCGACACCAATTTGTCTTGTGTGATTCTCGACCACTTCGCTACAGTTCGCGCATCACGCGTCCAGCATCACGAGTGACTTCCATGCCTTTCTCCACACTCTTCGGGCTGGAGCAGCCCGTCCGGTCACTCCAGAACGCGCTTGCGCATGGGCAGGTGGCGGGCACATATCTGTTCACGGGTCCGCAGGGGGTCGGCAAGACCGCGCTGGCGGTGGCATTTGCCCAGGCTGCGGCATGTAACTCCCCCAACCCCCTCCTTCGTAAGGAGGGGGCTTCCGGCGTGCAGGATCGTTCTCGATTCGCAGGCGGGGACAGGGAGGACGGCGATGAGGAGTCATCCTTCATCCTTCATCCTTCATCCTTGCCCTTCGATGCGTGCGGGGTGTGCGAGTCGTGCCGGCGAATCGAGGCGGGGACGCATCCGGAGGTCCATGTCATTGCGCCGGCGGGCGACCAGACGCAGATATGGCAGCTCTGGGACCGGGACAACCGTCCGCCGGGGGTTGTGCAGCACACGCTGAGCTACTCGCCGGCCATCGGGCGGCGGCGCGTGTATATTCTGGAGCGCGCCGACACGCTCAACGAGGCGGCGGCGAACAGCCTGCTGAAGGTGCTGGAGGAGCCGCCGCCGTACGCGCTCTTCATCCTGCTCTCCCCTCATCCGGCGCGCATGCTGGAGACTATCCTGTCGCGGTGTCAGCTCGTGCGTCTCGCGCCGGGGCCGGTTGCGGAGCTTGCGGCCTGGCTGGAGCGAACCCAGGGAATCGAGCCGGAGCGGGCGCGGACACTTGCCGCCTATGCGGAGGGGCGGACGGGGACGGCGCTGCGGCTGACGCGGAATCCCGCGGTCGAGGCGGAGATTGCGAAGCTGGTGGAGCTGGCGGAGTGGATAGCGGGCGGTTCGCCCATCCGCGCCCTGAAAGCAGGTGAATCGATTCGGAAGTTTGCCAGCGGGATGAAGGCGCTCGCCGATACGAGCGACGAGGCAGCGACCGCCGGGGTTGGCTCGCCGGATGAGGGAGAAGCGGCGCCAAAGGAGCGGGTGGGGCGGAGGCAGCTCGGAATCGCGCTCGACATGCTGGCGACTGTGTATCGCGATCTGGCGGCGCTGAGCATGGGCGGACCGAACGCACCGGTCGTTCATGCCGGGAGGCGCGATTCGCTGGCGGCGGTGGCGCGCTCACGGCCGGCGGAGTGCTGGGTCGCCGGCATCGAGTCGCTCCTGCTCGCGCGCCGCCGGGTGGATCAGAACGCCTCCATTCCCCTGCTCACCGATTGGCTGGCGATGCGGCTGACCGTGGCAAAGCCCACCGGACTCCAATAGCGGGGAACCCCGGCCCGAAGGCACGGGGCTATTCGGTGGAACGGCGCTTCGCCGTTATGTACGGGCGAATAACTCGCCAACGGAACTTCCATCTCTGGCATCAGCGCTCGTTGGCGAGTTATTCGCCCCTACACTCTTAATTCCTGAATACCGAGAGAGCATCGATGGCATCAGACTTGAAGATAACCGATTTGCGGGTGGCTGTTGTGGGGAAGGCGCCGATGACGTGCCCTTTGATTCGAATTGACACGAATCAGGAGGGGCTCTATGGGCTTGGCGAGGTGCGGGACGGGGCGTCCAAGACCTATGCGCTGATGCTGAAGAGCCGGCTGGTCGGAGAGGACCCGCGGAACGTCGACAAGCTGTTCCGAAAGATCAGGCAGTTCGGGCACCATGGGCGGCAGGCGGGCGGCGTCTGCGCGGTCGAGATGGCGCTCTGGGACATTGTGGGCAAGTTCTACGGCGTCCCGGTCTGGCAGCTTCTGGGAGGGAAGTTCCGGGACACGATTCGCATCTACGCGGACACGTCGATGTCGCCAGACCCGGCCGTCACCGCCGGAAGGCTCCAGAAGCGAATCGAGCAGGGGTTCACCTTCCTGAAGATGGACTTCTTTAAGGTGGACCGGAAGGCGCAGACGCTGGAGGCCATTTACGGGCGGCAGGCGCTTCCTCCCGGCTTCTCGCTCATGGACGTGGCGAACACCCAGCACATGTTCACCGGAATCGAGATCAGCGACCGGTCGATCAGGATGATTGCCGATTACGTGGCGGAGGTGCGGCGAATCATTGGGGACGATATTCCGCTCGCGGCGGACCACTTTGGGCACGTGGGCATCAACTCGTGCATTCGGATGGGCCAAGCGCTTGAGCCCTACAACCTCGCGTGGCTGGAGGACCTGATTCCCTGGCAGTACGTCGACCTCTGGAAGCGAATCACGGACGCGGTCGACCTGCCCACCTGCACGGGCGAAGACATCTTCCTGAAGCAGGGATTCGAGGAGCTCTGCCGGAATCGAGCAGTCGATGTGATTCACCCGGATCTGGCGTCGTCGGGCGGAATCCTGGAGACGAAGAAGATCGGCGACATGGCACAGGAGCACGGCATCCCGATGGCGATGCACTTTGCCGGCACGCCCGTCTCCTGCATGGCGAACGTCCACTGCGCCGCCGCCACCGAGAACTTCTACGTGCTGGAGAACCATTCGGTCGACGTGGAGTGGTGGGACGATCTGGTCACCGGAATCGACAAGCCCATTGTGAACCGAGGCTTCATCAAGGTCCCGGACGCCCCCGGCCTCGGCGTCACGCTGAACGAAGAGGCTGTCAAGGACCATCTGGCGGAGCCCGGTTACTTCGCGCCCTCACCAGAATGGGATAACGAACGATCTTGGGATCGTCTGTGGAGTTGAACGGCGAGTTCGAAGTTCGAAGTTCCAAGTTCGAAGTTGGCGCCGTGCGTACAGGGACGACCAAGCGCCAAAAGGAGTTCATGCGAATGGCAGTCATTGAGCGGTTCGAGGACATCGAGGCGTGGAAGAAGGCGAGAGAATTGACTGCCGCCACCTATGCCGCCAGCTCGGCCGGAGGCTTTGCGAGGGATTTCGGCCTGCGAGACCAGATTCGGCGCGCGTCCGTATCGATAATGTCCAACATTGCGGAGGGCTTTGAGCGCGATGGAAACCAGGAGTTCCGGCAGTTCCTCGCCATCGCGAAGGGCTCATCCGGCGAGGTCAAGTCGCAGCTCTACGTCGCCCTCGACGCACACTTCGTCACACCCGGCGAATTCGCACGGCTGTACGGACTTGCTGACGAGTCAGCCAGGCTGATTCGCGGCTTCATCACCTATCTGAAATCGTCCGACCTCCGCGGCTCCAAGTTCAACCGCGCGTAACGCACGCACCTAACTTGGAACTTCGAACTTGGAACTTCGAACTTGGAACTGAGAACCCCATGTGGCTTAACAATCCTGACGACATCAAACTGATGACTCGGCTGAATCCGTTCGAGCGATTCGCGGATGGGCGGCCGAAGGTGCCGGATGATATTCTGCGGCGGATGCGACTCGTCACCGTGGAGGAGGCATGGGGCGTCCTGAAGGGGCACGGGTATACCCACCAGTACGAGGGCAACTGGCTGAATCTGCATCCGGACCGGGTGCTGGTCGGGCGGGCGGTGACGGCCGCGTATGTGCACACGCGGCCGGACTACCACGAGGTGATTCAGGAGTGGGGCCAGTCGCTCGGAAAGGTGGGACTGCACAACTCGTATGTCATCGACACGCTGGAGGAGAACGACGTCATCGTCGTCGATCTCTTCGGCAAGGTGAAAGAGGGCACGTTCGCCGGCGACAACCTCGGCACGGCCATCGCGAACCGGTCACGGACGGGCATGGTGATCGACGGCGGCGTCCGTGACCTCGTCCGGCTGCTGGAGATACCCGACATCGCCATCTTCGCGCGCGGCGTGGACGCCAGCGGAATCGCCGAGGTCAGCCTCGCAACCTTCAACGGCCCCATCCGAATCGGGAATGCCACGGTGCTGCCGGGCGACGTGGTTCTGGGCAGCATCTCCGGCGTCGTCTTCATCCCGCCGCATCTTGCGCTGGAAGTGGTGGAACGGTCGGAGCGGATTCGCATGCAGGACCGGTGGGGACAGATGCGGATTCGCGAAGGGAAGTATTCGTCCGGGCAGGTGGATGGAAACTGGACGGACGAGATGCACGCCGATTTCGATGACTGGTTCAAGGACCAGCCGCCGGTTTAGCGACCGAAGGGAGACTATCGCATGGCCGATCCCAAAGAGGGTGACCGCGTCCGCATCCGGACGCGGGAGCAGACCGAGGACGATGTCAAGTCGCAGATGTACTATCCGCACTATGGGGGCATGACCGGCGTCGTCCAAAAGGTCTACAGCAAGGCGGAGGTCGCGATCGCCGTAGAGATGGACAGCGTCAGCCGGGAGATTCGGAAGCGTCACGACGACGTGCGCGACCAGATGAAGACGAAGTGGCTCGACGGCCTGTCGGAAGAGGGCCGGAACCGGCTCACCGAGCGCGAGAAGGATTTCAACCTGCGCTACGTCGTGCTGGTCGCGATGTCCGATCTTGAGAAGGCGGGCGCGCGGCCGCAGCCGGAACCGAAGGTCGCGGCTGCCAAACCATCCGCAGAGGAATCCAGCGCATCGGAAGCGCCGCACCGGCGCACGCTGGCGGAAATCGAGGCGGACGAGGAGGCGGAGCTGCTCCGCCGCGCGCAGCGACAGGGCTGAAACCGGCTGGGCGGCTGAGCCCAAACATTCGTAGTCGAATCCCTCCGATTTCTGGAAGAATGAGGTTGAAATAATCTCTTCCGCAAGGGAGTGGAGGGAGACCGTTCGTGCTGGAGATGTTCCCCCAACCCGCGCCGGCAGCGCCAATCGATCCGGCGACCCGGCAGGACGCCCCGGCGAAACCGATGGGGGCCGATGAACGCCGGAGGTATCCGCGCTATAAGGTTGCGGGGCTGGCGTGCAGCGTCTCGATGCTCGGTATCGAATCGCACGCGATGGTGTGCGACATGAGCGCCGAGGGCGCCAACATCATTCTCCCCTCCTCCCGCCCGCCCTCCACCTACGCCATCGTCATCTGCATGCGGCTGCCCGGTTCGGGAATCGCCGTCGCCGAGGCCCTCATCCGCTCCTTCACGCGCGTTCCGACCGGCTATTCGCTCCACGTCGCCCTGGATTTCCCTGATCAGTCGCACCGCGAGCGCGTTCAGCGATTTCTCCACACCATCCGATAACACGGCCGACACACGAAACCGCTCCTGATCAGTCGACCAGGAGCGGTTTCGCATGTCGGCACCGGTTCAGGCGAATTTGGTGAAGAGCTTTTCGAGGTCGCCGGCCCCGGCGAATCGCTCGCGGAGGGAAGCCTGCTCGTCCAGGAGGCTGTGCTTGTCCTCCCGCTTGTAGATGACGCCGATCGGATAGCCGTCGGAGCGGAGCGAGAGCTCGAAAGCCTTCACGCGGTCGGTCGGATCGTGATCCTCCGGCACGTCGTACGTCCGATCCTTGTAAAAGTCGTCAGTCTGGTCCTGATTGAAAGTTGGACAAGGAGAAAATGCGTCAATTAAGGCAAAGCCCTTGTGGCGGATGCCGGCGGTAAGGAGCTCGGCGAGCTGGTTGGGCTTGTAGGAGAAGCCGCGGGCGACGAATGAGACATCCCATGCGATGGCCTGTGCGATGGGGTTGATCGCCTCCTCCATCATGCCGTACGGGGTTGTCTTCCAGCGCTTGGTGTCAATCTTTGTCCCGAGGGAGGCGAGCGGCACCATTGAGGTCGGGGAGACCTGGCCCTTCGTCAGACCATACGTATTATTATTCATAATCAAATACGTGATATTGGGATTTCGGCGGGCACAGTGCGGGAAGTGGCCGGCGCCGATCGAGTAGCCGTCGCCGTCGCCGCCGACCACGATAACGTTGAGCTCTGGGCGGGAGGCCTTGATTCCGGTGGCGATGGGCAGGGCGCGGCCGTGGACGCTGTGGAATCCGTAGGCGTTGACGAAGCCGGGGAGCCGGGACGAGCAGCCGATGCCGGAGACGACGACCGTGTTTACGGGGTCGAGGCCGCACAGCGACATGGCTTTATAGAGAGCGTTGAGGACGCCGAAGTCCCCGCATCCGGCGCACCAGATGGGTTTCAGGTCGCTCTTGTAGTCTTTGGGTGCGTAGGTTGCAGGCGCGGTCGCCATGATAAGTCTCCGTTTCGGGTTCCGAGTTCGAAGTTCCAGGTTCCGAGTTCGAAGTTCCAAGTTCCCGTGTCAGCCAGGCCCTGAACCTGGAACCTGTCTTTAGGGTTGATGCGGCGTGCCGAAGGTTGCGGTGAGGTGGACGGTGTTGTCCTCCGACAGCGTGATCGTTCGGTTGCCGGGTAGTTTCCAGACGGCGAGCCAGCTCCGGTTCTCGTCGTTGTGCTGCGCATATTCCTTTTTGGCCGGTTTGCCGAGCTTCGCGGATACGGCATCTATGAGCGCGACGGTCTGGGCTTTGCCTCGGACCTTTGCGAGGTCGACGATGGCCGCTTCGATCGGGTCGGACGGGTGGTGGCGCTTGACCGGGTCATCGGGTTTCAGGTCGGGATATTTGCCTTCCTTCACGACCCTGCGCTGGGCGTCATTCAGGAAGACGACGATGCCATTGAGCCTGCCGCCGAGGCGGACGTAATTGCCGATCGCGAACTCGAACTCCTCCCACTTCGGCCCCGCGAGCTTTACGCCGGCAGGAATCACCTTCTTCACCTGTTCGATTGTCTGGCCGGGCCGCAGCTTCGACAGCGTCGAAACAGCCAGATCCGTGTGCGAATCGGCACGGATCAGGGTAGGAACCGCCAGCGCGGCGAGCATGATTCCGGCGCTCGTGAATCGCATTGTCAGGCGCCCAAGCCACCTGCCAGGGCGACGATCTGGTTGTAGAGCTCGTTGGCGATGAAGGGCACGCCCTCGTCCTTGTGGTAGGGCGTGAACTCGATTCGCGTATTCACGCGGAGCCAGCCGGCGAACTGCCCGGTGAAGTTGAGCTCGGGGACCAGGATGCGTCGGCAATGGCTGGCGAACTCCTCGATTATCTCGGTGGGCAGCGGGTTGATGAGCCGCAGGTGGAGGTGCGCGACCTTGAAGCCTTCGGCGCGCGCGCGCTCGGAGGCTTCGCGGATGACGCCCTCGGTCGAGCCGAACGCGATGATTCCGACCTCGGCGTCGCTGATGTTGACGTCATGGCCGAAGGTGCGGACGAACTCGTGGCCGTGGTCGCGGTTGAGCGTCTCGAGCTTGCGGAAGCGCTTCCGCTTCATTTTCATGGCAAGCGCGGGCGTGTAGCCGGGGTTCGACTTCTCGTCGTGCTCGATGCCGGTATTCGTGTAGATGCCGCCTGGCAGCCCGGGAACCGCCATGGGCGAGACGCCTGTCGCGGTGTCGCGGTAGCGGAGGTAGCCCTCTTCGCCGCGCTCCTCCGGCGTGGGCGTGGCGCGGTTCACGACGCGGACCTTCGACACGTCCGGCGCGGGGATGTTCATCTTGCGGGTGGCGATGGACTGGTCCGTGAGAAGAAGGACCGGCATCTGGTACTCTTCGGCGATGTTGAACGCGTCGATGGTGGTCCAGAAGCTGTCCTTTACGCCGGTGGCGGTAAGGACGACGCGCGGCGATTCATTGTGGACGCCATAGAGGGCCAGATTCAGGTCGCCCTGGCTGGTCTTGGTGGGCATGCCCGTGGAGGCGCCACCGCGCTGGACGTCGACGATGACGACGGGGAGCTCGGCCTGGCCGGCGAGGTTGATCTGCTCGACCATCAGGCTGATTCCGGGGCCGCTGGAAGCGGTCATGGACTTCTTGCCGGCGAAGGTGGCGCCGAGGCACATGCCGAGGGCGGCGATCTCGTCTTCCGCCTGGATCAGGTCGCCGCCGAAGGTCGGGAGCTCCTTGGAGAGGAACTCCATGATCTCGGTGGCGGGTGTGATCGGGTACCCGGCATAGAATCGCATTCCGGCGGCAATGGCGCCCATGGCGGTCATCTGGTTGCCGTTGACGGTGATGCGTGTCTGCCGTTCCGATTCGGGTACGGGCACGACAACGGGCGTCCGCTTGGACCCAATCTGCTCCTCGACGTGCTTCGCGCCGGTATGGAGGGCGGAGATGTTCATCCGGACGATGGCTTCGCCCTTGCGGCCGAAGAGGTCGCGGATGTACTGCTCGGCGGGGTCGAGGGGCGCGCTGACGAGGCGGAGGAGCGCTCCGAGGCCGACGATGTTCTTCGGGGCCGGGAGGCGCTTGAGCTGCTCGCCCTCGATCTCGTGGCGGACGGCCTCTTTCTCGGCTTTGGCCAGGGTGGAGATGGGCAGGGCGAAGACTGTGCGGCCGGGCATCTCCTCGGGCGTGAAGACGTCGGAATCGTAGAGGAGGATCCCGTCTTCGCGGAGGACTTCGCCGAAGAGGTCGAACCCTTCGTCGTTGAGGGCAACGAGGATGTCGGCGAAGTCGCCCTGCGAAAGGACGGGCTCGTTCTTCGCGCGGATCTGGTAGAGGACGGTTCCGCCCTTGATTTCGGCCGGGAAGGTCTGGAAGGTGAAGATGTCGAGGCCCATGGCGGTGAGCATCTGCACCATGAGGTCTCCGAGGCTGACGGTTCCTTCGCCCGACTCGCCTACGAGCCGGATGACCACATCGGTGGTCTGTGTTGCGATCTGTGTCATGACTATCCCTGGAGAAGTTGTGCTAATCCTGACGCGGGCCAGCGAAAAGTGCGGAGGCAATCCCTTCGGAGACTCTCCATCGGCGGGAGTGCGCGGAGGGGCGGCGGAAACTGTCAGGATGAGTTAGATGGACGAATTATACCACAGGGGAGCGAGCGGAAGGGAGAATCCTGACTAATCTACGTAGATTAGTTGATAATCGCGTCCACCGCGCTGTGGCTTGCGATATTATCGGCGATTATACGGGAATCGTCAATCCGCCGATTTGTGGATTGTGGGTTGCGAATGAGGAGGGGAGTGTGGAAGTGTGGGAGTGTGGGAGGAGCGGAAGTGAGCGAGAAAAGGGCGAATAGACCGCCAACCGGACGGAATCGATCTCACGGGAGCGTGTGAGGCAAGTACAGAAAGGGCGAATAGACCGCCAACCGGACGGAATCGATCTCACGGGAGCGTGTGAGGCAAGTACAGAAAGGGCGAATAGACCGCCAACCGGACGGAATCGATCTCACGGGAGCGTGTGAGGCGGTCTATTCGCCCCTACGCGGGGGTGTCTTCCTTCGGCGTGGGGTGGGATCGGGGAGGGAGGCTGTCGCACCGTCGACTGGCGCACGGCGTGTGGGCGCCGGGGCGAATAAGGCGCGGCTGAACGTTCGTGTGATTCTTCGATAGTTCCGTTGCGCTGTAGGGGCGAATAAGGCGCGGCTGAACGTTCGCGTGATTCTTCGATAGTTCCGTTGCGCTGTAGGGGCGAATAAGGCGCGGCTGAACGTTCG
>Ga0068855_100002277_pt1 | contig 23721 bp, 19 predicted proteins | sample KBSCornC52_FD_66592 | JGI IMG/M metagenome (GOLD analysis project Ga0068855, IMG submission 66592) | Corn rhizosphere microbial communities from Kellogg Biological Station, Michigan, USA - KBS Corn C5-2 | ecosystem: Host-associated > Plants > Roots > Rhizosphere > Soil ...
CCTCGTCGCTCACCTTCTCCAGCGCGAGCCCCAGGGCCACGGCCTCGTCCGCGCGGATGATCCGGCCAGAATAGACCAGCTCCTTGGCCCGCTGCGCCCCCATCAGCTGGCGCAGGTGCCAGACAAGTCCTCCATCAGGCGCAAGTGCGATGTTCCTGAAGATAGCCGCAAACCGCGCCTTCTCCCCCGCCACCACGATGTCGCAGGCAAGGGCATAGGAAAAGCCCACGCCCACGCAGATTCCCGGCACCGCAGCGATCGTCGGCTTCTTGAGACCATGGATCGCCTTCGCAATCCGGTTCAGCGTGTGCATCCGGTCCATGGACGCGGTAACGCCGCCCTTGCCCATGCCCGAAACGTCCATGCCAGAACAGAAATCCCCACCAGCCCCGGTCAGGATCACGCTGCGCACCGTGGCATCGAGCGCCAAGTCCTCAAACGCGCCGTAAAGCTGGCCGCGCATTTCATGGGTAATCGCGTTTTTGGTCTCCGGCCGATCGAGCGTAACGATTGCGACCGGCCCCTGCTTATCGACGGTGATGGTCAATGACCGGCTCCTCTGATGCCGAGATGAAAGCAACGGGACCGGTTTGTTGCGCCGACTGCTCACGGTCAAGCAGGTACCGAAACATCGGAACCGTGATGGTGCTGCGCAGGCATGGCATCGGCCAACCGCCATCTTTATCTGGCCCAAATTCGCAGGAGTACGTTTCAAATGAAAGAAGCCGCCATCGTCGCGACTGCGCGCACCCCTCTTGGCAAGGGGCATCGCGGAGCGCTCAACAACCTCCACGGCGCCACCCTGGCAGCCCACTCGATTCGCGCCGCGGTGGAGCGTGCCGGGATCGATCCGCACCAAATTGAGGATGTCCTGCTCGGCTCGGCCAGGGCGGAGGGCGCGGCAGGGTCCAACATTGCGCGGCAGGCAGCTCTGCGTGCGGGACTGCCTGTCACCGTCAGCGGGATGACGCTCGACCGCAAGTGCTCCTCAGGCCTGCAGGCGATCGCTCTGGCCGCCCAGCGCATCCGCGCGGGCGAGGGCGGGATCTACGTCGCCGGAGGGTTCGAGACGGTCAGCTTGGTCGACCCTCATCGCAACAAGTTCCGCACTCAGGACGAATGGCTGACTGAGCACAAGCCCGAAGTCTACCTGCCGATGAATGTCACCGGAAACATCGTGGCCGAGCGCTACGGCATCAGTCGTGAGGCGCAGGACGAGTTCGCCCTGGTCAGTCAGCAGCGGACGGCGACTGCTCAGGCCAATGGCTGGTTCGACGAGGAAATCGTGCCAATCACCGCTGTGCGCAACATCGTCGACAAGGGCCTCGCCGTGATCGGCCAGGAGGAAGTCACCCTGTCCGCTGACGAAGCCAACCGCCCGGACACCACGCTCGAAGGCCTCGCCAAGCTCAAACCGCTGTTCGAAGGCGGCACGGTCACCGCGGGAAACTGCAGCCAGCTGGCCGATGGGTCGAGCGCCTGTATTGTCATGGATGCCGACGAAGCGGCCCGACGCGGTCTGCCGATCCTCGGCATATATCGTGGCATGCAGGTCGCCGGCTGCGAACCTGACGAGATGGGGATCGGTCCGGTCTTCGCGGTCCCCAAGCTGCTCGACCGTCTCGGCATGAAGGTCGGTGACGTGGACCTGTGGGAGCTCAACGAGGCCTATGCGAGCCAGGCGCTCTACTGCCGTGACCGGCTGGGCATCGATCCCGCCCGTGTGAACATCGACGGCGGAGCAATCGCCATCGGTCACCCCTTCGGGATGACCGGCTCACGGATGACCGGCCATGCGCTGATCGCCGGCAAGCGCACGGGCGCGCGCAATGCCGTGATCACGATGTGCATCGGCGGGGGCATGGGGGCGGCTGCCGTGTTCGACGTCGGCGGCTGAACCGCAGCGCGACCATATACGGAGCAGTTCACAAGCATGATATGCTCTGCCCCCCTGCGGCGAGGGGTTCCATGACCCGTCAAAGCTGGCAGATGAGAATATCCAACGGACAGGCCCACCGAGGAGCAAGCCCGACCATGAGCAACAGAGCGATCCCCGATGCGGCAACGCAGTTGGAAATCTATCGCCGGATGGCCCTGATCAAGGCCAACGATGAGCGTTCGCGCAAGGTGATCTTGAGCGGCCGGCTCGTCATGCCCTACTACAGCCCGCGCGGCCAGGAGGTCATCCCGAGCGCGATCTCCGTCAACCTCACCGATTACGACTACATTTGCACCATCTACCGCGGCAGCCACGACCAGCTGGCCAAGGGCCTGCCGCTGAAGGACCTGTGGGCCGAGGTCGCCGGGCGCACCACCGGGACCTGCAAGGGCAAGGGTGGTCCCATGCACGTAACCTATCCCAGCAAGGGGATCATGGTTACAACCGGCATCGTCGGCTCCACCATGCCGATTGCCAACGGGCTGGCCTGGGGGTCGCAGCTCAAGGGTGACGGCAGGGTCACAGTGGCTTCCTTCGGCGACGGCGCATCCAACATCGGGGCATTCCACGAAAGCCTCAACCTTGCGGCGGTCTGGAAACTGCCGGTGGTCTTCGTATGCCAGAACAACGAATGGGGTGAGCACACCACCTACGACAAGACCAGCAACGTCCCCGTGGCCGACCGCGCCGCTGCCTACGGAATGCCGGGGGAGCGGGTCGACGGCAACGATCCCTTCGCCATGTTCGCGGCCGCCAAGGAAGCCATCGACCGCGCCCGCGCCGGCGAGGGGCCAACCCTGATCGAAGCAATGACCTACCGGTTCTTCGGCCACGTGTTCGGCGACCAGGACGCCTACATGGACAAGGCCCGCAAAGCCGAGGCTATGGCCAACGACCCGGTGCCTCGCTTCCGCGCGAAGCTGATCGAAACCGGCGTCGCCAGCGAAGACCAGCTCGCTGCCATGGAGGCCAGCATTGAGGCCGAGATCGACGAGGCGGTGGAATTCGCACTGGCCAGCCCCTTCCCCGGCGTCGAGGAACTCAGCCGCGATGTTTTCGCTCAGGAGAACGCCTGATGAACGCGCAGACCACGGCGGCACCCGCCAAGGCCAATATCTTGCAAGGGATCAATGCCGCGATCGCCGACGCGATGGAGGCTGACGAGACGATTATCGTTTTGGGCGAGGACGTCGCCGATCCGGAGGAGGGCGGCGTCTGCGGCGTCACCAAGGGGCTTTCGTCCCGCTTCGGCGATCAACGCGTCCGCTCAACGCCGATCTCCGAACAGGCGATCATCGGCGCGGCGATCGGCGCATCGCTGGTCGGCTTCAAGCCGATTGCCGAGATCATGCTGATGAACTTCACGACCGTGGCTATGGATATGATCGTGAATCACGCGGCCAAGCTGCGCTTCATGTCGGGCGGGCAGACCAACGTGCCGATCGTGATCCGGACAATGACCGGAACCGGCTTCGGCTCGGGCGGGCAGCATTGCGACTACCTCGAAGCCTGGTTCGCCCATACGGCCGGCATCAAGGTGGTGGCCCCGTCGAGCCCGGCCGATGCCTATGGTCTGATGCGCTCGGCCATCGATGATCCGGACCCCGTCCTGTTCATCGAAAACCTGCCGACTTACTGGGCTCCGGCCGAAGCCCCGGCCAAGGACCACCGTGTGCCGATTGGCAAGGCGAACGTCCTCACCCAGGGCACCGACGTCACCATCGTCGCCTATGCGCGGATGATCCAGGAGGCCCTGCCCGCAGTGGCCGAGCTGGCGAAGGAAGGCATTTCCGCCGAACTGATCGATCTCAGGACGATCGCGCCGTGGGACCGCGAAACGGTCGTCGCCTCGGTCCGCAAGACCGGCCGGGCAATGATCGTCCACGAAGCCGTGACCCCCTTCGGCGCCGGCGCGGAAATTGCGGCCGTTCTGCACCATGAACTGTTCGGGGCGCTCAAAGCCCCGGTCGAGCGGCTGGGCGGCGCCTTCTGTCCCGTGCCCTTCTCAAAGCCACTAGAAACCGCTTTTGCCCCCCAGACCGCCGACATCGTCGCGGCCGCGCGGGCGCTGATTAAAAACTGACGGGGAGTTCGCCGCGTGGCTGTTGAAGTGCTCTTGCCGAAGATCGGCTTTTCGATGAACGAAGGAACCGTCGCCGAATGGCTCGCTGCCGACGGTGCGCAGGTCACCGAAGGACAGCCGCTCTACAGCCTCGAGGCCGACAAATCGACCAACGAGGTCGACAGCCCGGCCTCGGGAACCCTGAGGATCATCGCCGCCGCCGGCGAATCCTACGAGGTCGGCACCGTCCTCGCGACGATCGAATGACTGCTCGGCCACGAGCATTCAGGCCTGCTCCTGAACATCAGCTGGCCTGATCATCTCTGCGAGAGGATCGCCATAAAACCGCGTACCATCCTCGTAACGGGTGCCGCAGCAGGCATAAACGCGGCAGTGGCGGCAAGGCTGCGCGACCAGGGGCACCGGGTGATTGGCGCAGACCTGCGCGATGCCGAGATCGTTGCCGACCTCTCCACCGATTCCGGCCGCGCGGGTCTGGTCGATCGGGCCGCCGATCTGGCTCCGGGGGGGCTCGATGGCGTCGTCGCGGGAGCGGGGGTGTCCTTGCCGGAGGACCCCGGGCTCGCGGTCAGGGTCAACTACTTCGGGGCCGTCGCCACGCTTGAGGGGCTTCACCCGCTGCTCGCCCGGTCTGCCACCCCGCGGGCGGTGGCGATCGTCTCGACCGCCGCCTTGCTCCCCTCCTCCGCCGGGACAGTCGCTGCCTGTCTTTCGGGTGACGAACCGCGCGCGATCGAGGCTGCCAGGGCCGATCCCGCCACCGCCTACCTCGCCAGCAAGAAGGCTCTCGCCCTATGGCTGCGGCGCAGCGCGATTACCCCGAGCTGGGCCGGTAACGGCATCGCCCTAAATGGCATCGCCCCGGGCGGCGTGCACACCGCGATGACGGCCGGGCTGGACGATAGCCCGCAGTTTCAAGCGGTCATGGCGAACACCACGCCCAAGGCCGTGGCCGACTATGCCCAGCCGCAAGACCTGGCAGAAGCGATCTGTTGGCTCGCAACCGCGGAGACCGGGTTCCTGCTGGGACAGGTGTTGTTCGTCGATGGGGGCACTGACGCGATCCTGCGTCCCGACACATTCTGAGGCTGGCATCCGGGCGGGGTCCCATGGGGAAGCCCTCAGCCGCTGGCGCGAAATCATGCCATGGCCTCGTCGATCTCGCACCAGATGCGGCCCATCAGCGCCAGTTGCCGGGCGCCGAGGTCAAGCCATGGAGCGTCACTACTGGTCTCCCTCCCTGAACATGCGCCCAAGCGTCCCCGCCAGGGGCACCGGCACGAACCCGTCGCCAAACGGCCAATCGAGGAACCCTCCCGCGGCCATGGTTCCGCCGTCGACATGCAGGGTCGTGCCCGAAATGAAGGTGGACAGATCCGACGCGAGAAACAGCACAGCGTCCGCCAAGGCCTCGGCGGGTGGCTGCTCTCCACGTGGGATATACATGGCCATGCCCTTGGGCCGCACATCTTCCGGCAGACGCATGAAGCCCTCGGCGAATTCCGGTGGCATCGCCGCGAAATTGCCTTGGCTTGGCGTAGTATCAGGCGCGATGCAGTTTACCCTGATCCTGTCCTTACCAAGCTCGACGGCCATTGACCGGCTGAAGTTCGTGGTCGCGGCCTTGGCGCCCGCGTAGACGGAGAAGGTCGCCGCACCGCGATGGGCCTCGATGGTCGTGAAATTGATGATGCTGCCACCCTCGCCTGTCCGACGGATGAGCGGTATCGCCCGCTGCACGGACTGGACGACATAAAGGTAGTTGCGGGAGACGTCGGCCGCGATGTCCGCCCGTCTGGTCTCAAGTAGCGGCCTGCGCACGGTACCCCCGGCCAAATTCACCACGATATCGAGGCGCGAAAATTTGGCTTCGAGCGTGTCGTAGAAGGCGTCGACGTCCTTTTCGTTCGCGACATTGCCGACCATCACACATGCGCGCAGCCCCAGAGCTTCGATTGACCGCTGCGTTTCGGCGGCTCCCGCCTCGTCGATATCGAAAATCGCAACGTCGACCCCGGAGCGGGCGAGCGCGAGGGAAACAGCCGCGCCGATCCCGCTAGCGCCACCCAGAACCGCGGCGGTCTTGCCTGCCAGATTAGCCCGTTCAGCAAGATATTGGCTCATCGGATCGGATCCCCTCTATTTCGCGCAAGGTTGCGCACGCGACCCACACGGTCAAAAAGAATCGAAGGCTCGCAGCGCTGCCACCGCCTTTGCTTCTCCCGCAACGCCAGGCTGGGAGGGGGTGAACTCCGCCTCGATCAGCCCGGTCCAGCCTACCGCGCGCAGCGCGACCAGGATCGGCGCAAAGTCGATGTCCCCCGCTCCCGGCTCGACCCGCTCGGGCATGTCGGCAATCTGAACCGCGGCCAATATGTCGGCATTGGCGACGATCTGCGCCGCCATGTCGTCGCCGACGCAATGGCTATGGCAGGTGTCGAGGATCAGGCCGACGCCCACTGCCCGAGCCACGGCCGCGACATCGCTGGCGCGCTCGATCAGCGCCAGCGGCACCCGCGCCCGGCTTACGGACTCAAGCGCAATGCGGACACCACGCTCCGCCGCCAGTTCGGCCGCCGCTGCCAGATTGTTCGTCGCCCGCTCCAGCTGGTCGGCGAAGGGCGCGCCGCAATCCAGCAGGATCACGTTGACGCACCCACCTCCGACCTGCACCGCCGCATCGAGCGAACCGGTGATCGCCGCCTTCACGTCGGCGATTGGCCCTCCCCAGAAGAAGGGCGGCTCGAAGGCCATCGGATTATGGGTGAACGTGCCCATTGCCAGGCCATGTTCCCGCAAGGCCTCGCCCATGTGCCGCTGCATGGTTGGCGACCGCGCCTTCAGGCAATTGTCGAAGATGCCGGCAAAACCGAGCCGCGCGGCGCAGGCGATCTGTGCGATCGGATCGGCCGAACCCGCGGTCGCGGCGAGCATCGGCGCGTCGGGATGCATGATCCCCAGATGCGCTGCCGGCCGCCAGGGCGTGGTCAACTCGCCGTCCATCTGGCCAGAGCCTCCCGTGAATCCGTCCCCAGCGGCGGGTTCACGAGGCCAATCCGCCCCGGCGTCTCGGACAGTCGCGGCGTTGGCGCAGCAAGGGCCAGGTCGCCCAGTTCCGCACTCTCGACATGAACCAGGCTGGCTCGCTCGCGCACATGCGGATCAGCCAGCAGTTGGTCGAGGTTGTTGACCGGCGCCACCGGGATGCGTCCCGCCGCCAGCCTGGACACCAGCTCCGCCTGCGGCACGGTCGCGATCCAGGCAGCTACGCGCGCATCCTCGTCATCGCCCTCTCCTCCCGCCAGTCCAACCAGATCGGCCTGGTGTCGCGCGGTGCTGGCCGAGATCGTGACAAACCTGTTGTCGGCGGTGCGATAGACATTGCGCAGCACGCCCGGCAGACGTGATCCACAGCGCTCGGGCGATTGGCCAGGTGTCCAGCGCTGTGCGGCATGGGCGACGATTTGCAGGACCGGTTCGTAGAGGCTCGCGTCGACCTGCTGTCCGCGCCCGTTGCGGTCGCGCCAATAGAGTGCCGACAGGGTGCCGATCACGGCGCTCATCGCGCCCACCGCATCACCCAGGGCGACCGAGGGCAAGGTGGGCGGCCCGTCGCTTTCACCCATCAGCCAGGTGAGGCCGCCAAAACCCTCGCCGATCGTGCCGGATCCGGGGCGCTCGCTGTAGATGCCCGTAGCGCCGAAGCAGGAGACGCTGAGCATGACGAGGCGCGGGTTGATCGCCGACAGCACGTCCCAACCGATTCCCCGTTTCGCCAGCACGGCGGCGGGGTAGTTCTCTACCACCACATCGGCTTGCGCCACGAGCGCCTTGAAGGTCTCGATCCCGTCCGCTGCACGCAGGTCGAGCGCCAGGCACCGCTTCCCCCGCGCCACCATGGGCCACATCTTGCTGTTTCGGAACTGGTCGCCTTCGTGCGGCTCGATCTTCAACACGTCCGCCCCGAAATCCGCCATGATCGTCGCCGCCAGAGGCGCGGCATAGAGCGAGGCCATGTCGATGACCTTCAAGCCCGCCAGTGCGCCGGGCGGGATGGCGTCCTTGCCTAGTCCATCCATTGTCGATCTACTCCCTATGCCGCGGCTGACCCGGGCTGATCGCTGCGCGCCCGATGGCGCTCGCCATTCATGCCGCCGCGATCGGCCGCGTCACGGTGAGGCAGGTGCCCCAGCTATGGAGCATCGCTGCGTGCAGGCCGCCCTCGCCTCCGGCAACCATTACCAGTACGTCTTGCGGGGTCGGCACCAGGTGGACGCGGCCGTCGGGCTTGATCCGACCCAGATTGCCGATCGGGTCCCGATACTCTGGCCGGAACCAGTCTATCGGCAGGGCGCATTTGTCCCAGATATAGGCCTGCACATCCTCGATATTGGGATAGTCCTTACCGATCACTTCTGCCCAGACGGGACTGATCAGGCAAAGCGTTTCAGCAAAGGCGGAGGACGGCAGGAAGCCGTTCGCGCCCGGATAGGCCATGGACTTGGCGATCATGTCGAGGAACCCGTCGGCGCTGTTCGCCACCACGTCGCAGATGTTGGCGGTGCCCATCGCCCCATAAACGGTAACGGCATCGCCCGGCACGCCGCGGCGCTCGGCCAGCGGTGCCCAGGGCGACCGCTCTTCCCACTCGCCGAACACAATGCCGGCGACGCGGCCCGGCGTGCCATAGACGCTTTGCGAGGTTGAACCGATCAACTGCCCCGCCACGTTGCGCATGATCAGGCGAATGGCGCGGCCGATCGCCACTGCAGGGCTGGCGACTCCACCCAGGCAGCCGGCCTGATAGGGGATGTCGAGCCGGTTGCGGATCGGCCCGTTGACGACCACCGCAGGTACGACCGATCCGGTGGTGGCATTGAGTCCAGCGAGGTCAAACTGGGGATCGGCCATCGCCTCCACCGCAGCACACAGCAACGGCATCGCGTCGCCCGTGCAGCCTGCCATGACCGCGTTTATCGCGATCTTCTCAACCGTGCATTCGGCGCGCAGCGGCGGCAGCACGGCGATCAGCTCGTCGGGAAAGCGTCCGCCTGCGACCAGGAACTCCTGAACCCGCTGCTCGGTCGGCGGGATCAGCGGCAGTCCGTCGCCCCAGCCCTGGGCCATGGCGTAGCGATTGAAAGCGACGATATCGTCGTCGACTTCATGCCGCCGACTGCTGAGCCAGTTCGCTTCGCACCCCGAAATTCCGCAGGAACGATCGATAGTGCTCTCTGGCGATGTCATGGACTTGCGCTTTCGGAAGGATGTCGAGGGGATAGGGGAGGATATGCAGGCGCAGGCCCGACCGGCCGCCCCGCTTCGCCAGATTGTTGGCCAGTCCCTCGAAATGGGCGGTTGCAACCCCGATGGTCGGCATACCGGTCGCGGCGGCCGTCAGGGCATCGGCGATGGTCCAGCTGGTACAGGAACCGCAGTTGCCGAGGCCGACAATCGCCAGATCGCTCTGCGCGAGCAGGGCATTGTATTCGCGGTCGGCGATCACGCCCTCCTCGCCGGTGCGGCCGCAACTGCGCCAGAACGTCACTTCCGCCCCCGCTGCGCGCAATTTGTCGGCCCAGACCTCGCTCACCCAGTCCCAGCTGCGCCAGAGCATGTCGATCCGGACTGCAACCCGCTTTCCACGCAAGTCGCCGGCGTCGGGCCCTGGATCGGCAATGTCGTGCGCCAGCGAAGCGCTGGGATCGAGAATCGTCGTCATGTTCGGCACCTCTGAAGCGAGGCTTTACATGTTGCATGCAAACTTGCAAACCGCGCACAGAACGACGCCGCGGTTGACGTCACAAGAAAACGGGCGCGAACGCCTCGGGCGCTTAAGGCAGCTTGCCCGACTTTAGGTGAAAGGCGCGCGTCCGCTGGATGTGTGCACGCATGCGCTGTTCGGCATCGTCGGCGTCGTGAGCGCGCAGAGCCGCGATGATGCCGCCGTGATCGCGCAGCACGGCAGTGCCGCTCCAGCCCTCGGCGCGAGACAGCCGGCTGTTGAGCACCCGCAGCTGCTGGTCGATCTGCACGAGTTGCCGCGCCAGCCGTGCATTCCCGGAAGCCTCCCGGATCAGCCCGTGGAAGGCAGCGTCCCATTCAACATGGCCGCGCAGGTCGCCAGCCTTCACCACAGCTTCGTGCCGCAAGAAGATGCGGTCCAGTTCGGCCAGCGCCGCTGCATCCATGCGCTCAGCCGCGCGCCGCACGGCCATGATTTCCAAGCCTTCGCGAACATCGAGCAGGTCCAGGATATCGGCTGACCCTCCAGCGATCACCGCCATGCCGGCACTGGCGCGGGCCTCGATCAGGCCTTCGCGCTCCAGGGCGATCAGGCCCTCGCGCGCAGGCGTGCGGCTGACGCCAAGCTGGCGGGCGATCTCGGGCACACTCAAATGGGTGCCCGGAGCCAGCGCGCCCGACAATATTGCAGCGCGCAACTGCTCGGCGACCTTGACGGTCAGCGCTTCGGCCCGCGCCAGCGGTTTCAGGGATCCCGGTACCCCATGGAAGTCAGCCCCGCCGTCGATCGACTTTTGCATGCAGATTTAATGAACGGAACCGCGCCGAAACGCAAATGCGAGAGGGGAGCTATCGACCTGCCCCGAATGAACAACGGGGTTATGCGCCCCGTGCGGCGAGAAACTCCTCGCGCAGGCGGCGCTTCATGATCTTGCCCGTCTCCTCCCGGGCCAGATGCCCGGTCACGGCGAAATGGCGCGGGACCTTGTACCCGGCAATCCGTTCGCGCAGGAAATCGCGCAGTTCATCGGCATCGAGGGCCACCGCGGACTGGATCACGGCGACGACCACCTCGCCGAATTCGGGATCGGGTGTGCCGAAAACGGCGCAGTCCGCCACCTGGGGATGCTCGAGCAGTGCGGCTTCCACCTCGGCGGGATACACGTTCACACCGCCCGTGATGATCATGTCGATCCGGCGATCGCACAGAAACAGATATCCGTCCTCGTCCAGCCAGCCGACGTCGCCGCAGGTTACCAACCCATCGTATTCCACCGCCGCGCGTTTGCCCGGATCGCCGTGGAACGTGAAATCGGGGGTGCCGTGGATCCGCAGGTAAATGTCGCCAACCGTTCCGGCGCCGGCCCAATTGCCATCCTCGCCGCGAATGCGGACCGCGCCGGTGAGAACCGGCAGGCCGACGCTGCCAGGCCGGGCAAGCCACTCCTCCGGCGAGATCTTGGTCACCACGCCGGTCTCGGTCGAGCCATAGGTCTCATGGATGGTCGGCCCCCACCAGGCCAGCATTGCCCGCTTCACCTCGGGCGCACAGGGCGCCCCGGAATGGACGACGTGGCGCAGGCTGGAAACGTCGTACTTCGCCTTCACCGCATCCGGCAGCCGCAGCAGCCGTACGAACAGCGTCGGAACCAATGCACTGTGGGTCACGCGGTGGCGCTTGATCAAGGCGAGACATTCCTCCGGATCGAACCGCTCCATGATGACCACGCTGCCGCCCGCGCCGAACGTTGCCATGAGGAGAGCCTGGCTGAACAGGTGATATAGCGGCCCGGTAATCAACGCCACGTTTCCAGGGGCGGAATCATGGATCACCGCCAGAACCCGGCCCCGCTGTGCCGTTTCGTCGCTGGTGGCGGGCAGTCGCTGCACCGCCTTGGGCTGCCCGGTCGTGCCGGACGTATAGATCATCGAGGAGCCCAGGCCTTGTCCCTGATCCGGCCACGGCATGTGCCCGCCAATCCAAGATTCATAATCGCGCCAGTCCGAACCTTTCCCCGGATCGATCGCGACTACCGGCACGCCCTCGGGGATGACCTGACGGATCCGCTCCAGCAGGTCGGCGTGGCCGATCAGCAGACGCGGCGCGCAGTCGTTCAGGACATAGCCGATTTCAGCCGCTTGCCAGTGCCAGTTGAGTGGCACGCCATAGGCGTCGAGCCGCCGTACGGCGAGATTGGCTTCCAGCACCGCAAAGTCGTTGCGGAGCAGCAACGCCACCGAATTGCCGGGCCGTACGCCGCATTCCGCCAAGGCCGAAGCCAGCCGCGCGGCGCGATCCACGATCTCGTTCGCTTCGCGACGCCGCTCACCGACGATCACCGCGCCCATGATGCACCCGCCGATCGGGGCAGGGACGGAAGGGGGTCTCGCTGGGGCAGTTCCGCCAGGGTTCCGCGGGTGAATTCAGCGATCATAGAAGGCGCGGCCACCGTCCACGTGCAACGTCCGGCTGGTGATGAAACCGGCACCTTCACCGGCCAGAAACACGATCAATGCGCCCACGTCCTTCTCACCGTCGCCCATCCGGCGCATCGGGATCATCGCCAGCTGGTGTTCGCGTTCGCCTTCATCGAGGCTGTCCCACCAGGTGTCGAACAACGGCGTGGCGACCATCGGGCAGACCGTGTTTACGGTAATGCCGTACTGTCCCCAGCCGGTCGCGGCGGTCTTGGTCAAGCCCCGGATGCCCTCCTTGGCGATGGCATAGGCGCCCACTTCGGGAAGCCCCATCGTTGCCCCGCCCGAGCCGAAGTTGATGATGCGTCCGCCGTGCTGCTTCATGGCCGGAAACACGGCTTGCATCAGGTAAAGCGACCCATAGACTGAGGATCGCAAGACCAGGTCGAGATTGGCGTCATCGACCTCCTCGATCGGGCGGTTCTCAGTCGATACGGCATTGTTGACGAGCAGCCAGACTGGCCCCCATTCTGCTTCCACGCGTGCCACCGCGGCATCGACTTGGCTCCGGTCGGTGATATCGCAGACGATGTCGATCGCGCGTCCGCCACTCTGTTCGATCTGGGCGCGTGTCTCGGCCAGCGTGGCGGCAGTCCGCCCCAGCAGCGCCACGGCGGCGCCCGCCCGGGCCACGGCCTGCGCAACGCCCACTCCCATTCCCGAGCCGGCCCCGGTGACGATCGCCACCTTGCCTGCCAGTGATGTGTCCATTTCATAACTCCTTCGGTGGGTGGGCGCGCGGTTCAGCGCAGGCCGGCTTCCCCGCCGGTCCACGGCAGATAGCGAAAATACCGCTCGGTCTGTGCCCAGAGATCGGGGATGATCGTCGGCTCGCTCATGTCGCGAATGGCCGAAATGCCGGCCGCGATGCTTTCCGGAGTGATCGCCGGATCGAATAGGCCTTCGTTGTCGAAGATCGCGAGCCTCGCCACCCGCCCGCCGCCGACATTGAAGATCTCGCCCCCGAAATCGACCGCGTCGCTGCTCAGGTAAGCGACGAGCGCGGAAACCTTCTCCGGCTGGAACCAGGTTCGATACCAGCGCGCCGCGTCCTCCTGGGAGGTTTCGGTGAGGCGCGAGGCGCCGGTCGGGAAGATCCCGTTGACGAGGATGTTGTGCGGCCGTCCATCGCAGGCCGCGTCGTGGGTCAGGCCCATCAGCCCCGCTTTGCCCGCGGCATAGGGGCCCAGATGCCCGGCCCCCAACACGGCCGATGACATCACGTTGACAATGCGGCCATAGCCTTGGTTGCGCATGTGCGGCCAGACCCGGCGCAGCAACATGTACGGCCCCAGGAAATTGGTGCGGACAACGCCCTCGATCTCCTCGTCGGTGAAGGCGTCCGGCTCTCCAATCAGCGACCCGCCGGCGTTGTTGACGAGGATGTCGACCCGGCCAAATGCGTCCAGCGCGTGATCCACGATGACCTGAGCGTTCTCGCCCGTGCCGACCATTGTGGCGTCGGCTTTGGCTTCCCCGCCCGCAGCGCGGATTTCCGCCACGACATTTTGGGCGTGAGAGATATCGCCCGGTTCAATCGTCGATTGGGCGCCGCCATAGTCATTGACCAGGACTTTCGCGCCGCGCGCCGCCAGCATCAGGGCGTGGGTCCGGCCCATGCCGCGCCCGCCCCCGGTGACGACGGCAACCCGGCCGTCCAGACGAATCATGCTGCGTGCTCCCGCCACAACCGGCAGGGGATCGCAGTATACATGCAACATGCATTTGTCGACGAAGACTAGGAGGAGGACTCATTGATTCAGCAGACGGCCGGTTATTGCCGGCCACGCTGTCCGCCACGGCGCGGTTCCCATGTGAGACTACGCACCCCCCATCATGCGACCGCCTGAAGCGCGTGCTCTCCGCGCAGCGGCAAGGATGCCCCACCCGCCGAACTGCTCCCCGGCACGGCTGACAGTCGCGTCACTGGAGCGCTTCCCGCCGCTGCCGGAACCCGGCGGAACCGGTCCACGATCCTGAGCAGGACGACCGACTGTTCGGATAGCGACTGCGCCGAGGCGCTGCATTCTTCGGCCATGGCGGCGTTCTGTGAGGTCAGTTCGCCGATCCCGCCGATCGCGGCATTCGCCTCGCTGAGCCGGGCCGACTGGTTGCGGGCCAGATCGACCACCTGGTCGAGCATGGTGGCGACGCTTTCGACATGGCCCGCGATGGCGCGAAAGCTCGCCTCGCTCGAGGCAACGTGCTCGACTCCGGTGGAGACCTGCCGGGCGCTTTCGGTGACCCGCGCTCCGATTTCGCGGGCCGCATCGGCGGTGCGCTGGGCCAGGGCCCGGACTTCGGTGGCGACGACCGCGAAGCCCTTCCCCGCCTCACCGGCGCGCGCCGCTTCGACGCCGGCGTTGAGGGCGAGGAGGTTGGTCTGGAAGGCGATGGAATCGACGAGCGCGCTGATCTGGGCGATCTCGCGCGAGGACTGCTCGATCCCTTCCATGGCGTCCATGGTCGCCCGGACAATGCCGCGCGCGGCGGCGGCTTCGGCGTGGGCCGTGCTGATCTCGGCGGCGACCCGTTCGATGCTCTCGCGGCTGGTCCCGCTCATGGTGGTGGCATCGCGGATGGTGTGGACCGTCTCAGCGATCTCGCGGGCCTCGCGCGCGGTGCGGCTGGCAAGGTCGGTGGAGGCGCTGCGGATCTGGGAGCTGGCTGCGCCGACCTCGCCCGCGGTTCCGGTCAGCGCTTCGAGCAGTTCGGCGAGGCTTGCCGCCATGGCGTTGAACGAGGCGCTGAGGTGGCGGTATTCGGCGGGAAGCGGCTCGACGATCCGATAGCCGACATCGCCGCCGGCGAGCCGGTCAAGACCATTGCCGAGCAGGCGCGCGGTCCGGCTCAGGGGCGCCAGGCCCTGGCGCAACAGGATCGCCACGCCCGCGGCCATGCTGCCGACCAGTACCACCGACAGGCCGGCGATCACCGCCAGGATGAGCGTGACCAGCTTGTGGCTGTGGTCGCCAAGCTCGGCCGTGGCGCTGCTGGCGTCGGCGACGAGGCGATCGATGGCTTGCCGGTGGGTCGCGTAGAGCTGGCCGAGCCGGGCCTGGGCGCGGAGCATGGCCGCCCGGTCGCCGTGCTGGACGGCGGGGGTGAACTCGCTGTCGAGCACCTGCCAGAATGCGTCGGCGGTGTGGTTGGCTGCAGCCATGCCCTCCGCCAGGCGCGGCGGCAGGTCCTTGGCGGCCCAGTAGGCTTTGCGCGTCTCGTAATCCTTGCGCAGCGCGGCGAGGCGATCGAGGTGGGCCGTGGCCGGGCCGTCGCCCTGGACGATGAGGTTCGTCTCGAGCCAGGGCTCGATGACGTATTCCGGCGGCGGCAGGATATCGGCGACGAGATCGGCATAGTCGCGCTCCTGGCCGTGGATGCGCCCGCCGATGCGGATCTCGTTGCCGAGCGACAGCGAGAGGGCGACCGTGGCCAGGGTGACGGCGACGAGCACCACCCCGATGGCCTTGCACCGGGTGGAAATCGGCCAGGTACGGATCGAAGCAAAGATCATCAGTGAGCGGCTTTCGCAAGTTCGGCCGCCAAGGCGGCGCCTTCGGAGAGATCGAATTCGCTGAGCGAATGGCGGCGCAGCTGCCCGGCGATCGGCGTTCCTTCGGGGCGGGTCTCGATCTTGCGGGTGCGGAAGGTGCGGACCACCTCGGCGAGGTATTCGGCCTCGGTCTTCAGGCAGGCCGTGGCGGCGGTGGTCTCTTCGGCCATCGCTGCATTCTGCTGGATCGTGTCGTTGATGCGCGAGAACTGCGTGAGCACGCGCTCCAGCATCTGCCCGGTTTCGCGCACGTGGTTGACCCCGAGGGCGACCTGGTCCGAGCTGCGTCCGATGAGATCCTTGATCTGGCTGGCGGCCTCCGAGGTGCGCTGGGCCAGGGCCCTGACCTCGGTGGCGACGACTGCAAAGCCCTTGCCCGCCTCGCCGGCGCGCGCGGCTTCCACCCCGGCGTTGAGGGCGAGGAGGTTGGTCTGGAAGGCGATCGAATCGATCACGCCGGTGATCTGGGCGATCTCGGCGGCGGTCTGTTCTAGCTCGCCCATGGCGGTGACGGCCTTGCCGACGACCTGCCCTCCGGCGACGATATCGCCGTGGACGAGGTTGACCCCGCTCGCCTGCTCCTCGTTGCGCCGGGCAAGGTCGTCGGAGGCATCGCGGATCTCGCCCACGGCGGTCATGACACCCGAAGCGCTGACGCGGGCGGCCGAGATCGTTTCGGCAAGGGCCACGACCGCGGAGTTGTAATTGCCGCGCAGGGCTTCGTAGGCCTCGGGGAATTCGGTCTCGATGCGGAACTCGAGGTCCCTGCGGGACAGGTGATTGAGTCCCTCCGACAGCTGCGTGACGACAAGCTGCTGGTTCCGCTCGCCCTCGCGCCGGGCGACGGCGGCTTGCTGGAACAGGCTGGCGGCCTTGCCGATCTCGACCAGCTCGGCGTCGGTGCCCAGGTCGGGCAGGCTGGTGGCATAGTCCCCATTGGCCATGCGCCGGAGCGCCGCGGTCAGTTCGCCAAGGGGAACGATCACGCGGCGGCGCACGGTGAGCGCCGAGAAGGTCAGGACCACGCCGAGCACGGCCGCGGCAATGCCCTGGATGACGAGGGAGAGCAGCGAGAGCCGGTCGGCCGACTGCTGTTCGGCGGCCATCTCGGTGCGGATCGCCTCGCCGAGGGCGTCCTGAATGCCTTCGAAGGCATCGAAGCTGCGGGTGAAGGCATCGAGCGTCTGCCCGGCCGTTTCCCCCGCGACGATTGCGGCGGCGGCGGCCTGGGCGCGGGCGATGTAGTCCTTGCGGCCCGCCGTGGCGCGCTGGACGATCGCGGTGAGCTCGGGCCCGTACTGGTGCTTTTCGACCTCGCGGAAGGTCGCGTCGAGCGCCGCGAGGTCCTTGTCGAGATGGTCGCGCTCTTCGGCGACGGCGGCGCGCTGGCCCGACCGGGCGGCGTCACGCAGGCGGATCACGTCGTTCTGGATCGCATCGTGCTTCATGTCGCCGTACATCTGGCGGTTCTGGACATCGACCATGACCCGCTGGGCCCGGGTCGTGGCATCGACCTTCAGCTTGAGCGCAGTGGAAGTCGCGAACTGGAACGCGCTGACGGATGCCACGGCGACGAGGCAGTAGACCAGGCGCTGCTTGATGGAGACGATCTGCATCTGGGGGATCCTGGAATTGGGGGAACCGGGGGCTTGGCGGTGAGGGTCAGAACTCCGACCAGTCGTTCATGTCGACCCCGGCGCCGGCCTTGGGGAGGGTCCGCTTGGGAGCCTTGCCGGTAGCGGTCGGCGCAGGGCTTGCCGGGGCTTGGGCGAGCTGAACGGCCGGGGGCGTGAGAGCGGGCGTTAGGGCGAAGGCATGCCCGTGCGTCGCGGTGGTCTTGAAGGCCGAGACCATGCGGTCGAGCGTATCGGCCTGCTCGACCAGGCTGCGCGTGGCGGCGTTGGTCTGTTCCGAGAGGGCGGCATTGGCCTGGATCATGCGGTTGGATTCGCCGATCCGGGTAGCGATCGAATTGAGCAGTTCGCCCATCGACTGGACCCGGCCCGCCCCTTCGGCGATGCGTTCGGCATTGGTGGTCGAGAGCGCCTTGATCTGGCCCGCCGTCTCCGCTGCGCGCTGCGACAGCGCGCGCACTTCGCTGGCGACCACGGCGAAACCCTTGCCGGCATCCCCCGCCCGCGCCGCCTCGACGCCCGCGTTCAGGGCCAGGAGGTTGGTCTGGAACGAGATTGAGTCGATCGCATCGCTGAACTGGCCGACCTTGGCCGAAGCCTCGGAGATCAGCGCCATGGCCGCCGCGGCCTGGGCGGCGACTTCGCTGCCGACCTCCGCGTCGCGGGTGATCTCGTCGATCGAGGCGGCCTGCTGCTCGTTGCGGGTGGAAAGGTCGTCCGAGGCGGCGCGGATTTCGGTCGAGCAGATCCGGACCGAGTGCGAGGTCGTGGCAAGGTTGCCGAGCAGCTGGCCCACCGTGTCGCGCATGGCCTCGAAATCGCGCCGCAGATCGGCATAGTCGGCGGGCAGCTCCTCGAGCTGGACCGCGAAATTGCCCGCGGCCAGTTCCTTCATGGCGCGGCACACCTTGTCGATCGCCGTGTTCTTCTTCTCGGTCTCGTCGATGAAGTAGCGGCCGAGCGAAATCGTCATGTCGAGCAGCGCATGCCGGATCAGGCTGCGGATCGTCGCCGAAACCCTCCACGGCCGCAGCAGGGCGAGCGGGCGGCGCAGGAACGCGCGGAGCAGCCGGTCGACCACGACCGCATAGCCGCCGATGTACCACTGCGGATCGAGGCCGATCCGGGCGTGGGTGGTCCCGATCTTCTCCGCTGCGGCGCGGTACTCCGCCGTGACGCCTTGCTCGAACAGCCGCTGCCAGTGGAAGAACTGGAGGTCCTTGGCCTTGGCCATCGACTGCTCGTCGGCGAAGAACGAGGCCGTCTCGGGCGTCCGAGCGACCAGCGCATAGAACTCGCCCAGCGCATCGCGGCCATGGTCCCTGACCAGTGCGGCGGCGGACAAGCGTGCCGCGCTGTCTCGGGGGTCGATGCCGAAGTAATCGGCAAGATAGGAGGTTGTAACTTCCGTCATGGTGCGTCCCAAGAAGTCGCAAAGGCTGACGGATGGCATAAAGGTGACGCGTCAATAGTGCGCCAAGCTGTTGCTAGGCACTTCGCCGAGGTCCGCAGACCTTATCGTTAACGTGCTGGTGTGAGCCGCCCACGCGATTTGTTGAGTGCTTCGCTCCGCCATGCTGATGGCTGTCGCATCCTGTTTACATCGATGCAAATCCAGGCAGGATCATCGGCCCGAACAAAGGTGAGCGATCACGTTACTGCGAGATGCCATGGCGATCGTCGAATAATGCCGTGCAGGTTACTGTTCGCCGCAATCGATTTTCATAATGTTGTCCACGGTTCACGCACTAACTTTTGTTGCAAGCCAAATGGCTTCACCGCACTGCAGCAAGGCTGATGTGGAGATGATTCGTCCGCTAAGTCAGTCACTTGCAAGACGAGACTCCCGCAGCTTGAGGCCGATGAATTGACACCTTGGGGGTCGTCAGCATGCGAATTTTGCCCGGAGAATATGGTTCCTTTGGCACCGACGTCACCGCAGTAGCAGGACCCGAGGCGAGCCGCATGGCCCTGCTGGTGCTTGGAATGCACCGATCGGGAACAAGCGCGCTGACCCGGGTGCTCAATCTGATGGGCTGCTCGTTGCCGGCCACCTTGGTTCCCGCCAACAACACCAATCCTGCCGGCCACTGGGAATCGCGGCCGATCTGCGATTTCGATGATGAAGTGCTTGCGGCTGCGGGGACACACTGGCTCGACTGGCTACCGGTTAGCCCGGACTTTGCACGATCGGCAGTTTGGCCGGGAATGGTCAAACAGGCAACAGCCTTGTTTCAAGCGGAGTTCGGCACGGCTCCCCTTGCCGTGGTGAAAGACCCGCGGATGTGCCGGCTGGCACATCTCTGGGTCGAAGCACTTGATGCCGCAGATGTCGAGCCGGCGGTAATCCTCATGGTTCGCAATCCGCTCGAGGTGTCTACCTCCTTGGTCGTAGGCAACTATCCAGTCGATGCGGGTTATGGACAGATACTCTGGCTCCGGCATTTGCTTTCGGCCGAGGCTTCCACCCGGGGCCGTCGCCGTGCGGTCGTCACCTTTGACATGCTGATGCGGAACTGGGAGGCTGTCGTAGACAACCTGACGCGTCAGCTCGGCGTATTTTTCCCATCTTCGACGCAGCTTACTGCCAATGAGGTAGAGCGGTTCCTTAACCCTGAACTGCGCCATCACAGCGTCATCCCCCAAGGCCCGGACGAAAGCCGACTGCGCTCTTGGGTGGCAGAAGCGTACAGAATATTCCAACGATGGGCTTTGGAGGGCGAAGATTCGGGCGATTACCAGTCTTTGGACCTCCTTCTGGAGACATTCGACTCCGTCGCGCCGATTTTTGCCCAGCCACTGATCGCTTCCGCCGAAGCTCGCCAAGAGGCCCAGAAGCTCCAGGTCCAAGTCGATCGGGCACGCCAAGAGCATGAGCAGGCGGTGGCCGACCGCGACGCGGCAATGGCTGCGAACGAGGCTGTATCAAGCGAGTTGAATGCCGCACGTGATCTGCTCAAGCAACAGATGGACGCTGAACGCGCAAGGCTTCGGGCCGAGAGCGAAGCACAGCAGAGCATCCTGGAACTGCGCAATGAACTTGCCTTCGCCCAAAGTCGGTGCGCCCAACGCGAGGAACAACTCGCACAGCTTGAGGCCCAGAGGGCAGTTGAAGGTATCGAACTGGAACAGTCCCGAGTTGCAGTTGTGGAGGCACAAGCGGAGATTGCCCGTCTGGCAGAGCGCCTCGCAGAAACAGACGCATGGGTGTTTCGTCTTGCTGGCGAACGCGAAGCGGCGTTTGCCGATGCCAGGTCCCTTCAATTGTCACTGGCACAACAAACGCAGAACGCGGCGAAAGAGTTGGCTAATGCGCGCAGCGAGCACGAGCGGGATTTGGCAGATGTCGTCGCCCGCGTGGCTGCAGCCGAGCAAGAGCGAGAGGTTGCGCTTGCCGATAACCGACGGCTGGATCAACAACTGGTTGAGACCCGGGAGGATCGGGATGCCCAGGGCCGCGAGTTGTATGCGGAACTCGCAATCCTGACGCGGATGCTTCAAGTAAGCGACGCCAAAACAGTGGCTTTATCCCGAGCGGCTGAGGTGGCACAGTCCAGCGCCGACGAAATCTCAGCCACAGCCAATCAGCAAATGGAGCAATCCGCTGAACTGGCGGAAATGGCGATCATGTCTGGCAGGATCGTCAATTCCCTTGCCCGTCTTCCGAGATGGTGGACCTTTGCTCCCAAGTCCGCTCGCAAGCGCTGGGAGCAGGAACGGCTGCGTCGGCTGGGCCTCTTTGACGCCAGTATCTATCTCGCCGCCAACCCCGATGTGGCGACTGCCAACGTATGCCCTATTCGACACTATCTGGAATTCGGGTTGCAGGAGCGCCGACGCGGCGTCCGCTGATTTCCAATATCCTGATCTGCTCGATGAACGAGATGGACGATGATCATCGCCGACGACATTGCCGAATTTGAGCGTAGAGGCCTGTTCGACGCCGATTGGTACAAAGGGCGCTATCCGGATGTGGAGGCATCCGGACTCGAACCGGGGCAACATTGGATGTGGCTGGGGCGACGGCTGGGCCGCCCGGGCTCACAGGCCCCCCTCTGCCAATCGATCAACGCCGCACTGTACGATCTTGAAGCGTTGTTCGTAGATGGGACAAACGGTACCTGCTCTGCACCTTATCGCGTCTTCCGCGTTGCCGCAGGCCTCGAGGGCGAAGGATGGCGAGTACGCAGCATTCGGGATGACGAGGTTCGAACCCTGCTTGCCGGTGAATTGCCGCGGGTACGCTTCCTCATCATTCACCGCGCTCCTTACTGGAATTATTACGTTGAATTGGTCGAGCGGATGCGCGCGCTGGGCGCGCTGGTCATTTACGATACTGACGATTTTGTATTCGACGACACCATCATGCCATTCATCGATGGCGTGCGCTATCTGACCTCCGACGAGGTTGAAAACTATCGTTACGGCATGCAGGCCTATCGTGAATTTGTTCTCAACGCAGACCTGTGCACCACGCCGACGAACTATCTCGCGGATAGGCTGCGTGAAGTGGGGACGCCAGCATTTCGCGTTCGCAACGCCATCAGCTCGGACAATATCCGAATGTTCGAGGAGATGGGCCACCGGCGCAGGACCCGTCCTTCCCCATTTGTGGTCGGCTACTATTCCGGCACCAGGACGCATCAGGCCGACTTTGCCGTCGTAGCGCCGGCCTTGGTGCGCTTCATGGAAGAATGTCCGCAGGTTGTGTTTCGCCTCGTTGGGGCACTGGACCTTGAGGACTTTCCCGAGATGCAGCAGTTCGCCGGTCCAGGTCAGAATGGCGACGTGCGTGTCACACGAGTGGGCCTGATGCCGCACAATGCGATGATCCGCGACCAACTAGCCTGCGACCTGATCATTGCGCCGCTGGAGGTCGACAATCCATATTGCGAGGCCAAGAGCGAACTGAAGTTCTTCGAGGCTTCCCTCGCCAGATGCCCAGTGATCGCATCCTCGACCCGCACTTTCGTCGAAGCGATGGACCACGGGCGATATGGCGAACTTGCTCGCACCACCGACGAGTGGCTCACCGCGTTTCGCACGATCTACCATGATTACGATGCGGCACTGACCAAGGCCGGCCTCGCCTTCGATCACGTGCGGAAAACCTATTCGCAAGCCTTCGTCGGCAGGGAAGCGAGCGCCGCCTACGAGAGCTTTGCATCGCTGCACATCCGGGTGCCCCAAGCCGCAAGCAAGTTGATCGCAGTGATCGTGCCTGACTTTTCGGGTCCATCGGGCGGCCATCGCAAGATCTTCACGGTGTGCAAGGCTCTTGAGCAGGCGGGGCACCGTGTCACCCTGCATTTCTACACCACACGCGCCCCGGAACTGATCCGTGCCGAAATCGCAAGGTTGTTTGTGCCGCTGGACGCAGCGATAGTGCACTTCAACGGAACCGCCGAAGACTACGACGTGGTGATCGGCACGCACTGGTCAACGGTTTACGGCCTGCAGAGCTCAGGTGACGCGCGGGTGATCTATTTCGTGCAGGACTTCGAGCCGATGTTCAGCGCGGTCGGATCTGACTATATCCGTGCGCTCAGTACGTATACGCACGGGCATGAAATCATTTGCTACGGCAATTGGGTTGCCGCCAAGCTGCGCGACGAGCTTGACCTTTCCGCCGAGGTCATCCCCTTCACGCTCGATCATTCCGCTTATGGCCGTCCGCCAACAGTCGATCGAGACATCGACGTGCTGTTTTACGCCCGGCCTAGCCAGGACAGGCGCTGCTACGCATTGGTGATCGAGGCCCTGGCCTGGCTCAAGCATCGGTGTCCCGACGTGCGGATCGGCCTCTTCGGTGAGGCGGAATATGGAGAAATCGGATTTGATTATGTAAATCATGGCGTCTTTGACGATGTTCGTGACCTTGCTGCCCTCTACGCAAGGGCCCGCGTCGGCATTTGCTTTTCGCCTACTAATCCGAGCCAGCTCGGCTACGAGATGATCGCTTGCGGCGTGTGCGTGGTCGACGTGATGGTGAAGTTCGCCGAGGTAAATTTCAACGGGGATACATTCGTCACATACTGCGTCGGCCATCCCGACAGCATTGCCAGCGCATGCCAGGGATTGTTGTCCGACCATGTTGATCGCGGAAGGCGCCAACGCGCCGGGTATGAATTCATCGCGGAGATGCCGTCGGACGAAGAGCTTGGGCGCAGTTTCCTGCGGGCAGCCCGACTTTAACGGGAAGGGTCCCTATGTTTTGTCCTGTTTGCCATTCGCTGGGTGGGCTTGGCCTTGAAATGCTTGGTGCCCCAGCCACGTTCTACCGGAATGT
>Ga0068855_100002278_pt1 | contig 23709 bp, 22 predicted proteins | sample KBSCornC52_FD_66592 | JGI IMG/M metagenome (GOLD analysis project Ga0068855, IMG submission 66592) | Corn rhizosphere microbial communities from Kellogg Biological Station, Michigan, USA - KBS Corn C5-2 | ecosystem: Host-associated > Plants > Roots > Rhizosphere > Soil ...
CCACTGGGGAGCCCGGCCGCGAGTGGCGGATGTCTCGAGCAACCCCGCCGTCGCAAGATCAGTGGGAGGTAGCGGAGTCACCGCAACTCCGTCCCCCTCGGTAACGGCCGTACGGGTCGTGGATCTCGGGATGAGGTCTCAGGGGTTAATGCCGGCTTAGGGCGCGCCCATTAGTTTTTTGTAAAAAAGGATGAAGACAGCAAAGACCAAATAAAACCAGGAGCAGCGCAACGATGGCCGCCTAAGGCACCACTTTTTTCTTCTTGATCCATTCGATCACTGCGTCGCGCTGCAGCGGACCAATCTGCGGGAAGCGCAATCCGGTGGTGTTTAATTGATCGCCGGCGGATTGATTAATGGCCGTGAAGTCGCTGGTCGCCACCGTGTACTCGCGATCCGGTTCCACGGGATAGCGCCGGGTAATCGACGGCGGAAGTTCCCGGCCCTTGAATTTGCCGAGCACAATATAGTTGTCGAACGGCAGGATATTCCACACGGTGCGCGCCAGAATGCGCCCCTCCGGCATGCGGTCGCGGATGTTGCCCGGATTCACCCACGCGAAATCCGCACCACTCTGCTCCGCCATGGCCCGCTCGATCATCTTTCGTAATTCCGGATTGTTCCGTTCCATGCGCGCGGTCGATTCGCCGATGGGAACGTCCACCAGCTTTGAGACTTTGTTCTCCCATTTGGCAATTTCCCGGGCGACATCCGGCGCCGGAGGAATACTGGCGTCGATCGGAATTTTGGTCCACTCGGCGGAAAGAACTCTCTTGGCTGCTGCGTCCACTTTCAGATCCAACCGCCCCAATTGGACCCCATAAGCCCGCAACAGCACCCCTACTCGCCCGTCCACATTCATCATGGCGGGGTAGCCCTCGTGATTGTGCCCCGCTACTACTACCGAGACCTCCGGCACCTGATGTAGGATTGCACCCACTTCGCTCTCGTCATGGATGTGCGCTAACACCACGATCAGGTCCGTGCGGTCGCGCAGTTCCCGCGCGTATTTGCGAACCGTCTCCACCACCGGCAAAACCCGCCAGGGGCCCGCATCTTCCTTGGTGATTACGGTGCCGACCAGGTCGCCCAGAATCGCGCCGATGATCCCCACGCGGAGGCCGCCCACGGTCTGGATGACATACGGCCGCGCCAGGGTTTTGCCGTCCGCATCCACAATATTCGCCGACACGATCGGAAAGCGGGCGATGCGTAGGAACTCCTCAGTGCGGCGCCATCCGTAATCGAACTCGTGATTCCCCAGCGTTCCCGCGTCGAAGCCCAGCAAATTAGCAATCTGATAGATCGGTGCGCCGTGAAATAGCGTCGAAACCGGCGTTCCCTGCACCAGATCGCCTGCATTCAAATACAAGCAGGCCGCGCATTGCGCCTTCTGCCGCCGGACTTCCGTTGCCAGCCGGGCGAAGCCGCCGTTATCCCGATCGTCCGGCAGCAGATGCGCGTGCAGATCGTTGGAATGCAGAATCGTGAGCGGTTTGATTTGCGCTGCCAGCGGCGATAGGCACAGCAGCAGCGCGATCAGGCTCCGGCGAGTCATCATAAAGTCCAGTGTAGCTAGAGCGAAACCTTAGAGCCGCTCAGGCGAACGCTCGATGGCCAATCGGGTAAAAATAGTGCCAAATGGATAGCATGGAACATTGTACGTCATGCAATTCGACGCTGAAGGTCGGCGAGAAAGTCTGTTACGCATGCCAAGCGGTAGTTCCCGAAAAAAATCCCAAGGCCAGTCTCCACAGCCGTTTTCATAGTGTCATTAACGTCCTGTTTATCATGTTTGCCGTGATTACCCCGCTGGCGCTGGTGCTGCCGGATGGCTATGTTCCGTCTTTTAAGAGGTGCGTGGTCGGATTGATCGTGCTGGGCCTCGCCCGCAGCTCGATCCAAACCATGACCGACGCCCGTAAAGAGTAGCCGCGGCCATAAGCGTGATCTGCAGCCATGAGCGTGAATGGCAGCCATGAGCGTGATTTAATGATATCTTCTAGCTTATGCGCTTCCCTAAAATCACTCTGTTCGCGGCCGCTCTGGCCCTGTGCGCTTCCGCCGCTGTCGCTCAGGAATTGAACACCCAGAAGACCCTTTCGCTCGACGTGGCGCTGGCAATTGCCCACGGTGCATTGGATCAGTGCCGCGCCGGCGGCTATCACGTCACCGTCACTGTCGTCGACGGCGCCGGAATGGTGAAGGTCCAGATGCACGACGACGGCGCTGGCCCGCACACCATGGATTTCAGCCGCAAGAAGGCTTATAGCGCGTTCACCTTCAAGCGAACCTCGGGTGAAACCGGTAAGGCCTGGGCCGCGGCGCCGCCTGCGCCATTGATTACCGACGCTGTAGGGACCGCCGGCGGCGTGCCGATTAAAGTGGGCAACGATGTCATCGGCGCGGTGGGCGTCAGCGGAGCTCCGGGCGGCGATAAGGACGAGGCCTGTTCGAATGCCGGCATCTCCAGGGTTGCCAGCAAATTGAAATAAGTTCGCAGTTCAACAAGGAGAAAACCACCATGAAATTCACTCGTCTTACAGTGCTTGTGGCGGCCTCGGCTGCCGTTGCGTTCGCGCAACTCCCCACCACTAAAATGTTGACCGTCGACGTGGCGCAGGCAATCGCGCAGGATGCCATGATGACGTGCCGCGCCAACGGCTATCACGTAACCGTGCAAGTGGTCGATTCCGGGAATTTTCTCAAGGCCTTCTTGCGGGACGATGGCGCGGGTCTTGCAACCATCGACGTTGCTCGCATGAAAGCAACCTCGGTAATTTTGCAGAACCGCCCGTCGGGTCCGCCTGCCAACCTTGCGCCGGGAGCTCCGGTGCCGGCTCCGGTGATTCCGGGGACCATTAATGCCATGGGTGGTGTGCCCATCAAAGTAGGCGATCAGACCATCGGTGCGGTGTCGGTCAGCGGCGCCCCCGGCGGCGACAAAGATGCGGCCTGCGCCAACGCCGCGCTGGCGAAGGTGGCGGATAAGCTGCGGTAGAGGGGCGCGCTGGGCGCTGGAATATCGCGCCTATCCAAACAGCTTCTCAAACGCGTTGCGGGTGCGGGAACGAATATCGTCTAGCGCGCTTAACGGAATGGGTGTCCAGCGGCCGAGCAGTGCGTCGAGTGCCGCCACTTGTGTTTCCGATGGCAACTTGGCCTCGGCATGCCCTGTGAGCACGCGGATGGCGTGGTCGAGCGACCGGTAAAACGTCGCGGCCTGGTTCAGAAACGTGGCTCCGGCGCGGTCCAGGTGGCCCATGTTTTCGAGCACCTGAATGCGCTCCGGCGTATTGAGCACTTTGTAATAGACGCCGGCGCTCTTCAGGCGCAGATACATTAGCATGAAGTCGATATCGTAATACCCGCCGCGGCCGGCCTTGAGCGGGTGCGCCGCGCCCTGTTCTTTTTCGAGCTTCATGCGCATCTGCCGCAGATCGCTGCGCGAACGTCCGCTCTGCCCGTAACGCTGCCAGTCGATTTCCTGTAGTTCATGCAAAAAACGTTCGGCGCGTTGGGCGTCCCCCGCCACCGCGCGGGACTTCATGTACGCTATGCCCTCCCAGGCCTCGGCGGCGCGCGCAAAGTATGCTTTGAAGGAAGATTCCGTCAGCACCAAGGGACCGTCGCCGCCATTGGGCCGCAGCCGCGTGTCGACCGCAAACAGCACGCCCCCGCCGGTGTACGCCGTGATCAGGTCTATCAGGCGTCCGGCCACGCGGGTCCAGAATTCCAGATCATCAGCATCGGCGTCATCCAAGACGAACACCAGATCGGCGTCGGAGGCCAGGTCGAACTCGCGCATGCCCAGGCGGCCGAGGGCAATCACCCACATTTCATCCGAGCGGCGGCCGGACTCTGCACCGCCGGTCGCGCGCGTCTCGCGGACCGCAATGTCGTAGAAGCGCGCAATCACGGCATCCGCGAGTTCTGAGGTCCGGACCAAAGTATCGAAGATGGGTTCGAATAAGCACACGCTGGATGCCTGGATGCGCACCATTTCACGGCGATACCAGCGGCGTAATTCAGCTGCGTTCGCGGGCGGTGCCATTGCCATCGGCGGGTCGCCGGTTAGAGCGATTTCATCGAGAAGTTCCGGCGTGCGAATGAGTTCTTCGGCGAAATACGGGCTGTGTTCGAACAGGTCGAGGATATGAGCCCGTAATCGCGGATCGGTGTCCAGCCGCTGCAGTCTTTTGGCGTCCGTCGAAATACGTTCCAGAAAATGCTCGAAGGACTTGAACCCGAGGTGCAGTTCGGTCCCGACGAGTGCCGCCGCCAGATGCGGCGCGCGCTGCTCCATGGCGCGGACGATGTTGCCCACCTGGCGTCCACCGGCCGGCGCCGCCACTCCCGGTGAAGTCGCTCTCGCGTAGACCACACGGTCGTAAATCTCGCGCACCTGTTCCAGGTGGAGGCGGGTCTGCTCCAGCAGCCACTCGGCCGAGCCTCCGCCGGCGGGCATCCGCCGCCCCAGCAATTCGAGCGCCTCCGGTTCGGCAGGCAGAGTGTGGGTCTGGCGATCGTCGGCTAACTGCAAGCGATGCTCCAGTTGGCGCAAAAATTGATAGGCGGAGGCCAGCCGCCCGTATTCGGCGCCGGAGAGATAGCCTTTGTCCTGCAGCCGCGCGAGCGCCAGCATGGTGCCGCCATGACGTACCCAGGCATCGGCGCCGCCATACAGGCGCTGCAAGCACTGCACCAGAAATTCAATATCGCGGATGCCGCCGCGCGCCAGTTTTACATTGATCGCATCGGCCGACTGGAGTCTTTTGAGGCCGCGATTTCGTACCGTCAATTTTTCGTTCAAGCGCTCGCGCGTGGCCGATAATTCTTCGATCGCCGAAAAGTCCAGCGTGGTCGAATAGGTTCGCGACGCCACGAAATCGAGCAAATTATTTCCGGTAGCCTTGTCGCCTGCTGCTACGCGCGCCTTGATCATCATCTGCAATTCCCAGTCGCGGGCGCGGTTAGCGTAGTATTGGCGCGCGGCTTCGAGCGAAATGCAGATCTCTCCCTGGCTGCCGTCGGGACGCAGACGCAGGTCCACGCGATAGCACATGCCCTCGGTGGTGTAGGTCGAAAGCAGGGAGGTGAGTTGATTGGCGGCGCGCACGAAGAATTCCCGGTTGGGAATGCTTCCGCCGGAGCCGCCGCTGGTTGCGCCGTTGGCCTGATACACAAACATCAGGTCGATGTCGGAACTGTAGTTGAGTTCATTGCCGCCCATTTTCCCCAAAGCGATCACCGCGAGGTGCGATTCCTCGCCGCGGTCGGTACGGGGCACGCCGCATTGGGCCACCAACTGCTCGCAAATTCGCACGTAGGCAGTTTCGACTATGGTGCCAGCCAGCGCAGTAAGCTCTCCGGTGATTTCCGGCAGCGTACCCAATCCCAGCACGTCGCGAATCAGGATGCGCAGCAACTGTTGCCGGCGGAAGCGTGCGAATTCGAGCGGCGCCGGCAAGCCCGCGGGCAGCGACGCGGCCAGCATCTCGCGCATCTGCTCGGCGGTGAGTACCGGCTGCAAGTTTCCCGATTCGAGCAGATGATCGGCCCACTCGGGGTGCCGCAGGACCTCTTCGGAAAGGAATTGGCTATGGGTGAAGACCGCGATCAGATAACGCAGGCCGGCCGTCGAGCGCGTCAGCCGCTGGAACCAAAAGGGGTGCCGTTCGTGCAGACGCGCGAAATACTGCAACCCTTGTTCGGGTGCGGGCGACGTGCTCAACAGCAGATCCAGGCGATTAGCGGTGGCCGGAGGCAACTCGCGCACGATCTCCCCGATCTCGCGGCTGGCGCGTGCGCGGTCGTGGTAGGCGAGTTGCCGGAGACGCTCCATTTTTTAAGCGACCAGCATAATATCGTCACCCGGTCGGATCACGCCGGCCTGGATCACGGAGGCGTAGAATCCGCTCAATCCCCACTTGAGTGAGGCGGGGTCTCCCGCTTGCGCCAGCGGGTCGAAGATCGCGGCTTGAATGCCGCGGCCGTATACGTTCAAAGTCAGGCAGGGCGCGCGCCGTTTGGTGATCTCAATTACGACATCCGCGCCAATACGCCAGCGTTCGCCCGCGCGCCATTCGCGGCGCCCAATCCCGCGCGTGGTGAGGTTCTCGCCGAGCGATCCGTAGGTGAGCGGAAACCCCAGCGCGGCGAGCTCCTCGATTCCTTCCGCGGTGATCAGCAGCACGGCCTGCCGCGGGCCGCCGTGAATATCCGGATGCGCGTGGCTGTCGCCATCGAGCCCCAGAGGCGTGAGAGTTCCTGCCCGGATCGCGCGCTTCGGTATCCCTCCGCGAGAGACACTCACTTGAACCACCTGTCCGCGGGCCACCGGCCTTCACTTCCTAAATGTCGTAATACAAGGCGAACTCGTAGGGATGCGGCCGCAGGCGCACGGCGTCAGCCTCATTCTTGCGCTTGTAAGAAATAAAGGTCTCAAGCAATTCTTCGCTGAAGACGTCGCCCTTAAGCAGGAAAGCGTGATCGTCTTCGAGGCAAGTGAGCGCTTCCTCGAGCGATGCCGGCATAGAAGGCACGTACTTCATTTCCTCCGGCGACAGATCGTAAATGTCCTTGTCGAGCGGCTCGCCCGGATCCACTTTGTTCAGGATGCCATCGAGCCCCGCCATCATCATCGCCGCGAATGCCAGGTACGGATTCGCCGACGGATCGGGCGGCCGGAATTCGACGCGTTTGGCCTTGGGATTGGCCGAATACATGGGAATCCGCACGGCCGCGGAACGATTGCGCCGCGAGTAGGCCAGGTTCACCGGCGCTTCGTAACCGGGCACCAGACGCTTGTAGCTGTTGGTGGTGGGCGCGATCATCGCGGAAAGAGCGCGTGCGTGTTTGAGCAGGCCCCCGATATACCACAAGGCCATTTGGCTGAGACCCGCGTACATTTCGCCGGCGAACAGGGGCTTGCCTTCGCGCCACAGGCTCTGATGAGTGTGCATGCCGCTGCCGTTATCGCCGAACAGCGGCTTGGGCATGAAGGTGACGCTCTTGCCATAGCGATACGCGGTATTGCGAGTCACATATTTATACAGCATCATGTTGTCGGCGGATTTCACCAGCGTGTCGTACTTCTGATCGATCTCGCACTGGCCGCCGGTGGCCACTTCGTGATGATGGCACTCGATGCTCAGGCCGCAGCGGATCATCACTTCCACCATTTCGGCGCGCAGGTCCTGATAGTGATCGGTGGGCGGAACCGGGAAATAACCCTCCTTGTAGCGCGGCCGGTAGCCTAAATTGTTTTCTTCCCGGCTGGAATTCCAGCGTCCCTCCTCGGCATCGATGTAATAGTAGCCGGAGTGCGCGTTCTGATCGAAACGAATGTTGTCGAAGATAAAGAATTCGGCTTCGGCGCCGAAGTAGGCGGTGTCGGCGAGACCCGAGTTGTTCAAATACATCTCGGCTTTTTTGGCGATCCAGCGGGGGTCGCGATCGTAATGCTGGCGGGTAATGGGGTCGATGACATCGGCGGTCATCACCAAAGTCTTGGTCTCGTAAAACGGATCCATGAAGGCGGTGTCCGGGTCGGGGACCAGCAGCATGTCGCTCTCATTAATGGCCGCCCAGCCGCGAATGCTGGAGCCGTCGATGCCGAAGCCTTCCTCAAAGGAACTGGTATCCAATTGGCTCAGCGGATACGAAATATGCTGCTGTAATCCAGGGAGATCGGTGAAGCGCAGGTCGAGTTGCTTGGCTTCGAATTTCTTGGCATATTCGAGAATATCTTTCGGCGTTTTCGACGAGGCACTCATGGTTCCATAATACTCGACGGTTCTAAGCCCGGCCGGGCCCGCGCGGCAGCGGCTGGTACGCTGTGCGAGAGCCCGTGGCTATAGCGCAAGAGCGGCCGTTCCATCAGGTAATAGCTTGCCGTCGCGGCTCCGAAGACGATGGCGATGCGCGGGAGAAACTCTGCGGCGGCCTGCGCCAGCGTGGCGGCAGAATGCGGAACCAGAAATAGCTGCTGCCACAGGTACAGACCATAGGAGATCCGGCCCATCGAGCGCAGCGGCGCCCATTCGAGAACTCGGAATAACCGCGAACCCGGCCAATCGATCACCGATATCAGCAGGCAGGGCAGGAGAGCCGATTCGATCAGCGTTCCAGTCGCGGGCGCCGAACCTGCCACAATCCAAATCCATAGGGCGCCTGGAACCACGATACCGAGAACCCGGAACCAGGTCGCGGTGAGGACGCGCAACACTTTGGCGCGGTGCCGGCCATGCAGCAGAATCGCCATCGCGCCGGCATAGAGAAACGCGTCCAGCCGCAGGTCGGTTCGCTGCAACGCCGGGAACGGCAGTTGCATGTGAGCGAGACTCCACGGCCGCCATAACGCGATCGCCACCGCTAGAACTCCGGCAATCAGGAGAGCCCGCCGCACTCCCAGGCTTGCCAGCAAAGCCGGCCAGATCAGGTAGAAGTGTTCCTCCGTCGAGAGCGACCAGAAATGCATGGTGTACCAGGACCGGTCAGCCCAGTAATTGTTATAAAAAAACGCGGCGCTCGCCAATTCGCCGCGATGCACCGATTCCGCCAGCCAACCCGAGGTGCTGGCAAGCGCGAGTACTCCCAGGTAGAGAAAGGCGGCCGGCAGAATACGAAACGCGCGCCGCAGGTAGAATCCCCCGAGCGAGATCCGGAGCGGCCGTTCCCGTTCCTCTAACAGCAGGGTCGTGATCAGGTAGCCGCTAATCGCAAAAAACAGGGCTACGCCAACTCCTCCCAGATGCACCGCGACGTATCCGATGGCCCGCAGCGGGCGAGTGGTAGCGTCGCTTAGCAGGAAACCGTGCGACACCATGACGGCCGTGATGGCCACGGCTCGCCAGCCGTCGAGCGTCGGAATTCGGGCCCGCGATCCCACTTCAACTTGTGGCCTTCGACCGCGATATTTCTCACGGATTTTCGTACACTGGGCTGTGGAGCAAATCGCGCTCGATTGGACGCCCCAGCCGCACTACTTTTCGGTAAGCGAGCTGGCCAACGCTCTCCACGGTGTGTTCACCGAATATTTCACCGATATTTGGGTGGCGGGCGAGATTTCCGGGGTAAAGCTGTATCCCAGCGGCCACTACTATTTCACGCTGAAGGACGAAGGCGCGCAGATGCGTTGCGTCTGCTTCAAAACCTCGGCGCGCTATCTGAAGTTCAAGCCGCAGGATGGCGTCGCGGTGCTGGCGCGGGCGCGTGTAGATCTCTACGACGTGCGCGGCGACCTGCAATTAGTGGTCGAAGCGATTGAGCCGCAAGGGCACGGCGCGCTGCAGCTGGCCTTCGAGCAGCTCAAGAAAAAGCTCGAAGCCGAGGGCCTGTTCGCTGCGGGCCGCAAGCGTCCACTGCCGGCGTTACCGGAGCGGATCGGGATTGTGACGTCGCCCACCGGGGCGGTGATTCAGGACATGCTGCATGTGCTCGAGCGGCGCTGTCCCGGGCGGCACATTCGCTTATATCCGGCGCAGGTGCAGGGCGAAGGCGCGGCCGCACAGGTGGCTGAAGGCATCGATTATTTCAGCGCGTCGGGATGGGCCGAGGTAGTGATTGTGGCGCGCGGCGGAGGCTCGCTCGAAGATTTGTGGACGTTTAATGAAGAGCGCGTGGCGCGGGCTATCGCAGCGTGTTCAGTGCCGGTGATCTCGGCGGTGGGGCACGAAACCGACTTCACCATTGCCGATTTCGTGGCGGACATGCGCGCGCCCACGCCCTCAGCCGCGGCGGAGATTGTGGTTTGCACCCGCGAAGGCCTCTACGAGCGATTGAACGCCGCCGATCACAAGCTGCTGCAATCGGTGCGCCTGAAGATTGCACTGCTGGCACGCGCCCTGCACAACGTCGCGATCGATCGCGCCCGCCTGCATCGAGCCATAGGACGGCAGATGCAGAGAGTAGACGAATTGGATTACCGCCTGCGAGAGTTGTGGCGAGCTTCCCTCGCCGGACGCAAACGCGCTCTCGATGGGACCTCGGCCCGGCTCGGCCAGCTCGACATCCGGCTGAAATTCGCGGCGGCGCGGCGGCGTCTGGAAGCGAGTGACGCCGTGCTCGTACAATTCATGCGTTTGCGGATGAGCGGAGCCCGCCGCGAGCTTGGTCCACTCGAAGCGCATTTGAAGCAGTTGAGCCCACTGCGGATTCTAGACCGCGGCTATGCCATCGTCGAACGTGAAGGCAAGATCGTGAAGGCGCCCGGAGACGCGCCCGTGGGGTCTGAAATCGATGTTCGCTTAGCAGCGGGAAAGCTCAAGGCAACAGTGAACTAAAGGCGCTATTCCAACCGGTAGTTTGGAGCTTCCTTGGTAATGATCACGTCGTGCACGTGACTCTCGCGCAGCCCGGCGGCGCTGACGCGGAGGAATTTGGCGCGTTGGTGGAGCTCAGGAATCGTCGCGCAGCCGCAGTAGCCCATGCCGGCGCGCAGACCGCCCACTAGCTGGTAGACCAGGTCGGACAGCATCCCTTTGTAAGGCACGCGGCCCTCGATGCCCTCAGGCACCAGCTTCCCGGTACCGCTGGTTTCCTGGGAGTAGCGGTCGGCCGAACCCTGTGCCATGGCACCCATGGAACCCATGCCGCGATAGCTCTTGAAGGTGCGGCCCTGATAGAGAATGGTCTCGCCCGGACTCTCTTCGGTGCCGGCCAGCAGGCTACCGATCATCACGCAGTCGGCGCCCGCGGCGATGGCCTTGGTGACATCGCCTGAAAACTTGATGCCGCCGTCGGCGATCAACGGCACGCCGCTGCCGGCGGTGGCCTTGGCGCATTCGGCAATCGCGGTGATCTGCGGAACGCCGGCGCCGCTGACCACGCGGGTGGTGCAGATCGAACCCGGCCCGATGCCGACCTTGATGCCGTCGACGCCCAGCGAGATAAGCTCCTTGGCGCCTTCATAGGTGGCCACGTTGCCGGCGATCAGCTGTACTTCCGGCAGCGCACGCTTCACGTTGGCGATGGCGTCCATCACGCGCTGGCTATGGCCGTGCGCGGAATCGATCGCCAGCACATCCACTTTCTTGCGGACCAATTCTTGCGCGCGCTCCAGGTAATCGCCCGAGGAACCAAGCGCGGCGCCTACGCGCAAGCGTCCCTGCGCGTCTTTGGCGGCGTTAGGATACTTCAATTTTTTCTGAATGTCTTTGACGGTAATCAAACCCTTCAGGTTGTAGTGCTCGTCGACGACCAGCAGTTTTTCCACGCGATGCGTGTGCAGGATGGCTTCGGCTTCCTCGAGCGTGGTGCCTACGCCGACGGTGATCAGGTTCTCCTTGGTCATCACGCTTGCCACCGGCAGATCGTAGCGCGTTTCAAAACGCAGGTCGCGATTGGTGAGAATGCCCACCAGTTTGCCGTTCTTGGTTACCGGCACGCCGGAAATGCGGTAGCGCTTCATGACGTCCAGAGCGTCGGAAATCTTGTGCTCCGGATCGATGGTCACCGGGTCCACGATCATGCCGCTTTCAGAGCGTTTCACGCGGTCCACTTCTTCGGCTTGCTTATCGATCGACATGTTACGGTGGACGATGCCGATGCCGCCCTGTTGCGCCAGGGCAATCGCCAGGTGAGATTCAGTCACCGTGTCCATGGCGGAGCTCACCACCGGAATATTCAATCCGATGTTGCGCGTAAACCAGGTGCGGGTGTCGGTCTCGGCGGGGACGATGCTGCTGCGTGAGGGCACTAGCAAAACGTCATCAAAAGTGAGGCCTTCAGGGATCGTTTCAGGGATCATGCAGGGTTATCTACGATCATACAGCATGGCCGCGAAACGACCGCGCGCCGCAGTCTCGGAACCGGCCCCGCAGCGGAGAAAGATACCCGGTGATATCCTTGTGGCCATGCCTAGGCATGCCTCGAACCTCCTGCTCGCGTTGCTCCTGACCACCTCCGTTGCGGTACCGCAGACCGCGGTGAAAAAAACGGCGCGGCCGCAGTCTGTCCGCTTGTACGTTTTCGACAACGGCATCATTCAGGGTCTCGATCCGGCTGCGTTTCAGTTCAAGAAGGAAGAGATCGCTACGCCCGATATGGCGGTGGTATCGTATCTGATCGTGCACCCCCGCGGCACGCTGATGTGGGACACCGGCGCGATTCCCGACGGTGCCCTCAATGCCGATGGCATTCCCGTGACGCAGAGATTTTTCACGGCCAGTAAGACGTTAAAGTCACAGTTGGCAGCGGCCGGCTTCGCCCCGGGGGACATCACTTATCTGGCTCTTTCACACTACCATGGCGATCACACCGCCAATGCCAATGACTTTGCCGGCGCCACCTGGCTGGTGCAACAGCCCGAACGCGATGCCATGTTCGCGGAGAAATCCCCCGCAATCGCCCAGCTTGCAAACTACGCCGCGCTGAAGAACAGCAAGACTAAAATTTTGAAGGGCGAAGACTACGATGTTTTCGGCGACGGCACGGTGGTGATCAAGGCTGCCTATGGGCACACGCCCGGCCACCAGGTGCTGTACGTGAAACTGGCCAAAACCGGGCCGGTGCTGCTCGCCGGCGACTTGTATCACTATCAGGAAGAGCGCGGCACCACCAAGGTTCCCAATTTTGAATTTAACAAGGAACAATCGCTCGCCAGCCGCGTGGCGATCGAAGCGTTCTTGAAACAGAGCGGCGCGCAGCTTTGGATCGAACACGATTTGGCGAATTTCAACAAACTGAAGAAGAGTCCGGGCTATTACGACTGACGCTATTTATTTTTTTGTGCCGCCGGGCCGAAGTTCGCGATGTCGGCGACCGCTACCCGGCGTTGGAACTTCCAATGACCGTTTTCGCGGACGAGCGCGTCGTCATAATGGCCGCCCTGAGCGATCACGGGCCGCTTGTCGGGGCCGGTGACTACATAGGCCCAGCGGGACCAGGCCGTGGCCGCAGCCATATTCAGCCTCCTTAGGAATAGATCATGAACTCCAGCAGGTTGCCGTCGGGATCCCGCACGTAAACGCTTGAGGCCCCTTTTCTGCGCCCTCCCTGGCGTCCCACCGGGCCCTCGATCACCTTAGCGCCGGCGCGGTCGAGCATGGCGCTGAGCGCCGCCGCCGTGCCCTCCCAGACAAAACACAAATCGCCGCACGGGGGCTTGGCGGCGGGGGCGCGCAACGTGAAGGAGGCGCGCTGCCAGGTTGCGGGGCGGTGAAAATTGATCATGTTGTCGCCGATGTACACCGAACACGCCAGGGCACTCTCGACCACGTCGAATCCCAACCCGCGATAGAACGCCAGCATGGGTTCGGTGTTCTGCATCGGAAGAGCAACATGGTCGAAGCCGCTGACTCTTCCCGCCGATTGCGCGCGAAGTTGCGTAGCGGCGCCGGCGGCGGCCAGGCCTCTGATGAATCCGCGACGCGAAGCGCTTCGCGAGTTTGACGATTTCTTGGGCATATGCGAGAGCCTACCATGTTCCAAACGGGGCGGCCGGCACTGCCTTTGGCGCGGGATCGATGGCTCAAAAGCGGGAGAGATCTAAGGCGAGCTACTCAGGGGAGTCAGGGGTTTGCCCGAGTTCCCGGATGAGGCGTTCCATTGGATACTAGCTCTGAAGCCCATGTCCGCCCCCACCAATGGTAAGTTCCAGGATCACTATGATGTGCTCGGCATCGACCCTAAAGCCGATTCGGACACGATTCAACACGCCTATTCGGAATTAGCGCAGAAATTTCATCCCGCCAATCCCACTACCGGAGATCAGGAGGCCTTCGAGGCGGTCAACATGGCCTACGAAGTTCTCTCCGACCCGGCGCAGCGGTACGCGTTCGACAATCTGAAGGGCACCGACGAAGATCTCGACTCACCCAAGTTCAGCGGCGTGCAGTTCTTCAATTCGCTGGGACGCGAGGCGGGCTTGCGCGGAGCTCTGCTCTGCATTCTGTACGATCGCCGCCGGAGCAAGCCGCTCAAACCGGGCTTGGCGGTTCGCGATGTGGAAGCCATGCTTGAGACCGGAGCCGACGAATTATTTTTTGTGCTGTGGTACGCCAAGCAACGCGGCTGGGTGGCGAGCGACGATAAGAGCAACCTTCTGATCACCGTGCAGGGTATGGATTACCTTGAGAGCAACCGGCCTTCGGCTGCGCTCGTAATGCCGCACATCAAACCTTCGGCCTTGGAGGACCACGAAGCGCCGGCAAACGTATTGGTGGCGGCCCTGGATGCGGCGCGAACCAGCCGGCCTTCGAGGAATGAAAAGGCTTCCTAGGCCAAACCGGCCGGCCCAAGCGAAGGCCGCTGGCCACGCTACGATCCCTTACGCAGGAACCCTGACGTGACCTCGCGGAAGTTCCACTACGCTCCACAATGAAGCGCAGCGCCGAGTAACTAGCTGCCCTGCGTCGAAGCAATCGCCATCACCGACCCGACCTTCGAGAAGATCGAGCTAATGCTGGACGCCACGCCCGGCATGACCGCGCCGGCCGCAACCGCCACGAATCCGGCCATCAATGCATACTCGATGAGATCCTGACCACGTGTGTCTTTCAAGGCTTTCAGTTTCAATAATAGATTTTTCATTACTGCTTCTCCTAGTAATTCCTATCGGCGCGTTCTGCCGCTGATTGACAGTACCAGGGATTATTGTTTCGGGAAAATCGGGGTTCCACAGCGATTAGAAGCGTTAAAAGGCCTCGTTAATCGGCCGTTCCATCGTAGTCCTTGCGAGTGCCGGGAGCCTATTAAGTACCCGCACCGCTATACTATTCCGCTGCTTTAGCGTCCTTTGCGGTGGCGGCCCTCACCGCGGGGCGCAGGAGCAGGATCAGCAAGCCTGACGCGGCCGAGCACACCGCCAGAAACAATAACGACGGTTCGAACCCTCCGAAGCGATCGCTGACGAAGCCGATCACGTAAGGTCCGATGAAGCCGCCCAGGTTGCCGAAGGAATTGATCAGTCCGATGCTCGCGGCCGCGGCGGTCTTGCCCAGCAGAATATTCGGCAGCGGCCAGAAGCCCGGATGAGCGCTGTAGAAACCAATGGTCGCCACCGACAGCAGGAACACGCTGATCCACACATGGCTGGTGGTGAAAACGCAGATAAACATGGCGATGCCGGCCAGGGTGCGCGGAATCGCCGCGTGCCAAATGCGCTCGCCGGTGCGATCGGAATGCCAACCGTTGAGCAGCATGGCAGGCAGCGCGCACAGGCCCGGAATCGCCGCGATTAGGCTGACTTGCGAGAGCCCGTAGGTCGATAGGCCCTGCACCATCTTGGGCAGCCATAAGCTCACGCCGTAGGTGGCGGTGAGCCCCAGCATCAGCGTCACGGCCATCAGCAGCACGGTGGGATTGCGCAGGGCTTGGCCCGCCGATGCCAGGGTCGAAAGGTACGCCGGCTTGGCGGCGCGGCGCAGTTGCGCTACCAGCCATTCACGCTCGTCGTCTTTGAGCCACCGGGCTTGCGCGGGATGGTCCGTCAAATAAAAAATCGTGACGATACCGCAGATCACCGCCGGCACCCCTTCGAGGATCAGCAACCAGCGCCAGCCGGCCAGACCCAGCCAGTGGATCTTGAGAAAAACCGCCGAGAGCGGCCCGCCAATGACGGCCGACGCCGGAATGGCCGCGAAGAAAATGGCGATCGCCTTGCCGCGATCTTCCGGCCGGTACCAGTGGCTTAGATACACGATGATGCCGGGGACGAAGCCCGCTTCGGCTATGCCCAGAATGAAGCGCAGCCAGTAGAATTGCTGCTCGCTGCGGATCAGCCCGCTGAGCGATGCCACCAAGCCCCAGGTGATCATGATGCGCGCGATCCATTTTCGGGCGCTCCACACCTCGGCGAGAATCGATCCGGGTACCTCGAGTAGAAAGTAGCCGATAAAAAAGATGCCGCCGCCCAAGCCAAAGACGTAATTGGAGAAGCCCAGCTCGCGGGTCATCTGCAAGCCGGCGAAACCTACGTTGACGCGGTCGAGATAGGAGATGAGATAGAGCAGGAAAACGAAGGGCAGCACGCGGCGATCGACGCGCCGGCGGGTGCGTTCGGCGATGCCGGGCGGGGATGCGACCGACGAGCCCGTGAACCTGTCGAGGAATCCATCCATGAACGACGCAGTGTAGCATGCTCTCTGCTACACTGAAGGTTCCCCATATGATTTCAGCAACACAACTGCGTCCTGGCATGGTGGTCAAGTGGAACGGCGAGCTGTTCTCGATCTTCAAGATGGAGCACCGCACGCCCGGCAACCTGCGCGGATTCGTGCAGGTGAAGATGCGCAAATTCAGCTCGGGCACCATGATGGAGCATCGTTTTTCGTCGGAAGACAAGATCGAACGGGCCTCGCTCGACCAGCAGGATATGGAATACCTGTACGACGACGGCGAGTTCTACTACTTCATGAACACCGAGACTTTCGAGCAGATGCACCTGACCCGCGACTTCCTGGGCGACGCTACCAATTTTCTGATTCCCAATCTGAAAGTGGAAATCGAGTTCTACGAAGGCAAGCCGATGGGAATCGAACTGCCGCCGACCGTGGATTTGACGGTGGTCGAAACCGAGCCCGGCTTGAAAGGCGCTACGGTTTCTAACGTGACCAAGCCCGCAAAAACCGAAACCGGTCTGGTGGTTTTAGTGCCGCCGTTCATCAGTGAAGGTGAGAAGATCCGCGTATCGACATCGGAGAGCGCGTACCTGGAGCGGGCGTAAGCGCTACTGCGCGCCGAAGATTTCGGCGTGGGTCAGCACGATCTCGTAGCCAGTTTGCGGTCTTCGGGATCGGCGATCCAGACGTGGCGCACACCCCACTGACGGTACTCTTCGAGCTTGGGGATGACGTAGCCAATGCGGTCATCCGGCGAAAGAATTTCAATTGCCACCAGCGGCGGTGGGGAAGGTGCCTGCGCGGGCGGTTTGCCTTCGAATACGGCCCCATCGGAAATCCGGAAGCGATTTTCCGTCACGCGATGGCGCAATTCCGAACGCACGCACAGACCGCTACGATCCTGGTGAAGCCGGAAAAAATAGATCAATTCAACTTGAACCGCGCTGTGCGCGTCATTGCCTAAGTTGCGCTCCACGATCTGCCCGTCGAGATATTCGCGGTCAGCGCCGTCGAAGGTGGTGTGGAGATACTGGTCCACATTTGACCCTGTCTACCCCCGCGCCTTCGGATGCGCCTTGTCGTAAACCGCCAGCAGATCGGTGAGCGATACCTGCGTGTATTTCTGCGTGGTCGCGAGGCGTGCGTGGCCCAGCAACTCCTGGATCGCGCGCAAGTCGGCGCCGTCGGCGAGCAAGTGGGTGGCATAGGCGTGACGCAGACTGTGCGGATGCAGCGAAGCGTCACCGGAGATCATGCGTGCATAGAATTTCACGATTTCCCGGGCGCCGCGATCCGACAGGCGAGTGCCGCGGTGGTTGAGCAAGAGCGCGTGTTCGCCCACCTTCGCGGTGCGTTGCGTGAGGTACTTCGCGAGCGAGGCCGAGGCCTTCTCGCCGTAGGGAACCTGCCGCTCCTTGCGGCCTTTGCCGCGAACGCGGATCCAGCGATCGCGTAGATCGAAGTCATCCAGGTTCAATCCCACTAGCTCGCTGATGCGCAGGCCGCATCCATATAGAAGTTCGAACAGGGCGATGTCGCGCTCGGGATGCGGGCGCTCGAAGCTGTCTTGGCCCACACCGTCAAGCAGGGTGTTGGTTTGCTCGGCGGTCGGAACTATGGGCACGCGCCGGGGCGCTTTAGGGGTCCGCAACGCGCGTGCGGCATTCGTTGGTACGGATTTTTCGCGCAGGAGAAATTGAAAAAACGATCGCACGGCGGCCAGCTTGCGCCGGATCGAGATGGGATCGAGGCGGCGATCGTAGAGACTAGTGAGCCATTCGCGCAGCAGCGGAGCGTCGATGGCAGCCGGCGCCGGAGGTTCGGCGCCGGGCGGAGAGAAATAGGCCAGGAATTGATCCAGGTCCGAAGCGTAGTTACGAATGGTGTGCGCGGAGGCATTCTCGCGGCCCAACTCGTCCAGATACCGTTCGATCGCCACCGCCAGTTCAGACATAGGCGCACAAGTACTCTTCGAGCGCGGCCAGGGCGCGCCGGCACACTTCGGCGTAGCGGGCTGTTTTATCGCGCGGCGGATTTTCCAGCTTGGGCAATAGATCAAAAGTGATATTCGCGGGCTGGTAATGCAGCGGATCCGCTCCGGCCACGTAGGCGGTGAGCGATCCCATGGCGGTCTCGCGCGGAAAAACCCGCGGTGCGTCTCCGGCCGCGAGCGCGGCCGCGGCGCGTCCGGCGATCAGGCCGGTTGCAATGGACTCGACATATCCTTCCACGCCGGAGATCTGCCCCGCGAAGAAAATATCCGGACGCGTGCGCATCTGCAGCGTGGGCGCGAGCAGCGCGGGCCCGTTGATATAAGTGTTGCGATGCACTTGGCCGAAGCGCAGGAACTGGGCCTGCTCCAAGCCCGGGATCATTCGCAGCACCCGCTGCTGGTCGCCAAAGCGCATGTGATTCTGGAAGCCAACCAGGTTGTAGCTGCCGGCGCGGGCGTCTTCCTGGCGCAGCTGGAGCACGGCCCACGGGCGCCTGCCGGTACGCGGATCGGTGAGCCCCATGGGTTTCATGGGACCGAAGCGTAGAGTGTCGCGCCCGCGACGCGCGATTTCCTCGATGGGCAGACAAGCTTCGAAATAACGGACGTTATCGGGACCGGGGTGATCCTCCGCGATGTGCGCCGGGACGCTATCGGCGGACAAGAGCGCGTCGAGGAACGCCTGGTACTGTTCTTTATCGAACGGGCAGTTCAGATAATCGGCCGTGCCGTCGAGCGATTTGTCATAGCGAGAAGCGCGAAAGGCAATGGAGGTGTCGATCGATTCGGCGTCGACGATCGGACTGATACTGTCGTAGAAAAACAAGCGGCTGGAGCCGGTGACCCGCGCGATCTCCTGCGCCAAAGCATCTGACGTCAGCGGGCCGCTGGCGACGATCCAAATAGAATCCGGATCGAGCGTGGTTACTTCCTGGCGGCGAATTTCGATGGCCGGGTCCATTTCGATAGCGCGTGTGATTTCGGCGGAGAAGATGTCGCGATCGACCGTCAGGGCGTGTCCCGCCGGGACGCGCGCACGCGGTGCGATCTCGCCGATCAACAGCGAGCCCAGGCGCCGCAACTCTTCCTTGAGCAGCCAGGGCGCGCTATTCTGCTGTTCGCTTTTAAGCGAATTGCTGCATACCAGTTCGGCCAGAGCGCCGGTCTTGTGGGCCGGCGTTTGCCGCAGCGGGCGCATTTCGTGGAGCACGACACGGCGGCCGGCGCGCGCCACCTGCCACGCCGCCTCACACCCGGCGAGCCCGCCGCCGACGATATGGATTTCTCTCACTGCCTCCCATTATCGGTCAGGGCCAGCGAGACTCAACTCCCAGCAGCTCGCGCGCGTTCGAGGTCGCGGTGGAAATCCGTTTTTAAAGTCTCGGCCGCGTTCAAAAGGGACCGGCGCAGGGGATCTCTCTCCCCGAACGAAGCGGCAGCGCGGCTCAGACTGGACGACGCTTGCGCGCAATGGCGTTCGGTGATCTGGAAATCGCGCAGGTGCATATGCAGCCGCGCGGCCGACGCGTGCAGCCGCCAGGCGACCGATGGCAAGTCGTGATTCTGGATGCTCGCAAAGGCCTGCTCTTGGCATTCGATCGCCCTGCTGAAATCGCCTTTGCGGACTGCTACTCGAGCCATCGCATCCCAGGCCGGTGCGCGTAACGCGGGATCTTCCGTGGTCAAAGCGTCTGCTAAAAACTGCTCCGCCGCGGCGCTGGCGTGGTCCACATCGTCCAGATCCAGATAAGCGCCCACCAATCCGAATTCCGAAATCATGCGCCAATACCACTGCAGGAAAAACTTAGGCGCGGGCTGGCGGTCGCGCACTCTAAGGAATAGCTTGAGCGCATTTCCCGGCTGCCCGGTGGCGAGATCGGAGTAGGCCAGGGTGAGCTGGGCCATGGTGCGCACCTGGCCGGCGGGCTCCTCGATGTGGGTTTCAAGCAGGCCTTCCGCGATTCGCCGGGCGCCGCTGAAATCGAAGGCTTGCATGTGCAGCCATCCCAGCATGGCCGCAAAGATCCCGCGCCACGGCTGGTTGCCGTTCTTCTCGGCGAGTTCCATGCCGCTCTCCACCGCCCCGCGCAACTCGCCCCACCAGCCCAGATGCATCAGAGCCAGCGCCAGCGAAGACAGGCACGAGAGATACACCACCAGGCTGTGGGTCTCCGCGGCTTTTTCAAGGCCTGCGCGGGCGATCTCGTAAGCATCGCGATATTCGCCGTGCAGCGCCTGCACGTGGGCGTAGAGAATTTCGTAGTACGCCGGCTTTTCCGGACCCAGCAGTTCGCCGATCTTCCGCCGTGCCGCTGCGCAGCGGTCAGCTTGCGGCTTGCTCCAGCCGTTGGTGATGATATGCCAGGCGCCCGCGAGCATTTGAGTGCGCGCCTTTAACAGCGGATCATCGTGGGTTTCGCACACGCCCACCGCGCGCTCGCATACGGTCACGCACGCGTCGGGATCGGAGAACGCCATCACCCGCGCCAATCTGGTCAGCGCGTTGACCTGGGCCGTTTTCACGCCGCGCTGTTCCGCTAAAGCGACCAGAGCGCCATCCGCTTCGGCCGAGCCGTCCAGATCGCCCACGGCGTAACGCGCGTCGCTGATGCGCTCAAGAATCTCGATCTCGAGCGTAGCCGCGGCATGGGCGGATATTCCCGACAGCAATCCCCGGGCGTGTTCCAGGATCGCGGCGGCATCGCGATGCGCGTAGCGGCGGGCGGCGTTCTCCGCGCTCAGAATCAGGTAGCGGGCCGCGCGCTCGAACTCGCGCCCCTGCTCGAAATGCAAAGCCAGCTCGGAGGCCAGCTCCAATGTGCTATCGGAGGCCGTATCCGGCGCGGTCAGAGACGTGGTTGTCCCCGCGGACGCGGCCGACAGCGCCAGCAGTCCCTCGGCCTTTTCCGCGAGCAGGCGATGCAGCTGCGAACGCTGCGCGGAGGGCACGCGGCGGTACAAGGCTTCGCGGTAGAGCGAATGCCGGAATTCGTAGTGCGCGGATTGGTTTCCCCCCAGCACTCCGGCCGCCCGGCCCGGCCGCAGGAATTGCTGGCGCTGCGCGAACGTTTCGCAGATCTCCTCGGTTTCAGCCACGCCCGCGCCGAGCATCGCCGCGACCGACCACGCCGAAAAACGCTGGCCGGCCACGCTGGCGCTCCTGAGCAGGCGCTGCTCGGGCTCGCTGAGGCGCTCCACTTGAATCTCCAGCATCTGCTGCAGGGTTTCGGGAACATCCGGCACGATCTGTTCGAGCGGCGCAGTCAGTTTACACACGCCGCCCTGTTCGGCCAGCAACCCGCTCTTCAGCAGGTCGCTCACGATGGCGGTCATGAATAGCGGGTTGCCCTCGGAGTGGCGATGCACCAGCTCTGCCAGGCCCCGGGGAAGCTCGGATCCGGGAAACTCGCCTGCGAGATAGCGGGCCACATCCGCCTCGTTCAATCGCTCCAGCGAAATTTCGGAGCACAGCTTATGCATCACCAGATCCTGCCGCAGCGCCTTCAGCGGGCTTTGCAGAAGAATCACATCCACTGGCCGGTACGTCCCCAACATCAAGAGTTTCGCGGGACCGCGGCGCCGCGCGAGCGCTGAAATCAAATCTAGCGTGGAAGGGTCCACCCAATGCAGATCTTCGAGAATCATCGCCAGCGGATGGCGGGCCGTCAGCGATTCCAGGGCCTCGCAGATTTCGCGCACCATGCGCTCCCGTGTGGCGCCCAAAATTTCGCGCTGCAAGGCCTCGCGCTGCTCCGGTTTCAACAGGGAGGGGAACTGGATCAACCAGGTGGGCGCCTGCGAAGCCAGAATCTGGATGGTGGCTTCGGCACCCGGCCCGCGCACCAGTTGGCCGAAGGCATCGAAGATCGGGTAGTACGCTTCCTTGCCGCCGAAGCCTTCGACGCACTGGCCGCGCGCGATGCGCATGCCTTCGTGGCCGCCTAAACGCTGCTCGAAGACGTCCAGTAAAGTGCTCTTGCCGACGCCCGCCTCGCCGGTCACCAGCACAAATTGACGGCGGTCCTGGAGAGCCTTGCGTAGGTGCGCGTCCAATGAAGCGAGCTCGCGTTCCCGGCCCACGGGAGCCGCCAGGCCGCCTTCTGAAGCGGCCAGCGATTCCTCCGCGATTGCCGCCACAAAGCGGTAGCCGCGCTTCGGCAGGGTTTCGATGAACCGGGGGGTCTTGGGGTCATCGCCCAGAACTTTGCGCAGCTCCAGAACGTACTTGCGCAGAATTTCGGGCTGCACATAGGTTTCCGGCCAGATTGCCTCAAGGAGCTCTTCTTGCGTAATCAGGCGGCCGGGGTGGGCGACAAGGTAGCGCAACACCGCGAACACCTTGGGAGTTAAGGCGATACGGGTCTCCTCGCGCCACAGACACTGGTTCACTGGATCCAGCCGGAATGGGCCAAATGCTTTCATTTGCTGGCCTTACATACCCCAGAGTCCTTTGATTATAGCCTGCTCCAAAGATGAGAGCGGATTTACCACTGTTACCAGAGACTTCACGAAAAGGAAACGGTTTCTTCACGCCATATTTTCGGGCGTCCCGTATGCTGATTATGGTCATGCAGGGAGCTTACGTAGTGCGCCTGGGAGCGCGCGACAAACAGAGCCATCAAGAGCTCGAAGGCCGCATTGAAGAGGTCGATACCGGGAAATCGTTTCGGTTTCATTCGGGGGAAGAATTAATCGGATTCCTGCATGAGCAACAAGAAGTAGCCCTGACCGAACCTGAGAGAGATAAGTAATACACGGCGCTGCCCTTGGACAGGCGGCGCCGTTACTAAGCAGAATTGTCGGAGGAAAAAGCAGGGTGGGTTTTGCCCACCCTGCTTTTATTGCACCCGCCGTCAGTTGGAAAGCTTTGCCGCCCTCTCCGCTTTCGCCTCCTTTTTTAGCCAGCGGCCAGGATTGCGCCAAGCGCAGGCGGGGCGAGTGGCCTATCGCGCGGCCATGATATCCTCGGTTGGATACCATGAAAACCAGCACCGAACGCATTCTTACAACTCATGTCGGCAGCCTGCCACGGCCCCAGGATGTAGTGGATTTGCTGTTTGCACAGGATCGCGGCGAACCGGTCGACCAGGCGCTGTTCGATTCGACCATGAAGCGCGGCGTGGCCGATGCCATACGCAAACAGGAAGAATCCGGCGTCGATATCGTCAGCGACGGCGAGACCAGCAAGATCAGCTACGCCACTTACATTCGCCATCGCCTGACCGGTTTTGAAGGCGATTCGTCGCGGCCCACGCCGCAGGATCTGGACGACTTCCCGGAGTATCGCGACCGCCTGGTGGCGGCGGGCCACTCGGCCACCTATAAGCGGCCGGTGTGCAAAGGCCCCATCAAGGTGAAGGACCTGAGCGCGCTGCAAAAAGATATCGACAACATGAAGGCCGCACTCGCCACCGCGAAGGTGGCCGAAGGTTTCATGAACGCGGTGTCACCGGGAACCATTGCGGTGTTCCAGCCCAACGAATACTATCCGACGCACGAAGCCTATCTGGGAGCGCTGGCGGACGCGATGCGCGAAGAATACGAGATGATCGTCAACTCCGGGTTGCTGTTGCAACTGGACTGTCCGGATCTTGCGATGGGCCGGCATACCCGCTTCAAGAAGCTCACCGACGCAGAATTTCTGCGCAACGC
>Ga0068855_100002279_pt1 | contig 23704 bp, 18 predicted proteins | sample KBSCornC52_FD_66592 | JGI IMG/M metagenome (GOLD analysis project Ga0068855, IMG submission 66592) | Corn rhizosphere microbial communities from Kellogg Biological Station, Michigan, USA - KBS Corn C5-2 | ecosystem: Host-associated > Plants > Roots > Rhizosphere > Soil ...
CCCGGCACCGCCTCGGCCCGCGCCGAGCGCTCGATCCAGCCGCGCAGGATCAGCAGCAGCATCGCGTCCACCAGCGCCGGCACCACGCCGTCCTGTCCCGGCCGCGCTTCTTCCAACTCCTCGCCGAGCAGCGCGACGGTCCTCGCCAGCCCCGGTGTCTCCGTGGCACGCAACAGCAACAGGTCCGGCAGTTCCGCGAGCAGAGGATGCGGCCGCGTGCGCCCGAGCTGGTAGGCCCCGCAGATCAGCAGCGCACGCTCCCCGTCCCCCTCGACGTCCACCCGCCCGATCGTCTGTCCCGTCCGCCACGTCGCCGGCCGGAAGTCCCGCAGCGGCGTCGCCGGATCGTCGGCCAGCGCGACGGTGTTCCCGTGCCGCAGCAGTGTCACGTCCCCCGCCGCCATCTCCACCGGCTCCCCGTCCGGCGGTAGCAGCCAGCACCGTCCCCGCAGCAGCACATGGAACGTCGTCCCGCCGACCGCCGGGAACCGCAGCCCCCACGGCGCGCGCACCTCCGTACGCGCCGACCGCGTCTGCCCGACCCGCATCGCCGCCAAGGCGTCGGTGAGTACGTCCATGCTCAGATGCTAGCTCTGCGCAGGACGATCGGACATGTTTTCAGGACTCGACGACATTCATCATCCACCCCGATCCGCCTACCGTGGATCACGGAACCGAGAGAACGAACTCAGGGAGCTGATGAAGATGACCGTCCTGGTGATCGGCGCGACCGGCAAGTCGGGCCGCCCCGTGGTGGAGACCCTCGCCGCCCGCGGCACGAAGGTCGGCGCCGCCAGCCGCACCCCCGCCGCTGCCTCCGAAGGCGGCGGCGTCATCCCCGTCCGTTTCGACTGGGCCGACCGCACCACCTGGGCCCCGGCCCTCGACGGCGCCGAAGCCCTCTACATCGTCGGCCCCTACGCGCACCCCACCGGCGAAGTCCTGGTCGGCGACCTGCTCGCCGAGGCCCACGACACCCGCCGCGTGGTCCTGCTCTCGGTGATCGGCGCCGAGCAGCTGCCGGGCGAGGCGATGATGGCCCCCTGGGAGCGCTCCGTCCGGGCCTCCGGCAAGGAGTGGACCATCCTGCACCCCAACTGGTTCTTCCAGAACTTCGGCACCGGCTTCGCCCCGTCCCTGCGCGACCGTGGCGTCCTGGAACTGCCCGCCGGGGATGCGCCGGTCAGCTTCGTCGACACCCGCGACATAGCCGAAGTCGCCGCGGCGGCCCTCACCGAGGACGGCTTCGCGAGCCAGATCCTGACCATCACCGGCCCCGAGAGCCTGACGCACCGGGAAGCCGTCACCATCGCCGGCCAGGCCGCCGGCAGGACCCTGACCTTCCATCCGATCGCGCCCGAGCAGGCCGAAGCCAAGTCCCGCGCCGCCGGCGTCGGCGAGCGCACCATCATCGCCCAGCGCGGCCTGTTCCAACTCATCCGCGACGGCGGCAACGCCCCGGTGACCGACGTCGTCGAGCGCGTCACCGGCCACGCGCCCCGCGGCTTCGCGCAGTACGCCGCCGAGCACGCCGAAGTCTGGCGCGCTTAATGAACTAGTGCAAACATGATTGCCACTAGTTCAAAGAATCGATACCCTTCCGATCATGACAGCGAAGACGCCCGCGCCGATCACCCTCACCGGATCCCACATCCGCCTGGAACCCCTGACCCGCGGCCACCTCCCCGATCTGTTCGCGGCCGGCGGCAACGACGACGCGGTCTGGCAGTGGCAGGGCGGCCCGACGCCGCGCACCGAGGAGGAACTCGGGGAGAAGCTGGACAAGCTCCTCGCCGACGGTTCCTTCGTCTCCTTCGCCGTCATCCTGCTCGCCACCGGCCGGGCCGTCGGCTGGACCACCTACCTCGACATCAGCACCGCCGACGAGCGCCTGGAGATCGGCTGGACCTGGTACGGCAGCGCCTATTGGCGCTCGCCGGTGAACACCGAGGCCAAGCTCCTGCTGCTCACGCACGCCTTCGAGGACCTGGGCATGGGCCGCGTGCAGTGGAAGACCGACCACCTGAACCAGCGCTCGCAGAACGCCATCGCGCGCCTCGGCGCCCAGCGCGAGGGCGTGCTGCGGCGCCACCGCCTGCGGCCGGACGGCACGTTCCGCGACAGCGTCTACTTCTCGATGCTCAAGGACGAGTGGCCGCCGGCCAAGCAGCGCCTGACCGAGCGCTTGGCGCGCGGCTGACAGGCTGACACAGCGACCGGGCCGACCAGTAGCGGCGGCCCGCCGTCCACGGGGGGTGGCGGGCCGCCGCGCCGGTGATCCCCGCATGGTTAGGGTGTGGCCCATGACCGTCACGCCGGGCCCCGCCGAGAGCGAGCACGAAGCCCCCGACGAGCACACCGCCCCGCGCCGCGTGACCACCCTGGAGCTGTTCTTCGACCTGGTCTTCGTCTTCACCATCACCCAGCTGACCGTCCTGCTGGCCGGCGACCTGTCCTTCGCGCAAGTCGGCCGGGTCCTGCTGATCTTCGCGGTCCTGTACTGGATGTACGGGGCCTACGCCTACCTGACCAACCAGGTCCCGCCGGAGAACCTGAACCGCCGCGTCATCCTGCTGATCGGCATGTTCGGGTTCCTGACCTGCGCGCTGGCCATCCCGAACGTCTTCGGCGTGGACGGCGTCGCCTTCGGCCTGGCCTACCTGCTGGTGACCGGCGTCCACAGTGCCCTGTACGCGCTGATCCACCGGCAGTACGTGCTCAGCTTCGCCATCCCGAACCTGGCCGCCGCCGGCTGCGTCACCGCCGCGGGCGCCGTGAAGGGCGGCGCCTCCGATCTGTTCTGGTTGGCCGCCGTGCTCCTGCAGCAGCTCGCGCCGGTGATCTCCAGCCGCACGACCGCCGACTACGGCGACGGCCGCGCGATCGTCACCGAGAACGTCGGCGAACTGGACCCCGCGCATTTCGTCGAACGTCACGGCCTGCTGCTCATCATCGTCTTCGGCGAATCGATCGTGGCCATCGGCGCCGGCGCCTCGGGCACCCGGCTGGACTGGGGCCTGGCCGCCGGAATCGCACTGGCCCTCGCTCTGGCCGTCACGCTGTGGTGGACGTACTTCGGTCACGACGAATCCGAAGCCGAGCGCGCGCTCGCCGCCGCGTCCGGATTGCAGCGCTTTCACCTAGGCATGCGCGCCTACTACTACAGCTTCATCCCGATGCTTCTCGGTATCGCGATTCTCTCCGCCGGCCTTAAAAAGGCTATCGGGCATCTCGGCGACGCACTCCCGACTGCACCGGCAATCGCACTTGCAGGTGGAGTCGCCGTCTTCCTGGTCGGTGATCTGTGTTTCCGACGCAGCCTTCGGATTTCTCCCGTGTTCTTCCGAGCGGTCGGCGCGGCCGTCGTCCTCGCCACGATTCCGCTGGCAGGCGCTTCGGCGGCGGCCGAACTTCTGGGACTCACTATTGTCATGGTCCTTATGCTGGTCTCGGAGGAGAACGCCCGGCGCCGTCAGTTCCGGGAAACCTTTTCCCACGGAGAGTCGATCACCCATTGACGCCCGCCCCGAGGGCGGTTAGACAGGGCAGAGTCCGAGCATCGGACGCCTCTCATAAGGAGCGCGAAGATGAACGAACTGCTCGAGTTGGAGCCACGCGAGACCGATGCCGACGAGCTCGACGTGGACACCGCCTTCAGCGGGATCGCCGACGCCGCTCGGGACCACGGCCAGTGTCCGCACTGCTGTGGTGACGACGTCAGCCACTGGTTCTTCGCGACCAGCATCCCCTGGTAGTCCTGACCGAACAGCGCTGGGGGCGACCCGCGTCAGGACTGACGGCACACGGCGACACGGCACCACAGCACCATGAAAGAAGGACGTTCGAGATGAACGGCGGGCTGTCGCCTGAAGATGTGGAGGGCCTGATCCGAAAACACGCCGCCAAGGCAGGCGTCGAGATCGGGCTGAAGGACGGCACCACCTGGCTGGGCGTCCGGCCGCCGGGGTCGCGCGTGCGGGAACAGGGCTGGAAACTGCACGTCTCGAGCCGCACCGGCGCGCTGGCCGAGACGGCCGACATGATCGTCCCGGCCCTGCTGGCCGAGGGCTGCGCCTTCAAGATGGCGCGGTCCACCGGGGCCCTGGCCCGGCTCAACGACGGCACCACCACGCCGTCCTCGATCGGCAAGGCGTTCACCGTCTACCCGGAACCGGACCGCGTACGCGACGTGGGGCTGATGCTCGCGCGCCTTTTACGCGGCCGGGCGGCGCCGCGCATCCTGAGCGACCGCCGCGTGGCCGCCGACGCCCCGGTCTACTACCGCTACGGACCCATCGACAAGCCGTGGGGCGCGGACGCGCAGGGCAAGCTCGTCATGACCCTGACCGGCCCGGACGGCGAGGAGTTCCCGGCCCTGGCGACCCTGCGCTACCGCCAGCCGGCTTGGGCCGTGGACCCCTTCACCGGAGAACCCGGCGCACGGGATTGGGAGCGCTCGCCCCACACGAGCGCCGAAGCCTCGACCCGCCTGGGCGACTACTACGAGGTCGACGCGGGCATCGTGCACGCCGGCCGCGGCGACGTGATGCGCGCCGTGGACGTCCGCGACGGCAGCCGGGTCATCGTCAAACAGTCCCGGGCCCTGGTCGACGAGGGCGAGGACGGCGTCGACACCCGCCTGCGCGTGCGCAACGAGCGGCGGGTGCTGGCCGTGCTGGAAGGGGTGGACGGCGTCGCGGGCTACGTCGACCACTTCCGCGCCGGCACCGACGAGTTCCTGGTCACCCGCGACGTCGGCCGCCGCAACCTGGCCGAGGACGTGACGGAGTACGGCCGCTACGCCACGGCCGGCTCCCCGGGCGCCGTCCCGGGCCGCACGCTGGAGCAGCTCGCGCAGCAGCTGGCGACGGTGATCCTGGCCGTCCACGAGCGCGGCGTCCTGATCCGCGATCTGAACCCGCGCAACGTGGTCGTCGCCCCGGACGGCAGCGCCAAGCTGATCGACCTGGGCCTGGCCGGCTACAACGGCCTGTACCTGCCCGGCGGCACGTCCGGCTACTCCAGCGCCCGGCAGTTCCGGCATCAGGAGCCCACGACCGGCGACGACCTGCTCGCCCTGGGGACGACGCTGTGCTTCGCGTGGTCGGCGCTGCCGGCGGTGGTTCTGAGCGCGGACCGGGACGAGCCACGCCGGATCGCTTTGCGCATGATCCGAGCGCGCTGCGGTGAGGCCCCGGGCGGCGTCCTGGGGCTGATCTGTGACCTGCTCGGGATGGACGATCCGCGCGTGCAGGAAGCGGCGCGGCGCATGGCCGCCGGGGACTTCTCCGCCGCTCGGCGTGCGCGGACCGCGCTTCCGGCCTCCGCACCGGTGACCGACCTGCTGATCGACCGGATCGCCGCGAACCTGCTGAACGACCTGACGCACCAGACGCGCAAGGTCTTGACCGAGGTGCCCCGCACCGAACAGGTCGGCGTGGACGGCTGCGTCTACCGCGGCGGCGCGGGCATCGGTCTGGAGCTGTTGGAGCACCTGGAGATCCCGGGTGTCCAGGCTCTGGTCGCCGAGCTGGTGCCGTTCAGCCGGCGGGGCGCGGACGTGGTCCGGCTCGGGCCGGGGTTGTGGACCGGGCGCACCGGCCTCGACGTGTTCCGGCTCAGCGCCGCGCAGCTTCTGGCTCCGGGAGCCGTGTCGGCCGCAGACGCCGACCCCCTCAGCGCCGAGACCCTCGACGCCGACTGGAAGCCGGAGTACTCCGACCTGATCAGCGGCGCCTCGGGTATCGGCCTGGGCCACCTGCTGCTGCACGACCTCGACGGACGCCCCGAGCACCTGGACATCGCCCGGCTGTGCGCGGAGCACGTTCTGGCCAACGCCATGCCCGGCGCCCACTCCCGGTCCGGTCTGCTCCGGGACGCCTCGGGGGTCGTGCCGTCGGCCGCTCGCGGACGTGGCCTGGCCGGGACCGTCGACGCGCTCTGCGTCATCGGGGTGCGGCTCGCCGACGACACCATCCTCGCCGGGGCCGATGAGCGGGCGCGCGAACTCGTGCGGCGGGCCGACTGGCTGGTCGCGTACTCGGGGCGGCCCACGACCGCGCCCTTGGCCGCGTCGTGGTGCCAGGGCCTGACCGGGATCGCGCTGAGCCTGCTGACCGCCGGGGAGTACCTGAACGACTCCGGGTACACCGATGCCGCGCGGCGCGTCGCGGACGCCTGCATCGCCCTCGTGCCCCGCATGGACAAGCCGACCCAGTGCTGCGGCCTGGCCGGGATCGGCAACATGCTGATCGACGTCGCCTGCAGGGAAGGCGACGAGCGGTACTGGGAGGCGGCGCGCGCGGTCGTGGCGCAGTTGCTGGTGCGCAGCGCGGGGCCGGCCGAGCATCCGGTGTTCGTGCGCGACCACCCGGGGGAGTACAGCGCGTCGTGGGCGTACGGCGTCGCCGGCATCCTGAGCTTCTTCCGGCGGCTCTCGCGCGGCGGGGGGCCGATGGCGCTGGCGGTCAGCTCGTCGTTGTCGTGTGTGCGGTGATCACGGTGTCCCTGCCGAGGTGCTCCCTGATCAGGGCACGCAGGCGGGGGCCGTCGATCAGCGTGATGCGGCCGACCTCAGCGGCGAAGGTGTAGCTGGCCGGACCGAAGGACGAGGTGGTGACGACCAGGCCGGTGTAGGCCTTCTGGGCCTGCATCGTGCCGTAGAGGGCGCGGACCGCCTCGACCGGGACGGTGTGGCTGTAGCGCTTGGCCTGGATGACGCAGACGCCGCCTATCGCGATATCGTCGCGGACCGCCACCGCGTCGACACCGCCGTCGTGGCTGTCGGGGGTCCGCCAGGCGGTGAAGCCCATGGCGAGAAAAAGGTCGCGGATGAGGCGTTCGAAGTCGTAGGGGTTCATGGCGGAGAGGTCCAAGGCTTCTGAATTTCGGCCGTGGTCCCGGCCCCAAGCGGGGTCGACAAACGGGATCACCGGCTGGAGGTTGTAAGGGTTCTCCGACAGCCGCGCCTTGAGATGCTCCAGGCACTGGACCGGATCGAGGCGCGGCTCGTCGAGAGCGACGCTTTCGAAGACCTCCCGATCGACGAGGAGGCTGACCAGGCACGGCCGGATCGGCTGACCGGTCGCGGGATCAGTGCTGCGGACGTGGCCGTTGACGGCGATGACCTCGACCGCTTCGGCTGTGGTGAGGGCCGCTGCGTAGTACGTGACGCAGAGCGCCAGGCGCGCGACGGCGTCCCGGTAGATGTCGTGGATCTCTGACTCGCGCCGGGGAACCGCGACTATCTCGTTCTTCGCCGCGACGTAGCGGAACGCCTTGTCGGTCGGAACGCCTTCGGTACGTGGCAGATCGACGACGACGGTCAGTCGGCGAGCGTCGGGGGAGTAGGCGACTTCGGGGTGTGCACGCTTCAGGAACGACCGCTCGGCGAGGGTTCGGGCTATGCGGTCGGCGTAGGTCTGCGCTTGGCTTGCTGCTGCTGCTGCTGCTGCTGCTGCTGGCTCTGCCTCTGCCTCCGCGCCCACTTCGAGCGGCTCCAGCCCGCGATCGCGATCCGTCAGGACGCTGCCGATCGCTCGAACCCTTCGCTCGATCTCGGCGGTGCGTTCCGCAGCTTCGTCCTTGAGTCGTTGAACAGCGCGGATCCGTTCTTCGCGAGCAGCATCGCGTTCACGTGCCGAGGCTTCGCGTGCCTCGGCCCGCTGACGCAGCGTCTCCCGCTTCTCCATCTCGCGCAGGACCTGCTGCACCTGCCGGGCGTCGGCCGCCTGCTGCCGCTTGGCCAAGTCCTCCGCGGCTCGCTGCGCCTGCCGTGCGGCTGCCGCCTCCCGCCGAGCGGCGGCGCGCCTCTCCTTCTCCTCAGCCGCCTGCGCAGCCTTCTCCAACGCGGCCTTGTGCGCCGCCCTCCGCTGCTGCGCCTCGAAAAGCTGCCGCGCGACACCCTTCGGCTTCGACCCCGCCACGAAGCCCCTCTCCCCGGTACCGCCCCACTACAATCGCCACCAGCGGAACACCGCACAACGGCGCCGAAACCACTGGCCCCGGCGCCGCGTGACATCGGGGGTGGGACATGTACGCCGAGGAGCGTCAGCAGCACATCCTGGCGCAGGCACGCGCCGACGGGCGCGTCGACGTGGTGGGCCTGGCCGAGGCGCTGGCCGTCACCACCGAGACCATCCGGCGGGACCTGACCGTGCTGGAGCGCGCGGGGGTGGTGCGGCGCGTGCACGGCGGTGCGATTCCCGTCGAGCGGCTCGGGTTCGAGCCGGGCGTGGCTGCCCGGGACGCGGTCATGACCGGCGAGAAGGAGCGCATCGCCAAGGCGGCGCTCGCCGAGCTGCCTGAGGAGGGTTCGGTCATCATCGACGCCGGGACCACGACGGGCCGTCTGGTCGAGATCCTGCCGATGGATCGGGAGCTCACGGTCGTCGTCAACGCGCCGGCCTTCGCCGCGCAGCTCGCGACCCGCTCCAACCTGACGGTTCTGATGCTCGGCGGGCGCATCCGGGGGCGCACGATGGCGGCTGTCGACGACTGGGCGCTGGCTCCGCTGTCGCAGCTGTGTGTGGACGTCGCGTTCCTGGCGACCAACGGAGTCTCCGTGGCGCGCGGGCTGACCACGCCCGACATCACCGAGGCGGCGGTTAAGCGCGCGATGATCGGTGCGGCGCGCCGTACCGTGCTGCTCGCCGACCACAGCAAGGTCGGGAACGACTGCATGGCGCGCTTCGGCGGACTGGCCGATGTCGACCTGTTCATCACCGACACCGGCCTGGACGAGGAGACCGCTGCCGATTTCGGCGACGCCGGGGTGCGGGTCGTCCGGACGTGATCGTGATCGGCACGTGATCGCCGCGCTCGCCCTCAGCGCCTGATCGCCTTCGATGAGGAAGCTGGCCCGGGCGCCGTGAGCGCACCGTGAACGGTGCCCGGGCCAGCGGCTTGAGATGCGGACAGCGTCCGCGGTGGCGGGCTCACCACGGTGGCGGACTCACCATGGCGAGCGGAGCCACGGGCTGTCCGGCTTGCTCAGCAACGATTTCCCGCTGCTGGTGTACCTCCGGAAGTCGGCGCTGATCTCCTGCGCGTCGAAGCCGGCGTTGCTCTGCCAGAACACCCGCCCAGCGAGGAATCCGAGCTGGAACTCCTCCCACGACGGGTATTCGGGCTGCGCCATCTGCACCGCCGCGTCGATCGCCGCCCACGCCTCGTCCGGGTGCAGAAACCCGGCGTCCACGATGAACCGGCTCACGTGCACCACTCGCGCCGCATCCCATGCGGCGATGCTCTCGACCGTCCGCCGCGGGTGGTTCGCCTGCATCATCGCCCGCGACGGCCACGCGGACTGGAAGTAGGTCAACGCCACATCCGGCCGCTCGCCCCGCTGGATCGCGATCGCGGGGATCTCCCGCGTGGCCTGCTCGATCCGGTCCCGCTCCTCGGCGGCCGTGAGGTCCCAGCCCGCGTTCAGGTACCCGCGCACGCAGCCATAGATGCCGCGATGGCCGCCGCCGTCGAGGAGGAAGCGGTAGGCGGCGCGGGCGGACTGGGCGTCGTGCACGTCCCAGGACTGGTCGAGCACGCGGGCGGCGGCGAGGGCGTCGGCGCCGGTGGTGAGGGCGTTGACCGGCAGGCTGTCCCCGGCCGCGTACGGCGCCCCGAGCGCCAGCCCGCGCTCCTGCCGCTGGGTCAGCGCAGGCACATCGGGCAGCACTGTGAAGCCTGAGTCGACCATGCTCTTCAACTTGGCCAGGATGCCCACGCGTATTTCCCCTCCGATGACCGGACACGGGACCTTAACCCGCTCCCCGATGAGGGCACACCGGCAGAAATACCCGCAGCGGCCATAGAAGCCGGAACTCTCACCTATGCCGCGTAGCCTGCTCCACGATCGCGTCCAGGCTCGCCGAGTGTGCTCCGCGCCAGTACGCGCGGCCGCAGGACTCGCATTCGGCGAAGGCGTCGTACGACTTCGCCGTGCCGCTCTCCAGCCGGTTCCGCATCTCCTCCTTCGGCACCGGCCGCAGCACGCCGTTGCACGCGGTGCATCGCGTCCAGGGCGCCAGCTCCGGCTGGAAGCGGTCGAGGATCTCGTCGAGCTGCACCGCCGGCTTGTGGCTGTAGACGTACGCCCCGGCGAACAGCTCGCGCCGGTGCAGCAGGCCCCGGTCGCGGGAGAGCATCACGCGCTGCTCCCGCGCCGAGCGGGTCGCCAGTGCCGCGTCGCCGATGTCGGGGGTCTCGTACGCGGCGTCGATGCCGAGCACCCGCAGCCGGCGTGCGAGTGTGCCGAGGTGGATGTCGAGCAGGAAGCGGAGCGGGCCCGGGACCTGCTGTGGGAAGCCGAGCTTGCGGACCTCGATGTGCTCCCCGGAGACCGGGATGTGCCCGGCCTGCGCGGGGCGCCCGTCCACCAGCAACTCGCCGACCTCGGTCAGCGGCACGCCGAGCGCTTCGACGACGTGCCCGAGGCTCGAGGTGGCGTCGGTCTCGACAGAGGCGCCCGGCCTCCGGTTCGCCGCCGCGACGAAGATGTGCAGCCCGGGATCGAACGTGAGAGTGATGTCCGCTTTCGCCACGGGCCCAGCATGCCAGCGCCTTGATCGCCGGACCACTCGTTTCCGGACCCGGCGGCACAGCGGGGCTCATCGAACTCGGCAGCGTTCACCGCCATGCGGCCTCATCAGCCGGTACCCGCCGCCTCCGCCTCAGAACTCGGCGCCGCATACTTCATGATCCACTCCACCAGCGGGGTGATCGTCCGCCAATCCTTCCTCACCACCCCCACGAACCCCGCGCCGCCGGCCTCCGCCGGCGCGACTGCCCGCCCCGCCGTGATGTACTCCCGCCGCATCAGCTCCAGGCGCGGGTGGTCCGCCGGCACACCGCGCGGTCGCGTCCGCACTTGTGCGCCGCCGATCTCCAGCCCGCGCTTCTCCAGCTTCGCGACGATCGCCTCCAAGTCCGCACCCGCTACGTCCTGGTCGATCGCCGCGCGGAACCGCTTCGTCTGATCCCGCTGTTGTGTGTGGAAGCCGCCGCCGACGTAGATCCCGTCGGCGTCCAGCGAGAGGTAGTAGCCGACTCCCGGTGCGACGTTCAGCAGCGCGCCCTGGTGCGTCTTGTACGGCGACTTGTCCTGGCTGAAGCGGATGTCGCGGTACGGACGGAACATGCTCGGCTTCGCGTCGAACTCCGGTGCCAGCTGCTCCAGCAGCGCCTGCATGGGCTCGCGCACCGCGCGCTCGTAGACCTGCTTGTGCCCGTTCCAGTAGTCCTTCGAGTTGTCGGCGGCGAGCCCGAGATAGAAGTCGTAGGCCTCATCGCCGAACCCTGCGAACGCTCCCTGCCCCGTCGTCATGCCGCCATCGAAGCACGCCGCGCCCCCGGCCGTCCCCCGCCGTCACCCATTCGGACGGCCCGCCCGAGCCTGCCCGGATGCGCACCGCGCCTGCCCGCCCCAGCCTGGCAACCATGAGCGAGCACACCTACCGCGTCACCGAGATCGTCGGCTCCTCGCACGAGGGCATCGACGCGGCGATCCGCAACGGCATCAAGCGCGCCGGAGCCACCCTGCACAAGCTGGACTGGTTCGAGGTGACCGAGATCCGCGGCCACCTGGAGGACGGCGAGGTCGCGCACTTCCAGGTCGGCCTGAAGGTCGGCTTCCAGATCGACGAGGCGGACTGAGGCCGGACCGACCATCGACGTGAAAGCACGTGCGCCGCCACCCCGCGCCCCGGCGCGGAGCAGCGGCGCCGCCGCATGCCCTCAACCGTTCTGCCACAAGTAGTCGAGCACCTCGTCCAGCCTCGCCGTCGCCATCGCGATCACCGAATCGCCGGCGCCGTAATACAGTCGCAGCTCGCCGCTGACCTCGTCGTGCACGATCCCCGTCGGGAACACCACGTTCGGCACGTCCCCGCGCGTCTCGTACTCCGCGGCCGGCCCCATCACCCACGACGGGGAACGCCGGACGACCCGCGCGGGGTCGTCCAGGTCGAACAACACCAGGCCGGCGCGGTACAGGGGGCCGGCCGGCATCTGCTTGACGCCGTGGTAGATCGCCAGCCAGCCGTGCTTGGTCTCGATCGGGGCCGGGCCCAGGCCGATGCGCGCGGCGTCCCACCAAGGGCCCTCGCGGCTGGCCATCACCGGCTCCGGAGCGCTCCAGTGGTGCAGGTCCGTGGTGCGGGACAGCCAGATGTTGCCGCGGTTGCCGTACCGGGAGCTGACCGGCCGGTGGTAGAGCACGAACTCGCCGTTGACCCGGCGCGGCAGCAGCGCCGCGTCCTTGTCGTCGGGCGGCATCACCGGCCCCAGCTTCTCCACCGACTGGAAGTCCTCGGTGGTGGCCAGGGCGACACAGGGTCCTGACGGGCCGTACGCGGTGTACGCGATCACGTACTTCTCCAGCTCGGGCACCCACGTCACCCGGCAGTCCTCCACGCCCCACATCGACGTGTGGTCGCCCGGGTCCTCGGCCAGCAGCGGCTTGGGCTCCACCCGCCAGTCGCGCACGCCGTCGGAGGAGCGCGCGACGGTCAGGTGGGAGATCCCGCGCGCGTCCTCCACCCGGCACAGCAGCACGGTCTCGCCGCCGTGGCTCGCCGCGCCGGGGTTGAACACCGTGTTCACCCGGTAGGGCCAGTCCCGCGCGGTGAGTATCGGATTGGCCGGGTCCCGTCGGAACAGGTCCCTGATGCTCTCGTCTTTGGTCGGCAACGCCGTATCCCCCTCATGGTGTCTTGGCGATTTCCCTCAGTCGGCCAGCCCCGCCCTGATCAGTCCCAGGCGAGCCTGGTGGTAGGCCAGCGTCGACTCGGCCCCCTGGTTCAGGTTCGTGTCCACGGCCTGCAGCCCGTCCCGGCACCCGCCGGAACCGGCGTCGTACAACGGCTGCCCAAGCCGGTTGTCCCCCAGGAACCACGCAAAGGAACGTCGCGCGAACTCCGCGTAGCGGTCCCACCGGGTCACGCGCCACGCTTGTGCGCCCGCTTCCACCAGGGCCGCGGCGTCGATAGGCTGCTCGTCCCCCTCGTAGGCCGGACGGGGCATTCCCTTACGCCGCCACGCGTTCCCGACCAGCGTCAACCGCGCCTGCTCGGCGTCCCCGGCCGAACCCAGCCCGACCTGGTCGAAGTACCAGTCCAGCGCGCGAAGGCCCCGGCCGGCCATGGCCGCGTCCCCGGCTCGCGCACCGCCGGCCAGCAGCGCCTGAGCCAGCCGCGCGTTGTCGTAGGAGAGCTGCTCCTCGAACCACGGCCAGTCCTCGGTCGCATAGTCCTGCCATGCGCCGTCCAGCCGCGACAGGCACAGCTGAAGCTCCGCCGTCGGCTCCGGAATCCGCACCAGCCCGAGCACCGCGTACGCCATGCTCCGCAAGCTCGTCAGGCCCCTGACCGCGGGCAGCGCGTCCAGCAGCTGGTCGGCCGCGCGCTCCCGGAACTTGTCCGGCACGGCCGGGCCGGCCGCGATCTCCCCGAGCGCCCAGATCAGGCGCCCGACGTGGTCCCCGGAATGCGGCTCGTCGAGCCAGCGGCCGTCCGCGGTCCGCATGTTCCGGGCCGCCCGCGCGACCGGATCGTAAGCCTCCTGCAGGAATTCCAGGCTGGTGTCGAGCCAGGTGTGCGGAGTCGCCCCGCGCAACGCCTGCGGCTGCTCCGCGCACAGCCCGGCCGCGACGATCGCCAGGCGCGCGACGTCGTCCACACAGTGGCCTGATTCCGGATCCGGCCGCTTGCCCTGGCCGAACTGCACGATCCCGCCGGAGTCGGTGAGCCGGCCCAGGTACTTCAGCTTCAGCTTCGGCGGCTGGACGCCTCCGGCCGGGCCTTCGAGCCGGCGCTGCGCGGCGCAGGCCCGCACGATCGCGGCGAAGCGCTTGGCGACCGCGTCCCAGTGCAGATCGGCGCCGCGCTCGGCCGCCGTCCGGCTCGCGGCGGCCATCCGCGCGCTGTCTCCGAGCAGGGTGCGCAGCGCTCCGGCGAAGGACTCCGCGTCCTCCGGCGGAACGGTGATCCCGGCTCCGTCACCGAGCATGTCCACAGCGTAGTGGTAAGCCGTCGACACCACCGGCTTTCCGGCGGCGACAGCGAAAGTCAGCGCTCCGGAAGAAATCTGCTCGCGTGAGCGGTACGGGGTGCAGAAGATCTCGGTCTGCGCCAGGATCGCGCCGATCTCGTTCTCGGTCAGGAAACTGTCCAGGAACGCCACCCGGTCGGCGACACCGGCTTCCTTGGCCGCCCGCATCAGGCTCTCGCGATAGTCCTCGCCGCTGAGCCGGACGATCTCGGGGTGCGTCGATCCGGCGATCAGGTACGCGGCGTCCGGGTGCTCCTCGGCGATCAGCCCGAGGGCCTCGATCGCGGTCTGCAGGCCCTTGCCGGGCGAGATGAGCCCGAACGTCGACAGCAGCCGCCGGCCCAGTAGCCCGTCGAGGGTCCGCCGAACCTCCAGGCCGATCTCGTGCGACGCGTCGAAGTTCGTGACCGGCTCCGGGGCGCCGTGCGGGACGTAGACGATCCGGTCCGGCGGAGCGATTCCGGTGCGCATGATCAGCGTGCGCGCCGTCTCGGTGAAGACCGTGACCGCCGCGGCGTCCCGGCACAGCCGGTTCAGCGTCGAGGCCTGGCTCCAGGTCGGCTCGGACAGCACCGTGTGCAGCGTCACGAGGTAGGGCACGCCACGCCGTACCAGTTCCGCGGCGAAGCTGGTGATCCAGGCCCCGTCGTGGCCGCCGAAGATCCCGTATTCGTGCTCGATGACGACGGCGTCGACGCCGGACTCGGCCAGGCGCGCGGCGGCCCGGCGGTAGCTGGGGTAGGAGTCCTGCTCGATGACGGTGGACACCTCGGGCGGGTAGGCCAGGCCGTCCCGGTCCAGGGCGCAGATCTCGACGGCCACATCCGGGGCCGCCTGGGCCAGCGCCGTGGTCAGATCCTGCGAGAACGTCGCGATGCCGCAGCGCCGCGGCGCGTAGGTGGAGACGATCGCCAACCGGGTCCCCAGCGGCGGATGAGTCTCGGGCATGCCTTCACCTTCCAGTCCATGGTCCGCGAACGGCGCTGGCGCACGGCGCTGGGAGCCCGGCGGCTGCGCGGAGGTTTCGGTCGGATGACTGTGCAATGGGGCCAAAGATGATTGAACAACATCCAGCGTCGCATCCGGATGTTTCGTGACGGAAACAACATTCTGAGACAGGATGATGAAAACCCCTGTGATCGTCCGTGAGCTGAGATACGGGGCAGATGGGACTGAGACGGGAAACCGGGTGCTACCGCTGTAACCAGGCCAATTCGTCCTGGCCGCGCGGCGTGAGGCGCACGCTGCGCGGGACGCGGCCGCGCGCGAGGTATCCGAGCTCGAAGAAACGATCGGTCACCGCGGTGCCCAGCGGCCCGGCGAGGTGGTGCGCCTGCTCGGTCCAGTCGATGCAGTACCGCAGCGGCTTGTCGGTGCGCAGGACGGAGTCCTTGACGCCCCACTCGGCGGCCAGGGCTTCGCCGCCCTCGTCGGTGAGCCGGTACAGGTCTTTGCGGCCCGGCGCGGACAGCCGGTCGACCGGGTCGTCGGCATGATGGACGCCGTCGCCGCCGACGATCCACTTCTGGTCGAGCATGCCGCGGAACAACCGTACGCCGAGTTCGCCGGCCAGGTGGCGGTAGCAGGTGCGCGCACCGCGCAGGGCCGCCGCACGCGTGTGGGCCCGAAGCGACGTGACCGGTTCGCGCGGTGCGAGGCGGGCGAGGGCTTCCAGGACGCCTTCGACGTCGCCGCTCGCCAGCCGGTAGTAGCGGTGCCGTCCCTGCTGCTGTGCGGTGACGAGCCCGTGGCCGAGCAGAATCGCGAGATGGTTGCTCACCGTCGAGGCCGAGACCCCCGCCTCCTCGGCGAGCCGCCCCGCCGGAAGCGCGCGTCCGTCGGCCAGCGCCATGAGCACACGCACCCGGCGCGGATCCGCGAAGGCCGTCGCGACCTGCGCGATCTCGGGATCACCGCCGGATGCCGTGGGCATACCTCGATCGTAGGCACGAAATACTTCGACGCTCGCTGAAACGTCCCGGGCCCACGATCGAGGTATGCGAAACGAACACACGAGTCGGACGCTGACCTTGGGTTTGTGCGGCGGGTACTTCCTGGTGCTGCTGGACGTGACGGTGGTGAACGTCGCACTGCCCAGTATCAGTGCTGCGGTGCGAAGCGCCTCCATAACGGGTGGCGGTGGGAGACGGGTGGGCGGGACGCAGCTGCAGGTCGGGGCATCGGGCCTGGCGTGGGTGGTGGACGCCTACACGGTGCCGCTCGCCGCGCTGCTGCTGGCCTGCGGCGCGATCGGCGACCTGCTGGGCCACCGGCGGGTGGTGGTCGCGGGCTTCGCGGGATTCGGGGCCGCGTCGGTGGTCTGCGCGCTGGCGCCGGGGCTGGGGGTCCTGGTCGCCGGACGCGCGGCGCAGGGCGTGTGCGCGGCGCTGATGCTGCCGGGGACGCTCGCGCTGCTCGCGGACACGGCACCGAGCGAGGCGGCACGGACGCGAGCGGTGGGCCTGTGGGCGGCGGTCGGCGGGGCGGCGCTGCCGGCGGGGCCGCTGGTCGGCGGGCTGCTGGTGGAGACGGGGGAGTGGCGGGCGGTCTTCTGGGTCAACGTGCCGGTGATCGTGCTGGCTTTGGGCGCGGTGCTGCGGGGGTCTTCGGTTTCGGGGGCGGCTGTCGGTGCTGGATCCCGAACCGGTGCCGAGCCGGCGGCTCGATCTGCCCGTCATGCATCGGCCGGCGATGCGGAGTCCGGGCTCGGCGCGGTGCCGGCGGCCGGATCTGCCCACCCGGCGTCGGCGCGTGATGTTCCCTGGTCAGGCGCCGCAGCGCTCGTAGTGACTCTGGCTTGTGCCGTGACCGCTGTGGTCCAAGTGCGCGATGAGGCGCTCCTGAGCGTGATCATGCTCGCGGTGACCGTGGTGGCTGCCGTGGCCTTCCGTTCATTCGAGCGCCATGCCGTCCGGCCGTTGCTTCAGGTTGAGCCCTTGGCCCGCCGTCCGCTGGCCGCCGCGTGCGCAGTCGCCGGCCTCATGAACTTCTGCGTCCTCGGCTCGCTCTTCCTGATGACCCAAGTCCTCCAGGACACCGACCGTTGCAGCCCTCTGCGAGCTGGCATCCTCCTCCTGCCCGGCATGCTCCCGCTGCCCCTGCTCGGCACCACCGCGGGCCGCCTCACCACTGGCTTCGGCCCCTGGCGTACCAGCGCTCTCGGTCTGTTCCTCGCCGCCGCGGGCTTTCTCGGCATCGCCGCTGCCGTCAACGGTCCCGACCTCGCCTTGCTCCTTCCGGCGCTCGCGGTCTGGGGCATCGGGCTCAGCATCCTGACACCGGCGGTCGTCGCCGCCGCGATCCAGGCCCTGCCGTCGGCCACCGGATTCGCTTCCGGTGCCGGCAACACCGCTCGGCAGACCGGCGCGGCGCTCGGCGTCGCGGTGTTCAGCGCCTTGGCCGGCGATGCGTCCGCCCGCACTTTCGCCCACCGTGCCGAGTGGCTGCTCGTCGCCGCCGCCTTCGCCTTTGTCGCGGCAGGCGTCTTCGCCCACGTGTTCGCCCGCGTCTCCCGCGGCGCATCGGGCTGCAAAAGCGTGATCCCGGCGCGGCCGAAGCCGAACCGGGACCTCGCTTCGTCGGGGAGGCCCTCTCTCCCCGAAGCTTTATCGCAGGGTACTCACTCGCCCCCGAACATCGGGTAGGTCCAGGACGGGTCCGGCTTCACCGGAGGCGGCGAGGTCACCTGGTTGTAGTGGCCGGTCGCGATCTGCCCGAAGTTCGCCATGGCCGGCGAGGTCGGGTCGAAGTAGTAGTCGTGCGCGGCCACCAGGCCGGTGGGGCCGACGCCGCCGTTGAAGACGTGCGCGCCGAAGGCCGGGGTGACCGGGTCGGTGTCGTGGAAGCCCTCGGCCCACACGATCGGGTCGTTGTCGTCGCGCGTGGCCCACACGTGCGCGGTGCCGCCCGGGACGTGCATCGCCGCGGCGTTGTCGACGTCGATGCCGGGGCTGGCCGCCAGGACGACGTCGTCGGCGCGCAGGCCGCCGGGGGCCTGGGTGGCCTCGCCGACGACGGTGGTGCCGTAGCTGTGGCCGATCACCGTGGTGTGCATCGGGTCGCTCGGGTCGTGGGTGGCGTACAGACCCTGCTGGAAGTTGTCCAGGACCGGCGCACCGTCCTTGGCGGGGGCGTCCCAGAACGCGCCGGGGACCGTCGCCGGGGCGTTGTAGTTCATCCACGCGACCGCCGAGGTGGAGTGGTTCGGGTCGGCGTTGTGCGCGGAGGTGACGATGGTGTCGGCGGCGGTCGTGTACTGGTTCACGTGGTCGGCCGACAGGTCGGTGCTCACGCCGGGGACGACCGTCACCACGTTGTCGGACGTGTCCGGGTTGCCGCTGGCGACGATCGCGTGCCCGATGCCGTTGGTGTCGATGCCGAGCAGGTACTTCTGCGGCGTGCCGTTGCTCCCGCCGTCGTCGAGCACCTTCTGCAGCGCGTTCATCCCGTCGAGCTTCTTCTGCAGGTCGCCGATCTGCTTCGACTGCTCCGCGGCGGCGAAGGGGTATTCGTCGTACGGGTTGGTCGGCGTGTTCTTCAGATCGGTGATCTGCTGCTGGGTCTGCGTCTGCAGGTTGGACAGCACGGTCCGGTTGGCGGTGTCGCGCACGGTGTCCGGCACGCCGTCCATCGCCCCGATCTTCGTGGGATCGGAGGCCACCAGCGCCGCCTGCTGGTCGCTGCTCAGGCCGTTCCACCACTTGTTGACGTCGGCGGGACTGGTCCCGGCCGTCGGCGTGGACGGCAGCGTCCCCCCGATACCCAGGCTCGCGAAGCTGTCGGAGACCATGGCGTCCAGCGACGCGTAGTCACTGGCGCAGCACTGCAGCGCACCGTTCAGGTTGCCGAACAAGCCCATGCCGGAAGTCAGGGAACTGAGCAGGTTGTCGTGCAACTGCCCGTTGACCGACCCGACCAGCGCCCCGATCTGCCCGAACGCCTCGCCCTCCAGCACCAGCGCCCCGAGCTCGCCCAGCGCACCGGTCCCGGTGCCGAACAGACCCGCCAGGTCCGAAGTGACCGTGCTCATCAGCGGCAGGTCGATGCTGAAGGCACCTGCTGTGTCGGCCACGCTGTCTCCTTGCCCGTTTCCGGTGGTGTCCGGCACAGCATGACGGTCGGGGGCGGGGTGCTGCGAGGGGAGAAGTACCCACTGGGGGGTGGGTTTTTGGGGTGGGGGTGGGGGCGAGCGGGCGAGTACCCCCAGCGTCAGCCTTCTTCGAAGGTAACCCCGTTCGCCGCCGTTCGGTCGCCGCGCCGCCCGTGCCCCGATTCCCAGATTTCCAGAACGTTACCCCGTCGTTATTGCCCAGCCGCCCGGCCGGGTGTTGACTGCTCCCCGGAACCGGTTTCGGAACCGGTGCCGTAAGCGGTCGCGAGACCGGTTCCGGTACCGACCGGGCCGTTTGCGGGTACAGCACCACGCGCCATCGCGCGGCACCATGCACTCAGCACACAGCGATCAGCGCACGCAACAATCAGCTCTGACGCACTGAAGTACTCAGCACACCGCACCGAAGCACCGAAGCACCGAAGCACCGACACTTCCCGTTTCGGCACCAAGCCATCCGAAAGGCGCCGTTCATGCCGATCACCATCGCCGACGTCGCGGCCCGGGCCGGGGTCAGCAAGACCACGGTCTCCCGCGTCCTCAACGGCAAGGGCGAGCTCGACGCCTCCACCGTGGCGCGGGTGCGGCTCGTCATCGACGAACTCGGCTACGTCCCCAGTGCGCGGGCCGTGTCCTTGGCGCGCGGGCGCACCGGCGTCATCGGCATGCTCGTGCCCTCGCTCACCTGGCCTTGGATCGGCGAGGTGATCCAGGGGGCGGTGGACGTGGTGGAGAGCGGCGAGTTCGGGGTCATGCTCTTCACCTGCAACCAGGGTGACGAGTCCATGCGGCGCTTCGCCAGCCAGGTCAACGCCAAGGCCTTCGACGGGCTGCTGGTCATCGAGCCCGAGGGGACCCTGGACTACATCACCGAGCTGCACACCGGTGGACTGCCGGTGGTGCTGATCGACGACCGGGAGAGCCGGCCGCAGTTCGCCTCCGTCGCCACCACCAACCGCGCCGGGGGCCGGCAGGCCGCGCACCACCTGTTGGAGATCGGCCGCCGACACCCGCTGGTGGTCACCGGCAAACTGGGTTTCGGCTGTGTCACCGAACGCCTCGAGGGCTTCGCCGAGGCCTTCGAGCAGGCCGGGCATCCGCTGCCGGCCGCAGCCGTGCTGGAGGGCGACTTCAGCATCGCCTCGGGCCACGCCGCAGTGGCGCGGGCCGTGGCGGACGGGGTCGAGTTCGACTCCGTGTTCGCGCACAACGACCTCTCCGCTGCGGGCGCCCTGCAGGCGCTGAGAGAGGCCGGAATCGCGGTGCCGGGGGACGTCGCCGTCGTCGGGTTCGACGACGTCGAGTTCACCGCGTTGACCGAGCCGCCGCTGACCACGGTCCGCCAGCCCCTGCGGGAGCTGGGGGCCACCGCGGCCCGGCTGCTGACGGCTCATCTCGGCGGCGAGCCACTGCCGGCCGAGCCGGTCGTCATCCCGACCGACTTCGTCGTCCGGGGCTCCACCGCACCACAGAGCTAGCTCAGGACCACATCAGGACCTCGATCCCGTTTCGATCCGCTCGGCACGCGCCCGCCAGGGCCGCGCCGCGATACCGCACACCCTGGCACGGGGCGTGCGGCAAGGATCGCCTCACTTGGAGGAGAAGCAATGACCCTCGCGACACCCGGCACCGCAGCCCGGCGACCGCTGGCCGCGCTGTTGGCCGCGGGCCTGGCCGTCACCCTGGCCGCCGGTTGCGGCAGCAGTAAGGGCAGTGCGAGCTCGGGCGGCGGCAGCGGCAAGACCGTGCTGAACATCGGCATGCCCGACGGCGCGACCCTGCCCGCCAACAACAACCCCTTCCTGGACTCCTCGTTCGCCAAGAAGCTCGGCTACACCTGGCTGATCTGGGAGCCGCTGGCCATGCAGGACGAGGCCAAGCCGGACCAGGACCCGCAGCCGTGGCTGGCCACCAAGTGGGAGTGGGCGCCGGACTACAGCAAGGTGACCCTGACCGTCCGCGACGGCGTGAAGTGGTCCGACGGCACCCCGATGACCGCCGACGACGTCGCCTACTCCTTCCAGATCATGAAGGACCACAAGGACGTCGACTACTACTCCCTGCCCATCACCGGTGTGACGACCAGCGGCAACCAGGTCACGGTCTCCTTCGACGGCTCGCAGTACGTGAACCGCACGAAGATCCTGTCCACCCAGGTGATCAACAAGAAGCAGTGGTCCGCGATGGCCGACCCGTCCAAGGACACGGTCGCCAGCCCGGTCGGCACCGGCCCGTTCACCATCAAGACCACCACGCCCTCCACGGTCACCGTCGCCGCGCGCGGCGACTACTGGGGCACCGCGCCGAAGGTGAAGACGATCAACTTCACCACCTACAGCTCCAACGACACCATGGGAGCGGCGCTGACCTCCGGCGCGGCCGAGTGGAGCTACTACTTCATGTCGGACGCCAAGAGCACCTTCGTGGCCAAGGACCCGGCGCACTACAAGCTCTACTTCCCGGCCCAGCTCTCCGCCGACGGCCTGTGGTTCAACACGACCAAGAAGCCGTTCGACAACCCGCACCTGCGCCGTGCCATGAGCATGGTCATCAACCGGTCGGACATCTTCAACCAGGGTGAGGCCGGCTACTTCAAGCCCGAGATCTCCAACATCACCGGTGTCCCGACGCCGCAGGGCGAGCCGTACATCGCCTCGCAGTACAAGGGGATCGCGCCGACCACCGGCGTGGACGCGGCGAAGAAGGAGCTGACCGACAACGGCTTCACCTACAACGGCAGCACCCTGATGGACCCGACCGGCAAGCCGGTGACCGTGACCATGACCGACCCGGCGGACTGGAACGACTACCAGACCGACCTGGAGATCATCAAGGACAACCTGGCGACCATCGGCATCACCGCCACGGTCGACAAGGCCAACGACGACGCCTGGTTCGACAACATCGCCAAGGGCAACTTCGAGGCGGCGCTGCACTGGACCAACTCCGGGACCACGCCGTACGACATGTACGACCAGATCATGGACTCGGCGGGCCTGGAGCCGATCGGCACCGCGGCCACCGGCGACTTCGGCCGGTACCAGAACCCCGCGGCGGACGCGGCGCTGAAGGCGTACTCCAACGCCACCGACGACGCCAGCCGCAAGACGGCGATGGACAACCTGGAGCAGCTCTTCGTCCAGGAGATGCCGATGATCCCGACCTCGGCCGGCAACCTCGGCGCGGAGTTCTCCTCGAAGAACTGGACGGGCTGGCCCAGCGCGGACAACGCCTACGAGGCGCCGCAGCCGACCCGCTGGGGCATGGAAGACATCGTCCTGCACCTGACCCCGTCCTCCTGATCGGCCCGGCCGAGCACAAGCCACTGTGAACCAGGTCCGGGCGGCAGCGTTGAGGGGCGCTGCCGCCCGGCCCGTGGAAGGAACGCATCCATGACGGCGCTTGACCACGAGGTGGTCCTCGAAGCCGAGGCGCTGACCAAGCACTTCCCGGTGCGGGCGCGCGGCCGCGCGGCCCTGACCCGCGTGCCGAAGGTCGTGCACGCGGTCGACGACGTCTCCCTGAGCCTGCGCCGGGGCCGGGTCACCGCGCTGGTCGGCGAGTCCGGCTCCGGCAAGTCCACGGTCGCCCGCCTGCTGGCGCAGCTCTACCCCCGCACCGGCGGGGACATCAGGATCGGCGGGGAGTCCACCGCGGTCAAGGGCGGTCGGCAGTTCAAGGCGTACGCGCGCCGGGTCCAGCTGATCTTCCAGGACCCGTTCGCCTCGCTGAACCCGGTGCACACCGTGCGCCACCACCTGACCCGCGCCCTGAAGATCCACGGCCGGTACAGCGGCGAGGAGTCGCTGGCCGAGCTGCTGGGCCGGGTGCAGCTGACGCCCGCGTCGCTGTACCTGGACAAGTACCCGCACGAGCTGTCCGGCGGACAGCGGCAGCGGGTCTCGATCGCCCGCGCGCTGGCCGCCGACCCCGAAGCCCTGCTCGCCGACGAGCCGGTGTCGATGCTGGACGTCTCGATCCGCCTCGGCGTGCTGAACCTGCTGGCGGACCTGAAGGAGCGCCTGCACCTGGCAGTGCTCTACATCACCCACGACATCGCCTCGGCGCGCTACTTCGCCGACGAGACGCTGGTGATGTACGCCGGGCGGATGGTCGAGGGCGGCGACTCCGAGACCGTGACGCAGAACCCCGCGCACCCGTACACGCACCTGCTGGTCCACTCGGCGCCGGATCCCGAGCGCGTCCGCGGCGGATCGCTGGTGGAGGACGACGAGGACAGCGGCGAGCCGCCGAGCCTGATCGACCCGCCGGCCGGCTGCCGGTTCCACCCGCGCTGCCCGAAGGCCATGGACGTGTGCCGGGTCAAGGTGCCGGAGCGGACGCTGGTCGGCGACGCGCCGGATCACTGGGTCGCCTGCTGGCTGTTCGGCGACGAGGGCACGGATCAGAGTGCGAAGGCGACCGGGATTGCCGAGGGCTCCGCGCCCGCTGAAAGCTTCGCGACCGCCGAGATCGCAGAGCCCGAAAACGTTGTCGCCGAGACCGCGACCACCGAGCCCGAGCCCGAAGCGCCCGAACATGTTGTCG
>Ga0068855_100002280_pt1 | contig 23696 bp, 17 predicted proteins | sample KBSCornC52_FD_66592 | JGI IMG/M metagenome (GOLD analysis project Ga0068855, IMG submission 66592) | Corn rhizosphere microbial communities from Kellogg Biological Station, Michigan, USA - KBS Corn C5-2 | ecosystem: Host-associated > Plants > Roots > Rhizosphere > Soil ...
ATGCGCAGATCGACAAAACGGTTAATCGCATGGAAGCAGCCAGCGCCGAGTTTATTGATATATTACAGGAACCTACACGATAGTTAGCAATTGGCAGTTTGCAGTTAACTGCCGCCACTGCCAACTGGAAACTGCCAACTTTTGTATACGAGGTCATTAAAATAATCAGGTAATTATGAACCTAAGAAGAAGATTAAAAGCGCATCAGGAATTGCATGCAGGAGCGTTGAACGATATCCTGTTCATCCTGCTGTTCTTCTTTCTTATAGTATCTACACTGGCCAATCCCAATGTGATAAAACTATCGCAGCCCAAGGCCAAAAGCGATACCAAAGCCAAACAGACAGTAATTGTAAATATTAAGCCTACCGGAGAGTACATTATCAATGGCAAGCAGGTGAAGGTAGAAGAAATGAAGGCATTCATTCAGCCTTATATTGCCAAAGATTCCAGTCAGGCCACCATTGCCATCAATGCCGATAAAACTGTTCCGCTCGAAACCGTAGTAGCCGTTATGCGTGTGGCGCGTGATCTGGGAGCAAGAAGTACGCTGCTGGTTGATACCAAGGTGCAGTAAGGTAATATCCAACACTAAATATCCAATGTAGAATATTGAAGTCAGATACCCAATTCGGATTTACTTCGATATTCAACATTGGACATTCAACATTCAACATTATTCCTGGTTTTCCCTTTCTGATTTTTAATTTCACATTCCTCATTTCTCATTTTTCAAGGCTCTAATCATCCTGTCCTTCCCCTGCATATCCTTCTTTATCTCAACAGAAGTAAATCCTTTTGATAAGAAAAGTGCTTTCGTTTGATCGCCCAGATCTTCATGGATTTCTGCATAAATGCTTCCACCCCTTTGCAATTTCTGTTGGGCAAATTCAGCAATGGCTTTATAAAATAACAGCGCATTGTCATTGGGAACAAACAGCGCCACGTGTGGTTCATACTCCAGTACATTCGGCTGCATGGTATGCTCATCGCTTTGCGGTATGTAAGGGGGATTGCTCACAATAAGATCTACAGATGGCAATTGCTGCCAGCTATCCGTGTTGAGGAAATCTGCCTGCAATAAATGAACATCGGCCTGTTGAGCCGTGGCATTTTTTTGGGCTACAGCCAAAGCTCCTTCACTTACGTCGCAGGAATATACCTGTGCCCAGGGTAACTTTTTTTTCAAGGCAATTGGGATACAGCCGCTGCCGGTACCTATATCAAGAAGTCTGAAGTCTGATGTCTGAAGCCCGATATCAGGACGTGCTTCGGACTTCTGACTTCCGACCTCTGACTTCCGACTTCCGGCTTCCTGAACAATCCATTCAACCAGTTCTTCGGTTTCCGGTCTGGGAATCAGTACGTGCTCATCAACATAAAACGGCATTCCGCAAAACCAGGCTTCGTGCAGTACGTATTGCACCGGTTTATGTTTCAGTAATTCTTTGATGTATTGTTCCAGTTGCTCAATGCGATGGGGTAGCAGGGGCACCTTTTTATTAATGATGCGATCGATCTTTTTCCATCCTGTAATATGTTCCATTACCCAGTCGGCAATATTCGCCGCTTCGCGGTTATCGTACAGGTGATAGAGCTGAAAGAGTAATTGCTGTTGCGCCTCGTGAATCGTCATATTATAAATGCATAACGCTTAATGCATAATGCTTAAAGCAGAACGCAAAATACCTTAAAATTTTCAGCATTGAGCTTCGGCATCAGGCGTTCAGCCTGCGGTACTAAGCGCCGATGTTTTGTACACAGGACCCTTTGCAGCGTACACAAAGGCCAATATATTGTAAACGGGGCCCAAAATGTTGTACACGGGATCAATCTATGGTACACAGACGCCAATATCTGGTACACCGGGCCCAAAATATTGTACACAGAGGTCGATGTGTGGTACACAGGGGCATTGTTACGTGAATAATGCCCATTGTTTGTGATTTTTTTAGAATTTCCTTGTACACGGGCGCCATTTCGCGGTACACAGGGAGCAAAAGCCTGCCACACGGCGAAAATTTCGTGTACACAGCTTCTTAAAGCCATGCACGGCACTCCGATTGGCAGTACACAGGCTTTTAATTCCTGGAAAACGGGAACAAAAGCATGGCAACCGCCCTTTTTTTGTTACAACGGGTATAATTTTCTGTACAATGGCTTAACGAAACGTAACAATGGCCAAATGGTGTGCAACAATGGCTGAATCTCGGTATACAAGGCGTGTTACCAGGAAGGAAGCGTGTCACGGCCACCTTTGCTTCGCCATAAGCCATGTCACGCTTACACCCGAATGAACTATATTTGCGGCCTTGATTCAGCATCCCCCTTTGACCATTCACCACGAACCATATATGCATCGTTGTCTGGAACTGGCAAAAGCCGGTGCCGGATTTGTGGCGCCCAACCCTATGGTAGGAGCAGTGCTGGTTTACGAAAACCGCATCATTGGAGAAGGATACCATCAAAAATATGGCGGTCCGCACGCTGAAGTACATTGTGTTAATTCAGTTAAGGAAGAACACCGCTCACTGATTGAAAAATCGGTAATGTATGTTTCGCTGGAGCCCTGCGCTCATTTTGGCAAAACGCCTCCCTGCGCCGATCTGATCATAGCCAATAAAATTCCTCACGTGGTTATCGGTTGCCGCGACCCGTTTAAACAGGTAGATGGCAAAGGCGTGGAAAAACTACAGGCTGCTGGTGTGCACGTTACGCTTGGTGTGCTGGAACAGGAAGCCAAAGCGCTCAATAAGCGGTTCATTACTTTTCATACACAACACCGTCCCTATATTATTTTGAAATGGGCCCAAACGGCCAATGGAAAAATAGCCGGCGATCAGAATGCCGAACGGCTGCTGATCAGTAATGAATTTACCAACCGGCTGGTGCATAAATGGCGAAGTGAGGAAGCGGCCATTCTGGTAGGTACCAATACAGCTTTATTCGATGATCCTTCGCTTACAACCCGTTTATGGGATGGTCCCGATCCCGTGCGACTGGTTATCGATATGAACCTGCGGCTGCCTTCATCACTGCAGTTGTTTAATGGTAAAGTAAGAACAATCGTATTTAACAGTCTGCAGCACCAGGAACGCAAAAACCTGTTGTATTACCAGGTTACGCACGATGTAAATATTGTTCACCAGGTGGTGCATGCCTTGTACCGTTTAAATATTCAAAGTGTTTTGGTAGAAGGTGGCGCGCAATTGCTGCAGTCTTTTATCGATGAAGGATTATGGGATGAAATGCGCGTGATCACTAATAATGAACTGATAGCTCCTGCCGGACTGCCTGCACCGCACATACAAAACGGTCATCTGCAAAAAAAGGAATCTCTTTTTTCAGATACCATTAATTATTTTATAAACCCGCAAATACCTGTGCATTGAGCAGTTTATTATTACTCATTGCCAGTATTATTCTCACTGCCTGGCTAACCATCGCATTTAAAATAGCAGCGCATTTTGGCATCAGCAATCTGCAGGCCATTGTTTATAATTATACGGTATGTGTAATTACTGGCTCTTTTGTGAACGGCAGTTTCCCTGTAAACAATTCACTCATTCAGCAACCGTGGCTTCCATGGGCATTGTTGATGGGTTGTTGCTTTATTTCGCTGTTTAACCTGGCTGCATTTGTTGTGCAAAAGATCGGTGTTGCCGTGGCTACGGTAGCCTATAAGCTATCGCTCGTTATTCCATTTGTATTTTCATTATACCTGTATCATGAAAAATCTACGGCGTTGAAGATTGCTGGTGTGGCGTTGGCGCTCGTGGCTGTATGGTTTACTACACGCCCGCAAAAAGGATCGCCCGGTAAACGGGTTAGCTGGATATTGTGGGTGATGCCGCTGTTGTTATTTGTTGGCAGTGGTCTGCTCGATACTATGATCAAATATGTTCAACAGGCTTATATAAATCCGGCTAACCAGAATACCTACCTGATCACAGCATTTTGCGTAGCGGCCACAGTAGGTCTTTTGATCCTATTATTTCTGTTTATTACAAAACGGCAAAAATTTTCAGCCAGGGCTGTGGTAGCAGGTGTTTGTATTGGTGTACCCAATTATTTTTCTATCTGGTGTTTAATGGGCGCTTTAAAAGGATATGCCGGTAACAGTTCGGCTATTATTCCTATCAATAATATGGGTATTGTGTTATTGACGGCCCTTGTAGCATGGCTGGGTTTTAAAGAAAAACTATCCACCATTAACTGGCTGGGTATTGTATTGTCATTAGGCGCTATTGCGCTGATTGCATTTGGTTAAATGAACTCAAAAAATGAACGACCCCGAATTTTTCTATACCATCGACCGAACGTCTACCGCAGAATTTAAAGACCGCGGAAGCAGATTTATTGCCTATACATTTCCTGTTCAGTCCACCGACGATTTTAAAAGGAACCTGGAAGCTATCAAGAAAGAGCATCCCAAAGCCACCCATCATTGTTTTGCCTATCGCATCGGGTTAGACAATAACACTTTTCGTGTAAGCGACGATGGTGAACCTTCGGGTACAGCAGGCAAACCGATCCTGGGTCAGATAGACAGTAAGAACCTTACGAATATACTCGTGATCGTAGTGCGCTATTTCGGCGGCACCTTACTCGGCGTGCCCGGACTGATCAATGCCTATAAATCAGCCGCATCAATGGCATTGCAGGTAACACCCGTAATACAAAAGTCCATTGAAACAAATTATACGCTTCAGTTCGACTATACGCAAATGAATGAAGTGATGATGGTGGTAAAGCAATTAAATTGTACAGTGCTCGAAAAAGACATGAACCTGTTCTGCCATCTGGTAATTGGTATTCCCAAAGGCCGCATGGAGGAAGCGTTGTATAAGTTTAAAGAGATCAGGAATGTTGAGATAGTGAAAGCGGGTTAATGCAATATGCTGTTGCGTTTTAAATTACCCACTTAAAGATGGCTGCAGAATCACAGAAAATACCTTATTTTACAATATGACTTTCCGGTGCTGTTAATGGAACGGTTTTTATTAATTTTCCGTTAAGTATAATGTTCTCAAACTGAGGCCTGATAATATGAAACGGTTTATTGTATTGATAATCCTGCCTATAATCTTGCTCACTGCCTGCAAGTCGCGAAGCGGGCCATGGGGTAAGAATAAATTTAATGATACACTGTCGGTACACGCCGTTCCATATGAGGTATTGTTAGACAAACAAATGGACAGTGCCGAACAAACCGCCTTCCTCAGCGATTACTGTATTCGCAAACTAAATGGCCATAAAGGAGAAAACCAGTTTTATACTCAGGCTGTTTTCGATGGTGACACTACGAAAATACAATTCTACAAGGGAAATCTCTGCTGCGGCGAAAAACAGCATGCCATTGCAGGTATTCAAAACAGAAACATCTTTTTCTTCTTTCTGAAAAATAACGACTGGCAACTGAAACAGGTAATAAAAGGATACGGTATCATTAAAGACGACAGCGCCGTTCAGTTCCGCGACGTTAATTTCGATGGTTTTAACGATGTGGCGATCATCTGGAATTATTCCACGGGCTCCTGTAACTGTTCAGGGCAGGGCTGCAGAGATATCTATTTATATAAAAATGATTCCGACAGCCTCGTGCATGTACCCGAAATAAGATCATATTTTGATTTCGGTATTTCAAATGAAGAAAAAGCTATTTATCTCGGCGAGCACTGCAAGGGCCTTTACGGAAAGTATGTGTGGCAGGATGGAAAACTGCAGATCCAGGAAGAATATACCTCTAATCAATGGAGTGAAACAGATACCACCAAATGGAAGCTGGAACACTTTATTTACTGCGACGGACAGAAGATCCCGGCATACACAATACCTAATTTGCCTTTGCCGGAAAAGTGGCGGCAGGAGTTTGGCTGGTAAATAGTCTGAACCAGGATTTTAAACGATTTGACAGATTCCTTTGCTTCGATAGAATCAGATAATCCTGCAAATCCCTTAATCGTTTAAAATCCTGGTTCAGATAATTATTTAAATCTTTCACTCACCACCAATTCCTTACTTCCCGCTTCATACTTATAAAATCCTTCACCACTTTTTACACCCCGATAGCCAGCGGTAACCATATTGGTGAGCAAGGGACAGGGCGCATATTTAGGGTTTCCAAAACCTTCGTACAATACATTTAAAATAGCATGGCAGGTATCCAGACCAATAAAATCGGCTAACTGTAAAGGTCCCATCGGGTGCGCCATGCCCAGCTTCATAATAGTATCTATTTCGGCTACACCTGCAATGCCTTCATACAGGCTATATACCGCTTCATTGATCATGGGCATTAGAATGCGATTGGCAATAAAGCCCGGATAATCATTTACCACGCAGGGAACTTTGCCCAGTTGTTTGGTGAGGGCAACAATGGTGTCGGTAACTGTTTTCGAAGTAGCGTATCCGTTGATGATCTCCACCAGTTTCATTACTGGTACAGGGTTCATAAAGTGCATGCCGATCACCTGTTGGGCGCGTTTGGTAACCGCTGCAATGCGCGTAATGGAAATGGAAGATGTGTTGGTGGCCAGCAGGGCATTGGCCGGAGCGATCGTATCGAGCTGTTTAAAGATGCTCAGCTTAAGATCGATATTTTCGGTAGCAGCTTCTACTACCAGCTGGGCTGCTGCAACGCCCTGGCCCATGTCGGTAAAAGTAGTGAGGTTGGCGAGCGCTGTTTTTTTCTGTTCTTCTGTGGCTGAGCCTTTGGCAATTTGCCGGTCGAAGTTTTTTTCAATCGTTAGTAGTGCCTTGTCAAGCTGGGGGGCGCTTACATCTACCAGGTTAACTTTAAAACCGGTTTGTGCAAAAACATGTGCAATGCCATTGCCCATGGTGCCCGCGCCAATGACGGCTACGTTTTTCAAATCCATAATCAGTAGTTTAATGTGCTAATTTGCAAATATGCAAATTAGCAAATGAAATACAGATCTGGTTAAGCAAATTTGAAATGAATCAGACTATCACACCGAATGCGTTTACACATTTCGAATTTGCACATTAGCACATCGTAATTATTGATTCTGATTTTTAAAATCTCCGCGTTTCCATGCCTGGATAAATTCTGCCCAGGCTGCGGGGTTGAAGATGTTTTGTGGAGGCGCCTGTCCGTTGTAATAGTAGCGTTGCGCGTTATTGCGTAAAAACATACCTGAGTTTTCTCTGCCATCGCGTGGTATAGTTCGGGCCAATATTCTGCGTTTATTTTCGTCGGTATTTTTGCGGGCAACTTCAATATCGTCGTCGGGAATATTAACATTCACAAAATCGCGTTCAAACTGCTCCTTCGTAGGGCGGGGGCGAATAATAGTAGCTGGCAGAAAAACGGTGTCGGTTACCAGCAATTGTATTAAACTGAAGTGGTTTCCTACCAGGTCGCGGGGAATTTCTGCCACTTTGGGTTTATAACCTATAGAAGTAAATTCCACACGGTCACCTTTTGATACTACGATTGAAAAAACACCTTTTTCATTCGTCATAGTACCGCGGTTTTCACCTTTTACCATTACTGTTACAGCGGGGATAGCTTTCAGGCTGTCGGCGGTCATAACAACGCCGTACAATTCTACCAGGGAATCCTTTAGCTTTTCAAACTGGGCCATGGATGCGAAGGGGATGGCAATCGCCAGAAAAAATAATAAAAGTAAACGTCGTTTCATGCCCGTCAAATATATATATAATGGCTAAAAATACTTCAACAAAATACTCATACCAATGGTTAATTTTGTGGCAAACTATCTTTTTAACAAAACAATTAGATGAATGACCCCTGAGAAAGTACTAGATGCTCTCAAGAACGTACAGGAACCTGACCTGGGTAAGGATATTGTCACGCTGAACATGGTAAAAGATATAGTGATCAATGGTAATGTGGTGTCTTTCACAGTGGTGCTTACCACGCCTGCCTGTCCCATGAAAGACATGATCGGAAGGGCATGTGAAAATGCTGTGAAATTACTCGTTAATAAAGAGGCAGTTGTAAAAGTTAATTTTACCGCTAATACAAGCAGCATCCGAAAAGATGCAGGAGCTGTACTGCCCAAAGTGAAGAATATAATTGCGGTGATCAGTGGAAAAGGCGGCGTTGGCAAAAGCACAGTAGCCGCCAATCTGGCACTTGCCTTTGCACAGGGTGGCGCAAAAGTGGGGCTGATGGATGCTGATATTTATGGTCCCAGTGTTCCCATCATGTTCGGCGTGCGCGGCGAAAGACCCATGATGAAAAATGTGGGCGGCGATAAAGGAATGATCGTACCGCTGGAGCGCTTTGGTATTAAACTGATGAGTATTGGTTTACTGGTAGATGAAAAAAATGCAGTGATCTGGCGTGGCCCCATGGCCAGCAGCGCCATTCGCCAGTTTGTTACCGACGTGCTGTGGGATGAGCTTGATTACCTGGTCATTGATATGCCTCCCGGCACCGGCGACATTCACTTAACACTGGTACAAACCGTGCCCGTAACAGGCGCTGTAATTGTTACCACCCCGCAGGATGTTGCACTGGCAGATGCTAAAAAAGCCATCGCCATGTTTAGCCAGGCCCAGATAAAAGTGCCTGTAATCGGACTGGTAGAGAATATGAGCTATTTTACTCCTGCTGAATTGCCTGAAAATAAGTACTATATCTTCGGAAAAGAAGGCGGCAAGCGCCTCGCAGAAGAATATGACCTGCCGTTTTTAGGGCAAATTCCCCTTGTACAAAGCATTCGCGAAGGTGGCGATATAGGAGTACCTATTATGGTAAGCGATGATATGATCACCCGCAAAGCTTTTGAAGAATTTGCCGGCAATACCACCCGTAGTATTGCGATGCGAAATGCGAATGTAAGTGCGTCGAGGGTTGTTGAGGTGATTGAGTAGCTTAAAAGCAGTAGGGAATAGGCAGTGGGCAGTAGATAAATACAACAGATAAAGCCTAAATGCGTGAACTATCCACTGCCTACTGCCCACTCACTACTCACTTTTCATAAAAACCGATATGATCAAAGTAAGGGAAGTAACAGAACTGGTTGTAATTCTCGCATTGGTTTTCGCATGTCATGTAGCCAAAAAAACAGAAGATCCCGTGTTGCCTGCATTTGATATTGAAGGTCATCGCGGTTGCAGGGGCCTTATGCCCGAAAATACTATCCCTGCCATGATCAAGGCGCTTGAACTGGGCGTTACCACACTTGAAATGGATGCTGTGATCACCAAAGACAAACAGGTGATCTTATCGCACGAGCCCTTTTTCAACCATGAAATTACTACCCTGCCAAATGGTAAATATGTAACGGAGCAGGAAGAACGCAACCTGAATATTTACCAGATGACCTTTGCGCAAACGCAGCAGTACGATGTTGGACTAAAACCGCATCCGCGTTTTCCCAATCAGCGTCGCCTGAAAGCTACCAAGCCGTTATTGCGTGAGATAATAGAAAATGTAGAAGCATACCGGAAATTGAAAGGCGGCCCGCCCGTATTTTATAATATAGAAACCAAAACGCAACCTGCTACCGATAATATCTGTCACCCCGCTCCCGAAGAATTTGTGAACCTGCTTATGAAAGTGATCAATGGGGCAAAGATCAATAACCGTGTAATTATCCAGTCGTTCGATTTTCGCACTCTCCAGATCGTGCACAGGAGATATCCCATCATGAAAACCGCCGCTTTGATCGATGATAGCGATACGCGTTCGGTTGATGAACAATTGCAGGCACTCGGGTTTGTACCAACTATTTATAGTCCGGCCTACAGTCTTGTTACCAAAGAGTTGGTTGAAAAATGCCACCAGCAGCACATTAAAGTTATTCCGTGGACGGTAGATGATAAGGCCACCATTGATCAGGTGAAGGCAATGGGCGTTGACGGGGTCATTACAGATTATCCCGATTTGTTGAAATGAGAAATGAAGAATTTAAAATGAGGAATGTGAAAGTGAAAAACTTTGTGCGCTTTGCGTCTCCTTAGCGTCCTTTGCGATGCCAAAAACGACGCTAATAGCACCGCAAAGAACACAGAGAATACGCAAAGAACGCAAAGAATACACATCAATCAAACAATCAAAGATGCACTTATCGTTAGAAGGAAAAAACGCAGTGATCTGTGGAAGCACTCAGGGAATAGGGCTGGCGATCGCTGAAGAGCTGGCGCTGCTGGGCGCCAATTGCACCTTGTTTGCCCGAAATGAAGAAGCATTAAAAGCAGCGCTTAAAAAGCTTGATATTGCCCTGCGGCAGCAACATGATTATCTGGTTGCCGATTTTAGTAAACCAGAGCAGGTAAAGAAAGTTATTGAACAACATATTCAGTCGAAACCGGTACATATCTTAGTGAATAATACCGGCGGTCCTCCTCCGGGATCGGTTTTGGATGCTACTGAAGAAGAATTTCTGCAGGCATTCAATCAGCACCTTATCGTAAACCAGGTGCTCACCAAAGCGGCGGTGCCTTCTATGAAAGAGGCCGGCTATGGGCGCATCATCAATATTATTTCTACTTCCATTCGTATTCCCATCACCAATCTGGCAGTTTCAGGTACTGTACGCGGAGCGGTAGCTATGTGGTCGAAGATCCTGGCGAATGAAGCAGGTCAATACAATATCACTGTAAACAATATATTGCCCGGTTATACCAAAACGCAACGGCTCGAAAGTTTGATAGAGAACAATGCAAAGAAACGGGGCGTGTCGCCCGATGTTATTGAAGAAGAAATGCTGAAAGACATTCCCATGAAACGGTTCGGAGAACCGGAAGAACTCGCGGCTATGGCCGCCTTTCTGGCCTCACCCGCCGCTTCGTATGTAAACGGAGTAAGCATTGCCGTTGACGGAGGAAAAACCGGAGCACTTTAATTCGATAATATGAAGTCAGAAGTCCGATATTGGGTCTTTCAGACATCCGACTTCCGACTTCATAATTCATAAAGCCAATAATTACATGACATTTGAAAATACGAGAACATTTGCCTGCCGGCTTGATCAGAACGACGAACTACGATCATTCAGAGATCAGTTTATTATTCCCGTTATAAACGACGTACGGCAGATCTATTTTCTGGGCAATTCCCTCGGTTTGCAACCGGTGCGCACACAGCAATACCTGCAGCAGGTCTTAAATAAATGGGCTAATTATGGCGTAGAAGGTTTTTTTATGGGTGAACAACCCTGGCTGGAGTACCACGACCAGCTAATACATCCGCTGGCCGGGGTAGTGGGCGCATTGCCGCATGAAGTAGTCGTCATGAATCAGCTTACGGTAAACCTGCATTTGCTGCTGGTAACATTTTATCGCCCTCAGGGAAAACGCAATAAGATCATTTGTGAAGCAAAGGCATTTCCCAGTGATCAGTACATGCTTGAAACACATGTAAAGAGTCATGGCTTCGATCCGGATGAAGTAATTGTTGAAGTGAAGCCCCGCCCCGGTGAACATACTATCAGGCAGCAGGATATTCTGCAGGCCATTGAACAACATAAAAATGAACTGGCGCTGGTATTGTGGGGCGGACTGAATTATTATACCGGTCAGCTTTTCGATATGCAGGCCATCACAAAAGCCGCACAATCGGCTGGCGCCAAAGTTGGTTTCGATCTGGCCCATGCCGCCGGCAATATCCCTTTGCAACTGCATAACTGGAATGTTGACTTTGCCGCCTGGTGCAGTTATAAATATCTAAACTCAGGCCCTGGTGGTATCGGAGGCGCCTATATACATGAGCGTTATCATCAGGATCATTCGCTGCAACGCTTTGCCGGCTGGTGGGGATACGATAAAAGCACCCGCTTTTTAATGCAAAAAGGTTTTAAGCCCGCCTCCTCTGCAGAAGGATGGCAGTTAAGTACGCCCTCCCCGTTATTATATGCTGCGCATAAAGCTGCGCTGGAAATATTTGCAGAAGCAGGCATGGAAAGGATCCAGAAAAAAAGAAAACTGTTAAACAGCTGGCTATGGTTTTTGCTCGATGAAATGAACGGCAGACAGCCTGAGCCGGTCATAGAATTTATTACGCCCCGCCATGAAGCCGAAAGAGGTTGCCAGGTATCGATGCTTATGCTGCAGCACGGCAAAAAAGTATTTGATGAACTGGCGACGGCAGGAGTAATAGTAGACTGGCGGGAACCGAATGTAATAAGGCTGGCCCCGGTGCCTTTATATAATACATTTGAGGAAGTATGGCAATTCACTAATATCTTGCAACAAATTTTACAATTTCAGCACGCATGACACGCCGCCAACTGGTTGAACAAATACGAAGCAAACAATCTTACCTCATCGTAGGACTCGATACAGATATTACCAAAATACCCAAACATCTGTTATCTGAAAAGGACCCTGTATTTGAGTTTAACAAACACATTATCGATGCTACCAAAGATTATTGCGTAGGATACAAGATCAATACGGCGTTTTATGAAGCGTTGGGAATAATGGGGTGGGATGCTATGGAAAAAACAGCAGCCTATATTCCTTCCACCCATTTTAAAATTGCCGATGCCAAGCGCGGCGATATTGGCAATACATCATCACAATATGCAAAGGCTTTTTTTGAAACAATGAACTTCGATGCAATCACTGTAGCGCCGTATATGGGCGCCGACAGTGTATTGCCTTTTCTGGAATATAAAAACAAATGGACGATCTTACTGGGATTGACTTCCAACTCAGGCGCGCGCGATTTTGAACTGCAGCCCGCCGGCAATGAGTTATTATATGAAAAGGTGTTAAGAACAGCAGCGCAATGGGGCAATGCCGATCAGCTGATGTATGTGGTTGGCGCCACACAGGCCAATGAATTTACCAACATAAGAAAAATAACCCCCGATCATTTTTACCTCGTGCCGGGAGTAGGGGCACAGGGTGGTAGTTTAAAAGACATTTCTGAGAAGGCTATGAACAAGGAAGTGGGCATCCTGGTAAATGCCAGCCGGGCTATTATTTATGCTTCAGGGGAAGAAGATTTTGCTGCCAAAGCAATGCTGGTTGCAAAAGAATATCAGCAGGAAATGGCCACGTATTTATAGGCTTCTATATATTAGATATTACTTATAACTTAATACTGATTTCCACAGATATGCATTAAATGTGTGTATATCTTATCTAACTGCTATTGTTTACACAATTCAATACACTAATACAGCGTTGTTATTTATCTGAGGCGTAAAGATACTTTGCACATTTACGCAATTCTTGATCAGGCGCAATAATAAGATGCCTGTAGGCGTTTTGGCGCAGGAATGCATAATGTTGGTTTGTAATCACCTGTAACAGATAAAAACCGCAGAGATTGGTAAATGTTCGTGGAGAGGAGTTCGTAGAATTACGATTTGTATCAAGCACAGGGCGATTTGATAACAACCAAAGAACACCGAATCACGTATATTATAAATTGAATAACGGTGAAACCATTAACCAATAACGACAAGTAGTTGGTCATTGGTTTTTAAATTAATAAACAGTCTGATATCCTATTGAAATTTAAAATCCAATTATCTGCTATGCGAAGAATTTTACGCGGGCAAGTATTTAAAGTATTGCTGTTTATCCTTTGCTTTGGATTATCTTTCTATTTTAAGGCCCATGCCCAGGTATCAGGCACCTATACAATCAATTCAGCGCTTGCTACAGGTGGTACCAATTTCCACTCTTTTGCCGATGCCGTAGCTTATATGCAAAGCGGTTTGAACGGTCCCATTGTATTTAATGTAAGCGGCGGTCCGTATAATGAGCAGGTTTACCTGAATTATAAGATCGGTACAACCGCTACCAATACGCTCACCATCAATGGTAATGGCGCAACGCTTACCTTTCTTTCTACCGATCCCAATCAGCGTGCAGGTATAAAACTGGATAATATCAGTTATGTAACTATCAATAATCTGAAAGTAGTTCCTCAGGGATCTGATGTTGGCCAGTACGGCTACGGTTTTCACCTGTTAAACAATTCTGATAATAACACTATCAAAAATTGTACAATCACCTGTACAATGAACCTTAATGACAATGTCAACAACAATGAGGGTATTGTAATTAACGGTAATAATGGATATTCAACCGACCCCGGTACCAGTAATTGCGATAATAACCTGATCCAGGGTAATACCATTTCAGGTGGCGGTAATGGTATTTCTTTGAACAGCCAGCCGGTTGCGGGCCCTGCCACATTAATGCAGGGAAATAAAATTTTAAACAATACTATTTCTAACTGTTTCAATAACCTTATTCAGCTGGCTTATACAGATGGTACAGTAGTAGACGGGAATGATCTGCAGGGTGGGCTCGACATAGATCTGTCGACTTCGGTTACAGGTGTTTTCCTGAATCTGGTTGATCAGAATGTAAAAGTTACCAATAACAAGATCCATAATATTGCTATAGCAGATCAGGGCGTTCCCACTGGAATATTTGGCGTTCAGAATTCAGCCATGGGTACAGCAGGTACTGTAAACCTCATCGCAAATAATGCGATCTATAATTTCCGCTCGAAATATCTTCAGTATGGTATTGCAGTGCCATCATCAGCTTCTTATTTCAACGTATATCATAATTCCATTTCTCTTGATGATCAAACACAGACGGGCGGAAAATCTGAAGGCTTATTTTTTCAGCAGATCAACGATGCCAATATTTGGAATAATATCGTTTCGGCAACCCGTAAAGCTACCGGCGGTTACAACAGAGGCATAACTTTTAATATTACTACACGGGTTACCTGCGACAGAAACGTTTATTACATCAATGGCGCAACCGGTGTTAATTCCACTGGTAAGTATAAGGCAGCTGCCATTGTTCTTTTGTCTGACTGGCAAAAACAAACAGGATTTGACTACCATTCAGTAAGCGTGAACCCGCAGTATACCAGTACTACTACTAACCTGTTGCCTGCATCACAGGCAATAGATAACCTGGGCATTTACCAAAATATCAATACTGATATCACAGGCGCAGGCCGTAGCACGGTTAATCCTGATCCGGGATGTTACGAGTTTACTTCAGCTGCCTGTTCAACGGCGATGACAGCCGGCACTCTGAATGTATTGCCCGATTCTGTTTTCTGCGTAGGTCCTACCATAACATTGGGTTTAACCAACGGAACCCGCGGGGCAGGTGAAACCTATACATGGCAAAGTTCGTCGAGTTTAACAGGTACCTATACCAATATAGGCAGCTCTGTTCCATACCCTTTTCTTGATCAAACACCTGCTGCTACTACCTATTACCGGCTTGCTATGACTTGCAGCGGTACAACAGTTACTACAAATCCTTTGCGGGTAATTGTGAATACACAATTGCCGGCTGGTACCTATACAATTAATTCAACTTTGCCTACCGGTGGTATTAATTTCCATTCCTTTAACGATGCCATCCTGGCTATGGGATGTGGTATTGGAGGATCAATAGTATTTAACGTAGCGCCCAATACAGGGCCATATAATGAGCAGGTAATTTTGCCGGCGCTTCCTACGTCTCCCGGAAAAACAATCACATTCAACGGCAACGGCGATACGCTTGCATTTGCTCCAATCGCTTCTTCTGCAGAAAAAGCCGTATTTAAACTGAATGGCTCCGACTATATTACCATTGATAGTTTAACTGTGAATGTAACGGGCGCAACAGCTGGTTATGGTATCCAACTGCTGAATGATGCCGATAACAATACTATAAAACGTTGCAGGATCTTAGCCAACGCAGCGAGCGGTTCAACCGATTTTGCCGGCATAGTTATCAGTTCCGATCCCAAACTCATTACAACTACAGGAAGCACTGCTCCTTCAGGTGATAGTAACACAATAGCCAACAATACCATAGTGGGTGGTACATACGGTATATTACTTGTTTCAGGCAGCGCTGTGCGCGCCTTTGGTAATACCATTTTTAATAATACTTTAAAAGATCAGTATTATTATGGTATTTACATGGATGGTGGTATGGTGAATGTACTGATAGATAGTAATGATATCAGCATGCCCAACCGTAAAGTTGTTTACAATTACTCTGGTATCTATATTGATCAGCATACCGACGCTTCATCTTTACTAAAAATTTCAAGGAATAAAATCCATAATCTCTTAAGGAGCCGCCAGGATACAATTGCTGAAATGCATGGTATAGATATTGACCGTATTACCACCAATGCTGCAACTCCTATAGTAGTTTCAAATAACCTGTTGTACGATTTTCACGGGATTGGGCAGCAGTTTGGACTGTATACCATCGGCTCAAGTAATGTAAAGTTCTATCATAACACGGTTTCGCTGGAAGATTCTGTGGCGAAGGTTGTTGATCCGGCTGTAAAAGCTGTTGGTTTTGGTTCATTTTATACCGGTGCTTCCACTTCATCTGTAGGTGTGGAATTTAAAAATAACAGCGTGCTTATTAAAAGAGGCGGAAGCGGAATAAGTGCAGGTGTTTATATTAATGCAAATGACAACGCTCTGGTATCCAATAATAATAACTTTTTACTGCAGGCGCCAGGTGGCGGTACCCAATATGTTGGCTATTTGAACGGCGCCACTTATACATCGTTAAGCAACTGGCTGGCGGTGGGAAAAGATTCCAATTCAATTTCACTCGATCCGTTGTACAGAGATCCGGCGAATGCCGACTTTACACCAACGTATATTCCGTTCGATAATAAAGGAACTCCGGTAGGCGTGCCTATAGATATCATTGATGTTACGCGCAGTGTTACCAAACCAGATATCGGCGCCTACGAATTTACCATTTGTTATCCGCTCAATACGCCGGTGCTTACACTCGATTCAGTAGGTGTATATACCATTCGCTTTGCGTGGACGCCCGTTCCCAATACAACCGGATACCTGGTATCGCGCGACGGTGTTAACTGGTCACTTCCGTCATCGGGGCCGATGGGCACTACCCATACCGTTGCCGGATTAAAAGCCCGTGATACCGTAGGTCTGATGGTAAAGGCTTTGGGTACACGATGGGATTGTCCGCCCGCGTACTCAAACCGCGTAACAGGTCAAACAGTTACCGATCAGATCTTTATTCCAAACACATTCACTCCAAATGGCAACGGACAGAACGATGTGTTCAGGGTATACAGCAATATCATTCAAAGCATGCATTTAATGGTATTCAACCAGTGGGGTGAAAAAGTTTTCGAAACCAACGACATCAATGGCGGGTGGGATGGTACCTACAAGGGTAAACCGCAACCGGTTGGTGTATATGTATACGTTGCTTATATGGTACTGAGTGATAGTAATAACAGTACGGTAACCAAAAAAGGAACCTTTAATCTTGTCCGGTAAATAACCCCTAAAACTGGTTGTAATGAGAAATCTAATAAAAGCCGGTGTTTTAGTGCTGGCATTGATATCAGGAGTTGCAGGGCATTCTCAAACAGACCCGCATTTTTCGCAATACTACTCATATCCCCTGTGGTTAAACCCTGCGTTGACCGGGGCCATCGATGGTAACTACCGCGTTACGGGCATGTACCGAAGTCAGTGGGGAGGGGTTACCAATCCCTTTGTAACGCCAGGCGTTTCGGCCGACATTCCAACCAATAAGAATGTAAGTATTGGTTTGAGTGTTATGAACCAAAAGGCCGGTAACATTGGTTACAACTACTTGACCGGGTATGCTACCATGGCTTATAACGGTATTCGTTTTGGCTACCAAACGGTTTCAATTGGTATGGCGCTGGGAATTATCAACCGCCGGTTCGACCCCAGTAAATTTCAGACGGGTGATCAATGGAACCCTGTAACGGGGTACAATCCTGTACCGTCGACAGAAGTATTAAATAAAACCTCGGCTACTGCATTTGATGCAGGAGTGGGCGCAGTATATTATGACGGTACACCCGGTAAAAAAGCCAACGCGTTCGGCGGTATATCGGTTTACCATTTATCGCGCCCCCAGGACCCGTTCATTTCGGGTGCAGTGAATGAAAGAATGCCGATGCGTATAACCGCGCACGGAGGTTTTAAGATCAATGTGAATGAAGATATAAGTGTTACACCAAACCTGTTATATATGCGCGAAGGAAATGCGCAGGAAAGAATGGTGGGCGCTTATACACAAATGAGAGTGAACGAGGCTACCGACTTTTTACTGGGCGCCAACTATCGCTTTAAAGATGCGCTTTCACCCTATGCAGGCGTATACTATAAGAACTTTATGATAGGGGTCAGCTACGATATAAATGCTTCCGATCTGGGTAGAGTGGCAGGTAATGCCAACAATTTTGAAATATCCCTTACCCTTATTGGCCGCAAACCGGCTGAGGCCGATGGAATACCATTTGTGTGTCCGAGATTGTAGTGAGCAATAATTTGAAAAGTAATAAGTCGTAATTATAAAGAAGTAAGAAAGCGAGGAATTGAAATTCGGGAATATTCACGATTCACGATTGACGATTCACGAAATTTTCCAATTATGATTAAGCATCTTATAATAATCGTCGCTTTAGGAATAATGATGCCTGCTGCGCATACCCAGGTAGTTACCAATTACAAAAGGGTAGCCGAACAGTTTTATGCCAAAGGCGATTATTATTCTGCCGCCCAATACTATGAGAAATTCCTTGGTGGAAAAATTCCCCCCAATTCGGGTTACAGCGCCTATGTGGTGCAAAAGCAGGGAACAGGCGTGGCCAGCCACCGCGAGGGAAGGAGCCTTAATTCCGAGTTGCTATTCCGCATGGGAGAGTGCTACTTTCATCTGAACGATTATATTCATGCCCAGCAATGGTATAAATTACTGATGGATAAAGATTCCACTTCTTTTCCGCAGGTACCTTATCTGTACGCCGTTTGTTTACGTGCCGGTGGCAAATTTGTAGAGGCTTCAAAAGAACTGGAAGCGTTCATTCAGCAACACGGTGTTGCCGACCAGTTAGGCAAACGGGCTCAGAAGGAACTGGAGGATTGTATTTTTGTTCAGCAGCAAATGGCCACCAGTACCGCCGTTGTTAAAGTTGAAAAGCTCAACGCCAATATCAATAAAGAAGGGGCCAATTATGCAGCCAGTTGGTTAAATAATTCAACCCTTGTGTTTACTTCTACCCGCTCAGATTTCAACAATACCTTTTATAATGCATCTTACCAGACCGGCAGCGGATTCGGAAAAGTTGAGAGAATGAACGTGTCGTTCCCCCGGAGCACCCAGTGGGGTACCCCCACTTTTACCCCCGATGGCAATAGAATGTATTATACCGGTTGGACGGTAGCCAAAGGCGGTAAAAAATTATCCGGCATCTATATGAGCCAGCGGATCGACGACCGGTGGTCGCAGCCCGTTTTAATAGATGGCAAAATGGAGGATGAAAACGGTTATAGTTCCCGTCAGCCACAGGTAACTGCTGATGGTAAATACCTGTTGTTTGCCAGCGACCGCCCCGATGGGATCGGTGGTTTCGATATCTGGTATGCCGAACTCGACGCCAATGGCCGCCCGGGCCAGGTAATGAATATGGGACCCGGCATCAATACGCTTGAAGATGAAGAAGCGCCTTTTTACCATGCCCCCAGCAATACCCTTGTATTTGCCTCTAAGGGAAGGACCGGTATGGGCGGATTCGACCTGTTTGCTTCAAACGGTGATTTTACCGGCTCATGGTCGCCTGCCACCAACCTCGGTTTCCCCGTAAATTCAGAAAAAGATGACAGCTATTTCATAAGCCGGGGTAAAAACCTGCTTCAGGACGCTATGATAAGCAGCGACCGCAATTCGCTTTGCTGCTATGAGCTATACAGCGTACAAAGAAGCTATACCCAGGTATATAGTGGTGTGGTAATGGATTGTGAAACAAAAGCGCCGTTGAACGGGGCAACCGTACTGGTTAAAGATGCCCGCGGAAATCAGGTAGCCCAGTTAAAAACAGACGAACAGGGAAAATATAGTATTATGGCCGATGCCGGCCTGGCGCTGCAGATCGGCGGCTCTCTCGATGGGTACCAGAACGGCCTGCTCACTTCACCCGCCTCAAGGGTTGATACCGTTTACGCACCTGCGTTATGCCTGGCCAAAAAGCCCGATCCGTTTAAAGGAAAAACCAAAACGATTGGTAATGAGGTATCTTATCAGATCGTGTTTGAGTTAAAAACCGAAATCGCGCCGGCGTCCTATCCTTATCTCGACCTGATAGCAGCATATTTGAAAGACAACCCCGATGTGGTACTTGAGATCGATGTGCATACCGATGGTATAGGATCGGTAAAATCGAACCAGTTCCTGTCGCAGGGACGTGCCAATGCCTGCGCCGAATACCTGATGAAAGCCGGTATTTCGCCCGACCAGATCATGCCGAAAGGTTTGGGTGAATGCTGTCCGCTGGAAAAAGAAACCAACCCCGACGGATCAGATAACCCCGCCGCCAGGGAAAAGAACAGACGCGTAGTGTTTAAGATCATTAAATTCAACTAATAATATAATTAGTCGTTCTTCGACTTTAGGATAGTGGGCAGCAGGCATTAGTCTGCTGCCCACTGTCTTTTATCGATCTGAGCGGAGTCGAAAGGATACTTTTGCCTTCATTTTGCCACTTACTGAATCCCGAGCGTCGAAGGATACCCTTTTTAATTACCATAGAGTATAAAAATCATTAAATTGCAATGATACCCAGCCTTTAGGGGCTTTTTTACGTATACGCTAAGATCATCTCAACAATCAAAACTTACATTTATGAAACACGTCTTCTCGGTTTTCTCTGTTGCATGCGTGGTAGCCTTTACTCTCTTTTTGTCAACAACCGGCTCTTCCTGTAAAAAGGAAAAAGGTGATAAAGGTGATACCGGAACGGCCAATGTAAGGTTTTCAGCCTGGCAGGATGTGACGTTTGCAGTTGTTAAAAACAATAATGGTGACACAGTTGCATGGACAGCCACTATGACTGCGCCGGCAATAACGAAAACTATACTCGATTCGGGCGTTGTAAAAGTATATGTAAACGTTGGTACGGCTACTAACGAGGCTGTGTTTGCGTTACCGTTTACAGACTATTATGCCCTTACCGGTGTTCAAAACCTGAACGCTTATTTTCAGGTAGGAAAAATTCAAATGTATTCTACAGAGGACGCCTCAACTTACCAAAGCAGTAGCGGTAAATCATTTCAATACCGGTATGTTATTATACCTGGCGGTGTAAGTACGGGAAGGTCGGCTGTCAATTATAATGATTGGAAGGCCGTTAAGCAATACTTAAATATAACTGACTAAGCCGGATAATTTGTAAATATCCTTACCGTAACACTTATCCTTTAAAAACCTCTCTTTTGACCGCCTTCGGCGGAAACCAAAAGATTCATCGCATTTTTTTCCATTCTTATAGCCGGCTTTAACCTCCGGCCTATAAGAATGGAAATTGTTTATTTTCTTCACGCCCCTGTTTATTGGAAAATCCGTAAGTTGTTAATCAATTTCATTCCGCTAATTAAAAACTAACTGCTATGCGTTTTACGAGAAACGCTTCTCGGGCCTCTGGGCTGCGAACAACGTGCAAAGCTCTGCTGCTGATAACGATTGTGTGCTATGGCTCGCCTGCTGCTCACGCCTCTGACCTTAGCCACGATAGTAAAAACCATTTCTTTTTCCAGGATACCACCATTGTCAGAGGTAAAGTCTCGGGCGCCGAAGAAGGAATTATTCTGCCGGAAGTTTCTGTAGAAAATCTTGTTACCCACAGAGGCACATTTACCAATTCACAGGGTGAATTCAGTATTGGCGCACACAAGGGCGACAGTTTGCGGTTCACCTATGCCGGCAAAGCGCCCAGAACCGTCATTTTCAGAGGCGAGAAATTCGTTGAAGTGCAGTTGTCGGAAGGCGACAGGGCATTATCAGAAGTAGTGGTAACCGGTTATCAGACCATCGATAAAAAGAAATTTGCCGGGGCAGCCGCTACCGTGAAAATGGATGAAATAAAAATGAACGGACAAACCGATATCAGCCGTATGCTTGAAGGACGTGCCGCCGGTGTATCGATCCAGAACGTATCGGGTACATTCGGTACGGCCCCTAAAGTGAGGGTGCGCGGGGCTACTTCCATCAACGGTGATAATAAACCTTTGTGGGTGGTAGACGGCGTTGTGCTTGAAGATATTGTAAACATCTCAAACGATCAGCTGTCGAGCGGTGACCCTACTACCTTACTGGGTTCTGCCGTAGCAGGTTTGAACGCCAACGATATTGAAAGTTTCGAAATTCTGAAAGACGCCGCCGCCGCCGCACTGTATGGCGCCAGAGCCATGAACGGCGTAATTGTGATCACCACCAAAAAAGGCCGTACCGGCAAACCATCGGTAAATTATACCGGCAACTTCAGTTCTTATCTTAAACCCGGTTACTACGATTATGATATTATGAACTCGGGTGATCAGATGTCTGTCCTTGCCGAGCTCGAACGCAAAGGAAGTCTCAATGCCAATATTCTCGACAGGGCAGATAATGGCGTATTTGGTAAAATGTACGAAATGCTGAACCAGGTAAACCCCGACGGATCTTTTGCACTACCCAATACACTCTCTGCCAGAAGACAATTCCTGGAACGTTATGCCAAAGCAAATACCGACTGGTTCAACATTCTCTTCCGCAATAACTTCATACAGGAACATTCTATAGCCATTTCTTCAGGTACCGAACGCTCGCAGTCGTATTTTTCTACCAGCTTTTATGATGACAACGGCTGGACGGTTGCCGATAAAGTAAAACGCTATACACTCAACTTTAGAAATAATTACCGTTTTTCTGACCGGCTTTCGGCCGACTTTACCACGGTAGGGTCTGTACGGCAACAAAGAGCGCCCGGCGCCCTTACGCGCCAGAGCAACCCCGTATTTGGCACTTACGACCGCGATTTTGATATCAACCCGTTCAGTTACGCCCTTAATACCAGCCGCACTTTAACGGAATACGATCAAACGGGGGCAAGAGAATATTTCCGCAGAAATTTCGCCCCCTTCAATATTCTTACCGAACTGGCGAATAACTACATCGATCTGAATGTGATCGATCTTCGCCTGCAGGGTGGTTTAAACTATAAGATCACACCCGATCTCAAGTGGGAATTTGTTGGCGCACTCCGCTATGTGAAATCAAGCCAGGAACACCAGATCACCGAAAACTCCAACATGGCCAATGCCTACCGCGCCGCAGGCAACTCAACTATCCGCGACAATAATAAATTCCTGTACCGCGATCCTGATAGCCCCAATGCACAACCTGTGGTTGTATTGCCTTACGGTGGTTTTTACAATCGCGTTGAAGACCAGCTCGTGAGTTACGATTTCAGGAACAGCCTTAGCTATAATAAAACATTTGGTATACATACCATCAGCTTACTGGCTGGTCAGCAGGTAAAATATGCCGACCGCCAGAACTTCTCCAACACCGGTTACGGGTATCAGTATGATAATGGCGGCGTGCCGTTTATCGACTACCGTATTCTGAAACAAACCATCGAGCTGAACTTCCCTTATTATGGCATGTCGAAAGATTATGACAGGTTTGTGGCTTTTTATGCAACAGGCACCTACACCTATAATTCAAAATATAATTTAACCGGTACCGTTCGCTATGATGGTTCAAACCGGTTAGGTAAATCACCAAGGGCCCGCTGGCTGCCAACCTGGAGCGTGGCCGGTTCATGGAACGTTGAGCAGGAAAAATTTATGGAAAATGTATCCTGGGTTGATGCGCTTACCCTCCGCGCCAGCTACGGCCTTACCGCCAGTATG
>Ga0068855_100002284_pt1 | contig 23679 bp, 24 predicted proteins | sample KBSCornC52_FD_66592 | JGI IMG/M metagenome (GOLD analysis project Ga0068855, IMG submission 66592) | Corn rhizosphere microbial communities from Kellogg Biological Station, Michigan, USA - KBS Corn C5-2 | ecosystem: Host-associated > Plants > Roots > Rhizosphere > Soil ...
GCAAGCCACCGCCACGAGCCGCAAGCCACCGCCACGAGCCGCAAGCCACCGCCACGAGCCGCAAGCCACCGCCACGAGCCACGAGTCGCCAGCCGCCAAACACGTCTTGATTCGGCAGATCTCGAACCGCTCCCTGGGCACAACGCAGCAACAACGGCGATTCTGCCCGCTGTCGTGCGCGCCCGCTTGCACCGAACCGACCAGCGTGAGCGCGCTTCCGCGAGGCGTCGTGCCCGAGCTCACGTCGGTCAGCGCCCCCCAGCGCGGGACATCTTGATTCAGCAGATTTCGAATCCGTCGCGCGCCGCCGTCGCCCCGCCCGAACATCTTGATTCAGCAGATTTCGAATCCGTCGCGCGCCGCCGTCGCCCCGCCCGAACGTCTTGATTCGGCAGATTTCGAATCCGTCGCGCGCGCCGCCGTCGTCGCCCCCCGAACATCTTGATTCGGCAGATTTCGAATCCGTCGCGCGCCGCCGTCGCCCCGCCCGAACATCTTGATTCGGCAGATTTCGAATCCGTCGGCGGATTGTCTTAGGGCAACTCGATTTGGCGGATTTTGGTGGTGTTCGAGAGACGCGGTGCGGCGATGAGCGTTTTTTTGCGCGGTTGGGAAGGGCGGGGGGGCGGTTAGGTGAGGGCGTCGAGGTGGGGGGCGAGCTCGGCGAACCAGAGGTCGAGGTATTCGGAGTTGCTGGCGGAGGCGTGAGGGGTGAGGGCGAGGCGGGGGGCGTCCCAGAGGGGGGAGTCGGGCGGGAGCGGCTCGCGTTCGAAGACGTCGAGGAAGGCGTGGGCGAGGGCGCCGTCGTGGAGGGCGCGTAGGAGGGCGGTTTCGTCGACGGCGTTGCCACGGCCGAGGTTGTAGAAGCCGGTGCTGGGACGCATGGCGCGAAAGGCGGAGTCGTCGAAGAGGTGATCGGTGCCAGTGTCGGCCGGCAAAGTGGCGATGACGTGGTCAGCTTTGCCCAGCAGGTTCGGCAAGTCGTCGATGGCGTGGACGGCGTCGGCTGGCCCCGTATCGTCGGTGAGCCGGCGCTTGACTCCGGTGACGTGCATGCCGACGGCCTTGAGCAAGCGCGCGCATTCGCGGCCGAGCGCGCCATATCCAACGATCAGCGCGCGTTGGCCGGCCAAGCGCCGCGTCGTCGAATATTGGTCGCGGCCGTAGTGATGAGCGCGTTGATCGGCCAGGGCCAGATCGAAGCGGCGCGTGAAGTACAGCATCATCGCCAGCAGGGATTCGGCCATGATTTTGCCGTGAAAACTGGCGTGGATGACGCGAACGCGCCCGCTAGGATCGGCCTCTACCTTTTCGCGGCCAGCCGCGGGCGTCGCGACGAAGCGGAGCTGCGGACCCAGGCCGTACCACGCCGCCGAGAACCGCCAGACCAACACGACCGCGGCGTCGGGCAGCTGCTGCAAGAGCGCGGGCTCATCGGCTGCAACCAGCCATTGATGCTGTGGATGACGCGCCTGCAAGCGCGCGAGCTGCTCCGGTTGGAGCGCGAAGGCTTGGATGGTATGCGGGAGCGAAAGAACGACCTTCATTGCGGCTCCGCTCGTTCTCGACCTACGCGCTCGGCGCGAGCGTTCGCGACCAGAGGTCGCTCGTGAGCAGGTTGCTGGGGTCGAGGCGTTGCTTCAAGGCCAAGAACTGATCGATGCGCTCGCGACTATACGCGCGTTCGACGTCGCCTCTACGCAGCACCGAATCCTTCGCAAAGTAGAATTTGCCGCCGGCGCCAAGTACGCGCTCCGTCAGGCGTTCGGTCAGCGCCCACAGCGCCGCCCGGTTCTTGCCAGTGACGGGAAAGTCCATGGCCAAAGACCAGCCGTCGAGGGCGTGGGTGAGCAAGAACGGATCGGGGCGGTGGCGCTTGAGCACGCCCAGAAATGACGGCAATTTGGCCTGGTGGCACAGGTCGAGCACGTCTTTCAGCGTCTGGCGTGCGGTGGCGTGCGGCACGAACACTTGATACTGAATGAAACCGCCGGGGCCGTAGGCTAGACGCCAGTTGGGGACGTAGTCGAGCAAGAACGCAAAGGCGACGTGCGACTGCAGGTAGGAGCGGCCGTGCTCGCGCCAGGACGAATGGTACTTGGCCGCGTTCACCACCCGCCACAGCGGCTGATTGCTGAACAGCCGCATGACGCGCCACAGCTCGCTCTTGGGCAGGCCCATGATCGAGCTCGGCAACCCTTGGCGGGCGACTTGGAACGACGCCGCGCCCTCCGGATCTTCACCCGCGTGCAGGTAGTGCGCCGAGTGCACCTGCCCTCGCCCCAGCGCCTTGCCGCTCGCAAAGCAATCGACCCAACCCACCAAATAGTCGGCGTCCGGCAGACGCTGCTCGAACGCATCCATCAAAGCGTCCAGGTTCTTGCCGCTGATACACTCGACGCGCAGCTTGCCGCTCTCCACCTTTTTCAGCTTCAGCTTCACGCGCGTGACGGCGCCGAGCATGCCCAGGCCGCCGATGACGGCGTGAAATAACTCGGCATTTTGCTGCCGATTCAGCGTCAAAACTTCACCCGCCGGGGTGAGCAAGTCGAGCTCGAGCACGTGCTCGCCGAAGGGGCCGACGCGAAAGTTGTTCTTGCCGTGAATGTTCATGGCCACGCACCCGCCCAAGGTGGGACGCATGGTGCCGGGCACGACCGCGGGCCAGTAGCCGTCTTCGATGGTGCGCCGCCACAAGCCTTCGATGGTCAGCCCGGCTTCGGCCTCCAGCACACCCGTCGCCGGATCCCAGGCGAGCAGGCGGTCGAGCCCGGAAGCGTCGATCACCATGCCGCCGGTGTTGAGCGCAGCGTCGCCGTAGCTGCGACCGGCCCCACGAAACACGACCGTCAAGCCCTCGCGGCGGGCCTGCTCGACGGCGAAGGCCAGCTCTTCGACGCTGGCGGGCACGACGTAACGACACGCGGCCCGAACCGAGCGCCCGAAACCGTCGAGCACGCGCAGGGGGGCGTGGGCTCGAAACGGGGTGAGCGCCAGCTCGGACATCAGAAGTTGAGCCTGCGAAAGATGAACGACGGCAAACTGCGCACGATCAGCGCGACCAACGCCCAACGCGACGGCACGAAGGCCGAGCCGCTATTGCCCTTGCGAGCGAGCGCGAGCGACAACTTGGCGGCTTTTTCGGCCGAGATCAGCCAAAACAAGCCCTTCATGCCGCGCGTCATGGCCGTGTCGACGAACCCGGGCTTGATCGTGACGACGTTCACACCGTAGCGCGAGCAGCGGTTGCGGAGCGACTCCAAATAGGTGGTGAGCGCGGCCTTGGTGGTGCAGTAGGCGGGGTTTCCACGCCTACCGCGTTCGCCCGCGATGCTGGAAATACCCAAGATGGTGCCGGCGCGCGCGGCCTCGAAGCGCGCTGCGGCTTGGTTCATCCAGGCCATGGCTCCGAGGAGGTTGACGGTGACCATGGCGCGATCTTTTTCGAAGGCGTATTCGCCTTCTTCGATCTTCGGCATCACGCCGGCGGCGTAGACCAAGCCGTCCACCGGACCCAAGTCGCGCTCGATGCGCTCGAACAGCGCCGGCACCTCGTCGACGTTGGCGACGTCGTGCACGTACGGACGCAGCTTGCCGGGGAATTCGCCCGCCAACCGCGTGAGCTCATTTTCGCGCCGAGCGACGATGGCGACCTCTGCGCCGGCGCGTGCCAGCTCGCGCGCCATGGCTTCACCCATGCCGGAAGACGCGCCCACGATCACCACCCGAGACAGCTTGGCCGTCACTGGCCGCCCTCCCCTCGGACGCAACACGGGGATTCAGAATGGCGAAAGGACTCGTGAAACAGGCTCCGAAGCACGGCCGCGCATACCATACGAGAGCAGCCGCCGCCACAGCAGCACGTGCCCCAAAACCGCCGTGCTGACGAGGCCGGCGGGCAACCAAACGAACGGGAAGTAGGCCACCCACGTATTGAGCCGAGCCGGCGATCGGCCAAACAGCGCGAAGGTCGGTAACGACGCCACCGCGATTGCCAAGATGGCCACGAGCAACAGAGTGCCCCCCGCATTCCAGGTCACGATCAGCCAGCGCGGGGCGAGACCGCGCGCGGCCAGCGCGGCCACCAGCAGCGCCGTCGCCCCCGTGGCGATGTCGAAGTTCAGGCCCGTGAAGGTCATCTGCGGCGGCATCACGCCTTCGACAGCCGCCTGGTGCATGACCAGCTCGAGCGGCAGGCGAAAGCCTTGGAGCGCGACGAGCGTCCACAGCGGCGCGTTCGCGAGCGACGCACCCGCGCGCGAAAGACCGAACCGCAACGGCAGCGCGATCGTCGGCAACAATAGAACCAACACCCGCGGCGGCAGCCCGTCGTGGGCGAGAAATCCGCTGAGACCCATTGCGGCCGATACCGCGAGCCATGCTCCTGCGCCTAGCGCGAAGCGGAAAGCGGAACGCCGACCCAACACGCGCAGCACGATGAGGCCGACCAAGCCGACCACCAGCAAAGCAAGCCCGGGAATGGCAACCAGAACGAGGGGGGAGGAACGAGGTATCATGCGCGGCCCCACAGCACGCGGCATGCCACCTGCTTTGCCGCACGAGCATGCAGCTACGAGGCGTTTTTCGTGCAGCGGGGCCGGGTGGCGGCTGTCGCGTTTCCGGCAGCTGTCGGTTTTCCGACAGCCGCGCTTCCAAGCGGCCCAACCCCGAGTCTAACGTGAGCGGAATGTCGAGCAGCCTGGAGCTGTTGCAAAGCCGCGAGCGCCTGCGCGTGGCCCAACGCTTCTTGCGACTGCGGCCCCGCATTGCCGGCGTCGCCGCCCTTGGCAACGCCGCATTCTTGGCCGCGTCGGCCGCGCCCGCCGCCCAGAAGGCCGCGCTCGGCTTGGCCTTCGCCACGACGATTGGCGCGTTCTTCGCCGAGGCGGCGGTGCTCGCGCACCGGGCGCTGAGCGAGCGCTGGCTCTTGGTCTCGCTGGCGTCGACGTTGGCGGCGCTGGGCGTGGGCGCCTTGCTGAGCGGCGGCCTGACCAGCCCCATCCTGCCCCTGCTGTTTGCGCCCACCGTCGTCGGTTTTGCAGCCTTCGCGCGGGCGCGCCCGAGTTGGCTGCTGTTCGGCGAAACGCTGTCTCTGTCGTTGCTACTGGGCGTGGTCGGGCCGCTCGCGGCGTTTCCCGAGCTACCCGCGCCCACCGTGCGCGGCATGTTGGGCGTCAGCAGCGCAGCGTCATTGGTGCTGTTGGCGGTCGGCGTCATCGGTCTGGTCGACGCCCACGCGCGTATCGCGACCGAGCTCGATCGGTTGCGCGGCGACATGCTGCACGAGGCCGAGCGGCGTGCCCTCAGCGTCGAGCATTTGGGCGCCCAAGTTGCTCACGAGGTGAAGAACCCACTGACGGCGGCGCGCGGCTTGGTGCAGCTGGTTCAGCGGCGGACGACCGACGAGCGTGACCAACAACGTTTGTCCGTGGTCGTCACGGAGGTGGATCGCGCCCTGCGCGTGCTGGAAGACTACCTGAGCTTCGCGCGTCCGCTGAGCGACCTCAAGCTAGGCTCCGTGAAACTGCTGCCGCTGCTCGAGGATGCGGCCGGGGTATTGGAAGCGCGCGCGCTCGACAAGCGCCTGACGCTGCGCGTTTCCGGCGAAGACTTGGAAGTCGTGGCCGATCGCCAGCGCCTGCGCGACGCGCTCTTGAACTTGATGCTGAACGCCATCACCGCCCTGCCCTCCGGTGGCACGCTGGAGGTCAGCGCGACCCGCGTCGGCCCGCGCGCCCGTTTGATGGTGGCCGACGACGGCCCCGGGCTGCCCCCCGAGCTGTACGCCCGGCTGGGCCAACCGTTCGCCTCCGGCAACGACGGCGGCACGGGCCTGGGCGTGATGCTGGCCGAGAGCGTGATGCGTCAACACGGCGGGCAGCTACGGATCGAAAACGAGCCAGGTAAAGGCGTGCGCGCGCTGCTCGAGTTACCGTTGGGCGGCGCCGAGCCAAGAGCGGAGCCGAGCTGAAATGGCCCAAGTCCTGATTGTCGACGACGAGAGCTCGGTGCTCTTTCTGCTACGCGAAGTGCTGGAAGAGCGAGGGCACGAGGTGGTGTCGGCCTCGAGCGGCGTGGAGGCGGCCACGTTGGCTGACAGCGGCAAGCTGGACGACATCGAGCTCGTCTTGAGCGACTTCGCCATGCCCGAGCTGGACGGGCTGGGCTTGCTGGCCGCGCTCAAACGTCACCAGCCTGAGCTGCCGGTCGTGTTGCTCACGGCGCGCGGGTCGGAGCGCCTCGCGGCGCGCGCCATCAAAGAGGGAGCGTTCGACTACCTACCCAAGCCGTTCGAGCTCGACGAGCTGGAGGCGGTGGTGGCGCGCGCCTTGGAAACGGGCAGCCTGCGTCGGGAGGCGCGCCGCGCGGCGGCGTCGGCGCTGCTCGGCCGAGCTTTCGTGGGTCGCGCTCCGGCGTTTCGGCGAGTCGTGGATCGCGCGCTCAAGCTTGCTCCGCGCAACGTGCCAGTGCTGGTGCGCGGCGAAACCGGGAGCGGCAAGGAGCTACTAGCGTCGCTCCTTCATACCGGTAGCGACCGAAAGAGCGCGCCGCTGGTCCGCTTCAACTGCGCCGCCGTCTCCGCCGAGCTCGCGGAGAGCGAGCTGTTCGGCCACGCACGCGGTGCGTTCACCGGCGCCACCGCGCCGCATCGTGGCTATTTTGCCCAAGCTCACGGTGGCACCTTGGTGCTGGACGAGGTGGGCGAGCTTTCACCGACTCTGCAACCCAAGCTGCTGCGCGCGCTACAGTTCGGCGAAATCCAACCGGTGGGCGGAGCCGTGACCCGTGTCGACGTGCGCGTGGTCGCTTGCACGCACCGTGATTTGCACGCCGAGGTGAAGGCGGGGCGTTTCCGCGAAGACTTGCTGTATCGGCTGGCGGTGGTGGAGCTGACGATGCCGCCGCTCGCGCAACGCCGTGAAGACATTGCGCTTTTGGCGGAGGTGTTCGCGCGCGCAGCCGCTCAACGCTTTGGCCTCGAGGGAGTGACGCTCGACGCCGAGCTCTTGGCGGCGCTCACGGCGCGGGACTACCCCGGCAACGTGCGTGAGCTGGAGAACGTCGTGACGCGACTGGTTGCGCTGAGCGACGGCGGTCCGCTCGGTCGAGCCGTCTTGGATGAGCCGGCGCCGGTGGCGGTAGCGCCAACACCGCTCACGGTGGATACCGGCTCGTTTCGAGAAAGAGTCGAGCAGCTGGAACGGACACTGCTCAGCCAGGCGCTGACGGCCGCGGGCGGCAATCAGTCCGAAGCCGCGCGAAAGCTCGGGCTTTCCCGGCCGACCTTCTTGGACAAGCTGAAACGCTACGGGTTAGGCTAAGCCCGGTTCGCGCCATGACCCTGTTCGCCATCCTCGCGCTCGGCTTCTTTCTCGGCATGCGCCACGCCACCGACTCCGATCACGTGATCGCAGTGACGACGATCGTGAGCCGCGCCAAGAGCGCCCGCGCCGCTTTGTGGGTGGGCGCACTTTGGGGCCTCGGCCACAGCGCCACCATCTTGACCGTCGGCGGCGCCATCGTCTTGTTCGGCTGGGTCATCCCGCCGCGCCTCGGCTTGTCGATGGAAATGTCCGTCGCGGTGATGCTGATCGTTCTGGGCGCCATGAACTTGAGCGGGGCGCTGTCCCGCATCGATCAGGTCGCCAAGGGTCACCAGCACGGGGAGCCGGAAGAAGTCTCGGTGCCCCACGTGCACCCGCGTGCACCGCTGCGCCCGCTGTTGATCGGCGTCGTGCACGGCTTGGCCGGCTCGGCGGCGGTGGCGCTGTTGGTGCTGACCACCATCAAGAGCGCGGGCATGGCGCTCTTCTACCTCGCCATCTTCGGCGCCGGCACGATGGCGGGCATGATGTTGCTCACTCTGGCCATGGCCTTGCCCATCAGCGCGTTCTCGCGCCGCTTCGCGAACGTGGAACAGCTGATGGCGCGCGTCACGGGTCTCGTCAGTATCGCGTTCGGCTTGTTCCTGGCGTACCGCATCGGGGTGGCCGATGGGTTGCTGTTGGGCGTTCCGCATTGGTCTCCGCGCTGACGTCGCTCGACCCAGCCGCGCTCGCACGCTGGCGCAGCGCCGAGCGCGTGGTGGCCTTGACCGGGGCCGGCATCTCCGCCGAAAGCGGCGTGCCCACCTTTCGCGACGCCCAAACCGGCCTGTGGGCGAAGTACCGCCCCGAAGAATTGGCAACGCCCGAAGCCTTTCTACAAAATCCACGGCTGGTGTGGGACTGGTACTGCTGGCGCCGCGAGCTCACGTCCAAAGCTCAGCCAAACCCCGGGCATCACGCATTGGCGGCCTTGCAGGCGCGCTTTTCGACTTTCACGCTCGTCACCCAAAACGTGGACGGCTTGCACGCGCGCGCCGGCAGTCGCGACGTCTTGGAGCTTCACGGCAACATCGCCACCACCCTTTGCTTCGATGAAGGAACCACGGTCAGCGACTTTGCTGACGACGGCCGGACGCCTCCGCGGTGCCCGCGCTGTGGCGCGCTCTTACGCCCCGGCGTCGTTTGGTTCGGGGAAAGTTTGCCCCGCACGGTGCTCGAGCGCGCCGAGCAAGCGGCCGAAGCCTGCGACGTGCTGCTGTCGATCGGCACCTCCAGCTTGGTGCATCCGGCCGCCGGGCTCCCGCTGTTGGCCAAACGGCGGGGCGCGCTATTGATCGAGGTGAACCCGCAGCCGACGCCGTTGACGCCCCACGCCGACGTGGTCCTGTCCGGACCAGCCGGCCAGCTGTTGCCTCAGCTCGTGCAGCAACTCGACGCAAATGTTGGCTAAGCTCCGCCGTGATGCAGCGCCCGCGTTGTTCCGTATTCATCGCCACCAGCCTCGACGGCTACATTGCTCGTTCCGACGGCACCTTCGATTTTCTGTCGATCGTCGAGCGCCCGGACGAGGACTACGGCTTTGCCGAGTTTTTCGCCAGCGTCGACGCGCTGGTGATCGGCCGCAACACCTACGAGACGGCGCTGGCTTTTCCCGAGTGGCCGTACGCCGGCAAACGCTGCATCGTGCTCACTCACCGCGAAACTCCTTCCGTACACGGCGAGCAATTCTTCGCCGGGGAACCCGCCGCCCTCGTCGATACGCTGGGCCTGTCGGGAGCGCAGCGTTTGTACGTCGACGGCGGCGCGGTCATTCGCCAGTTCTTGGCCGACGGCTTGATCGACGACTTGACGTTGTCGATCGTCCCCATGCTGCTGGGTCAGGGCGTCCCGTTGTTCGGTCAAGAAGTGCCCGAGCAGTTGCTCGTCCTGAAAACGAGCAAATCGTACGAGTCGGGTTTGGTACAACTTTGCTACAGTCGCGCTTCCGCTGAACGAGGTTGAGCAGGCGCGGGGTCGAGTCGGCTACCCGAGAGGGTGAAGCTCGTCGCGAAAGCGGGTATACATCCAACTCCCGATGGCGGGCGCCGATCTCGATTTCCGGGAGCTGTTCGAGCAAGCCCCGGCTCCTTACTTGGTGTTGACGCCCGAGCTCACCATCGTGGCCGTCAACGACGCGTATTTGCGCGCCACCATGACCCGCCGGGAAGACATCTTGGGGCGTGACTTGTTCCACGTATTTCCCGACAATCCCGCGGAGATCGCGGCAAATGGCGTGAGCAACCTGCGAGCGTCGCTGGAGCGGGTGCTGCTGCACCGAACCGCCGACACGATGGCCGTGCAGAAGTACGACATCCGCAAGCCCGAGAGCGAGGGCGGTGAGTTCGAGGAGCGCCACTGGAGCCCAGTCAACACGCCGGTGCTGCGCGACGGGCGCGTCGTATTCATCATTCACCGTGTCGAAGACGTCACCGATTTTGCCCGGCTACAGAGCAAGGGCAAACGCGCCATCGTCGAGACCGACAAGCTACGCACGCAGGTGACGCAAATGGAGCGCGAGCTTTTCGCGCGGGCCCAAGAGCTGCAACGCGCCAACGAGCAGCTACGCTCCCAACACCGCGAGCTCGTAGGCAAAGTCGAGCTGACCAGCGAGGAGCTGGCCAGCGAGGTCAGCGCACGCCAGCAGACGGAGGACGCGCTGCGCCGCAGCGAAGACCAGCTGCGCCAGGCCCAAAAACTGGAGGCAGTGGGGCGCCTGGCCGCCGGCATCGCCCACGATTTCAACAACCTGTTGAGCGTCGTGCTCGGCTACACCGAAGAGCTGCTGCAAGAGCTGCCCAAGACCCTTCGCGGCTACGACGATCTCACGGAAATCAAGCTAGCCGGTGAGCGCGCGGCCGATCTGGTGCGCCAGCTGCTCATCTTCAGTCGCCAGCAACTGTTGGCACCCAAAGTCGTAGGCTTGAACGACATCGTCGAAAACCTCGGCCGCATGCTGGCGCGCCTGGTCGGTGAACAGATCGAGCTCGCCTTCGTGCCGGACCCCGAGCTGGGCGCGGTGAAAGTGGACCCAGGGCAAATCGAGCAGGTGGTAGTGAACTTGGTGGTCAACGCGCGCGACGCCATGCCCGACGGGGGCAAGCTCACGATCGCCACCAGCAACGTGGACTTGGACGAAAGCTACGCCGCCGAGCATTTGGCGGTAGTGCCGGGGCCGCACGTCATGCTCAGCGTGAGCGATACCGGCGTCGGCATGGATCGCGCGACCCAGCAGCACATCTTCGAGCCGTTCTTCACCACCAAGCCCACCGGCTACGGCTCGGGTTTGGGGCTTTCCACCGTGTTCGGCATCGTCAAGCAGAGCCACGGCAGCATTTGGGTTTACAGCGAGCCCGGCCACGGCACCACCTTCAAGGTGTACTTGCCGCGAGTCGACCGTGTGGGCGCGCGCAAAACGCCCGCTGCCGCGCTGCAAGGCGGTAGCGAAACGATTTTGCTGGTGGAAGACGAGCCGCAAGTCCGAGCCATCGTCCACCGCACCCTCGAGCGCGGTGGCTACGCGGTGTTGACGGCGGCCGGCCCCGAGGAAGCGCTGTCCATCTGCGAGTCGTCGCTCATGCGCATCGACCTGTTGCTGACCGACGTGGTCATGCCGCAAATGAACGGCCGCGAGCTGGCCGAGCGCATCCGCGCGCTGCGGCCCACCATCAAGACGCTGTTCATGTCCGGGTACACCGACGACGCCATTCTGCGCCACGGCGTGCTGGACGAAGGCGTACCGTTCTTGCAGAAGCCGGTGACGCCCAGCAGCCTCAAGCGCAAAGTGCGCGAAACGCTGGACGCTCCCCCGCGCACCTGAAGCGGCGCTACCCGGCCTCGTTCAAACCTCGATCAGCTCGGCTTCCCAATTGGCGGCGGCGTTGACCTGAATGAGCAGCCCCTGAATGTCTCGCGCCAAATCTGGCCAAGCCACCCCCAGCTGCTGCTGATTTCGCAGGTGCAAGAGCGACTGCTCCAACAGCGACAACTTCAGCTCGATTTGCCGTTGCGAGTCGATCATGTGGGCCTGTTGCTCGATCTTGCGTTGGGCAAGCTTGATGGATTGGTGCAGCGTGAAGCGCAGCCCAAGGTCCTTCTCGGCCGCGTACGCTTGCGACAGCCGCGCGACCTCGTGCTCGGGCGGCGCCAGCCGCAGCTCCTCCAGCCGCTGCGCCAGTCGCTCTTGCAGCTGGCACAAGCGCAAGAAGGTCGGGCGCAACGCCTCGAGCTCGGCCAACAGGGCGCGCTCCGACGGCCCACGCGCCAGAGACTCAGCGCTCAGCACGATCCAAGAAATGCTCTGGCCTACCGCCAGCAGACGCGCGTTGTGGTCAGGAGCGAGGGTGCGCATGCCGTGCATGACCTCGTCGTCGAGACGGGCGCGACGTTCGTTGTCCTGCTGCTGCTCGACCTGTCGGCGAAACACCGACAAGCGTGGCCCGATCGCCAACCACACGAGCTCACCCGCAACCCCCACCAATAGCGGCAACGGTGACGCGGCGGCCAGCGAGAACAACGCCGAGCCGCCAAGCAAGATCAGGTTGTATTGCGAGTAGAAAGCAGTGGACAGGTAGCTGGGTTGGGCTTCGCTGGTCATGGCTCAAACCTTGGAACGACGGATGAACAGCACGTCGGTGCGGCGGTTGAGCGCGCGCCCCTCCGGTGTTTTGTTGGTGGCAACCGGCGCCGCGGACCCGTTGCCTCGCGCCACCAGGCGAGCCGCCGGGATACCGCGGCTGACCAAATAAGAAACGATGGCGGCGGCGCGCTGTTCGCTCAGCGCTTGATTGGCGCTGAAGTCACCCACGCTGTCGGTGTTGCCTTCGACGCGCGCGTACATGCCACCGGCAATCTGCAGCTGTGGCAAGACTTGCTGGTTGATGAGCGAGATGGCCTCCGCCGAGAGCCGATCGGAGCCGCTGTCGAACGTGATCGAAATCGGCTTGGTGAAGACGGCGGCACCGGTCCGCGCCACGTCTTCGGCCGCGACTTCCTCCGCCTTGGCCACGGGCTTGCCAGCCGCCTCCCAGATTGCCTTCACGGCGCGGTCGTCGCGCACCACGACCGGTGCGAAGCGGTCTTTGATTTCCGCCTCGGGGTAGTTGATCCAGATGCTGTCAGCCTGGTTGTAGACGCGATCGAAGCCGGGCGCGCTGCCGTCGAGGCCGAACAGACGCACGTTGTCTTCCAGCGTCGTCCATTTGGCCCAGCTGAGCGCGGCCAGCGTCTTTTCGTAGCCGAGCTCGTCACGAAAGCGCGGCGCGACCGTCGAGATCAGCTTGGCGGCGGCGGGTTTGTCACGCTCTCCGGCGGCGGCGGCCGCAAAAAAGGTGCGCGCCAGCTTTTGGGCCACGTCCTGGTGCTGATCCAAGAAGTCTTTGCGCGCGAACAACGTGTCGGCCACGAGCTCGGTGGCGTCCGCCGTCGAAAACAGCCGATGCGCGCCGGGGCGGCTGGCCAGGGCCAGCGTCACGTCCGGCTCCCACAAGCAGGCGACGTCGATCTCCTTCTTTTCGAACAGCACTCGTGCGTAGGTGAAGTCGTCCATCGAGAACTTGGTGGCTTTGCGCACCTCCGTCACTTGCTCGCGCGTGAGGCGCGAGTTGGTGATCATGAACTCGAACACGGTGTGGTCGGGCGAGAACATCAACACGGCGGACTTGCGCCCCAAGATGTCTTCGACCTTTTGCACTTCTTTGCTGGCAACGCAGGCGTCACCCCCGCGCGACCAGTCGATTTGCAAAAACGCCCGCGCTTCCACGTTTTGCGCGCGGTAGCCGGAGAGAGCGATCGGCAATTCGTCGACGGTTTCCCAAACGAAGTCGACGTCACCGGTCTGCAGCGCCTTGTTCTTGCTGGGCGCGTCCTCGATGAACACGATCTCGACGTCCAACCCTTCTTTGGCGGCAATCGAGCCCGGCTGCGTGCGCAGCCCACCGGCGCCCACCACCAGGCCCATGTGGCCCGGCCACTGCGAGAGCGCTACCCGCACCGGACGGTCTTTCAAAGGCGCGGACTTGTTCGCGGGGCTGAGCGAGGCGGCCGCCGCGGGTGCGTGCGGCGCGGCCGAGGCGCCCGGTGTGGTGGGCGGCTTCGGTTGCGTCGGCTCTGCGCTCGCCTGCAGCATGCCGCCGTAGGTCCGGTAAGCCGTCGCGCCCGAACCGATCAAGATGGCTGCGATCAGCAGCTTGGAGAGGCCAGTCAGTTTTTGCATCGGGGCGTGTGATGATCTTCAACACTCTCGCCCCGTTCGAGCAAGAGTTTGACGCCATTCGCCCAGCACGAAACACCGCCGACAAACAGCGCCGCGGATCGCTTGTCAAACCGAAACACTCACGACATCATGTCGTCATGAAGCGGCGAGCGTCAGTAGCGGAGGCCTCGATGCTCCGGCTCGCGCTCTTCCTCACGCTCAGCACCGCTGCCTGCAGCTCGGGCAAGGCCACCACCGACGAGCGGCACGATTTCAGCGACGGCGCGGGTCACACCTGCCAGGCAAAGCTCGCCAAAACCAGCCCCACCTCCTCGCCCGTGAGCGAGTCGGTCAGTTGTGACGGGGAAGCCAAGCAATGCTCGGCCGAGTCACACCCCTGCTTCGAGCTCAGCATCGATCGCGACAGCTACGCGATTCAAAATTGTCCGGCGTGCTGTCGCGGCAGCGCGAGCAGCTTTGCTTCTGCCGACTGCAGCCCGGTCGTGTGCGCCGGCGACGCCGACTGCGTTTACCGCCAAGCCAAGTGCGTGGACGGCGCTTGCACTTGCCCGAACGGCTATTGTGACTGAGCAGACTGCCCGTGACTTACTCCATCGTCGGCACCGATACCAAGACCCGCGAAGTGGGCGGCGCCGGTACGTCGTGCCTGACCGGCGACGACGTGTACGTGATCTACCGCGGCGTGCCCGGCCACGGCGTGGTGCACGCCCAGGCTTACTACAGCCTCTCGGCGCGCGATCGGGCCGCCGAGCTGCTCGGCGAAGGTGACTCGCCGGTCCAAGTGTTGGACGCGCTCACGCTGCCGTCGTTCGACGCCAAGATCGCCATTCGCCAGTATGGCGTCGCCGACGTGCTGGGCCGCACCGCCGGCTATACCGGCAGCGGCACCATGCCCTACGCGGCCGATCATCAAGGTAGCGCCGGGCAGTTCGCCTACTCGGTGCAGGGCAATATCTTGACCTCGGCCAAGGTGCTCGCCCAAGCCTCGGCCGCGTTCGAGCAAGGCGGTTGTGATTTGGCCGAGCGCCTGATGCTGGCGCTCGAAGCCGGCGCGCAAGGCGGGCAGGGCGACAGCCGCTGCACCGACAAGGGCATCCCCGCCGACTCGGCCTTCTTGCAGATCGAACGCCCCGACACCGCCGAAGCGGGCTACCTATCGCTCCGCGTCGAAACTTCCGGCGACGACAACCCTTTGCCCCAGCTGCGCGCCAAGCTCGACGCCTGGCGCGTTCAACACCCGTGTCCGGTCAAGTCGAACACCGGCGCGGCCGGCGTGCACGACGGCGGCTGCGGTTGCCGCGCGGCTGGCGTAGGCCCCAGCGACGTAACCGGCTTATTAATCGGCAGCTTGCTGATCGTCGCGTGGCGGCGGAAGCGGGCGCCCCGTCAGCTCGGCCCAATCCAAGCGCCGTGACAGCAAGCGGGCGCGGCGGTTCCAAGCCGCCACCAAGCTGAGCTGACCGCACACGAAATACATGCCCGTCAGCAGCCCCGGCATCATCCAGATCGAAGGCCGGTAGCCCGCGCCGATATGCTGCAACAACCCCAGCATCACGTTACCGAGCATGCCGAAGAAGCCACCCAGCAGCGCCGAGAGCAGCAGCGCGCGGCCCGGCGTCAGCAGCTGGTGCCGCTCGGGCCGAAGGAACAGCAGCGGTCCCCACATGTCGTCTCGGTCGTTCAGCTCGTTGAGCCGGTCGTCGGCTCGGAAAGTGCGATTGTCCATGACGCCGCCACACGTCGAAACGGCCGACAGCCGCGCGAGGTTAAGGGCCTGCGCGAGCCTTAGGGAGCCGCCGAACGCAGGCGCTGCACGGCTTCTCGCGCGCCGTCGACGTGCTGGCTGGCGCGCACCGCGCTGTCGAAAACAGCCACGATCTTGCCGGAGCGGTCGATGACGTAGGTGATGCGGGCCGAAACGCCCATCACGTCGCGCACGATGGAAGTCGCCCCGTAGCGCCGAGCCAGCTCTCGCCGTGGATCCGGCACGAGCGGAAACGTGATGCCGTGCTCGCGCGCGAAGCGATCATGCGTGGCGGCGTCGTCCACCGAGACGCCGACCACCTCCGTATCGCCCGAGCTGAGGGCGGCGTAGTTGTCGCGAAAGCCGCACGCTTCGCGTGTGCATACCGCCGTGAAGTCCTTCGGGTAGAAATAGAGGACCAGGTTTTTTTCGGCCAAGATGCCGCGCAACGAAAGCGCGCGGTCCTGCCCACCCTGGCGGGCCGTGACTTCGAACGAGGGGGCTTGGTCGCCGACCTTGAGGCTCATGAGCTGGGGGCTGTATGGCGCCTTTGCCGGTGAACCGAAAGTGGGCGTTTGTGGTTTGAGGCTCGTTGGGCCGAGTTTCGGGCGCAATCAGCTTGAACAGCGACCGCGAGTGGGGCATCTGATGCGGGATGCGCCCCAGGAGCCCGGCGTGGTCGCTCGCGTTCTGCCTCGTCGTAGGCCTGGGCAGCGCCTGTGGCTCGGCCGACACCACCACTTCCGACACGCCAGCCCCCACCTGCACCAAGCTGGTGATTGACACCTTGCTCGCGCTCGAAGACCCGCCGGATGGTGCGGCGGCTTGTGGCAGCGGCGATTGCAACTACCAAACGCAAGCAGGCTGCCCCGAAAGCCAAGCGTGTCGGCCCCAGTTCAACGCCACCGACCCCGAGGTGCACGCCGGCTGCGAAGCCTCCGGTACCGCGCAAACAGGCGACGCTTGTGACGCCCCCAGCGATTGCGCGCGCGGCCTGTACTGTGCGCTCGGCACCTGCCACAAAATGTGTTGTGGCGCCGACTGGTCGGCGTGCGACGCCGGTGAAAGCTGCATCCGCAGCGTCGACGTGCGCGCCGGCGGCCAGGTCATCCCCGCCGGGCTCGACCTGTGCTTTCCGGTCGGCACTTGTGATCCGCTCGATGCCGATAGTTGCTCGAGCGAAGACGGGCGTGAGTGCAAGATCGTCGACCCCACCGGCGCCGTCGCCTGCGCGCCCCGTTCCGACGCCGGGCTGGGCGACGCCTGCGCTCCCCCGACCGTGTGCAAACAGGGCTTGAACTGCGTCGGCGGCTATTGCACACGCCTCTGCCGCTTCGAAGAATGCGCCGAGCCGGGTTGCGGCGCCGACGAAGGCAGCTGCGTCCACTTCCTGCGCGACCCCGAGGGCGTGGGCGAGTGCACCCTCGGCCGCTGAGAAACGCCTTCATCCCGGCGCAAAGCTCGTCTCGCCACGAGACCCCCGGCCCGCCGCTCAAACCCCGAAAAACCCGTCGCCCCGCGCGCACCACCTCCACGTCGAAACCCCGTTGACCGCCCCGGCTTTTCGTGGGAGATACCCGCTCCCTTCGGTACCCCCGAAGGGCCGGAAACTCCGGGCCATTAGCTCAATTGGTAGAGCAGCGGACTCTTAATCCGTTGGCTCGCAGTTCAAGTCTGCGATGGCCCACAAAGTGAAGAGACGGCTCCCCGAGGCAACTTAGGGAGCCGTCGCCGGTTTGTGGGTCGCAGTCGCACCGACCATGGACGCTTGCGCCGACCAACGTTATGCGCGTTGGCATGGACCGGCGGCAGCGGAAGCTCCAAGAGAAACGGAAGAAGCGGGAGCTGGCAAAGAAGCGCTCACGGCTCGAGGCAGCGAGCAGGCCGAGCGAAGAGCAGCTCTGGGTGCGGGCAGGTTCTCGCGCGCCGTTTGGGCCCTGCTACATCAGCGTCGGTTGGGATGAGCCTGAAACGCCCGAATTGGTGTCCTTGGTGGTGACACGCCTTCTCGATGGCGGCGACTTGCTCCCCCACGTCTTGTTGCTCGATCGGACGTGTCTGGGCGTGAAGAATGCCATGCTGCTCGCGCCGATGAGCGACGAAGAGCTCGACGAGCTCGTCGAGCAGGTTGGGCTGCCGCACGGGGGCATGGAAGATTGCGACGCCCTGCTCGCGCAATCCATGGTGCTTCACGCCGTGGAGTACGCGGCCAAGCTCGGCTTTGCCCCAAACCCGGACTATCACCAGGCCCTCCTGGAACCCCGTCCAGCCGAGCTACTCGCGACGCCATGGGCTTCGATTGAACGCCCCCTGTACGTTCCGGGCCCTGACGACGACTTCCAGCGTGTTGTCCTGCAGCTACGGAAAGCCGTCGGCGAAAACTTCGAGCTCGGTGGGCTGAGAGCTGACTCGGAAGTGGCCGCGCTCGAGGACGAAGCGCCGGGCTAGTCATCGTCCTTCTGAAGCGCAGTCGCGGCTGGCCTCGCGGGATCTGGCACGGCGGCGTACGCTCGCGCCGCGCCCTGCTCGTACACCAAGCCGCCGCCAGCTTGCCCGGTGCGCCAACCCAGTCCAAGGACGAGCCAGGTAGCCAGCGCGGCAGCGCTCGCAACCGGCAGAGCGGAGCGGCGAGCGCCGAGCGCCGCCGCCAGCAACATCATGGCGAGAACCGCGCCGCTCGCTCCGACGAACGCCTCGGCCGCTTCTTCGTGAGCTTCGATGTAGCGCTCGGCCACTACTCGCTCGACGCGCTCTTCTTCGGCCTCTCCGCTGCGAAGCGCGAGCAGTCCAGAGCCAACCAGGATCGCCTGAAGCGCGACCGCTAAGAACCAGCCTCGGCGCGGCAGCCAATTCCGCCACCACGCGAGCAGCAAGCCGCCGGTGACGAGCGGCATCAGCACGCCCAGGGCCATCGGGATGTGAACCAACTTCGGGTGGAATAGCAGCGTGTCCATGGTGGAAATCTCCTTCGGTGATCGCGAGCGAAAACATGGCCAGCCGCGAAGGATCGAGCCATCCGCCATGTGTTAGATCACCAAGGTCGCGGGCAGCCGAGAAGCCAATGGACTCACCTGTCACATCTGAAGGACGGCTCTTGCGCGGCCTGTTCGCCGCCTTCCTCGCGATTGCGCTTCTGGCATCACTGGATTTGGCGTCGGACTTCAAGGCCGGCACGACCGTCGGCCACGCCATCGTGGAGGGCGGTTGCTTTCTGTTCGGACTGCTCGGAGCAATGCTTGCCGCTCGCCGTCTGATGCTGCTGACGCACAGCGAACGCGCTGCGCGCGAAGAGGTCGTCTCGCTGGCCGAGCGGCTCAAGGTCACCGAGGCGGACGCAGCCCGCTGGCGGAACGAATCGCGCGAGCTGCTCGATGGCCTGGGGGCAGCGCTCGATCGGCAGTTCCAACGCTGGCGACTGTCACCCGCCGAAAGGGAGGTCGCCCTGCTCCTCCTCGAAGGACTCAGCCACAAGGAGATCGCGGTCGTCCGCTCGATCTCCGAGGCCACGGCAAGACAACAGGCACGCGCCGTCTACAAGAAGGCGGGCCTCTCCGGCCGCAACGACCTGGCCGCCTTCTTCCTGGAGGACCTGCTGCTCCCCGCCGACGACCGAGCCTCGAGCCCGAAGTGAGCCTCCGCTAGCCGGCCACCACCCCAAAGACTCGGCCAATCAGGGCGGTGACGAGCATCGCGAGGCCGCCACCCAGGGTGACGCGCAGGGCCGCCGGCAGGGCCGCCGCGCCCCCAAGCCTGGCTCCGACTCCGCCAAGCAGGCCAAGGCTGACCAGCGAAAGCCCGGCGATCCATGGCGCGCGCAGATTGGCTGGGGCCACGAGCAACGCCAGGATCGGAATCAACGCAAAGCAGGCAAACCCCACCGCCGAGATCCCGGCCGCTTGCAGCGGGCGGGCCAGGTCTTCACTCTCCAGCCCGAGCTCGTCGCGCAAATGCGCCGCCAGTCGGTTCTTGGCGCTCAATTGCTCGGCGACGCGAGCCGCCAGCTCTGGCTCGAGGCCACGCCCTTCGTAGATGAGCGCCAGCTCGCGCAGCTCGCTTTGCGGTTGGCTCGCGAGCTCCGCCTTCTCTTGCGCAATATCGGCGCGCTCCGCGTCGCGTTGTGCGCTCACCGACACGAACTCACCCACGGCCATGGACATCGCGCCCGCCGCAAGGCCCGCCACGCCCGCGACCAGCACCGCAGATCGCTCCGCGGCCGACGCCGCTACGCCGATCATCAAGCTCGAAGTCGATACGATAGCGTCCGTCGAGCCCAGCACGAGAGCGCGCAGCCAGCCAGCGCGACTACTTTGGTGTCGTTCGACGTGAGACTTGTGAGGAGCCATGGGTGCCGGACATCCTAGTCCGGCGGCGAGCGCCCCGTACCCTCAGTGAAAGATGGCGAGCACCAAGGCGCGGAAGGCGGCTGCAGCCAGAATCGCCACGGCGAGGCCCGCGATGCCCACGAACAGCAACAATGCCCCCACACGGCGGGACGCAGGAGGCTCGGGAAGGCGGACCGGCGGCGGCAGCGACGGGCGTTCGTAGTCTGGTTCACTATCCAAGAACGCGCGATCGACCGGAGTAAGAGTGATGCGATCACGCGGGAAAGTACTGGGCGACGCCATGGCTTCTTCGCGGCTAGCCGGTCTACTCTGAATAGGTGCCGCTCGAGCTAGACGCGCAGGCAAACAAAAGAGCGAGCCCGGCGCTGCACTGTCGTTGCAAACGCCGGGCTCAGTGAGGCTCGAAGTAGAGACTCCCTACTTAGGGCAGCTACCTCCCTCGATGCAGATGGGCGCGCTGTTGCCGGGCACGGCGCAACAGGTCGTCGAATCGACGAGCGCGTTGCAAACCGCGTTGCAAGGGCAAGCGTTGCAGGCCGCCGCAGGCGCGTACTGGCGACAATTGCCGTTGACACACATTTCGTCCCGCCCGCAGACCTGGCCGCAATCGCCGCAGTTCAACGGGTCGGTGTCGGTGTCGACACAAGCCAGGCGGCCGTTGCCGAAGTTGCATTCCGTGAGCCCATTGGCACAGCCGCCGTTGGCGGCCGAGCAGGCCCCGGCCTGACACTTCTGGTTCTGACTGCAAGCCGCGTTGTCGCACGCCCCGCAGTGGCCCGGATTGCTCGTCAGATCGACGCAGGCCCCGTTGCAGTCGGTCAAGCCATCACGACACACGCATTTGCCGGCCGAGCACATCTGATTGTCAGCGCACTTGGTGCCGCATTTTCCGCACTGGTTGGGATCGTTCTGCAAATCGCGGCAGTTGCCGTTACAATCCGTGAGTCCCGCGTCGCACAGGCACTTGCCGCCGCCGCAAGTCTCGAACAACGCGTCGCACGCGATGTTGCACTGGCCACAATGGTTGGTGGTCGTCTGCGTGTCGACGCAGGTGCCGCCGCAGTTGCTCAGGCCGCCCGTGCACTCGCAGACACCGGCGTTGCAAACCTTCTTGGGATCACCACAGTTTTGGTCGGTCGTGCAGGCAACGCAGGTGTTGGACGCCACGTCGCAATACGGCTTCTGACCGCCGCAGTTGGCGTCACTCGTACATTGCACGCACTGGTGCGTGTCGACGTTGCACGCTTTGCTCGTCGGATTGGTCGAGCAATTCGCGTCACCCAAACACTGGACACAGAACCCTTGAGCGGTGTCGCAATAGGGGGTTGGAAGGGTGCAGGTTCCGGAGGTCTGACAGGTGGCCGCGCACGTATGCGTCGCCGGATCGCACGCCAACGCGGCGTTTCCGCAGTTCGGCGTCGAAAGGCAGGCAACGCACGTGTTACTCGCGATATCGCAGTAAGGTTTGAGCCCAGCGCAGGTGGTGTCATCCACACAGGCTACGCAGCTGTGAGTGGTCGTGTCGCAGGCCAGACCGCCTTTGCTGCCGACGCAGTTGGCTTTGCCGAGACACTCGACGCAAGTATTCGTTGCCGCGTCGCAGTAGGGCGTGCCGCCTTTGCAGCTGGAGCTATCGATGCAGCCGACACAAGCCCCACGGCTCACGTCGCAAATGGGCGTCTGGCCTCCGCAATCCGGGTTCGCGGTGCAGCCAGTCGCGCCGGGCGTCCCTGCCGCTCCAGCTTGTCCAGCCGCGCCCGCGAGTACGTCCGGGGCCCCAGCGTTGGCGGCACCCGCGATTCCCGGATCGACGGCACCGCCTAGAGCCTCGGCACCGGCCGTCGCACCGTTCCCGGCAGCGTTGCTGCTGCTCCCGCCGTTGGCGATGCTTCCACCCGTATGCGAGTTGCCCGCGTTGCCAGCGACGGCGCTGCCGCCGCTACTGGGACCGCTGAAGCTCGTGTCATCGGAACCGCACGCCAAAGGCACCGCCGCCGCGAGCGCGACGGCCACCAACCATCTCAGATTCTTCATTGTGTCTCCTAAGTAAGAGCTAGCCCTGACAGCTGAAGTCTTGTGGATCACACGTCTCGCCCTGGTTGCAGTTCGCGTCGACGATGCACTCGACGCAGCGGTGCCGCGTCGTCTGGCAATACGGATTGCCGCCGCCACAGTCGGCGTCGCTCATGCACTCGGCGCATACTCCGTCGACGCACGTCGGCCGATCGGGATTGCTACAGTTGTTGCTACCCAAGCACTGCACGCAAACGGCCAGCTTCGTGTCGCAGTACGGGCGACCATTGGCGCCGTTGCAGTCCCCGTCCGTCTTGCAGCTGGGCACGCACGTGTGACGCGCCGGGTCACACGTCTCGTTCATGCCGCAGTTGGCGGCGGCCAAACACTCGACGCACGTATGCTGTGGCGTGCAGTAGGGTTCGCCATTTCCGCATTGCCCGTCACTGGTGCATTGCACGCACTGATGGGTATCCGTCGTGCAGTGTGGGCGATTGGTACCGGCGCAATTCGGGTCACCCAGGCACTGCACACAGCTCATGGCGGTCGTATCGCAGTACGGAGTGGGACGTGAGCACTGCCCGGAGCCGCTGCAGGGCGTAGCCACCACAGCGCCACCCGTGCCTTGGGTCCCGCCGCCGGCGCTGGACGAGCCGCCGTTGCTGCCGTTGGAGCCGGCCTGAGCGTTGGCGGTTCCTGCCGCGCTGTTCGCGCTACCAGCATTGGCCGCGCCCCCGGTCGCAGTGCTGCCCCCTGAGCTGATACTTCCCGCGATTGCATTCCCGGCCACGCCGGTGGTGCCACCGCCGGCCGCTACCGAATTGCTGCTTTCGTCGCCGCCGCCACAGCCGACGAAGGCCAGCAACGGCAACGAGGTCACGATCAGGGCAATGAAGCCGCTCGCAAATTTTGTCATCGAAGTATCCCCAAGCTGTGGTCGCAGGTCGACCTTGCGAGCCGAAAGCCCGCCAGACCAGCCGCAACGAAAGGTGGTGTTGGGAATAGGTAGCGAACTACGTCCCTTCGCAGGCACGACTCACGCGGCGAGCGAACGGTCTGCCGCGCCGACGTACGGCTACATGTGGGTTCGAGTTGCCACGACACGCGAGATCGTGACAGCGTGTTGGCGTGCTTCCCGTCGTCGCTGTGCAGGTGGCGCCCGCGCCGCCAGCGGACCAACGAGAGCTGGCAGCGCTCTTGAGCGCGTGCTCGACGGCGCTGCCCACTGGGGCTTGTGAGCTGAAGCGCCCAGCGGCCCAGGAGACTTCCGTCGCGGCTCAAGCTCAGGTGACCTGGGACGAACGAGGCAACGCGCTGGTGGTGGTTCAGCTCGATACATCGAGTCACCAGCTCACGCGAGAGCTGGTCTTTTCACCCCGCGATCCCGAGCTACAACGCTGGCGAACGGCGGGCTTGACCATCGCGACCATGGTCGACGAGCTACGAATCGAGCGAGAAGAGCAGTCCACGCCCGCGTCAGCGCCGCCGCCAACGCCCGCCGGGGAGACTCCCACCGAGACGCCCGCTGCGCCCCCCGAGCCGAGCCTAACCGCTGCTCCCCGGCCGCTGCGCGAACATCCGAAGCCGCGGCATCGCGCGGCCGAGGCACCTCGCTTCCCCAGCCGTAACGCGCTCGAGACTGGCGGGCTGCTCGCGTGGGGTCTCGACGGAGCAACACCGCGGGGAGGATTGTACGCAGGCGGCTTGCACGACATGTCACGCTTGCCCGCGCTCGCTCTGGTGCGTGTGGCGTACCAGGTGTCGTCGCGTGATCAGCCGTCGCTCTCCTGGTTCGAGCTCGGGCTGGGGGGCGGCGCCTACCTGTCGCTGTCGTCGTTTCGCGTCGAAGCGCTGGGAGCGCTCGAGGTCGTCCGGATCATGGCGTCGGCTCGGGCCCCGACCTCGAGCGCCGTGGACGACGCGGCAGCCTGGCTTCCTGCAGCAATCGTAGTCGCCAGAGGGGTGTGGCCCGCGCGAGGTGCAGTCTCCGGTTCGTTGGGG
>Ga0068855_100002289_pt1 | contig 23654 bp, 34 predicted proteins | sample KBSCornC52_FD_66592 | JGI IMG/M metagenome (GOLD analysis project Ga0068855, IMG submission 66592) | Corn rhizosphere microbial communities from Kellogg Biological Station, Michigan, USA - KBS Corn C5-2 | ecosystem: Host-associated > Plants > Roots > Rhizosphere > Soil ...
CCAGGCTGAGTTCGGGCTTGGTCATGGCATGTAGTCAACCGTTGAATTTCGGGCCTTGAGTTCCTGAACGATGTAGCTCTCTGGAACGTATTCGCCATCAATCTTCATGACGGCCATCCCATCCCACTCGTTCCACATGCGCTCAAGCTCATCGAGCGACGTTTTGTGAATCAGTTCCCACCAGCGCTTTTGGCGCAGTTGGTCAGCGACGAACTGATTCAGTAGTTCGCCGATGCTCATCTCGCCTCCTCGCTTGCGGATTTTTGGGAGGCGGATTTGAGGGCTGCTTCGATTATTGCCTCCACGGGGCATGGTTCGCCAATCTCATGCCGATGGTGCTTCGCGTGGTGAAGAGAATCGCAGCGACGGTCGCAAAGCCGTAGCGCCTCCACCAGCGCGGCGTTCTCGCATTCGAGCCTTTCAATCTTCGCTCTGTAGCCGGGGCCGCATTCATGCGATCCGCTTTGACCGCGCAACCAAGTGAATCCGCATTCGCAGGTAAACTGCTCGCTCGGCGTCGCCTCTTTGGTGGGTGGGTCAGGGGTCATAGGGTCAGTTTTCATCGTGCTTGGGGGTGTTATGGCTCTAATGACCTCAGCAGGTCGTGCACTGGCTTAGTGGTGTTCGCCATGATCCATCCGCGCGCGTTCGCCAACTTCTCTTTTAGTCGCTCGATTTCACAAGCCGCGCACTCCGCGCCAGTGGCTTCATTCTTGTTGTATTGAGGAACGGCGCGGTGGCCCATGCAGCGAATCATGCCGACCGATTCCACGCCCTTGATGAAGAGAGTGTATTCGTCGTCGGTCATTCGATGGGGTTCGTTTGGTATTGTTTTCATAGCTTGGTGGCCTTTGCGATTGCCGCCCGAGCCATGTTGCATTCAGCGACATGAAACGCGGCTTTTGCTTGTCCGATTTCAAGCAGATCCCTGAGCGCCGATAGAAGGTCTGGAGCCGCCGCCAAGAGTCTGGCGTTAGCCTCTCGCTGTTCGGGTGGCGCTTCATATCCACCATCTGTCTCAATATTAGCGATGCAAAAGGCATCAGTGATGATGCTGTCACCGCTTACGATCCATGTTCCTTCGCTGTGGTTTTCAGTTTTCATCGTGATTGGTTGGGGTTAGGACATCGAAAACAGCGCTCCAGCGTAGCACTCGCCCGCATGCCTCAAGTCGAGCGTAATGCATGGCATGCAGTAGCCGTCATCATCGGTCTGCATGGCGATGGAGCCGGCGACATCCACGCCGCCCACGAGCGCCACGTCGTCAGGCACAGGTGATGATCCGAGCGGCATTGTGGTTACGGATTTGGGTTGGGTTTCGTAGGTCATTTGGCGGGGGTCTTTGTGGGTGGAGTCCACCCGGTAAGTTTGGCCAGGAGCTTCGGGCCTGAGAGTTTTTCGGCCTTCATCATTTTGCGGATGAGCTTCAGTAAGCCGGGGTCGAGTTTAACGGTCCATGCGACCAGTGGCGTTTTGCGTGGCTTGCGGCCGGCGCCTTGGCGAAATCCTCCACGGGGGCTCATAGGGCACGAATGACCATCTGCGCAAGTTGCTCGTCAATACTTTCTGAGATGCTGTCTCCATAATCACGGGATGCACAGGGGTGCTGCTCCAAGCCCAATAAATGGCGCCGCCTGCATGGCCAGCGATTCATGTCGGGAACAAAACTCTCGTATGCAATATCGGCAAGGCAGCGGCAGGAATAGTCACCGGCAAGATCAGACAGTGATGCGCCGGTGTAATGCTTGCAGAGTGGCTGACCAGGAAGTGGTTTGAGTGGGGTGTTCATTTTCAAAGTCCGGTGTCGTAGTTGTGATCCTTCTCGGCGCTACGCAGGCCATTCATCCACTCCTTGTGAAAGTTGCTGCCCTGAAGGTATGGGCAATTTCCGTTGTTGGATTTGCCTCCGTTGAAGTTCTGTCGGTCGCCTTGAATGCGAGCCACGGCGAACGCGTAACCTTGCTGGAAGATGTCGGATTGGGTCGTTTGCATGAGAGACCAATACTACCGCGTATGAATACATGCAAGCATTATTTCAAATAATCATGAGACGCTGAGTTTACGCGATCACGTAACCATATTGATACGTGCACGTATTATGTGCCGATCACTCGCAATCGACCGCAGACCAAGTGTTCATCAGTGCTGGTGGTCAGTTGAACATTAATTTTCTTGACGACTTTGGCATGAAACCGCAAAAAGGCCTCGCGGGCGCGGACTTCGAAGCAGAGTCTTCACGGTGGGTCTTTGGGTGGGACCAGCGCAGCGCGAAGCGCCAGCCATACGCAAAAGAGCGCGTGTGCCAGTCCGGCAGCGAAGCGAGAGGACACAAGCGGAGCGCAGTCGCGGGAACGCGGCGCGGAGCACGTAGGCTGTCAGGGTTCGCTATGCTCATGTGGTCAGGCATTGCGTACTGACTTCGGATTTCGCTATTGGTGCACTCAGGTTGCACCACTACGAGCGTGCGCAAAAGGAGATCCTACCATCCAGTAATTATAGCAGGCATACCCCCTACCAAGGAATCTCTTTATCAGATGGGCTAATGCAGCAGTCAAAGCTGATTCCCGTACTTTCATGCGCCTGACCCGACTGGAACTGCCACACTGCCACAGGATGACACCCGCCGGCAGTGAATGACCGATCCGAACACGCCACAGAGCGATATTGAACTCGCCGAAGCTCTCGGCACTGACCGCAAGAGCTTGAGGCGCTGGCGCGAAAAGCCCGGGAATGCCCCACAGACGCGAGACGTGGGGCAATGGGTCGAATTCATGCGCAAGCACCTCCTTGGGCCGTATAGCCCTCAGCGCGGCTACGGTGGATTGCCGCGCCCTGGCGCCGAAGATCCAGACGAGGAAGAAGACGACGCGCCCGGCGCCGAGAGCATGTCGCCACCTCGCTACCGCGGCAGCATCGAGGACTGGAAACGCGCCCAGATTGCGAAGGTGGTCGAGAAAGACTCCATCGGCATTCACACCCTCAAGGGCACACTCTTGGAAGCTTGCGAGATGGAAGTCCTGATTGGCTCGATGCTGAGCGCGATCGCGACCAAACTTCACCAATTCCCATTCACGGCCGCGAAATCCATGATCGGCCATCGTGACGCAGGCGACGCGGAGAACGCGCTTCGGTATGAGATGGAGGCGGTGATTCTCGACATCCACAACAGCGCCTACACAACAGAGCGCGCGGTTGCGGATGCGGTCGCCTCGCTGCCATTCGACGCCGAGACAGAATCGCTACTGACCTTGATTCTCTTCGAAGGCCAAGACCGCGCTGCATTCCTGCAACTCGTCACGTCGGTTGCGACTCAGGCGCTTCGGCAGATTGGCCGGCGGGTGATTGAGACGGGCCAGCGTTCGCAGGAGTCACCTGAATTGGAGCCGACCACTCCCACCGAATCAATCGGTGAACGAATTGCACCCTCCGTAGAATCTCGCGGCGCTCAGCAGGAGTCAGCAACGAGCGGAAAGAAATCTCGGAAGCGTTCACGCCCGCAGCCTACACCACCGCCCGGAGAAGTCGAGGGCGCTATGGTGGAGGGTTGACAGCGCCCGTAGCTTGTCAGCAGTTATTTAAAATTTGAGTTGAGGCGCCCATGACACAGGAACCAAGCGCATTCTAGAGGCCCGCCAGATGAAGGTGATTCCGTGCACGCGTCTAGGCCATAACGCACAAAACGTGTCGGGCGTCTCAACTCAGATTTTAAAAGCGGGGTCGTCAAGTGGTAAGACGCGAGGCCCATAACCTCGTTATCGAGAGTTCGATTCTCTCCCCCGCCACTTCTTTGAGCGGTAGCCCTAAAGTTTGGGGCCTTGGGATGCAACGCAAGCGAGATGCTGACCACGCAAGTCTGTAAGGTCGCTTGTTGCCTTGTTCGGAAAGTGCGTGCGAACCGAAAGCAGCGTAACGAACTGCCCGCTCATTCTCGCTGACACGCCCGCCGGGCAATGTCAGCAACTCGAAACCCGCGAGGCTTCCTCGACGCCCGCGCATGGCTCCGCGGACTCATCAAGGCGGTCATCCGGCCACGTCCCCGCACACGGCTTTGGAAGTGGATTGACCAGCACGTAAAGATCCCTGAGAGCAGCGGCGGGCCGAATCCTGGCCGGATGCGCACGGGCCGCTTCCCGATCTTCCGAGGGCTCTACGACCTAGCGCAGCAACGACAGGTCCATTTCCTCACGCTCTGCTCCAGCGCGCGCGCTGGCAAGACGCTGTTCTCCATCTGCCTCGTCCTCTACTGGATCGCTGAGCGGTTCGGACAAGTTGTGTGGCTCGATCCCACGCGCAATAGTGCGCGGAAATTGGTCCGCGATGAAATCGAGGACTTCCTTTTGGAGTGCACGCCGGTCCGATCGCTGGCGGTCATCACCAAGAAGGCTTGGACCACGCTGGAGAAGGCGTTTCGCGGGAAGCGGTTTCGGCTGGTAGGCTCCGGCGCCGAGGCTGACTTGCACGGATTCAACGCCGAGCTTGCAATCGAGAACGAACTTGACCGCTGCCGAGCGTCCACGTCGGACGACGCGGCCAGTAGCGATAAGATCGAAGCCCGCACGGCGCTTTTCGCGTCATCGCGGCTCATCGTTCGCAACTCCACCCCAGGCGAGAAAGGCGAGTTCGGGCCAATCTGGGTCCACTTCCAAGCGGGCTCGCAGCACTACTGCTATCTCCCCTGTCCGCATTGCTCGGCAGAAAGAGAGAAGGAAATGGGTGTTGGTCCGCAATGGAAACCACTGCTCCCAACGGAAGAGGAAACCGAGCCTGGGCGCTCGCCGCTCAGCTACGACCCGCGGCTCGCAGGGTGGCAACGCCTCACATTCTTCGTTGAGAAGGCAATCGTGCCCTTCGACATCGATCTAAACCCGCTGAAGGACGCCAACGCCAACGTGGCGCCGCGCACCGAATGGCGCGAGGAAGTCACTGGTAAGGCGCTGTTCGAAAAGTTCGCCATCATGGAGGACCGGCCAGCGGACGCCGACCCAACACGGCTGGAGAAGAAACGCGTTGGATGGAGAATCGACGGCGTTCGCAAAGGCACAACTTTCGAATGCGCCCACTGCAAAAAGGAAATCGAGCAGGTTGACCAAAAGTGGATGTTGGACCGTTACCGTTGGGTCGCTCACAACCCCTACGCCGATGAGGAGCACGTCAGCGCCCACACATGGGCCTTCTACTCGCCATTCCAAGCGTGGGGCGTGCTGGCGGTCGAATTTCTCCAGGCGAAAGGCAATCTCGGGCTGCTCATCAAGTTCTGGAACCTCGTCCTTGGAAAACCCTTCATCCGCAGTGGCACGGCCATCAAAGAGGATGACCTTGACCGCGTAATCGGTCGCTGCCCGGTGCCGTATCTTCAGGGTCAGATCCCGCTGGAAGCCGAATACCTCACGATCACGGTTGACCGGCAGGGAACGTCCCGCTGGTACACAATCCGAGCGTGGGGCATCCTGTGGGACCATCCCGAATTACAATCATGGTCCGCGCTCATCGATTGGGGCGAGATTGGAGGGGACAAGCAGATTCCCGAAAAGGCCGGGCATGTGCCGGATGCCAACGGCAACCTTCGCCGCTTCAAATACACCTCCAAGGACGGCCAGACCGCCCGCGAATATGCCGTGCTCTCCGGCTTGTTCGATGCCGGTTACGAGAAGGATCAAGTGTGGGAGTTCTGCCGCACTCAATCAACATGGCTTTCCCCCTCGCGCGGCATGAAAGACACCAATATGGGCGGGAGTCTCATACGCGTGGAGCCCGTGATGGACGGTGAAATCGATGAGGTTCGCTACTGGTCAAACTACTTCGCGGCCGATCTCTATTATTCGTGCATTCTCGACGGCAAGAATTCAGCCGGAGTCATCAACTGGTGGCTTCCAACCAACATCGATGCCGACTATCGGAAGCAGCTCACGGACGAATACCAGGGCGAGGACCGCGGCAAACGCGTCTGGATGACCCGTACGAAGACAAACCACCTTGGCGACTGCGAGAAGCTTCAGCGGGTGCTTTCAGGCAAGATCGAGGAGGCGCTGGACGAGCTGCGCGACGCCCGCGCAGCCGCCGAAGCGAAGAAATCTGAGCCGCCCCCGGTATGAGGCTTGACAGCCATGCTTCCATTGATCTCACAAATATGAAGTACTGCCAAATCGGTATCGTGCTCCTTCAGGTTTTAGGCTTCTTAGCTACCCTCCGCACTGATGTTTGCGGTCGCCCAAAGAAAGACCCCGGCGGGTATAGTGATGTCGTCTCTACCGTCATCGTTTTTGCCCTTCTGGCGTGGCTATATTGGGGCGCTGGAGCATATTCGCACGTATCCGAATAACATGATCGACCGAGACGCCGCAGAATCGTCATTGGCAAGTTACCGGCCCGACTTCGCCGAAGGCATCGACACCCCCGCCGACAAGTTGCGCGACATCGTTGCGCCGTTTGTTCCAATGGACCGCCGCGCGCGTGTGTTTGCTGAGATAGACGCCGTTCTGGAAAGCATCGATAGCGACTCGAAAGCATCGCCAGAGGATGAGATGCGGAAGATTTTCGAGTTCCTTCGGGCTGTCTTCGGTGACTCGCGACTACCGGAGGACGTGCGGCGCCGCGCCTGCGCTACGGCCATCGGCGCGAACGATCCAGCCTTCGGCAAGAGTTACCAGCACTACGCAGATTTCTTCGGTGTTACCCGCGCCTGCGTCCATGCGGACGCTCGGGAGGCACAGCAGCGTTATGGGCTCCATGCACGGCGCGACAAATGCCCTGCGGCGCGCGAGAAGAGCCGCGAACTTGCCAGCACTCGAAAACCCGCCATCACCAGCGCCGTGGCGGTCAAGAATGCACGCGGTGCGCTCTCGTTCTTCCCTGCACTATGAGCGACCTCCTTGCCCTCACAGACTACGATTCCGCGGAATTCATAGGCCGCATTCGCGGGATTTTCGCCCATTCGATGCTGTTGGCGATGAGGGCTCAAAATCTCAACTCTCAAGTCGAGAAGCGGGTTGGCGGGATGAAGCGCCACATGTTCGACGGGCTTGCAGAAATCGGCGAGGCGCTTTTGCGAGTGCAGGAGGCGCGCCCTGGCGAATTCGAGGACTGGTTTTCGATCCATGAAGAGCAACTTGGATTTTCGCTCCGCTCTGCCGAGCGATGCAAGAGCGCCGGAAAGATGGTCCGCGAGTTCGGCGCGGATAAGGCATACGAGCGCAGCCTTGAGCGCCCTAAATCTACGACCCAGCCGCTCCTCTGCCTAACATTCCGGCTGACAAAGCCGCCAGAGCAGATGGACGCCGCCGAGCGCGAGCACGCAATTAGGCGTCTTGAGCCGATGGCTGCGCTTTTACAGCAGCTTCAGGCGATGCAACAGTCAATCGGGCAGAATTGACGTAAGGCGTTCAAAATCAGTATAAGCAGCCGCCAAAATTGGCGGCTGACCGGAAAACAGCGATTCCGAGGCATTGACACCCTGCGCGGGCAATGTCCGACATCGCCCGATTTACAAAATTCCTTGTCGCCGAGTGCGAGGACACGGGCACTACGGCCTTTGTGGATGAGCTTTTGGCGAAGGCGAAAGAGCAGATTATTGCCGGCGGCGGATCGGTCGGATTTCTGCAAAGCGCGAGCGGTAACGGCAAGAGCGTGACGCAGACCTCAGCGTTCACTTGCGATGAGGTTGCCAGTGCGTGCCGTGTGGCGTTGCGGCTCTACGCAGACACCGCCGGCACGCGGGAAATCACCGTTCTAGACTTCTCTCTCAACCAATGACGCTGAATCCGCTTTCGCTCATTAGCTGGCTCATCGGACGCGGCGGCAGTCCCGCGTTTGCCGACACGCTCAATTCGTCCATCGATCGCGCCAATGTGCGCTTCATCGTGCCGGATGATTCCAGGCTCTACATTCGCCGTTGGACGCGGAAAAACCTGATCGATAAGGCGGAATGGCTCTGGCAGAACTTCGGCATCGTGAAGGAGGGCGTGGCTGGCATCGCTCGCCATACGGTCGGCAAGGGCATCAACCTCCAGATTGATTCGGACGATGATGAATGGAACCAACTCGCCGAAGATGATTTCGAATCCTACGCGCTCACCAAGGAGCGATGCGACCTCGCCGGCCGCCGCACGTTCTACCAGGCGCAAGAGCACGCGATCTCGCAGCGCATCCTCCGCGGTGAGTTCTTTGCCGCGAAAACCGAAAACCCCGATTGGGGCAACGAGCCGTGTTTCCAGATTTACGACACAGAGGAAATCATCTCGCCTCCGAACCCGCCCGCAAACAGCTATGTTGTGGACGCACCTTCACTCGCCATTGCGGCGGTCGCCCCCGGGTCGGCCCCATCTCAAGACTCGATCATCTTCGACGGCGTTGAGCTGAACCGCAATAGCCGAGCGGTTGGCTATTGGGTTCGCACGGTCGGCTTTGAAGCCGCACGCGTCCCGCGGGAGCGAATGATTCATTGGATGAAGCCGCACGCGACCAACCAAGTGCGCGGCATCACCGAACTCGCGCAGGCGGTCAATTGCCTTGTGGACATCCACGAACTTAAGCGACTGACCACGCGAACGGCAAAGGCGCAGCAGCTTATTGCGCTCGTGCTGAAGGGTGTTGGCAAGAGCAAGGCCCGCGGCGCCATCGGTGCGATTCGCAACGCTGGCGTGAAGGACGATGGAACGCCAAACCCCGACACTGCCCAGCTTGAGCAACTGGCCGGCGGCGCGGGCGCTGGCATCGCCTACCTCGATTCCGACGGGGACGCGAAGATGATTTCTCCCAACTCTCCCACTCCACTTGTGGAGGGGTTCATCACCGACCTACTGATGCGGGATGCCACATCGGCACTCGGCGTCATGTCGGACTTTCTGTGGAACCCCAAGAACCTTGGCGGGTCGCAGATGCGTTTCGTACTGAGCAAGACGGACCTTCTCTTTCAGATCCTTGGCTCTGACCTAATCGGCGAGTTTTGCACGCCGATCGCGTTCAACTACCTCCTGAATCGAATCGCTACCGGCAAACTACGACCGCCGACGGACAAGAACTGGATGCTAAAACTGTCCTGGCAGACGCCACCTCGCGTCACGGTCGATAACGGCAACGAGGGCAACCTGCAAATCGAACTGTTGGCTAATGGGCTCATCACGCTTCGCCAGTACTGCAATGCCCGCGGGCTGAACTATCGCCACGAAATGCGGCAATGGATTCGCGAGCCCATCGAGTTCATCAAAATGGCCGCGCAGGAATTGAAAGACAGCAGTCTCGATCCGGAGCAGCAGCAGGCGATTCTTGAGCGCTGGAGCATGAACCTTCCGCTCTGGCGCCCGAACAAACCGGGAGCGGTCGCGCCGCCGCAGGAAAACGAGCAGCCATCGAAAGACGGCGGAAATGACAAGGAGCAACAGGCGGCATGAGACTCCAGCGCATCACCGAACTCGTCTATCACCGCCCTTGGCTAATCACGCCGCAGGCGCATGAGTCGATTCGCGGGCTCATAGAGCGGAAACTTTCGAGCGACGACACTCAGGCCGGCTTCTTCGATGACTTCGTTGTCTCGCGCAAGGAGCCGAAGGTAGAGAACGGCGTTGGAATCGTTCACATCATGGGGCCAATCGGAATTGGTCTTTCCTCCATTGAAAAGACGTGCGGAAGCACAGACTTGAACGACCTCGGCGACGAGATTGATGCCGTTCAGAAGGAAGGGGCAACCCGTCTGATGCTGGTTGTTGATTCTCCTGGCGGAACGGTCGGCGGCGTTCCCGAGATGGCCGACAAGATTGCGAATCTCTCAATTCCTGCTTTCGCCTACGTCCCGCCCGGCGGAATGAATTGCAGCGCCGCATACTACCTCACCGTTGGCTGTGATCGTATCTACGCCAGCCCGTCGGCTGACGTTGGTTCCATCGGCGTCTATCTGCCGTGGGTGGATCGCACGGCCGCATTTGCGGCAATGGGGTATTCGGTCGAACTCATCACCAACAAGGAGGGCGACCTGAAGGGCGCTGGTTATCCAGGCACCAGCCTGACCGATGAGCAACGCGCCAATCTGCAAGAAGGCGTGCAGCAGGTTTTCGATGATTTCGCCGCGCACGTTCGAGCATGCCGACCGGACAGCATGAAAGACGATAGCATGCGGGGGCAATCGTTCTTGGCGCGAGAAGCGTACGACCGCGGACTCATTGACGGCGTTACGGATTACGACTCTGCAATGCGAACCCTACGGAATTTCCGTTGCCGTTGACACGAAACAAAAGCCGAAGATGAAAACCGATCTCGAAAAACTCCAAGAAGCTGAAGCCGAAGTTGCGCGCCTCAAAGGCGAACTTAAAACGGCCGAGGCCGACTATCTGGCCGAGGTCGAAAAATCCTCCAAGCTCGAAACCGAGCGGAACGACCTCAAGGTGAAAGTCGGCGAACTGGAAAAGAATCTCTCTGCGCAGACCGAGGCCAATACCACTCTCAAAACCAAGCTCGAAGATGCGCAGAAGCTTTCCGAGAAGTCCGCTGCCGACCTGAATACGGCTGACGAACGTGCCGAAACCCGTCTCCGTGAAATCAGTGCCCGCAACGGCGGCACGATCCCCGGCAAGGACGTTGGCAACCTGAAGGACTTCACCAATGCCGACGCCGGCAAGAAGAACCTCACTGGCTTTGCCGCTGTGCAAGCCGCCATCGCCGAGCAGATCGGCGAAACCAAGTAACTCTCCCCACTCACTCTCTCCTAACCGCTCCGAACTATGGCCTACCAGTACCTCACGATGCTCGATCTCGCGAAGATCAACAAGTCCGACCAGGCTGTTGGTTTGATCGAGGAAAATCTCAACTCCGCACCGGAGGCCATGGTTCTGCCGGCGCGGACCATCGTGGGGACGAGCTACAAGACGCTCGTCCGCACCGATTACGCCCGCGGCTCTTTCCGCTCTCCGAACTCCGGTGTTGAGCCCACGAAGAGCACGTATGTGAACAAACAGTTCGAGACGTTCTACTACGATGGCCAGATGGAGATGGACAACGCCATCGCGACCGGCGACGACCAGGGTGTCGCGCATGCTCTCGCGCTGGAAGCGGACGGCCATGGCCGCGGCTACCTTCTCCAGATCGGCAAGCAAGTCTGGTATGGCATCAACACCATCAACGGTGATGCCCTCGGCTTTCCTGGCGCCCTTCAGTCCGTCGATTCCTCGCTCGTTGTGGATGCGGGCGGCACGACCGACAGCGTAGCCTCCAGCGTGTGGGCCGTCGTGGCCGATCCGCGCTTCATGGGGCTCACCTTCGGCAATAGCACCGTCCTTCAGGTCGGCGAATGGCGCAAGCAGAGCGTGACCCGCTCCAGCAAGGAAATGACCGCGTGGAAGAACAGCCTTGAGGGGTGGATCGGCATCGAGGCGCTTTCGAAATACGCCTTCGGTCGCATCAAGAAGCTCACGACCGACAGCGGCAAGGGCCTGACCGATACGCTGCTCTCGCAGCTCATCGCTAATTTCCCGGTTGGCGTGAAGCCCACCCACCTCTTCATGACCCGCCGCAGCCGCCAGCAGCTCCAGGCGTCCCGCACGGTCACGCTGTTCGGTCAGGGTTCCGGCAAGCCTTCCGGCGCACAGGCAACCATCGCCCCGGTTCCGACGGAATACGACGGTATCCCGATCATCGCGACCGACTCCATCCTCAACACGGAAACCCTCGCCCTCTGATATATGGCCAACGAACTCGCACGCAACATCCAGGACGCTTCGCTGAATCCAGCGGCGTTCGCGCTCCCCGCCGCGGCATCCAGCTCCACCACGTCTGCCGCCATCGATCTCGGCACCGATACCTTCAAGCCTGAGAACGTCGAGTTGGATCTCGCGATTCCTGCGCTGTCCACCACCATTGCGCCCGACACGCGCACGGTGACGCTTATCGCGGAAACCTCGACCACCTCCAATTTCTCGGCGGTCGCCCAGACCATCGCGAGCAAGATTCTGACTGGCGCTGGCGGCGCGGGTATCTCGGCGACTTCGGTCCGCTGCCGCCTGCCTTCGAACTGCGAGCGGTATGTGCGCTTCAAGGTGACTTTCGGCGCCAGCACGACCGACGGCTCCGCGCTCAACGCGACCGGCACCATCCGGTTCTAATCGAGAAGAAACACTTCCAGGGTTGACCCCGGTGGCCGCACGGTCGCCGGGGTTTTTCCTTTTCTGACACCGCAGCAATCGTATGGCCGCATTCGATCAACTCCTAGGCCGCGGGTACGAACTCCGATCCCGCGTAATCGCGACCGCAACCATCACGGTAAACGAAGTGTCGGCGACGGTCGTCAGTAGCCCATTGAAGCGCGAGCGAGTTCTGATGGAAACAGGATACAAGGTCTACGTTCATGGAATGGTGGAAATGACGCGGGCTGACTTCATGCGCCTCGGCATCAAGGATCGCACCGTTTTGACCTACACCAGCCCGGCAGATGATAACCAGTCCGAAGTCCTATACGCGCTCGACATCGAGAACGACGGCGCAGATCCAACGATTACCTTCCGGGTTGAGCGCGAGCAGGGCGGAAAGGCGGGGTGATGAGCGAAGGTGAGGTTGATCCGTCAGGATTCCTGACCATGTGCGAATCGCTCGCGCATGTGGCCGCAACCACTTACGAGCGCTCCCTTGTCTCGCAGGTGGGCGCGGTCTTGAAGAATTGCCTCGCTCACACGTCGGTTGCCAGCGCGGAGAATATCAAGCTGATGGTCAAGAAGCGCCTCGGCTACGTCGAGTTCTCGGATGGGACGGTCATTGCGCAGTGGCGAAAGGCGGGCGACGCCGAGATGTTCCTCTCACCGTCCACATTTCCAAAGTACCAGAATCGATGGCCAAAGAAGACCCCGAAGCCAGCAATGAAGGGTGGTATGTCTTGGCATCAGATGAACGACCCACAACGACGCTGGGCCGATACCCGGTGGGCTGACTTCCAGCGGAAAGACTCGCGGCTGGAGAAGCAGGCCGAGAAGAACCGTCGATCAGATCTCAAGAAGGCGCTCGCCGCTCGCGGGCTCGCGAAGCAATCCTGGCTCCAAATCGCTGAAAGCCTCGGGCTCACCGCCGAGCAGATCGGCGCTGCGGCGTACGTGCTCCGCGCCAAGCCTTCGAACGGCAAGACCTATCAGAACGGGACGAGCAGCAAAATGGGCGGCACTGACGAAATCGTGATAGAAATCGAGAACAGCAGCAACCTGCTCACCCATTTCAGCAGGCCGTCGGGATGGGACATCCTGCAGCAAGCGATGGACGCCCGGGTAAGCGCATTCGAGCGCGACCTCGCCAACGACGTTTTCAATGACATGGAGAACCGCATGAAGCGGTATCCTGGCATCTACATTGACTCCTGACCGCCTGTATGCCCGCCGCGAATCTTGGCACGCTGTTCGACCCCGGCCCTCTTGTTCAAGAGGCGTGCAAGGCGCTTTTTGAGCAGACGCCCGCGCTTGCGGAGGTGAACATTCCCCGCGGTGCGGATGACCTCGAACCAGAGCGCATCGAAGTGTTTTTCACCCTCGGGCAATGGGCGAACCGATGGGGTGTGGACCGTGACGGCGTTCTCCATCAGAACACATGGGGATTCAGTCTCATCTGCAACGTGTGGACGAAACGCAGCGCACAAGATCCCACGCGGCATGTCTGGATTCGGCAACAGATCGCGCAGCGGCTTGAGGCGGCCGTGAGGACGCCAGATTTCCTTGAATACCACTCGATCCCATTGCTGAAGGCCGAAGGACGCCCAGAGGATCGCGAGTCGAGTGACGACATGGACAGCACGCAGCTTCGCTTTGGCGGGCTGATTACGATTCGGAGCGATGCCTGGCCGCTGACAAACGTAATCGTTGAAGACAGCGCAGGGAACGTTGCGATGGATGACTACCAAATGATTCCCACTTCCACATGAGCCAAAACATTAAAATTTCAGACCTTGCGGCAGCTACTACGCTCTCCAGCACAGATGCTTTGGCCGTCTATGTCTTCACGGCCGGTACGTTTGGGCTGCGGCGTATCACCTTCCAGAACTTTGCTGCTACGCTTACGGTGAGCACCGCGACGCAAGCAGCCCTAGATGCGCTTTCCGACAGGATTGCGGTCCTTGAAGCAGGCGCGATGAATAGGGATGGTTCCAACGCAACCCTTCCCGACTCTGATCCGGCAACTGGTGGTTCGTTGTTTGGGGCTCATGGCGGCTCTGTCACGGTTTCCGCAGGGTAATTGACACGCCGCGAGAGCAGATGAAAACCGCTCTCCGCTTCCTCACCCTTCTCCTCGTCCCGCTGTTCCTTGCGGGCAACCTGCTCGCCACTGACTACAGCGTCACGGCAACGAGCGTCCTCGCCAGCTCGAACGCCTCGACCACGAAAGGCACGGCTGGCACGACCATTACCGCCGGCCAATCGCTCGCCAAGGCTGCGGATGGCTCGCTCATCCTGTTCGACGCCAACGCCGCAGCCCCTGCGTTTACCTTCGTTGGCATCGCCCTCAATGGCGGCGCGACCGGCCAGCCCATCTTCTACGTCACTGGCGACACCTCCTTTACTCCAGGCTTCACCGTGGCGGCTGGAGCGATCGTCATCGGCTCCTCGACGGCTGGCGGGCTCTGTCCCGCTGCCGACCTCGCGACTGGCCATTATCTCACCATCATCGGCGTCGGGATCGGCTCGAACAAGATCAAGATGCAACCCCTCGCGTCTGGCGTCGTCACCCCGTAAGCGAACGCGTTGACACTCACACGGAATCACCATGCCTGATCCAACCGGAACCTACAACGACGGCGGAATCAAATTCGTTCGTCAGACTGTCACGGCGAACGACGACTCCAGCGTCTCCACGACCTACATCGTCAAGGATGGCTCGCTGAAGGCTGGCACGAAGCGGATCGTCTCCGATAACGAGAACGGCGTCGAACGCTCGCAGGCGTTCATGGGTCAGATCCGCACAGGTACCCTCTCCCTCCAGTTCGTGAATGCCGCCGACAAGCCGCCCGCTCTCATGCAGGTGATCGACATCCAGGACACCACCGGAACCACGGTGCATGTGATCGTGCATGACGTGAGCCAGAAGTTTGGCGCGGGTGAAGAGGCCACCGTGACTCTCGAAATCGCGGAGAAGAAGGGAACGTAAAATAGGGGCTGAGCGCCCCGCCGCTCTATGCTCCTCGACAAAATTCCAGGGCTGAAACGCGCTGAGGCACGCGCGAAGCAGAAAGAGGAAGAGATTCGCCGCCGGGCGTTCCTTCCGTGTTGCCTGCAAATCTGCGGCATCAACGTGCGGGCGCTCACACCGCGGCACTACATCCTGTTGGATGAGATGCGCTCGCCGTTCTTCCATGGGGGCGATGCACTCCCAGAAGACGTAGCGGCGTTCCTGTGGGTCGTCTCGACCGAATTCCTGCACCCTGCGAACGAGATTCCATCGAAGGAACTGAAGGCCGCACGCTCGGCGTTCATCCATCGCATCGGCCCAAAGGTGAAGTTCGCGAAAGCGGTCAAAGAGATTCGCGCCTACGTCTCCGATGCGCTCTTCGATGCGCCCGCCGCAGGTGACGATTCCTCACCGCAATACGCATCGTTCGCTGCGCATCTGGTCGAACGCTTCCACCCGTTGCCAGACGGCCAGTTCGATTCTCGCGGCCAGCCGATCCCCGGCGCTGGAACCCTCGATATTCCTTTCGCCCAAATCTTCCAGCGGCTCCGCGTGAAGGACGCAAAGGCGAATCCCGACTACACCCCACCGAACCCGCTTTCGGACAAGGTTGTCCGCGAATGCGTTCGCAAGCATGTCGCGCAGACAGCCAAACGCAAGGCCAGCCGACACGCCTCCATGACTAAAGAATGAGTGCTGGAAAATCCATTGTCGCCAAGTTTGGGCTCGATAACAAGACGCTCCGGAAAGACCTCGTTGATGCCCAGACGATGGTCAAGAACTCGGCGTACCAGATGTCCTCCGACATGAAGCGGGCCATAAAGCGCGGGACTGAAAATTCCGGCAGCGGGCATGGTGGGGTGTCTGGCGCTCGCATGTTTGGAGACCCCCTGAATGCGATTACTGGCACGACTGGCAACGTCTCAAAGATCGGAATGCTTTCGCACCTGACGGGAAGCGCTGGAGCAGCCACCGGAATAGTCGCTGTCGCGGGTACGATTACCGAGATAGTAAAAGCCATAATTCGGCTGGAGGAGTCCACCCAAGAGGCAAATAAGCTGATGGGGAAGGGCACCCAGCGCTGGCAGGACAAGTTTCTGCCAACCTCCCTGCAGGAAGGAATGCAAGCTGGTGATCCGAATATGACAGGGCTGGGAGGGCTGCGCGAGCGAAGCGGCGCATTGAAGGACAAATCCGAATCGATGCTAAAGGAATGGTCTTCTCCAGGCTTCTGGACATCGCTGGGCGCAATGGCAGCGCCATCGCTCGTGAACCCCGTTGTTGAGCGGTTTAATAAAGCCCAGCGGGACATCGAGGATGAGCGGCTGAAGATCGACAAACAGATTGCAGAATGGGTAAACAAGGAAGCGGCGGCGAGGGAGACTCTTGTTCATAAGAGCGAACGGCAAGGCCAGCACGCGCAAGTGCAGCTCGAAGTGGAAAAGAAGATCGCGGACGCCAAAGACAGGCAGAAGAAACACGAGATTAATCCCGCAGAATCCCGAGCCATCCAAAAAGCGGCTCTTGAAGAAGGCGGTCAAAAGGATCAGGCGATAGACGTAAAATTCGATTCCGAAGCGCGATCCATCGAGCTTCAGAAGAAGCTGAATGAGTTGCGCGTTATCGGCGATGACGCAGGAGTTGAATCCGCGCGCGCCCGCGTTCATGCAGCCAATGACGAAGTAGAGGCTGCAAGCAAGCTGACCAAGGAAGATCAGGACAGGGCTGGAGCGAAGCTGATCGCGGCCCAGACCGACCTGACTCTTGCTGAACGCGCGCGAGACGTGCTGCATGCACGCCAAGCAACCGAAAAGGACATCGCTAATAGCGAAGAGGCAGTAGACCAAAAACATCTCGACGCCCTACGGCGCGAGCGAGCCGACTTAGAGAAGGCAAAAAAAGCTGAGCCCAATAAGGACCGTAAAAATGAGCTTGATGTGTCTCTGGCCAAGAATGCGGAAGCGATTCGGGCCGCGCAGAACACGATTGAGATGCGGCCTTTCGATGTAAGGAACTCAAAGATCAGTGCAGGGCAAGGAGTCGGCCAAGGAGAAGCCCAACGCGCCACCCTAGAGCAGATCGCCAACGAGTCCAAGCGTCTGGAGAAGATGAAATCAAAGCCGGAGTTTAACTCTCCGGACGCGATAGCCAACCAGGCAGCGAAGGTCGCACAGATGAAGCGGGCGTATGACGACGTGGCGCATTCCATCGCTGTGGGCAACACCGCAGCAGCGGCGCACACGGTCGCAATGAATAAGGAGCTTGGCCACCAGACCACCATTGCGCACGCGGTGGCTGAGCAACTGGAGTATCAGCGCCAGATCGATGAAGCCCAGCGCAATAAGAACGACAAGCTTGCGGATGAACTGAAGCAGCAGAAGGAGATTGCGGCGCTCACCGCGGCGCAACGCGCAGATGAGGCGCGGCAGGAGAAGAACGGCTTGAGCCTCAGCCAGCTTGCTTCCATGCACGGAGCCAATGCTGCCGCCGCCCGCCGTATTGAGCGCATCGAGAACCGCGCAGACCGCGCTCGCGCTCGCGGAAATGTCGGACGCAGCAACGAACTCCGCGCCGATGCGAACCGGCGGCGGGTTCGGTTGGAAGAGCGCGGTATCTTGAAGCCATCCGAAGCGAACAAGGACCTTGCGGCGAATATGGACAAATCCGAGGTGTTGAAACAGATCCGCGACAACACCGCGCAGCCGCCCGTTAACCGATGAGCGACCCAGCCAACGCCCTCTACGACGGGAACCATGAGACACCGTTCCTCTGCAAGCCTCCGCTGCCGTGGATCGATGCGGAGACGCGGGCGAACATGCTGCAGCTCACCTACCGGGTGCGCGTGCCGTTCTACAAGCGGTTTCCTCGCAGTGCACGGAATGCGCTGGCCCGCTTCTCCTACTTGGTCGAGCAGCCGAAGCCGCGGCCCGTTGGCGGTGACTTGCTGGAATACGATTTGGTTTTCTCGACTCTTCCGGTTCGTCCTGACGAGCCGCTTCCGTGGGTAATGAACTATCAGGTGATCACGGCTGGCGGCACTGAGATTGCGGAAATCGCCGTGCCGCTCACCGCCCGGGCGAGTTGGAAATACTACTACACTTCCGAGCCGTTCAAGATCCAACTCAAGAAGGCATGGAAGGCCGTCCTGATTGGCGGCGCGATTCTCTACACCGGCACGAAACCGAAGGACGGCGCTACTACGTGGCTCGCTGAAGACGAGTCGTTCGAGCGGTGGAAGGATTCGGACATTTGGGCCGTTCGCACTGTAACCGTCCCCTCACCGGAAACCGTGACACTCACAAGCTGATATGGGCAACGAACAATCCGTCAGGGTCAAGAAAGGCGAATCGTCTCCGTCGATGATGGAGGCCGATTTCGTGAACGAGAACGTCCTCGATCCCATCCAGGCGTTTTGCGAGCTGTCGTTTATTCCAGCCGGAAGCGCAAAGCTGACCGTCAATGGAGCAAAGGCCACGCTCGATCTCTCCAAACTCGCTAAAAAGGGCACATTCAATTCGCCGCATGTGATGCCTCCAGCAACCACGGGGACTGATAACACCTCGTGGTTCCAAGATTCCCCGCCGCTAGGGACAGATGGCGTAGTCCTCCGAGTGGTTGTCGGTTTCGACTCGGTCACCGGCAATCCGATATTTCGGAGTCTCGGGTTCGATAACCTTGGGGTGCTCTACACGATCAGTCCGCAGGGCTTCTGACGATTGACATCCTGACGGGTTCGAATGCGCTTCTACTTCAACACGGCCAACGGGGCACTTGGCACTTCGCTGAACGATGGCAGCGGTGACGCGTCCGGTGCGGTAAAGCGCGGCGACACGGAGCCCGTAGAAGTCGTTTTCCACAAGAACGGCGTCCTTCTCGACCTCGACCCCGTTGCGAGCGCGGAGACGCTGAAGTTCGGCGTGAAGGTGCCGACGTTCGAGGATGGCTCGTACGTGTTCGCGGCGACCTCGGGATGGGTGAAGAGCAATGGAACCGTTTTCACGGACTGCGGCACGACCAGTGCGAGCGCAATTATCACCAGCGCCACGGCGGTTTTCAACGAGGGCGACGTTGGCCTCAGCATCACCGGGGATGGTATTCCGGCAGGCTCAACAATCATCGCCATTGGCGACGCCACGCACGCGACCATTTCCGCAGCCGCCACGCTGACCAGCGGCGGCTCGCCAATCACGCTGACCATCATCGGCCGCGAGACGGTCTACACCGCTTCCCCCTCGTTCAATACCACCAAGGGCAACAACCTACTCGGCTACGACCCTGACGGATTTGCCGAAGTCACCGAAATCAGGACCGTTGCCGGGAACGCTACCGGGGTCGGATTCAAGCTCTACGACAACGCCGGATCGGTCGGCGTCTGGATCGATCTCGACAACGGCGGGACCACGATCCCAAGTCAGGCGTCGGCGTGTGCGCGAGCGATTGAAATCACGACCATTGCAACGGGCGACAGTGCGCCGACCAAGGCGACCAAAATTGCCGCAGCGCTTACCTCGGATGGCAAGTGGGTCGCGACCGCTTCTGGTGATGTCGTCTCGATTATTGACGCGTCCATTGGCACGCGGACGAGCGCGGCAGACTTCACGGGCAACCAGGCGACCACCTTCAGTTTCCTCCGCTGGATTGCCGGGAGTGCGCCCAACACAATGGCGAACGTGCTGGTCTATCCGCTGGAGGCGGAAATTACATACACGGCGCTCGGCAACACGAAGAGTTCGCAGACGTTCGAACTCGACCTGATTTTCCGGCTGAACAACGGCGGCGAGTCTGACCCGATTCCGAGCTACGGCAGCCAGTGGAACCGCACGGCTATCAGCAATGGCGCGACGTATGTTGACGTGACTTTTGCGACGGCGTTCGGAACGGCTCCGCTGCTCCTCGGTCCAACGGTTGTGAAGGCCAGCAACTCCGATGACAACATTTTCGCATCAGGCGCGGTGATCCCGACCACGACCGGATTCCGCGTCTACCTCTCCGGCGCCACGCCGAACGGGAACTACAAACTTGACTGGTTCGCTTACCCGCTTTGATCCATGGACACGCTGATTAACAATCTGAAGGTGACGGGAACGCTCAAGCTCCCAACGAGCGCGGCGAGTTATGGCATCGTGGGCGATGGCGTTGTCCTGTCTGATGTTTCAGCTACGAGCGGTAGCCCAACTGTTACCTCGGCTGGCGCTTCATTCGTTGCGGCTGATGTCGGCAAGGCTGTTACGCTATACAGCGGCAAGCATCAATCCTTCGCCTGTTCTTTCACTGGCAGCAGTACAAGCGTAACGTGCTCCAGCACGACCAACCTCGTTGCGGGAATGCGGGTGAGTGCGTGCAAGTCGGTTGCAACCACGGGGAACCTGACGAGCAATTCTACTACCATCTCCAACTTGGGGACCACTACCGGATTGGTCGTTGGAATGGTCGTGAGTGGCGACGGCATCCCTGGCGGCGTCACAATCAGCAGCATCAACACGGGTGCAAGCTCGATGGTGATTTCGGATGTCGCAACTGGAACGGGAACCGGCGTGAGCCTCACGTTCTCGAAATACATCGTTCCGTTGGATGCGACCATTGCCAGCATCACCAATTCTACGACGTTTGTCCTATCTGCCGCGGCTACCAATACACTGACTGGATTGACGGCGGATTTCGTGCCGGGGTATTTGCAGACGACCGTCTCAGCGGTCAACAGCGCAACCAGTATTACCTTGGCGAACAACGCAGCGGCCACGGTGACGAATGGCCGGCTGGTTTACGGTACGGACAACACGTCCGCTCTGACCTCGGCGTTGTCCACTATTAAGACAGCGGGCGGCGGAAAGCTCCAATTTGATCACGGGCTCTACATCATTGCCGGTGCGCTTCAGGACGGAAGTGTTCGTAATGCGGTGATTCTCGTTCCCAACGACACGACCGGCCAAATCACAAGCCTTGAACTTTGCGGACCCTGCGTGCCCGCGCTTGAAAGCAACGGCTTCCTTGATTATCCGCCGTCGCTCACGGGCGCCGTTATCTTCTGCCCTACTGCGGCGAGCGGCACCGATCCTTGTATGTTTGGCGGAAACTGCTCCGCATCTCCGGGGGCGGTCTCTTCGATTGTGCTTCGTTGCGCAGACCTCACATTCCGGCGCCCGCAATGGTCGCTGCTTGGGGAATTCAATTTCAGAACGGGCGGTGCGCTGGCGTTCGAGAGGTGTGTGATCGAGCCGGATTACGTGCTCTACTCGGAGTTTTTGGCGCACGCCTACCCGTCCGCGCAGACTTCCATCATCTTCCCAAATTCAAACAACGGTGGATACGTTCGGTTCATCTCCAGTAGGATTGGCGGAAGCGGCACGGCCATCAAAGGGGCGCAGCATCTTTCTATCATCAACTCCGAGTTTGCCGCCTGTCGTGTCGCGGTGATGATCGATAGTGGCGGCGGCGGCGGCTCGATCGAGGCGATGAACTGTCACATGGTTGGGTGCGGATATAACTTCTACGTTCCGTCTGGAGGTGTGACTGGAATCTTCAGCGTGTTCGGGACTGAGTTTGAGAACCAGGCTGCTGGCCCGTTCGTCAATTTTTGGGATTTCTACGACGAGTCAGGCTCTGCGATGTCTGGAAACTGCACCATTGTTCTTCTGGCCTCCGCTCAAGCTCGCGTCTCGTCATCCAATACCTGCGTCAGCTACATTTCTGGATCTCATCGCGAGATGATTAACCCGCCGACGTTGCTCCTCAGCGATTCGCAATACCTAGTTCTGCGTGGCAATCGTGACGGAGCCGGAATGGGATTCCAGTTGCAAGGGTTCGACGCAACCGTGTTGGGCTTTGCTCTGGCAACTCCGTCCTTCGGCGGCCAATTCATCCTGCAATCTGGAAACGGAAAGACGGTCTTCGTGCGCAATAATAGCGGGGTTGGACTGAGCATTGATCCCACAACCGGCCAGATCGTCGGAAGCACGCTCAAGCTGTCCGCGCTTCCAACCAGCGCCTCCGGTCTTTCGTCTGGTGAGATTTGGTCCAACTCGAACGTCCTCACCAAAGCATGAGCCACCCCACCCACACCGCAACAAACGGCATCCTCGGAATGATCGGCAGCCTTTTCGGCCTGATCGTCTCCGCGATTCCGTATGTCGAGACGGGCCTGCGCCTCGCCTCGCTGGTGGTCGGTATCGCCGTGGGTGTGTTGACAATTCGCAATCTGTTGAGGGGACCAAAGCAATGAAAACCACCATCAGCGGAATCCTCGCGGCACTCAGTTCGTTCTTGGCCTTCATCGCACTCGCGCCGCCCGAGCTCCAGAACCAAATACCGCAGGTGTTTCCTGAGAAGTATCGAGGAACGATTGCGCTCATTCTCGCCTTCCTCGCGTTCGGCTTTCGCTCCTACCAATCGCACGCCACGGCTGACAAGCCGCCACAGAAGGAACCATGACGCGAATCCTCCCACTACTGGCCTTCGCTCTGCTCGGCTGTGCTGCCCCAAACGTCCCAACCGTTGGCATCGTGCCAGACCCAGCCGATGCGCGGTGGACCTGGCAGAACACCGGCTACAGCCGCTCGTACGGAACGTGGTCGGATTGGCAGCGCTATTTGAACTCTCGCAACGCAGTGCTGAAGCCGGTTCCAGCGTGGCCCCACTACGACGCGAACACCCGATACACGCTCCAGCCGGGCCTTGAATCTCTCGATCACTACCTAACCAGACAACCAACCGACCCATAATTATGCACTACAGAAACGGCAGAGAAGCAAAGAACGGCGACAAGATCGTCCGCTTGAACGGCGGAAACATCGAAGCATTCGGCGTGCTGCACAGCGCGATACCCGGCAACGACTACTGCAACGGCAGTATTGCCGTGGTTCAGTCCGCTCAGGAATACGCCTGCATGTGCGACTGCATCCACATCGAAGACCTAGCGGCACTCCTCGCGGAGAAGGGGCTCGATAAACGCCCGGAAGGGAAGTGACCACTATGAAAAACCTCCTCCTCTCCATCACCCTCATCGCTGCCGTCATTTGCCTGCCCGGCTGCGACACCGCCGGCAAGCTGACTCCGCAGGGTCAAGCCGTGCTCGATGTCGCCAAGCCGATCGCAGACGCGGCCATTGTCGCAGCCGCCGCGCATTACGGCGTTCCGCCTTCCTCATCCACGGCAGTAATTGCCGCAGTCGATTCCATTTGGGGCGCCTACATCCAAGCGCAGAATGGTCAGCCCGTGGACCAAGGCGCGACCGCACCGGAGATTGGGCGGGCCATCTCTTCCAACGTGCCTGCGGGCGCCACACCGGCTCAGACAACGGCCATCCTGCAAGCTGCCGCGCAAGCTCTGACCGCCAAGTAACCGCCGTGAAACTCGCAATCGCAATCATCCTGGCAATCGGCGGGGTTGCCGTGTTGACAGCGGCGGCGATGCGAAGATGAAAGCAGCCGCCAAACGTGCAATCGCGCATTTAAAGGCCACTCTGGCAAAGTGGAAGCGCGAGCGACGCGAGGCGGTGAAGAGAGGGAAGGTAAGGCGATGAGACCTCGCCGAATCCG
>Ga0068855_100002293_pt1 | contig 23633 bp, 21 predicted proteins | sample KBSCornC52_FD_66592 | JGI IMG/M metagenome (GOLD analysis project Ga0068855, IMG submission 66592) | Corn rhizosphere microbial communities from Kellogg Biological Station, Michigan, USA - KBS Corn C5-2 | ecosystem: Host-associated > Plants > Roots > Rhizosphere > Soil ...
GGGTACCTCCTCCTCCGAAACGGCCCTGCCGGGTATGATAGACAAAATGGAAAAATTCGGCTGCTCCAAATCGGTAGTTGGGCTGGTTATACCTACCGGGTATTCCTTTAATCTTGATGGCACAACCATTTACTTATCTATGGCGGTGATATTCCTCGCCCAGGTTTTCAAGGTGCCTCTTACGCTCGCACAACAGCTGATGCTCATAGGGATATTGATGATCACCTCAAAGGGGGCTGCTGCGGTAACCGGTGGCGGTTTTATCGTCCTTACCTCAACCCTTACTGCCCTGAAAATAATACCTATTGAGGGTCTTGCTATTTTAATTGGCGTTGACAGGTTTATGTCCGAAGCCCGGGCGATTACCAACATGATAGGGAATGGGATTGCAACCATTGTGATAGCGAAGAGTGAAGGGGAGTTTATCAGCCCGCTGGCCATTGCCGACGGCGATGCCGTTCCTGTTCGCGAATCTTAACTTTTGATCATCGTGAGAAAAATAATACTGCTACCCATTTTTTTATTTATCCTAAATAACGCCTTCCCGCAGGTGTATAACGACAGCCTGCTAACTGTTGCCAAGGGATATTATGGCGGCAATAATTTTCAAAAAGCCGGGCCGGCGTTTGAAAAAGTTGCCGAAGAGGCAACATTGCCCTTAGCCAAAAATACCTTTTACTTTTATGCCGCCGCCGCTTTTGCACATGCGCACGATAATGAAAATAGCTTCAGGTGCCTTGATATTGCGATAAATAAATATGCCTTTAATGATGACGTCACCCTGAAAACGGCAGATGATTTTAATGACCTGCATGCTGATAAGCGATGGGAGACACTGCTGCAAAAAATACCAATTACCTATAGTACCGATCCGCTAAAAGCGCATTTTTTTGACTCAGATGTAAAACTATTCTGGGAGGCCTATGATATGGCCCAAAACGACACGGCCCACGCTTACCAGATATATGAAAAAGAATATATAGGCAAAGGCAGTACGGGGTTGCAGGGATATTACATGTACAAAATATATAACCTTAACTCGTTTATTGCTGTGCATGCTAAAAAACACAAGTTTTATAACAGTATAAGGAAAAATACTTTCAGTGCGCTGCAATACCAGGATCAGTTCCGGAAAAGCTATGTGGCGCTTAAAGAAATATACCCTCAGGCTATTTTTCCGAACGTTTATTTTGTGATAGGCAAGCTAAACTCGGCTGGTATGTCGGACAGCAATGGCCTTGTGCTTGGTATCGACCAAATGTGCCGGACAGCCAGTACCGATGTTTCGGAGATTGAGCCATCCGAAATGCACATGATAAACGGGTTTGATATTTTACCCTACACGGTAGCGCACGAGTTGATCCATTTTCAGCAAAATAATATGGCATCGGATACCACCCTGTTGAAAGAAGCCATTATTGAAGGCATGGCCGATTTTATTGGCGAACTCATCTCCGGTAAAACAGCCAACGAACGCCTTGCCGTTTTTGCCAAAGGCAGGGAAAGGAAGATTTGGGCCGACTTTAAAAAGGAAATGTACCTCAACAGGAAACAAAACTGGATAGCCAACGCCGACCAGGAAACCGCCGACAGGCCGGCAGATTTAAGTTATTGGGTGGGCTACCAGATCTGCAAAGCATATTACGACGAACAGCCCGATAAAAAGAAAGCTATTTATGATATGCTGCACATACAGGATTACCGGAAATTTTTGGAAGCAAGTAAATTAGACCAGAAACTACAATAGCAAGCTCTCGCCCCGAAATCCGAAAAATCATCTCTTTGTAAAACCTTTCTTCATCCAAACTAACGGCAAAAAATAATTCCCTATTAAGGGGTTAGGGGGATTTTTTTTTTAGATTTGCGCTACAAATTCAAAAACACAATGAGTGTACTCGTAAATAAAGATTCCAAAGTTATAGTTCAGGGTTTTACAGGTAACGAAGGTACTTACCACGCATCGCAGATGATTGAGTACGGTACACAGTTGGTTGGCGGCGTTACCCCCGGTAAAGGCGGTCAGTTGCACCTGGATAAACCCGTATTTAATACCGTTGCCGAAGCGGTCGAAAAAACCGGCGCCGATGTTTCTATCATTTTTGTACCTCCTGCATTTGCAGCCGATGCCATTATGGAAGCGGCTGAAGCCGGAATAAAAGTAATTGTATGTATCACCGAAGGTATCCCAACCAAGGATATGATTATGGTGAAGGAATATTTAAAAGGCAGGGACAGTCGTTTGATCGGCCCTAACTGCCCCGGCATTATTACTGCCGACGAAAGCAAAATAGGTATTATGCCGGGCTTTATCTTCAAAAAAGGCCATGTGGGTGTAGTTTCCAAATCGGGTACCCTTACTTACGAGGCGGTTGACCAGGTTGTTAAAGCCGGCATGGGCATCACCACGGCCATTGGTATTGGCGGCGACCCGATCATCGGTACCCCAACCAAAGAAGCAGTAGAGTTGTTGATGAATGATCCGGACACGCACGGCATCATCATGATAGGCGAAATTGGCGGCGGCATGGAAGCCGAAGCTGCCCGCTGGATAAAAGAAAATGGCACCAAACCCGTAGTTGGCTTTATTGCCGGCCAAACAGCTCCTCCGGGACGCCGTATGGGCCACGCAGGCGCCATTGTTGGCGGGGCCGATGACACTGCAGCCGCTAAAATGAAGATCATGCGTGAGTGCGGTATCCGCGTAGTAGAATCACCAGCTGAAATTGGTGCAGCTATGGCAGAGGAATTAGCTAAGAAAGGTTAAAGCTTAAAGGCGAAAGCTGAAAGGTAAAAGGCGAAAGGTTTTCCTTTCGTTAAGATAAAAGAATCCTGGTGTAATGCCGGGATTTTTTGTTTCTTACCTCACCCCCAATGTCATCTCGAACGATAGTGAGAGAACTTCTGCTTCGGTACACAACATCTGTGCATATCAGTGGGTATGCAAGGCGGATAAATTTTCTCCCTACGGAAATGACAGGATTTTTACTATTTCCATCTCAACAACACCTTGTCCCGCAGTTTCAGCGCCGGTTTTTCAATGGCGTAGCGCATCAACAATGCTGCAAGTATAGATGTACCGATACAAATGACCATCATCCATATGCTGTTGATGTCGATTCCCACCTTTGCAAGCAGCGTTTGGGTAAGGTGGATCACAATTTTATGGACAAGGTATAATGAATACGATAGTGTGGCAATAAGCGAAGTTACTTTTGATTTAAGGCGATAAAAAACATTTGCAGGACTGACGAACGCTGCGAGTATGAGCCCGTATCCTACCGACACCATTAAAAAACCGTAAGTGCCGGTATTGAAGCTTTCCCTGTCAGCACAAACAAAATAAGCCACAGCCAGTATAGCCAGGCCCGCCAGCATTAATAGAATATGGTAACGGTTTGCCAGGGCTTTTATGGTAGGATAAAAAGTAAAAAGGCCGGCTATGCTTACCCCAACAAGCAATCCATCCAGCCGGTTAAAGGTAGGGTAATAAACATACTGATTCCAAAGTGCACGCATCCCGTCTGATGATATCTGCGGCGCAACCTGCTGATCCCAGCACCATATCCGCATTACAAAACCCGCCGCAAACAGGAAAATAATGAGGTAGATGGCTTTTCTTCCCGCCTTAAAATACGAAAACACCCAAAAACACAGCGGCAATATCAAATAAAATTGCTCCTCCACGCACAGCGACCAGGCATGCGAAAATGTACTGTACTTTTTCAGGTCGAGGTTGAAATTTAGGGTAAAAGTTAAGTACCGCCATAATGGCGATGGTTGTCCCCATTCACGTACATAAGGAAATGCAAAATAAAGCAGTAATATAAACATGTAGGGTGGGATGATCCTGAAAAAACGCTTGGTAAAAAATTCCCGCAGGGGAATAGGTTTCCCTTTGGCCACCGCCGCAAAAAGCTGACCGGCTATTAAAAAACCGCTCAATACAAAAAACAAGTCAACACCTGTCCAGCCAAATTTACCTATGGACGGTTCCCAATCCGGGTGACCAAAATAGCGGTAATGAAAAATAAAAACGTAAATAATAGCAAAGGCACGCAGGTGATCTAATCCTGCCAACTTGTGATGCGGCGTATCTGCAGCCACCGCGGCCGGTTCCTGAACAGGCATTAATTAAGGGAGTTTGAAATTCAGCTGTAAGATATTATAAAAGAACGTGAAAATGGAATCTGATATAACTATATATCTGCTCCGCGCGATCCCTCCCAAGACAGGGTAGGCTTTCACCGGATGCAAGGTGGTGAACCCTTCCCCGAGGAAGGATTTAATGTCGAATCGTCCTTCTCCGCGCGATCCCTCCCTGGGGAGGGTAGGGAGGGGTTTATCGAACTTTTCATTCCAACCAATTCATTTCAAAGCCCTTGGGTAGTCTAACTGATTTATCAGCTTTAACAATCTCGCCGATTTTCCACTCAAGAGATCTGATAACATTCAGCATATCATATTTTACTTCACTTTCTGTGAATCTTATAAACCGTACACCCAAAGTTTCGAGACGTTGCTGCCTGATTTCATCTTTTTCGAAGGCCCCTTCAAAATTGTGTGTCATACCATCAACTTCAATCGCCAGCATCAAATCTTTACAATAAAAATCAACTATGTATTCATCAATGCATCGTTGCCTGTCAAAATCAAAACCCCAAAACTTGTCGTCTTTTAATTCATTCCAAAGTAATACTTCACCCAAGGTCATGTCTTGCCGTAATTTCCGGGCAAGTTCTTTCAGTTTAGGGTTATAGGGAATTATTTTTGCCATGAGCTTAAATATTTGCCTTTATTTCGTTTACATATCGCTTATAGAACCCCTCCCTGCCCTCCCAAGGGAGGGATCTTTTGCGCCGGTAACCTAGATCTCTCCTTCGCGTTTTCTTAAAAACCACTCCGCGCTCAGCAAAAGCAGGATCAGCACAAACACCCACTTTACATCAATTATATCGCTATAGTGCTTGTCTTCGTACACTACGGTTTTAATATTATCGTTTTTGCGGATGAGCGCTGCAAGTTGTTTTGCCTGCGACGGCTGCAGCATAAGGCCACCGCTTTGTTTAGCAATAGTATTTAAAAGTTGGTGATTAGCCGCACTTTGCCGTGCTTCCAGGTTTAACGGCCTGATGGTTAACTGACCGGCGGAACGGAACGCCTTGTTGCCAATATTAGCGACAGCGGCATAAGTATATTCGCCAATGGGTAAAGTGCCAGCATCTAGTTGGTAACTTTTATTATTGCGTGTAAACAGGAAACTGTAGTTTTTCCCGGCATCGCTTTTAAGCTCAATTTTTACATCGGGCGTGTTAATCAGTTCAAGTGCGTCGTTGTACAGTTCGGCGTTTAGCAGTACGTTTTCGCCTTCGTCAAAAACACGCCGGGCCGGGTAAACAATAAAACGCTGCCGGTTGGCATTGGCCGTTAAATATTGCACGGCCTGTGCAAATAGTTCCTCAAGCGCATGGTGATTGCCATAGGTTTGATATTCCGCCAACTGCCAGCGCCACAGGCCCTCGCCGGTTAAAACGGCAACACGCTGTCCGGCATCATCACCAAAAGATAGCAAAGGATAAGTAGTTTCCACGCTGCCGATACGCTGCCTGAACAGTGTCGAGCTGCCCTGTGGCACATTATAACTGCCATAAGGCGCCAACAGCGGCGGCAGGGCGGCTATTTTCCTGCGCGAAGAATCAGACAAGGTAAAACCGGTAAAATCTGCGGAGGGCTGCGCAAATACTTCCTGCATTTCTTCCCGACCGGAACTGATACGCACCAGCTTTTGGTCCCGGTTAAAGGTCGGCAGGTTGGTTTGCGCACCGGCAATATACCAGGCAGGCACTTTTGCTTTCAAGAGATTTTGGACTATGCTATTGTCAGCAGCAACCTGGTACAGGATCACCAGGCTGTAATCGCCTGGCTTAACCGAAGCCAGGTCGGATAGCAAGCTAGCCTTTACTTCGTAATTTTTATTACTCTCGATGCTCTGGCGGATCACCGCTATATCGGGGTGGGGGCTATCGTACAAAAGCAAAATCTTCTCTTTGGCGTCCAGCACATCTACATAAATAGTTTCGGTGTTGTTTTGGGTCGATAACTCGTTTTTAACCGGCGTTATGCTGATGCTGTATTTCCGGGTACCTTTTTTATCGGCATTCAGTTTAAGGGTAACAACTTTATGGAAATCGTTTGAGTTTACGGTGATGGTTTGTGAGGCCGCCTGCCTGCCTTCTTCGGTAACCGACAGGTGCATATTCTCACCGTTTGCCTGGTAGGCCTCGGCCAATACTTCTATTTCAAAATCATCGCCTAAAAAAGCAGTTTTATTGTAATTTACGTTGCCGATCAGCAAATCGCGCCGGGCGACCGTATCGCCCATGGCGACGGTGTAAATAGTTGTTTTAAAGTTTTTAGCCTCGTATTGCGGATCGCTGCCCTGGTTGTAGAGGCCGTCTGTCGCCAGTACAACCGCGCCGGTGTTCTGGTTAACAAAACGATCATTCAACTGGTGCAAAGCGCCCGAAATATCTGTTTGTTTGCCGTTAAAATTGTTAGTGAGACCATCGGCAACGTCGCGGTTGAAATGAAATTCGCGGACATCATAATCGCTGCCGAGTTCTTTTTTTAGCCCATCTAAATCACTTACCAGCTGACCGGTGCCAGAACCGGGCTTTTCAAACATCTTTATCGATTCCGAATTATCCTGCAAAACCAAAACGAGCGGCTTTTGCGGATTGTAGCTGATGGATTTTATCAGCGGCGAAAGCAGTAGGAGGGCAATGAGTGCCACAACAATTGCCCTGCCGGCAAATAGCAGGTAACGGAACTTTTTATCGAGATTAACAGGTTGCCGGTACAGCAGCCATCCGTACAAAATACCGAGTGCTGCACAGGCAGGTATCCACCATCCCGAAACTGTTCCCCAGGTAATTGAAAATAATAGCTGCATAAATTTTCGCGCGAACGCTCACCGCATTAGATGACTTGCAAAATGCGAAATTATTGTGATATGGGATCAGAATTTACAGAATTATAAAATTTACAGAATACAGTTGGGCAAATTCCGTTAATCCTTAAATTCTGATTCAGACGTTTTGTAGAATTCAAGCTCCTAAATTCTGTTAATCCTTAAATTCTGTAAATTCTGATTCAGACATTTTACAGCATACCCCCATCAACAGGAATAACCTGCCCGGTGATATACGATGCCATATCCGATGCTAAAAACACACAGCAATTGGCCACATCTTCGGTTTCGCCGCCACGTTTTAGCGGGATAGCCTGTGCCCAGCCTTCAACCACTTTAGGATCAAGGACCTCGGTCATTTCGGTTTTGATGAAACCGGGAGCTACCACGTTGGTACGGATATTACGGGAACCTAATTCCTTTGCTATTGATTTGGAGAAACCGATGATGCCCGCTTTTGAGGCGGCATAATTGGCTTGCCCGGCATTACCCTGCACCCCCACAACCGAGCTCATGTTAATGAACACGCCTGCGCGGTTTTTCATCATGATCTTGGATGCCGCTTTGGTAACGTTAAATATCGATTTCAGGTTAACATCTATTACTTCGTCCCAGGCCTCTTCGGTCATGCGCATTAACAGGCCGTCTTTGGTGATGCCCGCATTGTTTACCACAATATTTAAAGTGCCAAAATCGGCTACTATATCGTTGATCAGTTTTTCGGCTTCTTCAAATTTGGAAGCATCCGATCGGTAGCCTTTTACCTTTGTGCCAAAACTTTGCAACTCCTGCTCAAGGGCCAGCCCTTTTTCAACAGACGATAAATAAGTAAAAGCCACGTTAGCGCCATGCTCGGCAAACTTTTCGGCAATTTTACGGCCTATTCCTTTTGATGCGCCGGTGATGAGCGCGGTTTTTCCTTCTAATAATTTCATGTTTATACAATGATTTCGGGCTGTGAAGATAGGGATTTAACAGGAAAGTTGAAAAAGCCCGGGAGCGGGAATCAGGCAGGCGCATTAAAATGGTTTTAAGCTTATTGAGGTTGACTTAAAGCAATCAGGGCATTTAAAGGATGGTTTTTCAATCACTTGGTTATTTAGGACTGACACATGGCGTTCCAATGTCCCATTTTTTTGCACGCGGAACGCAGTGGAACACTGTGAAACACGCTCATTATCAGGTGTTTTATGCTTTTTATAAATTGACATATTTATTTAAATTGATGATAATCAATTGTTTAGTAAATTTTAATTTTTACGGCCTGTTTGTAATTTGCTGATTATCAATTGTTTCACATTTTGGAACAGGAGCTAATTGTGTGTCAGGTCCTGAAAAAGGTTTACACTTTTTACTGATTAATCCTGCAGTGAGTTTGTGAGATGGAAAAAGAAGCAGGTGAACAACTAGCAAGTTATATTATCGGTTTTGCAGGCCACATTGCTTATCTTTCGTTCCGCAAATTACTTCATATCTTACTAACAAAATGAAAATAACTCCCGTTAAGATGCTCAAAGCTATTATGGCCGGTGCTGCCGGCTGCTTCATACTGATGGGCTGCCATCATCCTCCGGTACCGGGGAGGCAGATCAAAAGCATAGAGATCGCCACTGCCGGGGGACTTAGCGTTAACCCTGTTGTTGCAATTCAAATAGATAGCTCATTAACCTTAAGATATTATGGCGGCCGTAATGCAAAACCTGCCGGCTACTATACGGGCGTTGTTACACAGGGTTTTTGGGACACTTTAAATATCAAACTAAAAAAAATCGACTTTAAAAAGCTGGATACCGCTCAATTTTATGGTATGGACGAACAAGTGGCAGAAGTCGCATTTTATTGGGGTAACCATAAGCGGCACATATTCAAGGCTATCGACGGAGAGCCGGATTCGGTTTCAAATACATTGAAATGGATTGCGAATAGCTATAAACAAGTTACATTACATCATTTAAAAGATAGTTTTAAGTTTGAAACACCTTTTCAGGCTTTAAATTTACCGATCCGCAAATACGAACAGGTGAAACTTCCACCTGCAGGCAAATGATAGGCGACTGATAACCTTTCAAAATAATATATCGCTTTTATAGGCAATTTTATATAACTCCTGCAAAGGATAGTCGCCTTTTAACCCATAATCTTTAATCGTGATTTCCCTGGTGCGCATATAAAACGTCACAGTAGATGTTGGCATATCGGATGTTTTAACTGAATAGTTATTTTTCAATTTGTTCCAGTCGGTTTGTTTAAGTATCGCCGAAATTCGTTGTATTTCGGCCTTACTTAACGAGTAAGTGGAGTCTTTGTACTTTGGGTTATCATAAGTTTTTTTGCAATGACTTGAGCCGGTTATCATATCGATAGATACATGAATTGTGGGATAATTATCCGACTCCACCCCAAAGGAGCTTAAATCCATTTCGATTTTAGTTACAGCGTTATTTTTATTGCATTGGATAAAGCAAAAGGATAATACCGCTATCCAAAGTATCGTATTTTTCATTGGCGTTTGTCCAGAGCCTTAAAGCTATGAATAAGTAATTAAAATGCTCACTATCGCTGGCGATAAATAACCGCCCATGTAACTTAATTGTTAAGCTGACAATTAAGCGAAAAAAACCGTAGTTTTAACTCACCAACCTATTTAGTGATGAGAAAATCCTACCTGCCGGCATTCAACCTTAGGGCTTTATTATGTTTTTGTTTTTTGCTGATGAGCTTTGCCGGCTCGGCCCAATATAAATACCCGTTTCAAAACCCGGCACTACCGGTTGAAGAACGCATAACCAATTTGCTTTCGGTAATGACGCTGGAAGAAAAAGTAAATTGCCTTAGCACCAACCCAACCATTGTACGCCTGGGTGTTAAAGGAACCGGTCATGTAGAGGGGCTGCACGGGCTGGCAATGGGCCTGGTGGGCAACTGGGGGCGTAAAACACCTGTACCAACTACCATTTTTCCGCAATCCATCGGTATGGCCGAAACCTGGGACCCCGACCTGTTGCACCAGGCAGCGGCCATCGAAGCTTTTGAAACACGGTATATGTTCCAAAGCGAAAAATACCATAAGGGAGGCCTCGTGGTACGCGCGCCTAATGCTGATATTGGTCGCGACCCCCGCTGGGGCCGCACCGAAGAATGCTATGGCGAAGATGCTTTTTTTAACGGCACGCTGGCCGTGGCTTACATAAAAGGCCTGCAGGGCGATGACCCTAAATATTGGACTACTGCCGCGCTGATGAAACATTTTTTGGCCAACAGCAACGAAAACGGCCGCGATAGTAGCTCGTCTGATTTTGATGAACGGCTTTTCAGGGAATATTATTCCGTGCCCTTCCGTATGGGCGTTCTGCAGGGCGGTTCCAGGGCGTACATGGCATCGTACAACGATGTGAACGGCATACCGCAAGCGGTAAATCCTATGCTTAAAAATATCACAGTTGACGAATGGGGTCAAAACGGGATCATTTGTACCGATGGCGGCGCTTACCGCCAACTGGTGACCGCGCACCATTATTACCCCACCCTGGCCGAAGCAGCCGCAGGCTGTATTAAGGCGGGTATCAACCAGTTTTTAGATACCTACAAACCCGGTACCATGGAAGCTTTGCAAAAAGGCCTGGTAACCGAGGCGGACATTGATAAAAACCTGCGGGGTGTGTTTAGGGTGATGATAAAACTGGGCCAGCTCGATCCGCCGGAGATGGTTCCTTATGCTGGCATCGGCGCCGGGGCAGAGCCCTGGCTGTCGCAAAAGAACCGGGATTTTGTACGGCTGATCACCCAAAAGTCGATAGTGCTTTTGAAAAATGATAAGGATTTGCTGCCGCTCGATAAAAATAAGTTAAAATCCATAGCGGTGGTTGGCCCACGCTCCGCCGAAGTATTGCAGGATTGGTACAGCGGCACGCCACCCTACAGCGTAAGTATTTTGGAGGGGATAAAAAACAAAGTGGGCAGCAGCGTCGCCGTTAGCCACACAACCAATAACAGTTTAGCCCTTGCTATGGCAAAAAGTGCCGATGTGGTAATCGTATGCCTGGGCAATAATCCCAGCGGCAACCTGGGCTGGAAAAAAGTAGACGGCCCCAGCGAGGGCCGCGAAGCAGTTGACCGCGAAAGTATCTCGCTCGACACCGCACAGGAATCATTGATTAAAAGCCTCTATAAAATAAACCCCAATATTGTACTGGTAATGGTGAGCAATTTTCCTTATGCCATTAACTGGGAGCAGCAAAACATCCCGGCCATCATCCATATTACCCATTGCAGCCAGGAGCAGGGCAACGCTATGGCCGATGCCTTGTTTGGTGATATAAATCCGGGCGGAAAACTGGTGCAAACCTGGCCCGATTCGCTGGCGCAACTGCCCTCGATGATGGATTATAACATCCGCCACGGCCGCACTTATATGTATTTGAAAAGCAAGCCGCTTTATCCCTTTGGTTTCGGGCTAAGCTATACTACCTTTGCGTACAGCAACCTGAAAGCCAGCACCAATAAATTGGATAAAAACGGCGAAATAACCATTAACGTCGACATAAAAAACACCGGCAACCGCACAGGCGATGAGGTGGTACAACTATACATAAAACACCTCAAATCGAAAGTCGACCGGCCGCTGGAGGAGTTAAAAGGCTTTAAACGCGTAACCCTTAACCCCGGCGAAACGCAAACGGTGAGTATCAACCTCCCGGCCTCGCTGCTTGCCTATTGGGATGTTGCAAAAAAGAGTTTTGTAGTTGAAAAGGAACCGGTGAGGGTGATGGTGGGTAGTTCGTCTGCGGATATTAGGGGGCAGGTGGAAGTGGAGGTGAGATAAGGGTAATCGACTTAAACTGAAACTAAGACTTACGAAGTTTAACTCGGGGTTGTTTATTTTTTAAGGCCTCGTTGAGGGCTTCGCCGTTTTAAAACTTCGTAAGTCTGGCAAGTCTGACATGTAAGCTATTTCGCAACCGGCTCTTTTTCCAAGGCCTGTTGATAAGTGTAATTATTACTCAGCAAATCGGCTACGTAGCGGGCCCATTCTGCCTGTTTGGCTTTGTTAACAAAATGGTTGCTTTGTTCGTCATACAAATCTTCCATGGTCTGCCGGGCTTCCATCATTTGTTTAAAAATCTTTTCAATTTCATCCCTGTAATTAGTGGTATAGCTGTGAGCGTTAAAGGCCTCCAGCATCTTCCTGGCAAAAAACTCCGAAATATCAAAATGAAGGCGCTCATGACTTAGCAATTCCGGGGTTTGCTTATCTGCCTTTGCCCATGATTGCAGCCTGTCCATAAAACTTGCCGTCGTAAAAATAAATCTCATCGACCGCAAATCGGCATTTCTGCTGAATGTATAACTAACGCCGGAATGGGTGCTGGCATCAAACCTGCTCGATGGGTCCACAGGTCCCCGGAAATCAGACCATTGCAAAGAGTCTGTGGCACTCCAGCTTTTCCTGGTGCCATTCTGCGCAAAGGATGGCCCGTCAATAAACAATAGCAGAACTATAAATACTGATTTTAGGTATGGCATTGTGATGTTGTTAGCGATGCTCAATATATTATTTCCCTTTCAAACTTCGTTACTTATTCATTACATTTGGCGCAAGTTCTTTACTTTATTTCAACAGATAGGTTCCCGGTTTTTGGCCGGGATGAAAAAGGAACCGTGTGTAAATCACGGGCTGTCGCGCAACTGTAAGTAACATATAAAGGTTGATGCCAAAACTCCAGATGTCCATTGTTCTCTCATAGCGAATGAGAAGGACGGCAACAACGTTACAAGCCAGGATACTTGCCACCTGTTTAAGACAATGCTTTCGCGTTTTGAAGCAGTAGTCAGAGCATAAAGGAAAATTTACGGGCATTTGCCTGCATTTTTACGCGTGCTTTTATTACCATTTCCCGAAAGCATACCGAAAACCGTAAGGAGCATTAATTCAATTTAATGTTTAACCAAAAAAGTTTTATGCGTATGCTCAAAAACAATTCCGGCTACCCTCGCGTAGGGGCCAATCGTGAACTCAAAAAAGCCTGTGAACAGTACTGGTCAGGCAAAATCAACAGGGCCGAATTATTTACCGTAGCCCGAAAAATCCGTGAACAAAACCTGAAATTGCAAAAGGATGCCGGCATCGACCTGATCCCCTGCAACGATTTTAGTTTTTACGATCATGTGCTCGATACCTCGTTAATGCTGGGCGTGGTGCCCCAACGCTACAACGATGTGGTCACCAAAAATGATGGCAATAACGAGATCGATCTGTATTTTGCCATGGCCCGCGGTTACCAGAAGGACGGCCTGGATGTTACGGCCATGGAAATGACCAAATGGTTTGATACCAATTACCATTACATCGTACCCGAATTTACCGCCAAACAGGAATTCAGGATATTCTCGGACAAAGTTTTCGAAGAGTTTAACTTTGCCAAACAGGTTACAGGCGATGTACCAAAACCGGTATTGATAGGCCCGGTGTCGTATTTATTATTAGGTAAGGAAAAGGAACCAGGCTTTGAAAAGATTGACCTGATTAAAAAGCTTGTCCCGGTTTATGTTGATATTTTAAAACGGCTTAAAAAGGATGGCGCCGTTTGGGTACAGCTCGATGAGCCTTTCCTGGCACTCGACCTGTCCAAAAAAGAAAAAGAAGCCTTTGTTTATGCTTACAGCGAGATAAAAAAGCAATGTCCCACTGTTAAAACCCTGCTGACGACCTATTTTGAAGCGCTGGGCGATAATACTTCGCTGGCGGTTAACCTGCCGGTTTGCGCTTTACACATCGACTTGGTGCGTGCGCCACAGCAACTGGATGATATATTGGTTACCATGCCTGGCACGCTGACCTTGTCCCTAGGCGTAATTGACGGGCGAAACATTTGGAAAAATGATTATATCCGCGCGCTGGCGCATATTCACAAAGCAATTGCTGTAATTGGTAAGGATAGATTGATGATAGCGCCAAGTTGTTCCTTACTGCATACCCCCTTTGACCTCGACCTGGAAACCGGCATCAACCCCGAAATAAAAAACTGGATGGCTTTTGCCAAACAAAAACTGAATGAGGTAGATGAGTTAAATAAAATTATTGAAGGGAATAACGATTTACTGATTGATAATTTAAGAGCTAATTCGGGCCGCAATCTTTCAAAACTAATCCACAAGCAGTCAATCAAAAACAGGGTTAACGCCATCACCGACGCGGACGCCAACCGTGATAATGAATTTGTAATCAGGCAACAGATACAAAGGGAAAAGTATAAGCTGCCTTTGTTCCCTACAACCACCATTGGTTCGTTCCCGCAGACGGATGACATCCGACAACTGAGGGCTGGGCTAAAAAAAGGTGACTTGACTATTGAGCAGTACGATGCCGAAATTGAAAAAGCCACCATTGCGGCCATTCGCTGGCAGGAAGATATAGGGCTGGATGTATTGGTTCATGGCGAGTTTGAGCGTAATGATATGGTTGAATATTTTGGCGAGCAATTGGAAGGTTTTTTATTTACTAAAAACGGCTGGGTGCAAAGTTATGGTAGTCGTTGTGTAAAACCGCCAATTATTTATGGCGATGTGAGCAGGCCAAAGGATATGACCGTACGGTGGAGTAGTTTTGCACAGGCCAATACGCAAAAGCTGATGAAAGGCATGCTGACCGGCCCGGTTACCATTTTGCAATGGTCCTTTGTGCGGGATGACCAGCCGCGGCATGAAACCGCCTTCCAGATAGCGTTGGCCATCCGCGACGAAGTTGTCGCACTTGAAAAGGCAGGTATAAATGTAATCCAGGTTGATGAACCGGCTATTCGCGAAGGCTTGCCCTTGCGCAAGGCCGATCGTGCAAAATATTTGGATTGGGCGGTAAAAGCATTCCGTATTTCGGCGGGTGCTGCAAAAGATGAAACACAGATCCACACGCACATGTGTTACAGCGAGTTTAATGATATTATTGAACATATAGCGCGGATGGATGCGGATGTGATCACTATTGAAACTTCGCGGTCGCAAATGGAGTTGCTTGAAGCATTTTCGCAGTTTAAATATCCGGCGGAGATAGGGCCCGGTGTTTACGACATTCATTCGCCCCGCGTGCCATCAGTTGAAGAAATGGTAAACCTGCTCGAAAAGGCATCGGCATTATTACCCGTCGGAAATATATGGGTTAACCCCGATTGCGGCCTCAAGACCCGCAAATGGCCCGAAACCGAAGCCGCGCTGGTGAATATGGTTAAGGCTGCCCAAACAGCAAGGGAGATATTTGCCGATCAGCCGGTGGAGTGATTTTAATTCGGAATTTAAGATTTACGAAGTTTTTAAAACTTCGTAAATCTGACTGTTACAAGCTTCGCAAGTTGATTGACAACTATCTTACTACCAATATTATCGGGAGTAATATCATCGAAACTATAAAAGTAAGGATAGAAAATACGATGATAAATTGCTGGTTGGTGGCGCCGCCGGAAAATACCGATTTAAATGCAGCCTTTGTTTTTTGCATAGATTCAGGAATGTGATGTGTTTCAGCTAAAACGTTAAAGGTAACGGATAAATTACTGCGGTTCAATACAATAATATCAACATACAGGGCCTTTTTCAACAGTTGGCAGTTGATAGGCAATATTGAAGTGATGTTTATTGGGATGACGCGCAGGCGTATTTTTTGAAAAGGTAAAATCGCAATGCCCGACATTGAAATATATCACTACATAATGCCCTGCCCGGTAATTTTGAAATGAAGATAAAGCAAGCCCAAAACAAACAGCACACTAACGATAAACAGCAAAACTTTTGATTTAAACGAACTTGTTTTAACGCTAAGCACCCGTAAAACAAACCAACCCACCAGGTAAGCCGCCACCGAAAGCAGCAGCAAAACCACCAGCAGAACGATCAGGAACGATGAATCAATTGCCTCCGCTAATACCATGGTTATATTCATCTTTTAAAGCCAGCAAACACGCCGCACACATACAGCCTTCGTAATTCTCGGCAATGTATTGTACCTCGTTTAAATTCAATTGCACGGCGCTGCACTGGCATTTGGTAAAGGAGTTAGCCTTACACTCAATGCTGGCGCCGCATCGTTCGCAGGTGATAATTTCGTGTTTGATCATAGTGAAGTCCATAGTCTATGGTCCATAGTCCATGGTTTAATGCTTTCAAAGTTAAAATATCCTATTCAACATAAAACAAAAAGACCATAGCTAATTTCAGAACAATCCTCCTGAATTTAACTATGGTCTATCGTCCATGGACCATGGACTAAACGCTTATGCCGAGCAAGTCACGCAGCCTTCTTCCATTGAGCAGCTTGGGCCGGCTGGTATTTCGTCCACAATCTGGTCAACAACTTCCGGTATAACGGGATCCATGTTTTTACCGCCCTGGTTTTCAACGGTAAATTTAACCGCTTGCGATGCTGCTTGTGTACGCAGGTAGTACATACCTGTTTTTAAGCCTTTCTTCCATGCGTAGAAGTGCATCGACGTTAACTTGGAAGCGTTAGGCGAGTTGATGAACAGGTTTAACGATTGCGACTGGCAGATGTAAGCGCCACGGTCGGCAGCCATATCAATAATACTGCGCATCTTTATTTCCCAAACGGTTTTGTACAGATCCTTAATCTCCTGCGGGATTTCAGCTATTTCCTGTATCGAACCATTGGCAGTGATGATTTTATCTTTCATGGCCTGGGTCCACAATCCAAGATTAACCAGGTCGCGCAGCAGGTATTTGTTTACGATGATAAACTCGCCGCTTAGTACCCTGCGGGTATAAATGTTGGAGGTATAAGGCTCAAAGCACTCATTATTACCCAATATCTGCGATGTTGAAGCAGTAGGCATTGGTGCAACCAGTAATGAGTTGCGTACGCCGTGGTTCATGACATCCAAACGCAGGTTTTCCCAATCCCAGCGGCCACTGTCGGGTGTTACACCCCACAAATCAAACTGGAACTTACCTTTTGATAATGGCGAACCTTGGAAGGTTTCGTAAGCGCCATCCTGAATTGCCAGGTCTTTTGAAGCTGTCATGGCCGCAAAGTAGATGGTTTCAAATATCTCTTTGTTCAGCTTTTTGGCTTCTTCGCTTTCAAAAGGCAAACGCAGTTGGATAAACGCATCAGCCAGGCCTTGTACGCCTAAACCAATCGGGCGGTGCCTCAGGTTGGAGTATTCGGCTTCCTTAACAGGATAGTAGTTATTATCGATGATCTTGTTCAGGTTAAGGGTAGCCTGGTAGGTAACCTCGTACAACTTAACATGATCAAATACGCCTTCCCTCACATAACGTGGCAGGGCCAGCGAAGCCAGGTTACAAACAGCAACCTCATCAGCTGAGGTGTACTCGATGATTTCGGTACACAGGTTCGAGCTTTTTATGGTACCCAAATTCTGCTGGTTCGATTTTCCGTTGGCGGCATCTTTGTATAAAAGATACGGGGTGCCGGTTTCAACCTGGGCATCAAGCACTGCAAACCAAAGTTCCTGCGCTTTAATTGTCTTGCGGGCGCGGCCTTCTTTTTCGTATTTTTTGTACAGGGTCTCAAATTCCTTACCCCAGCAATCGGCCAGACCCGGCGCTTCATGCGGACAGAATAAGCTCCAGTCCTCATTCGCTTCTACGCGCTCCATAAACAGGTCCGATACCCAAAGGGCATAAAACAAATCGCGGGCGCGCATTTCTTCTTTACCGTGGTTTTTACGCAGGTCTAAAAAGTCGAAGATATCGGCATGCCATGGCTCCAGGTAAATAGCGAAGGCGCCTTTGCGCTTGCCGCCGCCCTGGTCAACATAACGGGCAGTATCGTTAAATACCTTCAGCATCGGGATAATACCATTGCTGGTACCGTTTGTGCCACTGATGTAAGAGCCTGTTGCCCTTACATTGTGGATGCTTAAACCAATACCACCGGCGCTCTGCGATATTTTTGCAGTTTGTTTCAGGGTGTCGTAAATGCCTTCGATGCTGTCGTCCTTCATGGTTAACAAAAAGCACGATGACATTTGGGGTTTTGGTGTTCCTGCGTTAAACAGGGTAGGGGTTGCATGGGTAAACCAGCGCTCGCTCATCAGGTGATAAGTTTTGATGGCGCTTTCCACATCTTCCTTGTGTATACCGATAGAAACGCGCATAAACAAATGTTGCGGGCGTTCGGCTATTTTACCGTCTAATTTTAAAAGGTATGATTTTTCGAGGGTTTTAAAACCAAAATAGTCGAAACCGAAGTCACGGTCGTAAATAATGGTGCTGTCCAGCAATTCAGCGTTGGCTTCAATAATGTCAAAAACATCATCGGCAAGCAAGGCAGCATCTTTACCTGTTTTAGGGTCGATATACTGATGCAGCCTGCGCATTGTTTCGGAAAACGATTTGGTGGTGTTTTTGTGCAGGTTTGATACCGCGATACGCGAAGCAAGCAAAGCGTAGTCGGGATGCTTGGTGGTTAACGATGCAGCTGTTTCGGCCGCCAGGTTGTCCAGTTCCGAAGTGGTAACGCCATCAAACAAACCTTCAATAACTTTTTTGGCCACGTCAATGGGGTCAACCAAAGCCGGGTTTAAACCATAACATAGTTTTTCAATGCGCGCGGTAATTTTATCAAATTTTACCGACTCTTTTTTTCCGTCTCTCTTAATAACAAACATTGTGGACCCCTCCTTTGTTTTTTTGCCTTATGGCAGATGTGATTATTTATTTATTGTCTGAACCTTGATTTTTGGGATTTTAGGATTGGCTTGATTCGGTTTTTTACCTAATCTTTAACTCCCAACCTCTAATCTCCACCTTAGAAATCTTCGTCTAACGAAAACGACTTGCTTTCCTGGCTGTTTAATACGCCGCTTTTTTGATAATCGCCTACCCGTTTTTCAAAGAAATTGGTTTTGCCTTGCAGGCTTATCATTTCCATAAAGTCAAACGGATTGGTGGCGTTGTAATATTTATCGTATCCCAACTCGCCTAACCATCTGTCGGCTACAAATTCAATATATTGGCTCATCAGCTTGGCGTTCATGCCAATCAGGTTAACCGGTAACGCATCGGTGATAAACTCTTTTTCTATTTCAACCGCATCGGTAATAATAGCGGTGGCTGCTTCTTTTGATAGTTTGTTATCCAGCATTTTGTACAGCAGGCAGGCAAATTCGCAGTGCATACCTTCATCGCGCGAGATAAGCTCATTGCTGAAAGTTAAACCCGGCATCAGGCCACGTTTTTTGAGCCAAAAGATAGAGCAGAAACTACCCGAGAAAAATATCCCTTCAACGGCTGCAAATGCTATCAAACGCTCAGCAAACGAGCCGTTGTTTATCCAGCGCAGCGCCCATTGCGCTTTTTTACCCACACAAGGCACGGTATCAATCGCATGGAAAAGGCGGTCCTTCTCGGCGGGATCTTTTATGTATGTGTCAATCAGCAGCGCATAGGTTTCGGAGTGGATATTCTCCATCATGATCTGGAAGCCATAAAAACAACGGGCTTCCGGCAATTGCACCTCGCTCATGAAGTTCACGGCCAGGTTTTCGTTAACAATGCCATCACTAGCGGCAAAGAAAGCCAGCACATGCGACACGAAATGTTTTTCGCCCGAATTCATGTTGTCCCAGTGCTTCATATCGTCACCCAGGTCAATCTCTTCGGCAGTCCAGAAACTGGCTTCGCACTTCTTGTACATTTCCCAAATTGCGGGGTACTTTATCGGCAAAATAACAAAGCGGTCCTTGTTTTCTCTTAATAATAATTCGGTCTCCTGTTCCATTTACTGCTTATGTTTTTTACTATCAAATATTGTCCCGCTGTTAACGGTTTTTGCCGGTTGCTATAGGCAGATAACTATCCCATAGCGTTAGTTTCTATTAATTTGCGATAAACATTTATCGCATCTAACAACTTAATTATCACCCGCTAATATCGCTGCCCAAACTAGTTTTAACTTTTCGCGCCTGCCCTTGTTTTTATCCGGGCTTCCGTCTTTATCCCGGTAAGGTTACCGGTAAATTGGGATGGCGTTGAAAGAACTTAAATCAAATATAGGATAAGCTGTTTTAACCTGTTAGTCTAAGTTTTTAACACCACGTATAAGTTATACACAAAAGAATGGCAAAGGCTGCGATTGGGCGAAATGTACTGTATGAAACGTGTTGATTAACTATGTTAAAAAAAAATAAACGGCAGGTAAATTTAAGTCTTGAGTCCGGAGTCGGAAGTCTTAAGTCCGGAGTGTTAACAACCTTGTTTTTGACTTAAGACTCCGGACTTCCGACTCAAGACTTTCCCCCTCATTCGCCCACCGGCACAAATTTCATCGAAACCGAGTTTACGCAGTGCCGCACATTCTTCGGCGTTAAATATTCACCCTCAAAAACGTGACCCAAATGCGCGCCGCAATTGGCGCAGACAATCTCCACCCGGCGGCCATCGGCATCCGGAACCCGCTTTACCGCGCCCGGTATTTCATCATCAAAACTGGGCCATCCGCAATGCGATTCAAATTTCGATTCGGAGGTGTACAGCGGCGTATCGCAGCGTTTGCATACATATAAACCTTGCGCCTTATTATCCAGCAACGCGCCGGTAAACGGCCTTTCGGTGCCTTTGTATAATATTACCCTTTCTTCTTCGGGCGTCAATTTGTTGTAATTATTCATGATTACACTGATTTTTGTTGATTTCACCGATTCGATTTTCATTTTCGGTGTTATATAAATATACGATAATCGAGCGGTATAAAACGCTTTGGGAGGTGATATTTACATTGTTTTGACGGTGAAAAATAGTAGTGATTTTCCTTCTTTATGTCGATAGGTTCTCCGCTATCCAGGCGTAGCTTCTTTCGAAATATTTTTTCATGGTGCGGTTTAAATAGTGTTTCCAGCTGATGTCTTCATCGCGGCAGTGCGCCAGCCAGGCCATGGCGTAAGCAATCATTTGTTCCGGGAGGTAACCTTTCTTTTGCATGTGCCAGCCATGGTAACCGCGGCCCTGCCATTTCGAAAATTGGAAATAGGAATTGGCTGTGAAAATTCCAAACCCGAAAGCAATAACGGTCAGATCGGTCAAATACTCGTCATTGGTTTCCATGCGGTGTTCGCCAAGCAATTTATAATGTGCCAGTTCATGAGCCAAAGTGGCGATCATGCCCGCCATATCATGCAGCATTTCCAGTTTAAGCCATATTTCTTTTTGACCCAGGCCCTTATCTACATATCGCCCCACAGAACCCTTCCGGTCGCCTTTTAAATTATCGGACGGGGTTTCGGTTATCCCGGGCGAATAAGCTATCGGTTGTTCTGAGTAAAACATCAATTGTATCTCCCAGGGATCAATGTCCATCAACTCCGCAACCCGTTTGAAAATAAACTCCGCATCAGCTTCCGTCCCGGTAAAATGGCGGTCAAAATATCGCTTATCAGGGGTAATTGTAGGAAGCGCACGGAGATAATCATGACCAAACATATCGGCCAGCACTTGGAAGCCGTTCTCTATCCATTCCTTGTCAGTTGCAGTTACCGGCAGATCGTTTTTATTTTGCCAAAACCAGGTGAATCCTTTCTTCTCAGCAGGTTCGGCCTTTTTAATTTGAGTATACCAATCATCATGGGGGCTTACGTGCATACAGTCTCTGTTTAAACATTGCGTTTCTCCAAATACCTTGCCACAGCCCGGGCATTTGGCCTGCGTTTCAAAAGTGTTCCATGTGGTACGGCAAACATCGCACATCCACAGGCTGTCTTCATCCGGTTCCCAGCCACACTTCGGGCAACTTACATGCAATCCGTCAACTGTCATAATCTCTAAAAATAAAAAATCCCGGTTAAAAACCAGGATCTGAATATTTTATATTTTGCTAAAAATTAATCTTTACTTTTCGCCTCTACAATCACAAAAACGTCTTCGTTATCTTTTTTCATCAGGTACTTTTCGCGGGCAAATTTCTCCAGTTTTTGTGGGTTCGAATTCAGTTCGTCCAAGTCCTTGTTTACCTTTTCGTTTTCTTTGAGATAGAAATCACGCTCGTGTTTTAATTTGCTAACCTGCTGATAATATTGATATTGCGAAAAAAGATCGTTCTTATCAAAAAATATCATGTACACCACAAAAGCCAGTGTAACCAAAAAAAACTTGTTTTTAAAAAGGTCAATAAGGCGTTTCATTTTGCTTTCAAATTAAAATACCATGTAAAAATGCTTATAAACCGCGGATTAAGCAAATGTTGTTTTTAACTTGTTAACACGGTTGGTTAGAGATTAGTTATTTAGAGGTTAGAGATTAGTTGGTTTTGGAGATTAGGTTAAAAGTAAATTTTCCTAATCTCTAATCAACTAATCTCCAATTAACTAACCTACTTCCTCCGCCCGCTCATTCCGCTGCCGGTGTTTTTACCGCGATCTGCGCGGCCGTAACCGCGACCGCGTTTGTTCCCGCCGCCGCCTTGTCCGCCACCTTTGGTTTGGGTCGCTGCATGTTTTGCAACCACGCTCGCCGGACTCATGGGGTAGGGATGGCCCTCTTCAACCGGGATCTGTTTCGAAATCAGCTTATGGATATCCTTTAAAAACTCAACTTCTTCCTGGTCGCAAAAAGATAGTGCAACGCCGTTTAACCCTGCGCGACCAGTACGGCCTATGCGGTGCACATAAGTCTCCGGTATGTTTGGCAGTTCGTAGTTTATTACGTGCGAAAGTTCATCAATATCAATCCCGCGGGCGGCAATATCAGTAGCTATTAACACACGGGTAGTACGGTTTTTAAAGTTGCTGAGCGCACGCTGACGCGCATTTTGCGATTTGTTGCCATGTATGGCTTCGGCAGTAATGCCAACCTTCACAAGGTCTTTCACCACCTTATCGGCGCCATGTTTGGTGCGGGTAAATACAAGGGCCGTTTTTATGTTTTTATCTTTTAACAGATGTATCAGCAGCGATTTTTTATCACCCTTCTCTACATAATATAAGGATTGCTGTATGGTATCGGCTGTGGACGATACCGGGGTAACCTCCACCTTTTCGGGCCGGGTTAGTATGGTATTGGCCAGTTGCTGAATTTCATTCGGCATGGTGGCCGAGAAAAACAGCGTCTGCCTTTTTGCCGGAACTTTGGCAATTATTTTTTTAACATCGTGAACAAAACCCATGTCCAGCATGCGGTCGGCTTCGTCCAGTACCAGCATCCTGATGTGCTCCAGGTGAACAAAACGCTGATTCATTAAATCCAGCAACCGGCCGGGTGTGGCTACCAAAATATCAACGCCGCGTTTTAAAGCTTCGGTTTGTGGGTTTTGCGATACGCCGCCAAATATCACCAGGTGTTTGAGCCCGGTATGCTTGCCATAGGCTGCAAAGCTTTCGTCAATCTGGATGGCCAGCTCGCGGGTTGGGGTTAATATAAGCGCCTTAATGGTTTTTTGTTCCTTGTGCTGTAACCTGTCCTGGTATAAAAGCTGCAGGATAGGGATGGCAAAAGCCGCTGTTTTACCGGTACCTGTTTGGGCGCAGCCCAGCAGGTCCTTATTTTGCAATATAATGGGTATAGCTTGTTCCTGTATGGGGGTAGGGGTGGTATATCCCTCAGTTTTGAGAGCACGTAAAATCGGCTCAATTAATTTTAAATCTTCGAATGACATGTAATTTTTGTAAATATTTGCTAACGCGAAGCATAAGCGGGGATCTGAAGT